>JAABUP010010482.1_pt1 | contig 10929 bp, 9 predicted proteins | sample 5559201 | NCBI WGS metagenome assembly JAABUP01 (sample SAMN10711887, study PRJNA513373) | rock metagenome | isolation source: Antarctica rocks | place: Antarctica | reverse complement strand
CAGCGGCGCGAACGCGATACGGAACGGCGCGACCGGACCTGAGCCGGAGGGCCGGTTGCCGAATCTACCGGGCCGGCGCCCCAGCACCGGCCCGGATCAGCAGGTACGTGAGCAGTAACTCAGCTTCCGCCTACTTGTGCGCGTCGCCGGCAGCGCGAACGGCGCTCGGCGGGCAACGGGCAACGGGCGCGGCGAGCAGGCGGGACACAGCGGTATCAGCGGGCCGCATTGCCGTGGCTGTCCAGGGCCGGGTCCGGCAGCGGGTGTCCGGCGGCCGGCTTCGGCGCGGCCACGAACTCGTCACCCTCTTCGACGGAAGTCGGGTTCAGCACCCGGGCCAGGAACGCCTGCGTCCGTTCGTGCTGCGGGTCGCCGATCACCCTCTCCGCGGAGCCCTCCTCCACGATGTAGCCGCCGTCCATGAAGACGACACGATCCGCGACATCCCGGGCGAAGGCCATCTCGTGGGTGACGACCATCATCGTCATCCCCTCGCGGACCAGACCCTTCATCACCGCGAGCACCTCGCCCACCAGCTCCGGATCCAGCGCGGACGTCGGCTCGTCGAACAGCATCAGGTCCGGGTCCATCGAGAGCGACCGGGCGATGGCGACCCGCTGCTGCTGGCCGCCGGACAACTGTGCCGGGAACGCCGTCTCGCGGTGGGCCAGGCCCACCCGTTCCAGGTTCTTCCGGGCCGTCTGCTCCGCCGCCGATTTCGAGCGTTTCAGCACTTTCATCTGCGCGACGGTCAGGTTCTGCAACACCGACAGGTGCGGGAAAAGGTTGAACTGCTGGAACACCATCCCGATGCTGCGGCGGACCCGGTCGATGTCCACGTCGGGATCTGTCATCTCGTGTTCGCCGACGAAGATCTTTCCGGCGGTGGGCTCCTCCAGCATGTTGACGCACCGCAGCAGCGTCGACTTGCCGGATCCGGACGGCCCGATCACACAGACCACCTGGCCGGGCATCACTTCCAGATCGATGTTCTTGAGCACCTCCACGTGCCCGAACGACTTCACCAGTCCCTGGATCGAAATCGCCGGGACGGCGGGGGTTGTCGATCCGGCGGCACCGACGGGGGTGGCAGCACCGTCGGGGGTGGCAGTGCCGTCGGGGGTGGCAGTGCCGTCGGGGGCGGCAGTGCCGTCCGGGGTGGCAGTGCCGTCGGGGGTGGCAGCGCCGCCGGGCGCAGCAGCCGTTCCGGCGGTCGGATCTGGCTCTTTGCTTGCCGGAGTGGACATCAGCGGGCCTTTGCGTGACGGCGTTCGAGGCGGCGCACCAGCCAGGACAACGGCAGGGTGATGCACAGGTACAGGAGCGCGATGACGGTGAGCGGGGTGACACTCGCGAGCTGGTTGATGTTGCTCTGGCCGAGTTTGGTCAACTCGTACTCGGCGATGCTCACGCCAACGACATAGACCAGTGAGGAATCCTTGACCAGTAGGATGATCTCGTTCGTCAGGGGTGGAATGACGATCCGGAATGCCTGCGGCAGAACGATTGTCGTCATCGTCCGGCCAGGCGACATACCGAGCGTCCTGGCGGCCTCGACCTGCCCCTTGGGGACCGCCTGGATTCCGGCGCGCAGGGTCTCGGCCATGTAGGCGGCCGCGGTCAGGCCCAGACCGAGGGCGACCTTCTGCCACAGCGAGAACTGGAATCCGGGGAACGCTCGCGGTACACCGAAGGCGATGATGACCAGTACCGCGAGCGCCGGTAAGCCACGGAACAGTTCGACGTAGGCCATCGCGACGGCGCGGTAGACCCGGATCGAGCTGAGCCGCATCAGTGCCAGCACGATTGCCAGAGCGAATCCGAAGGCGAATCCGATCACCGTGTACTGCAGCGTGTTCAGCAGACCGGTGCCGATCACCCTGGGAAACATCTGGCCGGCGACGTCGAAGTTGAACCACGCCTTGGCGAAGACCCGCCAGTCGATGGCGAAGGCCAGATAGCCGATGACGGCCAGGCCGACAAGGTACTGGATGCCGCGGAACATTCGGGCCCGCTGACGGCGGGTCATGGCCATGGTTGCTCCGGTTGTCGCGGCGTGATCTGCGGGAGGGAAACCGCCCGCCGGCTCCCCCCGCGGCAGGCTGGCCGGTGCCCGTACATCAGCCCGTGGGCTTGGCGCCGATCCACTTCTGGTAGCTGGCGTCGTACTTGCCGTTGCTCTTGATCTCGGCGAGCACGCCGCTGACGACCTTGGCCAATGCGTCGTTGCCCTTCTTCATCCCGAATCCGTACTTGTCGCCGGATTTGATCTCGTCGACCGACTTGATCGTGGAGGCATTGTCCTTGACCAGCTTGGCCAGCACCGGGACGTCGTTGACGATGCCGTCGACCTGGCCGGTCAGGATGGCCTGGCTCTGCAGATCGAACCCGGTGAACTCCGTCACCTTGTAACCGAACTGGTCCTTGTGGGCGTTCAGGTAGTCCAGACCCGTCGTGCTGGCCTGGCCGCCGAGCGTCTTGCCCTTCATGTCCGCCAGCGATTTCGCGGTACTTGCCGTGGGGACGACAAGGTTGAAGTTGGCGTCGAAGTACGGATCTGAGAAGGTCATCGCCTTCTGCCTCTCCGCATTGATGGTCATGCCGGCGGCCGCGATGTCGCAGGTGCCGGCGTTGGTCGCCTCGCCGGACTTGATGCCCTCGAAGGGGGTGTCGATGACGGTGGTCTTGACGCCGAGTTTCGCGGAGACGAAGTCCATCATGTCGATGTCGAATCCGATCACCTTGCCGTTGACATCGGACTCGAACGGCTCGAACGGCAGCGTGGTGCACACCGTGAGCTTGCTCGAATCGATCAGCTTGGCTTTGGCAGCCGCGATGGCTGCGGCGTCGAGCACCGCCCCACCGTTGGAGGTGGCGGCGCTCGACGCCCCCGACGCCTGGGAATCGGCGGCGCTGCTCGCGCCGGACATCGCCGAGCCCGCTCCGCTGGCCCCCTCCGACATCGCCGAGGAGGCTCCGCTGGCGCCCTCCGACATCGCCGAGCCGCCCGCGCTCGCGCCTTCGGAGGCCATCGAACTGACAGCGCTGGCACCGGCTCCGACAGCGCTGGACACGCCGGGGGCAGCGGGGGTTGCGTTATTGGTCTTGCCGCAGGCGCTCAGCGTGAGCAGAACGACAGCGCCGCCGGCGATCAGTCCGGTGCGCAATCCCACGCGGTGGCGCAGTGATTCAGGGGTAACGGGCACGGTAACTCCCAGTACAGGGTCGGGCCGGCCCGGAAGGGGCCGAGCTGGCACAGGTGTTTTCGCATCCTGCCATGCCGGATGTGACGACCAGGTGACGAAAGCGCTACGACTGCGACGGCGGGCGCCGCTCGAGCAGCGTCCGCAGGGCCGGCAGCAGCTCCCGATCAGCCGGCAACCAGTCCACTGAGTCCAGGCCGCCGGCGGACAGCCGTCGCAGCTGGTCGTGCACGATCGGGGTCAGTGTCTCGATCGGGGTCAGTGTCTCGATCGGGGTCAGTGTCTCGACCGGGGTCAGTGTCTCGACCGGGGTCACTGTCTCGACCGGGGTCAGTGTCTCGACAGGGGGCAGGGTCTCGACAGGGGGCACGGTCTCGACAGGGGTCGGTGTGCCGTGGGCGTGCACCCGGTAGGCGCGCAACAGCGCGCCCTCGCCGAGATCGACGTCGCTCCCGATGCGCTCGGCGACCTCCACCGCCACACCCAGTTCTTCCTGCATCTCCCGAGCCAGAGCGGAGCGCTCCGCCTCACCGAAGCCGACCTTGCCGCCCGGCAACTCCCACTTCCCGGCCCCCGGGCCGGTGCCGCCCTTGCGGCCCGCCAACACTGTCCCGCCGGAGATCAGCGCGCCGGCCACCACCACCAGCGGTTCCCGCGCCGTCACGGTGGCGATGCCCAGCAGCATCTGACAGGCGTCGATAACGCGTTGCCGGAAGACCACGGACACCACCGCGGAACCGGGAAGTTCGCAGTCCACCCGCGTCAGGGTGCCCGCGCCGGTGCCGGTCGTGTGCAGCGACACGGTGGCGGCGCCGCGGCCGGATGACCGCAGAACCGGCAGCCCGTGATCGTCGACCCGCACCCCCCACCTCCGGCCGAGGCCGGGCAAACCCTTGAGGCCGATGACATCGCCCGGTCGCAGCGGTGCCAGCGGCGCCTCCGCCCGGCCGCCCAGCGCTCTGATCGTCCGGCGCCAGGTGGTGCCGCTGGCCAGGGCGCGGATCACCGCGGATTCGGGCGCATCGATGACGGCCGCGGTACGGACGATGGTCACTGCCCCACTGTTCCACGGTCCACCGCAGTGCCATCGTCAGCAGCGGCACCGCCCGCAGCGGCACCATCACCAGCCGCACCGTCACCAGCCGCGCCATCACCAGCCGCACCGTCACCAGCCGCGCCATCACCAGCCGCGCCATCACCAGCCGCGCCATCACCAGCGGCGCCGTCACCAGCCGCAAGGTCAGCAGCCGCGTCGTCAGCAGCGGCGTCGGCAGCAGCGGCGTCGGCAGCAGCGGCAGGATCAGCAGCGGTGCTGTCAGGGCGTTCGACTATCGGTGCGGTGCCGGTCCGGTCCACCGACAGGGTGATCGTGTCGCCTACCACCCACAGTGTTTCCGAGATCGCCTGGACGACGCCGGCGCCGGGCAGGTCAACGGTCAGCCGGACGGTATCCGGAGTGGGCCGGGCGGACAGCACCGTCCCGGTCAGCTGGCCCGGCCGTCCACCACCCTGTTGATCGGCGACCAGAGCCGCTGGACGCAGCGCGACGGGACCGTCAGCGATGCCCGGGATGCCGTGCCCGGCCGGGAGAACCGTTGTGTAGCCGACGAACCGGGCCGCCCATTCGTCTGCTGGGTGCCGCCACACGATTGTCGGCGTTCCGACCTGGCGGATCCGGCCGGTGTTCATCAGGGCGATCCGATCGGCGACGGCGAACGCCTCACCCTGGTCGTGCGTGACGAACAACGCCGATGTCCTGGTGTCCGCGAGCACAGCGCGCAGATCGGTCAGCAACCTCGCTCTGAGCGAGGCATCCAGCGCGGCGAGCGGCTCGTCCAGCAGCAACAGCCGCGGCGACGGAGCGAGCGCTCTCGCCAGTGCCACCCGTTGTTGTTGCCCACCGGACAGGCTTGCAACCTTCCTGGCCCCGAGCCCAGGCAGTCCGACCAGCTCGAGCAGTTCGTCGATCCGCCGGCGTTGCCGCCCCCGATCCAGACCGGTGAACCGCAGTCCGTACCCGATGTTGCCCGCCACGTTGCGGTGCGGGAACAGCACGCCGTCCTGGAACATCAGCCCGAACCTTCTGCGGTGAACCGGTACAGCAGCCAGGTTCTCGCCGTTCCAGCAAATGCGCCCGCCGGCAACGGGTTCCAGCCCGGCGACGGTCCGCAGCAGGGTGGACTTGCCGCAGCCGGACGGTCCGAGCAGGCTCAGTACCTGCCCGTCGTCCACCTGGAGAGTGACGTCATCGACGGCGCTGACGGCGGATTTCCCGGCGCCGTAGCGAACTGTCAGCCCCTCGACGGTCAGCATCGGCGGGGACCGCCCGGGCCGTTCGGCATCAGAAGCCGCCGATCCTTGCCGATGCCCTCGCGCCGGACACGGCGTCCACGGCGAACACCGAGACGGCGCAGAGAAGTGCCAGCACGGTGGCGGCGGCCAGCGCGGTGCCGGTGTTGGCGACACCAGGCCGGCTGATCAACTGCCCGATCACCACCGGGAGCGTCGAGGTCTGCGGGCGCACCACGAAGCTGGTGGCGCCGAACTCCCCCAACGCCACCGCGAAGGCGAAAGCAGTGGCGCCGGCCAGCGCCCGCGACATGACCGGCAGGTCGACTCCGGTCCACACCCGGAACGGCGATGCGCCGAGCACCGCGGCCGCCTGCCGCAGCCGGTCGTCGGCCGCCCGGAGCACCGGCAACACCATCCGCACCACCAGCGGCATCCCGACCAGTGCCTGCGCGATCGGCACCAGCATCGGCGACGCCCGCAAGTCCAGCGGCGGAGTGTCCAGGGCGATCAGGAACCCGAATCCGACGGTGACAGCGGAGACACCCAGCGGCAGCATCATGACCGCGTCGATGACCCCGAGAATCCTTCTGGCGGCGGCCTTCCGGGGGCGACGTGTCAACACGACGCTGATGGCGACGCCCACCGTCACGGCCAGCGTGGCCGCGATCCCGGCTGCCCGCAACGAGTTGCCGAGCGCACTGGTCACCGGCACCAATAACAGGTTGTGCTCCCCCAGCGACCCCAGCGCCCGATAGTTGTCGAGCCCCCAACCGTTCCCGGTCTGCAGCGATCGCAGCACCATCACCAGCATCGGTGCGAGAAAACAGGTGGCCACCACCGCCGTCACCAGCAGTGCGGGTACGCCGCCCGGGCCCAGCCGCCGACCGTCGCCGGCGCGGGTGGCCATCGCCCAACCGACATCGCCGCGACGCCGGAGCGCGGCGGCCACCGTCAGCGTCACCGTCACCAGCAGGATCTGCGCGATCGACAGCACCGCCGCCGTCCGCAGGTCGAGAAACTCGGTGGTCTGCCGGTAGATCTCGGTCTCCAGGGTTCGGTACCGTGACCCGCCCATCACCAACATGATCCCGAAACTGGTGGCGCAGAACAGGAACACCATCACGAATGAGCCTGCCATTGCCGGTCCCAGGGCCGGCACCGTGACGGTGAGGAACGCCCGGACCTGCCCCGCTCCCAGGCTGCGGGCAGCCTGCACCGGCCGGTCGTCCAGCACCGCCCACGAGGAACCGACGGTGCGCACCACCACCGCGTAATTGAGGAAAAGGTGGGCGGCGAGGATGGCCCAGATCGATCCGTCCCAACCCCAGGAGCCGAGCGGGCCGTCGGCGGCGAACAACGTGCGAAATGCCAGACCGACCACCACCGTGGGCAACACGAACGGCACAGTGAGCAGCGCCAGCACCACACCCCTGCCACGGAACCGACACCGGTACAACAGGAATGCGCCGGGCATCCCGAGCAGCAGGCAGATGCCGGCGGATGCCGCCGCCTGCCAGACGGTGAACAGCAGCAGCCGCCGCATCCACGGCCGCGCAAGAACGTCGGAGAACGCCGCGAGATCTGGTCCATGGGCGCCGGCCAACCCGCGTCCGAGCAATGTTGCCACCGGGTAGCCGAAGAAGATCGCCAACGCGGCGAGCGGAATCGCCCCGAGCGCGACCAGACCGACGCGCCGCCCGATGGTGCCCACGGCCGCGGGTCAGTTCTCCATCAGATTGGACCAGGCGCCGATCCATTTCTCGCGATTGCCGGTGATCTCGGCCGGGTCCATCGCCTCTGGCTTGGTGGCGGCGGGCGCGAACTGCTTCCAGGAGGGCGGCAGTTTCGCCGTCCTGCTCACCGGATAGACATACATCTGCTCGGGCATCGCATCCTGAAACTCCTTGGACAGCAGGAAATCCACCACCTTCTTCGCACCATCCGGGTTCGCGGCACCGGCCAGCACGCCGGTGTACTCGACCTGCCGGAAACAGGTGTCCAGCAGCGCACCGGTGGGAGCTTCGGTCGCGCCGGCCTTCATTTCGAAGGGCGGCGATGATGCGTAGGAAAGAACCAGCGGCCGGGCGCCCTTGCCGGACGACCCGGAGAAGTCGACCGTGTAGGCGTCCTCCCAGCCCGCCGTCACCTTTACACCGTTGTTCTTCAGCGCGGTCCAGTACTTCAGCCAGCCGGCCGGGTCGCCGGCGGATCCGAAGTGCGCGACGGTGCCGAGCAGGAATGCCAGTCCGGGCGAACTGGTCGCCGGCGACGGCACCACGAGCAGGTTCTTGTACGCCGGCTTGGTCAGATCCTCGTAGGTCCTGGGCTCGGCCAGCTTCTTGTCGGCGAACCACCGGTGGTCCACGTTGATGCAGACGTCCCCGTAATCGACCGCGGTGAGCCGGTTTTGAGGGTCGACCGCATACTTGTCCGCACCGTTGGCGGCGGCCGTCGGCGCATAGCTCTGCAGCACGCCGGCGTCCAGCGCCCGGGAGGCGAAGCTGTTGTCGATACCGAACACGACGTCGCCCAGCGGCTTGTCCTTGGTCAGCACCAGCTTGTTCACCATCGCACCCGCGTCGCCCTGCGCCAGGATCTTCAGCTGGATACCGGATGAGGACTCGAAGTCGGCGATGACTGACTTGTCCATGTTGAACGAATCGTGGGTGATCAGGATGACGGTGCCCCCGGATCTCTTGCCGGACCCGGACGAGCTGCTGTCCGGTGCACCGGCGCTGCTGCCACCTGATGGATCGCCCGCCGCCGAGCCGGTGGCGGAAGGGCCGGTTGCCGGAGCAGAGGGGGTTGTTGCGGGACCGGCGATTCCAGCTGCTGGCGAGCCATTGCTACAGGCTGTCAGCCCGGTCAGCACGGCCAGCGCGCCGACCGCGGCCACCAGCCGTAGGTGTCTGTTCGGAGTGAATCGCATCGTGTGCCTTCCCTTGCGGGTATCAGGCACGGGGCGGAACGAGAGGACGTCCCTTCGCCGGCATGATCCGGATCAGGTTCGACGGTCAGGGACTCCGTGTCCCTCTCTCAGCCCGGCGCACCGGACTCCCGTGTCAGGCGCCAGCTTACGCGGCGGACGCACGTGCTGGGGCGTCGGAGTCATCCGGGGTGCGGACGCCCCGATTCAGCGCCGCCAGCACGATCAGCGTGCACAGGCCCAGCACGGCGTACACCGTGCCGAGCCAGGACTGCCAGCCCGCGCGGCTGGCGGTGAACTCGTCCTGCAGGCTGATCAGGATGGACACCAGATAGCTGCAGGTCGCCAGCAGCCAGCCGATCGCCAGGACCCGGGCAGCGACGGTGTGCCGGTGAGCGCCGAAGAGCGCCCAGATCAGCAGCGGCAGCACCCACACCCAGTGGTGGGACCAGGAAATGGGCGAGACCAGCAGCCCGATGAACTGCACCGCCAGGAGGGCGCCGGTTCGGTCGCCGGCCCGCACCGACCACCACGTCGCAAGCAGCCCGATCACCATCGTCACTCCGGCCGCGGCGGCGACCGCGGCGGCGACGTCATCCCGGCCGGCCAACCGGGTGAATGCCCCCCGCCAGGATTGGTTGATCGCCGAGAACACCGGACCGGTGCGTCCCGGATCGAGCATCAGTTCGGTGTAGAACCGGACCGTCTGCCTAGGCAGGACGACCAGCGCGATCCCCACCGTCGCGGTGAACGTCACGATCGACGCGACCACCGCGGTCCACCGGCGCAGCAGCAGGTAGTACAGGCCGGTGACGGCGGGAACGAGCTTGATCCCGGCGGCCAGACCGACGGTCGCGCCCGCCGCCCACTGCCGCGCAGCGGCGGCGCCCAGCAACAGCATCGCGGCCAGGAAAAGGTTGATCTGACCGTAGTTGAGGGTCGTTCTGACGGGCTCGAGGAATACGGCCAGTGCGGTACCGGTGATGACGATGCCGCGCACCTGCGGGAGTGGGTCCGGCGCCCGGGGACCTGCCCTGCCCAGCAGCCTGAGGGTGGCGTGGATCATCACCGCCACCGCAGCGAAACTCGCTGCCTGCCAGAGGATCCGCAGTACCACCCACGGGATCCACGAGATCACCGCGAACAGCAGCACCGAAAACGGTGGATAAGTGAACGGCAGGTGCAGCGGTTCGGAGAAGTAGTCGTACAGGGTGCCGTCGGCGATGTGCCGGGTGCCGTCCACGTACACCTTGAGGTCGATCATCCGGAACGGATCGGCGCCGGCAAGGGTGACCAGCACGTGCACCAGTACGGCCATCAGCAGCACCGCCCATGGCGCCCACCGCGATGCCAGGTACCGCTTCAGCACACGCACTCCTCGCGGATGATCGAGCCCCGGCAGTAGGTCGAGATATTCATCGCCGACGGCGAGCGTATCGAGTGCGACCGGCAGACACGCGGAATGCACGACCTCCCGAATTGCTGGTCGACCGCGGCGACCTGGATAGCGTGTGGCGCCAGCCCTGATCTGCATGGGCGCCGACACCGGATCGCCTTTCGGGGAACGATCTGGTTCGGCGACGTCACGTTGTGCGGCAGTATGTTCGGCGCGCGCTCGCCGCGCACGCAGCAGGTGTCGCACCGCAACGCTGCGCGGCAATATATGTTCGGCTTGCGCGGTCGCTATCCACCTGCCTCGGCACGTGTCGCGACGACTGTCCGAACGTGCTCGCCGAACCGGACGCCGCCCAGATGTTCGGGTAGCGGGCGTTGGCATCGTCGCCACCGCGGCGCGGATAACGCCACCACTGGCAGTGAACGTGTGCAATTCGGTCATCCGCTCGCGGGTGGGACCGATCGGTGGAGCGGCAGAAGGGGCAGCTTCCGCGCTGCGGCGCGGAGGGCCGACACCGCCGCGGTCGCGGCTTGGACGTGGACACGCCAGACATCGCCGCAGGAACGTCCCGCCGAAACACGGCCCCTGTAACCGGGACGGACGACGTCGGCTCCGCGCATCGGCCGGAGGGCGCCGCGGGGTTACGCGGCGGTGGTGGATTGTCGTTGGTAGGAGCCGGGTCTTCGGTCCCACAACACTTGCCCTTCGACGATGGCGGCTGCCAGCTGGTCGCGGTGCACCACGGTGTGGTGCCGCCCACACAACAGCGCCGCATTGTTGAGGTCGGTGGGGCCGCCGTCGGCCCAATGCTTCAGATGGTGCGCATCGCACCAATGCGCCGGCGCATCGCAGCCCGGGAAGGTGCACTGTCTGTCCCGCAGCCACAGCGCTTTCACCTGCCCGGCGGTGAACAACCGTTGGGTGCGGCCCACCTCCAGCACCTCACCCGGCCCACCCAACACCACCGGAATGACCCCCGCGTCACACCAATGCCACTTAGTTAGCGCTTCTACCGCCGCTTAGTACTCTTGGACTTGACGGCGTGTCGCATGCAGATCTCTGCAGCTTGATCATATTCTTTGATGATGCGCAAAGATGGCTCATGTCAAACG
>JAABUP010010481.1_pt1 | contig 10930 bp, 7 predicted proteins | sample 5559201 | NCBI WGS metagenome assembly JAABUP01 (sample SAMN10711887, study PRJNA513373) | rock metagenome | isolation source: Antarctica rocks | place: Antarctica | reverse complement strand
TAAGCAATGAAGAAGAGTTTAAGATAAAGAAGATTCTGAAGAAGAGATTTGTATGATGTAAAAGAGAATTCAAGAAGAAGTACTTGATGAAATGAGTCAATTATACTCAATTCACATGAAAACTGAAGTTCACTCTGAAAGACACAGTGATGTTAAATCAATGAGAGTTAATGCAACCTGAGGTGACTAGATCTTAACTGTATGCAAAAAGGTTGAGGTGCTTCATGAGTTCAGAGGATTGTACAGAGTTCAAAATTTAGTGTTGAATTTATTTGATTTATTTCTATGCTAATTACTAATGATGCCTTCTTGATTTTGTCAAAGCTACTTGTTCTGAGCACTGTGAAGAGATGAGGCACACTGCTTAAGTGTCACACATAGTTCATACAACTAGACTCTATAAGTGTTACACACAGCCTGTATGACTAAACAAGCACAGCACAAAGAAAAAAGAAGAGTTATATGTACTTAAGGGTCAATATAGATGACAACTGCCCCTGTCAACAACATCAGTGTGATTTGTCTTGATTGAGCAGCATGCTCATCTTCATTGACACTGTTGTTGTTCTCATTGTCTGAGATGACAATAAGAACATCATTGTTGCATATGAAACAGTGAGCAGTGTGGTCACGCCACTTACAGTTATCACAACACTCACTGAAATGTTTTGATGTATGATGACATTTTAAAAAGAATGTCATATCATGTGTTTGACAGTTAATACAACCAGCAGAAATCAACACACTCTGACTCTGAATCAGAATTGCATTGATGTATGACAACTGATGAGTTCTCATCTGATTCAGTGTGACACATTGCTGTACAAACAAGATGTTCACACTGAGCAGCACAAAAATGACCATTGTCTGAAGAGAGTGAGTGTAACAAGCAAGCTGTTGTTGATCAACAAAGAAAACAGAATTGACATCAGCATCTGTAAAAACAAGAACAGCAAAATGAGTGTTATACAAAATAAGAGCTCTACAAGTTGTCAGCTCAGAGACACATACTTGTACAACACTTACATGATGATTGTTGTTGTTGTTGTTGTTGTTGTTGCTGCTGAGCTTGTTGTACAAGAGTCAGTGTCAGCATATTCAATCAAGAAAGGTTTCACATACAAAAGATGTTGATGAAGAAGTTGAAGAAGAAAGAAAAAAAGAAGTCATACATGAGGTGAGGGGTTTATAACTCACTTCACTGATGAGTAAGCTCAAGTGAATTGTTGAAGAAAACTACGCAAGCAATGAAAAAAAAATTCATCTGCAAACCTTATCTGTACAAAGCAGGTAAACACATGTCAACAAACATTGACAATCATACAACAATCTTTTCAAAAGCTTAAAACACAACCTTGAAGAAAAAGAAAGAGGTGATGTCATAAGTTGAACTCATATTAAGGTCTTATGATCTAGTTGCTTACTAAGATTCTAAGACTAAAGCACATTATCTTTTCACTTCTGTATGAAGCTTTTCTTTTTCTCTTCATAGTATTCTTCTTGTATTTAGAAATTATCAATTGAGCGTCAGTCTCATTGCAAACTCATGACACTTTTAACCTTCAATGTTGAAGTAAACTCTCAGTGGGTTAGCTCATGTGTGATTGAGATTCAAATCTATTGCATCTTCTTCAGAGGCCTATGCATGAAGAAAAAAATGATGAGCAGCTTCAATGCTCATTTCTCAGAATTCAGAACCATATTCTCTGTGATCTGAAAGTCATGCTTCTCATAAAGATGACACATAAAATGCATACCTTTTACAAACAACTCAATGTTCATCTTATCTGCTTAAGTAAGACCTCATTCTACAAGCTTCATTCTGATGTTGCATTTCTGATGTATAAGATCAGTGAATAAGATGTTAAACACTGAAGACAAACACAAATGAGTTTGTGATGTGATAAAGTCACAATATGTCATCAATGATCTTAGTGTTAAATCAAAAACAGACAGCTTACAGCAGTGCAGTTCACACATTCTCATTACTTTTCTTCTGTAAATCTTTCTTATGATATACTCAGCATATTTCTTCTCATTTTCCTTCTCAAATCAATTAATCTTAAAGTCTGAATTCTGCTGAGCGTTAATCTTATAGATCTCTCACTTAGCAGCACTGACAATTTTGTCTGTGTCTGTATCAATGATCTTCAAAAATGTGATGTTGAGATTGACATGCAGTATGTTATCACTTTAACATCTGTTCTTTAATCAGAGCTTGTGAACATTCATTGTCAGGTTCACTTTTTGAAGCTTATTGCATGTGACATCATTGTGAATGTAACAGCTGTGCACAGTGCAAGTCTTGAGGTCAAACTGCATACATCAACAGTTAAGAGTGCTGCAAATTCTGTACATCTCTGACTCTAGCCCTATCACAATTTGAATTGAGAAGTTTAACTGATATCAAATTGATGATTAAACTGAGATACAATAATATAGAGATTTAGGATTTTCACCTCACAATGTCAGATCTCAGTTAAAGACATTAATTTGCTGTGAGGCTTGATGTGGCTAGTGAATTAGCCTTTTACCTCAAAACAAGTCATATCATTATCAGCAATCTGTACAAGAACTTTATCAGATAAATGATAAGTGAGTACAAGTAAGTACTTTCATGTACATTGTATATTGTAGTCAGTACTGACATTTATCTGTATCATAGCATAAGAGATATTGAGTGATGTTACTTAACTGCTTCTTACTACTGTTTAAGTTCTTGAATCTACTGATTCTTTGATATGTATAGATTTCAATTGTCTATTATGCTTGATGCATCTTGTTCAGTTAATTGCAGACCTTAAAACTTCTCATGTTCATGTCTGTGACAAAGTTAATATGATAAATGATAATTAAAGATTCACTTCTGCTGTTGTACTGATGTGTTTCATCAAGTTAAGTCCTTTTGTGGCTTATCTTTAATGCACAGACAAGATTATTGAGAGATGAAGATACTCATACTAATATTACAGTTTTCTCATACTCAGTTAAGAGGGCTAGTCACTGCATCTTCTCTTCACCTCTTAACAGAATTTCTGATAAGATATTTGAAGAACTTACTCAGATATTAAGTACATATAACTAATTGCTTAATTTGTGTGACCTTGCATCTTCACACTTTATGAATTTCAGACCTGATCTGCATCAATGCTTTTGATGTTGAAGACCACTCTGTGAGGTCATCAATCTATTTCTCATAAGGGTAAAAGTCATTGTTCTGAGCTAGTATGTGTGATGCAGCCTTAATTGACATTGCTGCTTAATCAGCACAGTCAAGACTGATTTTTACTTTGTTCTGCTGTTTTTTTGAACCTGTTTCACAAATTTTACCCTCATCACTGTGTTGAGTGATAAGATGAAACTAGATCACTCAATGAAGCCTTTAAGTACAGTGCAATATATCTTTATCAGTTCAGATGACAGCAATGTGAAGCTTAAATCTCTTGAGAATTGAGATGACTTGAACATGATAAAGCACAAAAAGAAAAAGCAGCTTAAGGTAAATTGTGTGTAATAAATGTGTTACAAACATTTCTAATATCTGACAGAGGAATTTCAGCTTCATATTCATGCTTAAATTTATGTGCACTTTAATGTGCACTTAAAAGAAGTTGCTCTGATAGATCACTTGAGCTTCATTCTTAATTAACTGAGTTGACTGAGTGAGCAGTGTCTTCACTCTTGAACTTGTAAACAGTGAATCAGCAGATTTAATATATGACTACATATTTTGCTGAATTGATTATCTGACAGTTGCTGTGTCTCTGATTAAAATGGCCTCAATGCAAGTAAATTCTTTTTTACTGTAAGGTTCTCAACTTACCTGATTGATTAGGGCTTTTACATCAGACAGACAATATCATTGAACTTTCATGCTCATCTCTGTAATCTCAGCTAAATTTCTCAGCTATGTTACAGACATGTTTTCTTTATCTTCTTCATGCTCACCTGCTTATGACTGTCAGACTGAGTATTAATGATTGACTGACAAGCATGTACTGTCAGTGAAGCCTTTTTGAAAGGTACAATCATTCAAAAACTGATAGTACTGAATTACTCTTTTTAAAACTTGTAATGATGACATGAAACACTCTTGTTTTACATCATCATTGCACTCATTTTGATTGTCAATACTTATCTGACAAATTATCTATCAAACATTGAAGGCTTAATACTTGTTCTTCATATACTGAAGTTTTTCACTATATTGATTTCTGTGACATATTTAGCATTACATAACTCAGCATCTGAGGTTTTTAAAACCTTCATAAACAGTGACAGTTACAGCAGTGATGATCTGAGCCTCTTTATAAAGCTTGTTGCAAGTGTGTATGCATTTATCAATAAGCTCATAAAGTCATCTCTGAATGAGCTGCAGCTGTTAATGTATGAGCAGACACTGACAGTGCTGCTCACATAGGTGAGTCATTCTTGATTTAAACATTTCTTCAGACTGACACCCTGCTTTTCTTCTTTTCACACTTGAAGGTTGTTCTTTAACGATATTGAATAGCTAAAAGCCGTTCACAATGCTTCAATCATTATTCTCTGAAGCATGGTTTTTACTATTATGCTTAATGAATCTGTTGATTTCAGAATGCTCATTGTAGTTCTTTTCTGCATTGACAATGTTGACAATGCACTAAACATCAATATCAATTTTTTAATTATAGAAATCTTTGCTCAAACCATGAGGTCTGTCAATGACTTAACAGTCATAACAGTCATAATCATAGTTTTGATTATCACTGTTACAATCAGCCTTCTTGCAGCTTCTTTCTGAGTAATGTAAATCTTTTCTCATGATAATGATCTTCTCAGATCAAGTTATCTTACACAAGTAAGTTGATGTTCACTGTATCTGCTGAGTATATTGCTAATGACAATTACACAATAGGTTAAATCTCACATGCAACTTTCTCTTTACTCAATTGACCTCATCACAGTGATCAATCTTCTTCTTGCACTTATTAATATTGCATTGACAGCAGTCTTTAATGTTATCATCTCACTGATCATTACAGGTTTTTTGACATTATATCTCACATCAATCACTCTTATCTTATTTAAGTGTTTAGCAGAGAGCAAAATCCTGTGAGATTCTTAAAAGCTGAGTCTGTTTAAAGCTGTTGTCAACATAGTAGTCATAATCTATGTCATCATTGTGAAGTTCTTCTCTTTTTGATCAGAAACTTCTGTAATCACACTGTAAAACATGAATTAATCTATACTTGTGTTCAGTGTTGTGATGGTGTTCAGTGTGATGTTTTACTTAATGCATAAGCGTAAGAGCTACAAGAAACTGATTGTAAAGGTGTGAAGATAAGAATGATGAATGAACAGATTATTATGATGCTCAGAAGACTATGTGAATGCAATTCAGCTGTATATATCAAGTCAGAAACAAAGGTATGTGTTGATGCTGAGAGCATTGCCTTGTAAGAAGAGGTCAGATGTATATATAAGACTGATAAATCTTAAAGACTGTTGAGCAGCTGCTGACACATTTGATTATGAATATTCATCTCTTCATTTCACTACAGTTGTCAAAAATCTCACAGAAAATGTCTTAACATTGTTCTTCACAATGTGTTTGACCTTCTCAATGACTATCAGTCATAAGTGCTTTCACTTTCTTCTCTGCATAATAAAGAATTCTGTTTGATTTGAGTTGAAAGTCATCATCAATGTGATCATGAATCTGGTGGCCAATATGTAAAACCACCAATGCTGTAGCAGGTTGACAGGTATAATATATTAAGTGGCCTGAACATGACCTTTCATTTATGTTACTCTTTCTGCCCTTCTCATTGACTCAACAACAAAAATATGTTTCTTGAAGGCAATGCATTATATACACCTCACAAAAGCAGTCATAAATTCTTCTTGCACTTCAGATCTACACTTGTTTAACTGAGCTGCTGTCTTCAATATCATGTGTCTTTTGCTGCAAGACTAGGTAGGTAGCTGTGAAGTTTTGACTGAGGTTGAGAAAGAAAAAAGCTTGAAGAGAAAAGAAGATAGATGCTTGTCTTTGTTAAGGTGATGCAGATATGAGCAGAATACAGTCTTGATGATTGATATCAAGGTGAATTTGATGTTTAAGAGGCACAACAAAGTAGTAATATGTGTGTGTGTAAGAAGTGAAGTGTTGATAGTTCAATCACAATTGTAGCATATCAATCTTCACTGTTCACTTGTACAAAGGTATTCAGTTCAATCTTGCCTCACCTGTTTTCTCAATTGCTGCATATTCATTCTGCACTGTTCAGTTGCACAAAGGCATTCAATTCAATTCTGTCTCACTTATTTTCTCAATTGCAGCATGTTCATCCTTCACTGTTCAGTCACACAATTCATTAACATCTTACATTCTTTATTCTTTGTCTTTGTGAGCTTCTGTCACCTTGTCAGCTGACAATTTCTTAAATAAGCTGTGTCAAGAATTCTGTAAGCAGTGTAAAGAAGCTGAAGACAGCTATAAAGAAAGTTGTGACAAGATGTGATCACAACTATCTCTTGAGTTATTTAATGATGCTGATCAGTTCAAAGAAGTTCAACAAGAACAGGGTGAGTTTCTGACCCCTGCTCAGTTTCTTAATGTGTATATGATTTGAGAGCTGACATACATCTATCAGAAGATTAAGTACAGCAAATTGGTGAAAAAGAAGAAAGTCATCTATGATGCATATGACTGCACTGACACTGAATCTGAGCAATGATACAATGAAAGACTTGAACAGATCACTGTGAAGTTCTCAATAAAGTTTGCTGAGTGATTCAGCTGTGGTTCTCTGAGAACACTGCTGTCAAAGTGTCATCTGTTAATCAAGATGCAGATAACTCAGTCAAGTTCGGTAAGGGTTGAAAAGTCACTCATCAATGAAGATAAATCTCTTCACAAAGTTAACAATTCATCTGACAACTACTTCTCTCTCTCTTTCTTGTTCTCTGAGATTGAAGCCTGACCATTCTTCAATTAACAGGCTATCATCATGACAAAACCCAAGGAGACTGTCTGTCGTAAGTGTCGCTCAGCATGGCAGGCATTGAAGTTCTGTTTCTTCTATGAGACTGTAGTTCTTTTCAACAAGCCGAAGATTGTTGAATGTCTGTTGATCATCTACAATGAATACTTCGGCTATGTGCTTTACCATGAACATCAGATCGCCGGCGCCGATTTTAACAATCAGCTCTTTCTTGACGACGATAACTTTGTCAAGAGCGATGTCAATCTTCACAATGCTGCTTCTCTGAGTCGAGACTGATCACTTCAGACTGATGAAGATTTGAATACAGACATTGACGAGGAGGATGACAGGGATGAGGATAATGAGGATAATGAGGACGAGGATATTGAGGATATCAAGACTGATAGTGAGTCCGTGGGGTTTTCCCCACTTGAAGGATCCACAACTAAGGATTTGACTACGGAGGGCATCACAGTTGATGAATTGCCGGTGGCAGTTCCGGTGGCAGGCTTTGCCGCGGACGGCTCAGAGCATCAAGAGCCCATCATCGTGAAGCCGACAAATTTGAAGCCTGTCTTTATGCTTCGGAGAATCAGGCCGTCGCCTTTGGGTGTCCACAATTCGCTCCACTCTCGTTTTGGTGGAGATTATGGTAGTGCTAGGAGCGGAGGGCGGTTGGTGGTCAAGGTTTTAATGTTAGTTGCTGTTGAGCGTAAGGTTGGAGCCGAAATCGTGGGTGTAGAGTCTGTAGAGCCGTTTTGATGCTAGTGGTTGCGAAGAACGGGAAAGTCAAGGTGATGTAGACCGGTTCACGGGTTTTGTTTTCGCTCTTCCTGGCATTCACAGCCCTCTTCACCTCATCGAACAAGAATGGGAACGCGTGCCCACATTGCCCTTGGTGAGAAGATAATTCTTGTCATCATGCTGTCAGTCCCCTGTCGTTGAAGCCAACGTTGATGTTGAAGTATGAAAGACAGCATTGGGAGCTGAAAGTAATTCATTGCTTGAAAGGATCCTATGCCAGCAGTACATCCTTCCACCTCGTCAACAATCATCCAGCAAATCCGGTGCTTGAGCATAGTCTGAATTTGGCGTACTGGCCCAACACGCTTAACAAGCAAGCAGCCAACGCAAAAGTGGTCCGGTGACCGTTAACGTACTCAAAATCCGTCGCACCCATAACATGGCGATCACTCCAAATTTGCCAACGATTGAGCATCTTGGCGATATCAACTGCTTCGGCCGGGAACATTAGCATGCGGTGTAGAGTCCACTCTGCAATCTGAGCTGCACTCGTCCCTGCGTCGAGGTGGAATTCTCGGCGTAGCCAGATTACCAAGAGGTTGGCCACCTTGTGGACGTGCCAAGCAGGGGATCGAATCACTAGAGGGATTGCGTCTTGCTTGCGTTTCAGCTTCCTAAGGACCAGGCCCAGAGCTTCCCAGTTCTCGGGTTTCCAGTCAGGGCATTCTGACTGGTCGATGAGTCGTAACTCGAGTAAGACACCGCAAGGGACACATCAAAACTTTTTCAGTTTTTTCTGACGCATATTGTACAGGATAGCATAGTCATAGCTACTACAATTGATCATGATGACATGAAATAGTGCTTGAAAACATGTTCAAATTGAGTCCACAATCATGAGCTGTGGGAACGGCCTACAAACACGTCAAAATCAAGCCTAAAAGCACGTTGATTTGAGCTGTTAAAACGGCCTAGCAAGCACATTGCAATCTAGCTGTAGGAACAGCCTCCAAGCATTTCAAACTAAGCCGTCAAATCAAGTGCTAGCTAGCTGTCGAAATGAGTTCTATACAGCTGCAGAATCAATAGCTTCCAATAATGTCCTCTCGCTTCTTGAATCGCCCGGGCTTCCTTTGATCCAGCCCGTGTACCACGGAGAATGAGATGACGGTTCAATGAGATTGTCACCATGGAGACCGGAGATAGGGATGAATGGGACACTGTGACGAGGTTTAGAGACGAACAGCTGTGCTCTGAAGAGGATAGGTTACTTGTTGACATCAATGTCAGAACTCTTGATATGAATGGCAGCATCTTGGACGATTTGGTTAAACTTCTCTTCAGACCAAGCAATCGTGTCCCTGGGTACATTAGCACCGCATACCTGTGCAAGGTAGAGTTCGGAGCGACCTGGGGCACCCCACATTTTATTAACAAGTACAATGAGCTCTCGGACACAGGCCAAAGAGTCCCGTGCATTGACTCCATCATCTCCAAACGGATCGGGCGATGGCACAGAAGTGTCAGCATTGAGGATGAGTATGGCGCAGTCCGCTTGTGAGGCGTTTGCGTCTAAAGCATTACCATTTTCACAAGTAAAGCCATAGACTCAAGTATCTTACCGAGGACGATGACCTTGTGCTTTGGGGTCATCAACGATGGGATTACATCGAGAGCTCTTAGCTGCTTCACAACTTGGTCGTACGCATGAAGGCCTGCCCTTTGGAACTTCTCCATGGTTACCAGGTCAATGCCGCCGCACTGCAGATATGATCCTATGAGTGCTTGGAGCTTTCTTAAGGTCTCTTTTGAGATAGAGCACCTTGTAGATCATGTTGCCTACTGTCGTAGCCTTTCCAGCGCCATGTGGTCCAAGAATAATGATGGTCTTAACCGGGCTCTGGTTTTGTCCGCTTCCGTAGATATGCAGTCAGGAGATGTGTTACGCGGAATGCAATTGAAAGTGAATTGAAATGTGAACATACGACATATTCCGATGTCGTCAAGATACGAAGTCAGGAATGCTGGGGTTGGAAGCAAAAAGTAACCGCGCGGGATTTGGCAGCCTTCTGAGCCGAAGGGCCTCACATGTAAGCTCCACATGGTGGTTAGTGCCTGGCGGCTACTAATGACCACTTTTGGATCGTGGAATTGGAGCTTGTCATGAAATAGATCCGTTGGCTGAATATTCATTATATAAGTGTCTATGTATTATGACCTTCAAGCTCTGTGATAAGATTCCGTGATCCATTTATATTCGCCCATGATAAAGGTGTCCGCCCGCCATTGTCCTTAGTGTTGAGATCTGCCCCTTTGACTGACATCAGAATTTTCAAGATGTTCAGATAGCCGTAACCTGCAGCCCAAGACAGTGGACTTCGGCCGCTTCGATCCTTTCGATTCACATCCACCATGTCAGTTGCGACGAGCGCTTCAACAATACTCAGAGACCCATTACCCATCGCCCATGCTAACGGAGTCCAACCACTACTATCCTCCTCGTCAATCCCGTTGCGATCATACTTGAACAACAGTTTCAGTACACCCGTGTGACCTCCAGCACAAGCCCAGGATATTGCGTTGCGGCCATCGTTGTCCTTCCACGATATGTCGATGAGTTTGCTTCGCACGAGAAGCCTGACCACTTCCGAATGTCTGTTTCCAGCAGCCCAAGACAGCGCCGATCGTCCTCTGCCGTCCCTGAGGTCAACGTTTAGGTGGCCTAGATTCAGGAAGAATTTCACGCAATCAACCACTCCATCTCCAGCAGCCCATGAAAAGGCAGTTCGGCCTGCCTTATCTGTGTGATCTATGTTCACCCGTTCATCTGCGACAAGCAAGCGAACTATAGTCAGGTAATTCCCCCCAACCGCCCAGAAAGGTGGAGTCCATTGGCTAAAGTCTCCGCTATCCGCCTCGATGTGTTCGTGGTTCAACAGTATCTTGACCGGTTCTAGATGACCATGCGCAGCGGCCAAAGAAATAGCCGTGCGGCCCGCTTTCCCCTTAAAGTTAACATTGACTCGCTCATCTTCTGTAAGGAGCTTCAAAATCTCGGAGTGACCAAACTGCGCTGCTACATTTAGAGGACTTTGTCGGTCCACCGTCCTTGAATCAGGCTCAACATTGGTTCGAAGTAAGATCTCAACGATATCCTGATGTCCCATTCGCGATGCCCAGTACAGAGCATATGCAGTGTTCTTCGGACCGCACGA
>JAABUP010010480.1_pt1 | contig 10930 bp, 14 predicted proteins | sample 5559201 | NCBI WGS metagenome assembly JAABUP01 (sample SAMN10711887, study PRJNA513373) | rock metagenome | isolation source: Antarctica rocks | place: Antarctica | reverse complement strand
CATCAGCCTGCACCGACAGGCCGAAGCCACCAACATCGCCGCCGCCTGCCGACACCTGAGCCGCCGCCCAGACCGGGTTCTCCAGCTCATCACATAACGGTCAGATCAACTTTGCCGGGGCCCTGGCGGGTCCGTGGGCAGCTGCGGATCCGGGTCAGGGCGATGGTATGGATGGCGCGGTTGAGGGCTCGGTCGCCGCCGCGATTGAGTCGGTGTCGGACGGTCCGACCGCTGCTGGCCGGTAACGGGCTCGTTCCGGCCAGTGCGGCGAACGCGGCTTCGTTGCGGCACCGCCCGGGGTGGGAGAAGCTGACCACCGCCTGGGCGGCGCTGACTGGGCCGATTCCGTACTGATCGGTGAGGCCTGGCGCGAGGTCGTCGGCGATCGCGAGCAGCTGCGTGCGGTTGTCACGTAGCTGTCGGTCGGCGTCTCGCAGGCTGACGGCGAGGCGGTGGATCTCAGCGTGGCGGACGGCGGCCGCGCGGCTCGCTCCGTTGGGGAATCGTCGGCGAGACAGCATGGCCAATGTCGCGTCGGTGAGAGTGGCACGAGCAGCGTCGCGGTCGGAGTCGGGCCCGCTGAGCAGCAACGCTCGCAGCCGATTGATCTGGGCCGTGCGGACCACGACCATGTCCTGCCGTGCGATGAGCAGGATGCGTAGTGCTTCGCGGTCGCCGTCGGCCCGCGCCGTCGGCAGCCGGCCAGCGTCCAACCGCAGCGCGGTGAGCACGGCCAAGTGGGCGTCGATCGGGTCCGACTTCCCCCGCCCGCGACGATCTTTGCGGTTCGGCTGCTCGCACTCGATCACCGCGATGCCCGCCGCACTCAACGCCCGAGCGAGCCCGATTCCGTAGCTGCGGGTTCCCTCCACGGAGACGATGACTCGAGGGCCGGGGGCGTGTTGGGCGATCCACGCGATCAGGCCAGCGAAGCCGGAGCTGTCGTTGCTGATGCTGCAGGTCGCGATCGGGGTTCGGTTCGCGTCGGCGATCTCTACTTCGTGAGTGTCGCGATGGGTGTCGACACCGATGACGGCATCGACACGGTCTGCCAAACTCGGCATCGGCCAAGTCCTTCCCTGGGCGCGGTCATGGGTCGGCACCGGCCTGGATGGAGATCACCGAGAGGCACATCTGTGACGGGTCACGCCGACGGCGGACAGGCATCTGATCAGGCCAACCTGGTGGGCCAGGCCGGTGCCGGCGACCACAGCGGACAGGTCGTCTCAAAGGCACGTCATCGACGGCCAGATCTACCACGAGCCACGCTGAGTCACCGGCACCGAGCCTGGTGGTTCTCCATCCAGGAGCACCGCAACGACACTCACAGATCTACCAGACGCTGTACCTGCAGGCCCGCGGTCAACTGCGCGCTGACCTGAACCGGCAGCTCCGGACAGGTCGAGCGGTCCGTCGGCCCCGCGGGCCGCACGGTCGAGGCCGGCCACCCCGGGTCCCGGGGATGATCTCGATCAGCGAGCGGCCCGCCGAAGTCGCCGACCGCGCCGTCCCGGGGCACTGGGAAGGAGACCTGATCCTCGGGAGCAACTGCCGATCAGCGATCGCGACCCTGGTCGAGCGGTCCACCCGTTACCTGGTGCTCGTGCACCTTCCCGGCGGTGCGGGCGACGCGTTCACCGTCGCCACGGCCCTGACCACCACGATCCACACCCTGCCCGACCAGCTGCGCCGCTCCCTGACCTGGGACCAGGGCACCGAACTCGCCCGCCACCGCGACATCCCGCAAAACCCTCGGCTGGGCCAAACCAGCCGAAGCGATGAACCGCCTCCTGCAAGACTCCAACCCGTCCATCGTTGCCACGGCCACCTGAATCCGCCAACGTCTACCGGGACGGCGTCGCACCGGGCTGCCAGTCGACTCCTGACACCGACAGCAGACGTCGGTGTCAGCGTCGACCACGGCCAGGTCGAGCCGATCGTTCTGCTCGACGCGGGTGGTGTACCAGGCCCGAGTGGCTTCATCGAGCACCGGTGACAGCTCGTAGGCCTCCTCGTGGTGTGCACGCTGCCGGTTAAGGCCAGCACGTCGGGGTCAGCGGGCACCGGGCCTGTCGCCTCGACGTCGGCGGCGGTGAGGAGGCGCAGCACCACCTCGCGGCCGATCAGAGGACGAGCAGGTCGTAGCGGCGCGCTGGCCGACCCGCGTCAGAGCGCGGCAAGGATCGCTGCGGCGACCTCGTCCGGGTGGGTCATCAGCGCCAGGTGACCGCCCGGAACCATCACGGGCTCCACGCCGGCGCGCCGCGCGAACGTCGCCCCCGGCAGCGGCAGCCCACCGACGGTGTCCTCCTCCGCCAGGACGTAGGCCGCCGGCACGCCGGCGGCCACCAGGTCCACGTCGCGGGCCGGGTCGCGGAGGTAACGGCTCGGCTCCGGGACGAACAGCTCGAAGAGGACCTGCTGCGCCTGCGGTGACGCGCCGGGGAGCATGACGAACTGGAACGCCTCCAGCGGGAGCGTTACCGAGCCGTCCGGTGACGCGTCCGCGGACTGCCGGCTGGAGTCCCGGTTGACCCCCAGCATCTCGTCGTCGACCGACACCCCGTCCAGCGGCACGTACGCGTCCACGAAGACGACCTTCACCACACGCTCCTTCAGCCGGACGGCGGCCGCGGCGGCGGGCGTCCCGCCCCCGCTGTGGGCGACCAGGACGACGGGGCCCTCCACCTTCGACACCGCGTCGGCGACGTGGCGGATCGCGTCCTCCAGCGTCAGGCCGGTGCGGTGGTCCCCGGGAGCTAGGCCCGGGAGCGTCAGCGTCGTGACGCCGTAGCCCGCCGCGGCGACCCGCGTGGCGACCGGGATCCAGGACCAGCCGCCGAGCCAGGCACCGGGGACGAAGAAGACATGGGGAGCATCGGCCATGATCGCCAGGCTCACACGATTCGTCCCGAGCGTCCAGCGGCCGTCCGGAGCGGACGCGCTCTCAGAGCGTGTGGAGTAAGGGTGTCAGGTCCAGGGTCGGCGCCCGGGCCGGGGTGGTCCGCCGGCGCCTCTTCGGACCGACGCCCTGTGTCTCAAAACTCTTGCCGTCTCGAAACCGAGGAACTGAGACGCTGTCGAGGTGGGCGCTGGCGCCGCGCGAGGTGGACTTCCATCAGCTGGCCTTGGCCATCTACCGGCATCAGAACCCGGCCAGATACCGGCGAAGATCACATCGCCGGCGGCGTCGGCCCTGGTCGGGGTGTCCCGGTGGACCCGCCCGCCGGTCTGTCCCGGTGACGGGGTGCCGGCTGGGACCGTGATCGGGTGGTGTGACGTGCGGCGTGAGCCCGACCAACGGGCGTCGAGCCCGGGAGCTTCCGGACGGGACTTCCTCGACGCCGGCTCCCTGCCGGTCAGCGAAGCGCGGATCGAGGACTACACGGCGACCGTGGGTTCGGTCCGTGCGGCGACCGCGGCGCTGGCTCAGCGCCGTCGCTGGGTCGCGTCGAGCGCGCGGGTGCCGTGTACCCACATGGTGTCCGCCGGGTCGAGGGTGACGCCGGGCGCCACGACCGCGTCGACGCGGTCGAGCACGTCGTCGCTCAGATCGATGCTGTCTGCTGCCAGGTAGCCGTCGAGCTGCTGCATGGTGCGTGGGCCGATGACGACGCTGCTGACCGCCGGATGACGAGCGGCCCACGCCGTGGCGAGCTGCACGAGGGTGAGTCCACCCTCGTCGGCGAGCGCGCCGAGCGCGTCCGCGGCGGCGAACTTCGTCGCGTTGGCCGGCGCGGACGCGTCCATCTGGGGGCGGTGCGACCTGGGTCCGGACAGGGCGACCTGCTGGCCGCTGCGGTAGCGCCCGGAGAGCCAACCGCCGGCGAGGGCGCCGAAGGCGAGCACGCCGACGCCGAGCCGCTGGCACACCGGCAGCAGGTCGTACTCGGCCACGCGGTTGAGGATCGAGTACGGCGCCTCCTCGGTGCGGAACACGCCGTGCCCGCGACGCCCAGCGAGACCCCGGGCCTCCGCGATCTGCGAGGGCGGCATCTTCGAGGTGCCGAACGAGCGGATCTTGCCGGCGGCGACCAGGTCGGTGAGCACGCCGAGCGTCTCGTCGAGGTCGGTCTGCGGATCGGGTGCCCCCAGCTCGTAGACGTCGATGTGGTCGGTCTTCAGGCGTCGCAGTGACCCCTCGACGGCCTGGGTGAACCAACGTCGCGACCCGCCTCCGTGGTTCGGGTTGCCGTCGAGCACCACCCCGGTCTTCACCGACAGGACGACCTCGTCGCGCCGGCCACCGGTCAGCGCGTCACCGACGATCTCCTCGGACTGGCCGGCGGAGTAGCCGTCCGCGGTGTTGATGCTGGTGATGCCCGCCTCGAGCGCTCGACGCACGATGCGGACGCACTCCTCGTGGTCCGGGTTGCCCATGGCGCCGAACATCATGGCGCCGAGGGTGAGGTGGCTGACGCTGATCCCGGTACGGCCCAGGGCTCGGTACTCCATCGTGGGGGTCCTCTCGTCGCCGTCGCCGGCGGGCAGGTTCGCTCCCACCTGCTAGTGGAGAGCATGTCCGCTTCGACTGTAGGACAGAACGGATAGGCTGTCCACTATGTCCTCAGTGTCCGCGGAGCCGCAGCGCAGGCGGGCCGACGCCGAGCGGAACCGCGACCGGGTCCTGCTCGCGGCCCGTGAGGTGCTGGCTGACCGCGCCGCCGAGGTGTCGATGGCGGAGGTCGCCAGACGGGCCGGGGTCGGGATGGCCACCCTATACCGGAACTTCCCGGGCCGGCGTGAGCTGCTCGAGGCGCTGTTCGCGGGAGAGGTCGACGACCTGTGTCACGCGGCCGGGCAGGTGTCCGGCTCGCCGGGGGAAGCGCTCGTCGCGTGGCTGCGCCGCTTCGCGTTGTTCCACCACAGCAAGCACCCGATCGCGGCCGAGCTCCTCCGGCACACCGACGCCGCCGATCCCGTGTTCGGCAGCAGCCGCGACCGCGTCCTGGCGGCCGGGCGACCGCTGCTCCTCGCCGCACAGCAGGCGCACCAGATCCGCGCCGATCTCGGGCTCGACCAGGTGCTCGACCTCGTCCTCGCCGCCGCAACCATCCGCGGCGAACCCGCCTACGTCGAACCGATCCTCCAAGCCGCGCTCGACGGATTGCGCGGGTGACCGCCGACCGGCACATGACCGGTGGCGGCTCGGCCCCGAGGCACATCTCCGGACGGCCGACGCGGGCCGTCGCCTCCAGTGACGAGCGGGCCCGTCTAAGTTCCCGCCGCCGACCCAGAAGAACCATCCCGAAACGGATGGTGGGCTCAACCCGTGGATGCACCGGGTGGGTTGAGGGTAGGGCTCGAGGCGATCACTTCGGCCAGCGCCGCGGCGGGGGTTCGCCAGCCGAGGGTCTTGCGTGGTCGGGTGTTGAGCCGGTCGGCGATCGCGTCGAGGTCGGCCTGGGTGTGGACCCGCAGGTCACCGGTCTTGGTCAGGTACTGGCGCAGCAGCCGGTTGGTGTTCTCGTTGCTGCCCCGCTGCCACGGGCTCCTCGGGTCACAGAAGTAGACCTGGACGCCGGTGTCGACGGTGAAGGTGGCGTGCTCGGCCATCTCGTGGCCGCGGTCCCAGGCAGCGACCGCCACAGCTGCTCCGGGAGCCGCCCGACCGCGCCGGTGAGCGCGGTCCGCACCGCGGGAGCCTTGAACCCGTCGGGCAGGGCGAACAGCTGCACGTAGCGGCTGCTGCGTTCGACCAGCGTGCCACCCCGACGGCCGTCGCCCGAAGACGAGATCTCCTTCCCAGTGCCCGGGCACGGCCCGGTCGGCGACCTCCACGGGGCGCGCGGAGATAGGGACCGTGTTCGTGATCTGCCCCCGCCCGGTCGGGGCCTTCACCCCCCGGGGGTGGCGCATCAGCCGCCCGGAGCGCAGGTGGGACGCCAGTTCCCGGCGGAGCCCGCCGCGGGTCTGCACGAACAGCGACAGGTAGATGGTCTCGTGGGACACCCGCATCTGCTCCACATCACCGAACTCCAACCGCAGCCACGCCGCGATCTGCTCCGGTGACCACTACAGCTCCAGCTTCCCCGCCACGACGGCCCGCAGCACCGGGTCCCCGACCAGCTTCGCGGTCTGTGGGCGCCGGCGGCGGCCCTCCGCCGCGCGGTCGGTGTCACCGGCCCGGTAGTGCTCCCGGCCGCCGTTGCGGGTGACCTCCCGGGACACCGTGCACGCTGGCCGACGCGGACACCGGTTAGACCGCGATTGCGGACCCGCACCAGCCGCGAACGGGAGGCGGCCGCCGCTCTGGAGGCAGCCGGCGTCGACCGCGACCGCGTCACCGACCGGACCGGGAGCGGGCATGCCCAGTCGCACGCTGAGGAGCGCGGCTGGCCGGGGTCTGGGCCGAGCGGGGACCGCACACCCGCTAACCTCGGGCTTTCACTGGTTGGGGTAACACGCGGGAGGTGACCGGTCGGTGGTGCACGGAAGGTGCTCGTTCTGGCGGGGAAGCTGGGCTTGTCGAGAGTCCAAGATCGGCTGCGAGGAGAGGTACTCCGTAGGTCAACGCTGAGCTGGATCCGCCGGTGGGGTGAGTGGGTGGTGACAGACGGATGGCCCCTACGCCCGCGGCGCTGCTAATTTGCGTGTCATGGACGCCAACCGATCCCGGGGGTAACCCGCGGCCACATCGACGACTGCCTCATCCCCCCACCCGTCACCCCGCATGCCGGCACGTCGGCAACCCTGCCGACCCACCGGACTTGCACCCAGGAGGCACCGCCATGACCACAGCTTTCCCGCCGCCGGTCCAGAGTGCCCTTCGAGGCTCCCAGCAGCCGTTCTGGTTTCTGGGGGGCCGGGTGCGATTGCTCGTGTCCGGGGCCGCCACCACAGGAACGGTGACCGTCTTAGAATTCTCCGACACCCGAGGGCAGGCTCCACCGCTGCATGTCCACGACCGTGAGGACGAGATCTGGTCGGTCATTGACGGCTCGATCACCTTCGTCGTTGCTGACGACGTGTTCGACCTGGGCCCGGGTGAGGTGGCGCTCGGACCGCGTGGCACCCCCCACAGTTACGTGGTGCGCTCCGCGACGGCACGGATGCTCGTGACCTACGCACCATCCGGGGTCGAGGAGTGGTTCGTCACGAACAGCTCACCTCTCGAGGAGGACGACGACACTCCGGCCCCGTTCGACGTAGCCGCCATCGTCTCTGCGGGCCTTCGCTTCGGGGTGCACGTGGTCGGTCCACCACCGGCCTGAACGACCGGGCCCTCGGTCAACCCGCCTCTGTTACACCCGGGCCGCGCCGCCAAGCCGACCCCCGCGATCGGAATGGCCGATCAGGAGTGCGCGGTCCCCGTGGTTGTCATCCGGACTGTGACTGCGCGCATGTCGTGGGCCCCTCGATGAGCTCGTCCGGACCGCGGACTGGTTGTTGCCTGTCATGGCGTCGGTGACGCCGGGTGCTCGGCCGACCGCCCAGCAGTAAGGCGTTGTCCGCAGGCTGAGCTGGGTCGGGACCCCAGGGGGTGAGCAAGGCGAGCAGCGCAAGTTTATCGGCGTCGCTGCTCCTGGACTGTGCGTAGTACTAACGACCATTCCAGTTGCGATCCGGGCGCGAGTCGACCCATGACCGGTCGCTGTTCTCCCTGGCCGTGTGGGCCTCGGTTGCGGACAAGATGCGCGACAAGGAGGCCATGGAGGCCCTGATCCGAGCCTCGGGTGTGGACTGGACGATCATCCGACCGCCGGCGCTGACCGACGGGCCGCGGACCGGGACCTACCGGACCGGCACCGACCTGAAGATCCGGCTCACCTCGAGGATCTCCCGGGCCGACCTGGCGGACTTCGCGCTCCGCGAGGCGGCCACCCCTGCGTTCGGTCATCAGGCAACCCGGATCGCCGCGTGACCGGCCCGGCCGCTCCCCGCAGCGGCCCGTCGATGGCGGGCCGGGTGTACCTGGTCACCGGCGCCACCGGGGGCATGGGCGCGGCGATCGCGACCGCCCTCGCCCGGTCCAGCGCCACCGTCATCCTGGTCGCCCGGACCCGCACCGACGGGGAGGCCGCGGCCCGGGCGATCACCGCGGCCACGGGTAATGCCCACGTCGAGGTCCTCGTCGGGGACCTCTCCGACCAGTCCGCGGTCCGCCAACTGGCCGGGGACTTCACCGCCGGCCACGGCGAACTGCACGTGCTGGTCAACAACGCCGGCGCTCACTTCCGGGAGCGGTCGACGTCCGTCGACGGCATCGAGATGCACCTGGCCGTCAACCACCTGTCCTCGTTCCTGCTAACCAACCTGCTCCTGGGCGCCCTGAAGGCGGGTGCCCGGTCCCGGGTCGTCAACGTCGGGTCGGCGTCGATGGCCGACACCCGGCAGGTGAAGATCACCGGCACCCCCCGCCCCGTCGTCCTGGACCTCGACGACCTGCAAAGCGAACGCAGCTTCGCCCCGATGGAGGTGTACGCCCGGTCCAAGCTGCAGATGCTCATGTGCGGGTACGCCCTTGCCCGCCGGCTGCAGGACACCGGGATCACCGTGAACACGGCGCACCCCGGCCTCAGCGCCACCAACGTCGTCGACGCGATCGCCGCCCCCGCCGTCGCACCCCTGCTCCCGCTGCTCAAGCGGTTCCTGCTCACCCCCGAACAGGGCGCACAGGCCGCCCTGCACCTGGCGACAAGCCCCTGGCTGGAGAAGACCACCGGCAAGTACTTCCTCCGACAGGTCCAGGCCCGGTCACCGGAGTTCACCTACGACACCGCCCTGCAGGACCAACTCTGGAACGCCAGTGCCCGACTCGTCGGACTACCCACCGCAGCACCCCAGACCGGCCGGTGACCCGTCGCCTACGACGGCGTCCACCCGTCCCCTCTCGAAGCCGCCGCTGGCGGTCACGGCTCGCAGGCCGTCGCCTGAAACGACCCCACCCCTGACCCGCGGTATCTCCGGTCAGCGACCACCTACCGAGCAGCCGACGGCCGCGACGTGCTGACGCGGCCAGCGCGCGACACGGAACAAGCCCCCAACTGGGGACCAGCTCAAGACCTCCACGGCGGCCCATCAGTCGCTGAGGCCCGAACCGGGTCGCTGGTCGCACAGGGCCGCGGGTCATCCATCAACCTGGCCGGCCTGGCGCCGGGTGACGTCCTCGCCTGCTAGAACGACTCCGCCCGACCCGGGATCTACAGCCATATCGCGATCTACTCGGCGCCGGGCAGATCATCGCGCCCCCCACACCGGTGAGGTGGTGAAGATCCCAGCCCGTCACCATCCGCTAATGGACCAGCACCACCTGGTCCGTTCGCAGGTACGGATGACCCGCCAGCCAGCAAGGTCCGCCGCCGTCCTGATCGGCGTTGTCCTGGCCGCCGCGGCCAGCGGCTGCGCTTCCACCGCAAGCACGGCGCCTGCCGCCACTGTGTCGACCGACAGCCCGCCCGATGGCCGGGACGGCGAGCCAGCCGGCGCCCCTGAAGGTCGCCGAGCACGGCCTGCCGCCGACGGCCGACCGCGCCGGGAAGGAGTACGCCGCGATCACCGCCGACACGCGCTCGCGGGTAGTTGACCCGGCGGCCCGGGGGTGAATGGTCGCCTACATCCGGACGTGGCTGCCCGGGCTGGACCCGACGCCGTCAGCGGACAGCACGTGTCTCTACACCGGCGCACCGACCGAGGATTCCTCCTTCACCGGGTCGGGCGCTGGTCTGCGATCCCCGTTCTCGGGCCACGGCGCGAAATTCGGCCCGCTCATCGGCCGGCTCGCGGTCGACCTCACGACCGGCCGCACCGCCACCGTCCCCGAGGTCCGCTGCCACCTCGCCGGCGGTCGTCGACCGTAGGCCGCGTCACGCGGCCTGCAGCTCGGGCCGGGGCCGTGCCATACGTCCAGTGCCGCCGTCCCGCCTGGGGGTCAGCGTGCGTACTCGGTGGAGGTCTCGGTGGCGTAGCGGGCCATGAGTGCGTCGATCGCGCTGCGCGTCGGCGGCTCAGCGGCGGCCAACTCGCGGAGTTCTCGGAAGTACTGCACGTAGGAGTCCGGGGTGAAGACGGTGAGGAGGACGGCAGGCTCGTCGCCGGGGTTGGCTAAGGTGTGCGGTGCGCCCGTGGGCACCATGACGAGCGTTCCCGGGACCGCGTCGTGGTCCCTGTCACCGATGGTGAAACGCACGGTTCCCGACACGACGTAGAAGCCCTCGTCGTGTTGGGCGTGGCGGTGCTGGGGTGGTCCGGCGCTGTGCGGGGGGAGCGTGCTCTCGGTGATGGCCATCCGGTGTCCGGTCGTGTCACCAGCCTCGAGGACGCGCATCGGCAACCCCGGACCCAGCAGGACGATCTCACCCTCGTTCGGACCGACGATCGAAACCTGGACCACGAGATCTCTCCTCACGTTGTTGCGGTGTCGATCACCAGCACCGCGTCGCTGCCGCCCACGACCCCGACGTTCGGCACGAGCGGAACGTGTCGATCCGGGATCACCACGAGGCCGCGGGCGATCTCCTGAACCCTCGTGGTCTCCACGACAGGATCGGGGTACGGATAGGCGTCGGGCATGGCAGTGAACTCCTCGGATGTGACGATCGCCGCAGTCGATCCGGCTTTCGGACGCGTTCAGTCGACCGCGGACCCGACCGCCGTGTCCAATACCGGTTCCGCACCGCTGATACCGTCAGAGTATCGTGAGTGATCATGGATCTGCGGCTACTCCGGTACTTCGTTGCCGTTGCCCAGGAACGGCATTTCCGCCGGGCCGCCGACCGGCTGAACATGACCCAACCGCCGCTGAGCCGCGCCATCAGGCAGCTGGAGACCGACCTGGGGACGGTCCTGTTGCACCGCTCGTCGACCAGGGCCCCGGCAAAGTCGTCTGGTTGGGCGTGTCGTGGGGTGACTCGCCGGTGAGGGTGTAGAAGCAGGGCGGACACGGCGCCGCTGGTGATCATGAGGGTTCTGAGGCTCTCCCGATCGACCG
>JAABUP010010479.1_pt1 | contig 10932 bp, 12 predicted proteins | sample 5559201 | NCBI WGS metagenome assembly JAABUP01 (sample SAMN10711887, study PRJNA513373) | rock metagenome | isolation source: Antarctica rocks | place: Antarctica | reverse complement strand
AAATGCATTCCGCACTGTTCAGTAGTGCTCTGCAAAACAGGCTCACAGCAGGCTTGTGTTACTGCAACAGCACCTATGGAGATTTGCTCTTCATACAGGTGTGCAGTGCCCGGCAACCAGCGCCTGTCAGAACACAAACCAGAAGTCATTATGCCAATTCTGAAAATATGTGCACAGGATGATTTGGAATGTTGCGTTTGATCCTTGAACAGCCTGTGCAAGCTTTTGATCTGTAACAAGCAGCAACGACGCTCTAAAAATTGGTCCAAATGGGAGCAATGTATACATGGCTGCTGAGCGATGCATGCATTTGAGACAGCACTAGATGCAGCCAACACTTCTCCCATCAGCAACGCCATGAGCTTGTGCCTGTTTGTGATCAGCAACAAGAACACAACTGTTGGGTCAGACAGCGTCAAGACACATGGAGGATGCAGACAAAAGACAACATACAACTGTGGACACTGATTGTTGCATAAATTGCCCACAGGTTATGCCGTGCGCAGTTGATTAGGTCTATAGATGCCTGTAAGTTTTGGGCCAAAGAGTATGAAAAGAGTTTTATATATAACACATACTTTCATCATAATAGAAATGTCATGTGCAAGCAAGGTGTGTCCGCTCACCTCAGCTCCACCATCTGTGATGCGGTTGCTGGAAAGATCCAAAGAAGTCAAAAACTTGTTTTTTTGCAAGGCTTCTGATATCTGCAGCATGGCCACTTCTGTGTAAGCTGTGAATAACCTTTGCTTTCTTTTGCGATCGTTCCAAAGAGTGTTGAAGACCTTGAGTGCCAGCCCTGCAACGGCTTGTGCATGCTATGGACTGCTGCTAGTTGTGCATGCTATGTGCTGATGCTAGTTGTGCATGCTATGGACTGATGCTAGTTGTGCATGGCTGCTTGCTGTGTGGTTGTGCATGGCTTTGTGGGCCAACCTGTTTGGCCTTGGAATCACGCAAGTGGCATTGTGAAAGCTTGACCCAGATCTCGTCTTCATCATTGCTCTGCAACTGCCTGACAGCGGTGGCAATCCTGCAAGTCCATGACCAAACTGTGCCGTCAAGCTGTGTGTACATTTGACATGCATGTGTGGCTGTTGCAAGATGGACATGGCGTCGTCCTTGTAGCGTCTGTTGCATCAAGCTATGCGTCTGACGTGCATTTGCATTGATTGTGCACATTGCAGAGGGCAGCTGGTCCTTGCTAGATATGGGACTGCACAAGCTAACCTTCTATCAGCTTCTGCTTTCTCAGCACTACTTGGCTCAGCAGGCTGATTTGCATTAGCATGTTCTGACTTTTTCTTGTGCTGCAGAGCATTGCAGAAAACTGGTTAGCTTTGCTGTTCATTCGAGATGCCCATACGTTCAGCGAACACACCTTTTTCTTCTTTTTCTTCTTTTTCTCTGCAGCTGGTGAACGCTTGCGTGCTTCTGGACTGGAATCCTCGTCTTCTTCGCTGGCACTGCCTGAAACTACTTCGTCGGAAGTTTCGCTTAAGGCGCTGGCCGCCTCTATTTCGGACATGACCCTTCTCAGCGTCTTTCGCAATCAGCACAGCGGCATGACCATTGACAAGATCGGTGCTCGGCCAAGGCAGAAGCGGAGTGACCTGGACGCAGGTCAGCTGATTATGCAGATACGTTCATATGGTGCTGATCAACAAGAGCTAAAGCTACCATATGGCAAGGCCTGTACTCGCGAAATAGACTTGCAAGTTTGACCATTCGGCTCAGGACGAGCTGAAGAAGAGCAAAACTTGCATGTGTAGGCAAATGCCATGAATGCCACGAACTGACCCACTCACCAGGATCAGCGCTGGTTTAAGCCGCCAACTTGCTATGCGATCGTCATGAGTGAACAACATGAGAGATCTTTTCAACACCCCATTGTCACAGCAGCAAGCCTCTCTTGAGCAACTGACGTTTTGTCACCGCCTGACTTGTGCAGAGCATGGCCTGAGTAACACTATGTATGCATGTGCAAGACACAAATCTCATTTTTAAAAAGCTTCATTTCACTGGATGGTCTTGGGGCTTAAGGGCAGCAGTCAGCTAAGAGAGCTGCTGGCTAGGGACTGTGCCGTCTGCACCATTACTTGCTGTATGACTTACTGTCTGATCAGTCCATGTTCATGAACACGGTGAGTGAAGCGTTGACATGTGTAATGGTTGAAATTTCAACAAACGCCCCAGCGGGGACCCATGGGGGTCCAACGCGGGGTGCAGCCCTGAGGCTTTTAGGTTGAGAAACCCTTGGTTTCGTTTGATCAGTCTGGCCAACTTTCGGCAACCGAAACTTCCGGCATCCCGACTTGTATATCGACCAAACGTTTGCATCACTGCATCCTGGTACCTTGGCACTCACGCATCGCGCAGCTGACTTGACGACTGTCTGTGCACCGGCTGTCGGGCTTGGGACGGTACGCGCACAAGCGATACTGTGAGCTGCTCGACGCAGGATCAACTGATCAGCGCTTCAGTACCTCAGCAAACGCATTCAATCGGCAGACATGACTAGTCTGCTGGCGGGGGGCTTGGCAGCAGGGTTTCTGAAATCTTGGGGCATGATACTGGTCTCAGAGATCGGTGACAAAACCTTTTTCATCGCAGCGGTCATGGCTATGCGCAATTCTCGGCAATCGGTAAAAATGATGTGATGTTTGCACAGCACGGCCTCTTGGGCGCACGCAAGGTCATTCGTGCTCTGAGGCCTTGCATTCCGTGTAGGTGTTTGGTGGAGCAGCTGGTGCATTAGCAGCCATGACTGTTTTGTCTGCACTCATGGGATGGGCAGCACCATCGCTGGTACTTTTCCCAGCATCACCTGCCTCTTGAAGTTTTGACAGGCCACCACAAGCTAAGCTCATGATAATATTTGCTGCACAGATATCCAAGCAGTATACGCAATATGGAGCAGCGCTGCTATTTTTTGTATTTGGATTCAAGATGCTATATGAAGTCATCACTGCTGTGGAAAAGGTAAATCATTGCATGCTCTCTGTGCTATGCATGCCACTTTCAGCAGGTCTTCCATGTACCTATATGCATACATGCACAACATACCTGCATGCATGCACAACATACATGCATACATGCACAGCATTCTTGCTTGCATGCACAACAACACTGTGTAATGAGCATGCATACACTGGGTGTAGGTATTCTTGGCCTCAGGGCCATGTCATGAGTGTAGTTCTTGGTATTTTCCCCAATTGCATCTTTTTTCTCCTCCTTCACTGTCCTCTTCCTCTTGATTACTTCTTCCACCTTACCCGCCAAGGCGTAATTGCAGTGTGGCTGCATGGATTCAATGTTGCATTGAGGACATGACACTCATTTTGATATACAAAATGAGTCAGTTTCACTCAGACAACAGCCCCAGCAATATGTATACTGCACACATGAGCAAACATGTATGCTGGGTTGGCGCGACCGAATATCAGAGCCCGATGATGCACCCAATGCGACGAGATTCAACGACAGCCAAATCAGCTTTCAGACAGCCCAACTTGCACTTCACTGCCAGGTGTACAACTTTAGTCATATGTATGATATGCAGAGTGATGAGTCGTCAGAGTGGGATGAAGCTGAAAAGGATGTGAAAGCAGCAGAAGCTGCAAAAGTGAAGCAGAATGGCAAGCCCACAAATGGTGGCAAAGCAATCATCAAAACCAATGGCAAGCAACAAGACGCGCTGAGTCAGCTGTTCTCACCGGTGTTTCTTGAAGCTTTTGTGCTCACCTTCTGTGCTGAGTGGGGCGACAGAAGTCAAATAGCAACAATAGGTGGGCCCTCATGCTGTGCGCGCTGCCTTTTGTTATGTCACAATATTGTAATACAACAAAGGCTCCTCTTATCCCTTTATATATTGGTTTTTGGAAAAGTCATAAACTCTTTTGTCATGTTTGGTTATAACATGGTTGGATTCTTTTGATCCAACAATTGCATTGCTGTTGTTTTACAATATTGCATGACAGTCCTGCATGTACCTAGCTCAACATGACCTGGAGAGCATTTTGATTATTGTTATTTGTTATTGCATGACAGCCTGTCTACACAGTGTGCTGCGCTGTCTTCCAAAGTCAGTCAGGCCTTGGTTCAGGCGAGAAGAACAGTGACAGAAGATTCTTTTTTATCAGCCTCATGTCACAAGCCCTAAAAACTAAATTTTAGTTATAGAGCTATAGAGCTATACCCACTCTTCACCACAGCAGTGCCTAGAGCCAGTGCGTGCGCACCCTTTTCCTTACAAGCAACCATAAAACAACCGGAAAAAGTGTTTTTATTATTTTATTACAACCTGGGCATGCCAAGGGTGTATGGGTGTGGCTTTTCTGCAGCTGGCATACAGTTTCGCTGCAGTCTTGGGAAAGGGCAATTTCAGAAGTATATTTACAGCTTGTATATGTCAGTATAATGGCCCATATTTAGTATGTATCGTCACAGTTTGGCCACATGGCTCGCCTCTATTTTATTGCGGTTGGCCTATGTTTTATTGCTGCTGGCCTGTGTTTTATTGCTGCTGCATGACATTCAGTGTGTGCTGCTGTTGACATGCATTGTTTGCCATCACATATTGAGCAGCAGGGCTGGTCTGTGGTGTGATGCCACTGCTGTCAAGTCATCAAGGCAGGGCTACCAATGCCTGTGATCTCTGAATGCATGACTCCCAGTATGTGAAGCCATACAGCTGCCTTGGCTCCACATATCGGCAGTTGTCCATTCTGAGATCACAGACGTCGGTAGCCCTGCTTTCATGGCTTGACGGCTGACTGTGGCCTGACTCATCCACCCACAGAAATCCACGCACAGGGACCTATTGACAAGTGAATACTACAGTGCCACGATTACACTACTGCTGTTGCATCAATACTGCTCTACCACTCATTTCTGCTAATAATCTGACAGTGTTGTCACTGTTCCATGCATGTGCAGGGCTTGCATCAGCTGCTGATGTTAAGCCTAGATCAATAAAAGAGTTTTTTGACAAAAGAAGTCATATGTGTGTGATGCAGGGCTGGCAGCATCCGCCAATGTGGTAGGGGTAAGCCTGGGGGGCATCTTGGGTCACTGCATGTGCACGGGGGGTGCTGTGCTGGGAGGGCGACAGATGGCCGCCTATGTGGCTGAAAGGACACTAGCAGTAATCTTCTTCTTTATCTTTTGGCTCCGAGCTGCTGCCTTAGCATCCTGTCATGATTGCTGGAAAGTGCAAACTTTTCTTTTTCTTTCTAATCATCTTCTCAAAGGCAGTACGTTCTGATCTTGTGTGGAGAAGCTGTAATAGACTCATTGGGCTGGCCTGGGTGTGAGCAGTGTGAGCAGTGTGGGGTGTTCGTTTCTGTACATGCATAGCTCATGTAATGGTCGTGTTCAATGGCAGCTTGTGCAATGATATTCTCGCTGCTTCGGCAGAGTGCCATGTTGCATACTCTCCTGGTACTTGATTGAGTCAAGTTGACTGATGGATCTGCCTGATACGGATGTGTCAGTTTCCAGCATTTGGCACAAAGCAGTTGTACTGCAAGGCTAATTGCCAATGTGGATGCTGCAGATTACTGGAGGCGTACTGTTCTTGGCTTTTGGTGTCCATGCCCTTTATGAAGGCATGTATGACTTAAGCTGACAATGGGCAGCAAAGCTAAGCACATACTGAATAAACAAAAGTATACGAAGTAGTTTTCGTCTTTGCTGCGAGTGCTATTTGACTTTTACTGACTTTCATTGTCTTGTACCTGTTATACATGACTTGTTTCGATGTATGAAACACGTTATACTAGTTTGGCAGTGAGCTGGGGATTGCATGGGTGTTCCAGTATGAATTCAGCAGCTACTGTGCGCAGAGTAGTAACCTTCAAAGCACAGGCAATGCACACATGTCCTAGTATGTATTATGCCTGTTAAATGGTCAGCATCAGGTGTTACACACGCTGTCATATGATGCTGCTGCCAGCAGCATACAGTGCAGCATGGCATGCGTTGTGGTGTCAAGTCATCACATGGCAGTACAATAATGATGTGGATGTTAAATCGACAACAAATACAGGCAGTAAAGTACTGACAACATGACTAGGTACAGTGGAGCGTATCAGCGGCAACATGGAATGTCTTGACCCTGCTAAATAACAAGATCCTGAGTGAACCTGCAAAATCTGATATGTGCTTCAATCATGACTGATCTGTTGGCAGGTACGCTGGGCCAGCAGCCGCTGCATGAGTAAGGGCATACAGCGCGTAGCTGAGACATGCTAGAGCTGATGCCTGCAGAACACAACTTTTTCCTTCTTAGTTTTTTCAGTTTTAGAGCACTGACATCAGCACTGGCAATCTTGGTGGTGCCAGCTGGGTTAATCTGCAGAATACAATGCACCTCTTAGTTATCATCTGTGCACCATAGGCTTTGGTACACAGCATGACAAATTCAGCAGAGCAGTCAGGTATGTGGTCCTTTACTTCAAGGTCCATGATTGAGGTCTGAAGTGAGCTGTGCCTTGTCTATTGCAAGGAAGAGGTGGGTGTGTGTATGTGCATGACATGCAGTCAGGTAAATCTGTGCTGAGTAGTATGCAGCTTTGCCTGCAAGATCAAGAAGAGAGCCACTGCATTGCTTTGGCACAGCGTGGTTATATGTGGGTCATGTGTATGATTTTGTTCGACTTACATCTGCAATGCATTGCTGTTCGCCCTACCGGTGCAAGACTTTCTCAGCCAGAGAAAGAGACATCAACAACAAGTTTGATGCAGGATTCAAACCAGAAGACTACAACATGTTCACACACTGGCTCAGACAGAGACTTCAGTGACAATTCAAGCAAGTACTCTCTTAGACTGGCGTGGGGCTGTGTTAATTTCATCACCACTCAGTGTTACTATTGGTAATCACTGTGATCACTGCAATCTTGTGTCCCGTCACAGGCATTTTCTTTTCTTTTCCTTTCCTGTCACAGGAGGATAGAGGTGAGTATTAAGTATGCAGGATTGGGAAATCCGTAGAGGCTCAATCAGCACATTCAGACTACCTGTGAAGCGCATGACTCATGGAACCAGAGGGCCAAAGGGCAGGGCTCTCTGCGACTGGCCCCGCTGACACTGCTGTCATCCGTCAGTCTTCCTCGCCAGCCCACATCATCCCCTGTGGCCCGACGCCTCGGGTGCCACTCACACCTGTCATTCACGATACCACATGTGTCACAACCTGACACTGTGTCACAGCTTTCATCACAACTCGATGCTGTTTTGCAACTCAGGTGACAACTTGATGCTGTGGCACAGCTTTTGGTCAAGACCTTTTGCTGTGTCGTAGCTTCTAGTCACAACCTGATGCTGTGGCGTGGCTTTGGGTTACGACATGATGCTGTGTCACAGCTTGGGTGGCAAACGGATAGCTCAACAATGAAAAGACAAGACAAATCTGTGCTGGCAGGCAGTCATGACAGGACTCTCTGAGAGTCATAGCCAAAATTCTTGAGCTGCAGTGGCAGTCCTGATGTCTCACCACTCAGCAGGGGTCTCAAAGACTCAAGTTGCATTGCATGGTGACATGTGACAGAAGTCACTACAATTCTTACATCTGTCACGACTCATGCTGTCCTACGTCAGTTACAAGATGGTACAGTGATAAGCTTTCGCTGCCACAAGCTGTTCTGTGTCACATCTGTTACGACGTGATGCCATTTTATATCTGTCACAACCTGAGGATGTGTTACACCTGACACGCAGACAGGCATTCCATTCTCACTGCTGCTCATATTCTCTGCACTGCTTTCCACATCTATCTGTCAGGCCATTTCAAAACATCACAAGCCAAACCGGCAACGGCGTATTGTACATGAGTAATATGCAGAGGGCATCTATATGTTGGCAAGCACCATATTGAGCACCATATGGTAGCTGGGTTTACCTGTCGGTAAGGGTGTCTGTCTGGGAGATGGAGCCAGCTTCAGACAGCTGAGAGGCAAGGAGGTTACGGCGGCTGCTTGCTCTGCTGCCGGTTCTACTGCCTGCCTTGCTTCCAGGCCTGCTACCTCCTTTTGATCCTGAAAGAAAAGAACAGACGACACCTTTTGATCCTGAAAGAAAAGAGAAGACTACACCTTTTGATCCTGAAAGAAAAGAAAAGACTACACCCTTTGGCGTGAACTTAATGAGAAGCCAACTGTTATACCGGGCTGCCCAGTCCCTTTTGATCCCGCCACAGACATGACGACAACTCCATTTGGCGTGGGGCTGGTTGACAATTATATAGCATGTGAGTCATATTGATAGTGACAAGCTGTGCCATCAGCTAGGCAAGCGTGAAGCCTGTTTTGCATCTCCCAGAATAAAGAAACAAACAATTTAGTAAACACACAAATAAATAAGTAAATAACAGCATGCAAAGTAGCATGCATAAATCTGTAGGCAATGACACCAAGCGTGCCACTTGCATCGTTGCCAACATCAGCTGCTCAGTCTGTAGTCTGCCTGCCAGCACACTCTGCAGGCATGCAAACCCTGCTGTCTCTACCTTCACCTCTTCTTGACGATCTCCTGGTGCTTTCTCACGTGCACCAAGCGTCACAGAATATGCCACTTGCAGTACTGGGCTGCAGTCAACTACTTATCATGAGCTGGAAAGCGTAATTATTATTGTTGTTATTATTATTATTATTATTATTGTTATTATTATTATTATTATTATTTATTGATATTAGTCAAATGGTCAAGGTGTGCTCACCATACAGTTTGGTGGCAGCCAAGCTAGGCTGGGAGTGCATGACTGATTCCACAGGCCTGACTGCAATGCATGCCATGTCCACTAGACCCCCCTCAGCAGAAGAAGAGGAGCCACCAGTTTCTGAGCTGCTCTGCAAGGAAGCTGCCACCTGTCCTGTACCCGGCGAGGACTCGGCAGGGAGGGCAGGGCCGTCCTGACTGCCCTTCGCAGTCTTGCCCTGCTTGGTGGCTTTAGTAGGGTTGATGCCGGAGGGTTTGCTAGTGGTGGGCACTGACGAAGGTGCAGCAGCAGCTGCAGTAGAAGCTGCTGGAGAAGCTGCTGGAGAAGCTGCTGTTCTGCGCCACAGCCAGTGGTGAGCAGGGGCTTGTGACAAAGGAATGGAGGGAGAATGGGCAGGGAGGGAAGAAGAGGAGTGCCTGCTTGATAGCTGGAAGCTTCCGGAAGAAAGAGGGTCTGTTGAAGCAGCTGGCAGGGAAGCTGGTGAGGAAGCTGAAAGAACCACCTGGATGTCTTGCAGCTGCAGATGGCCAGCAGTGCCTGAACACAACAGACAATGATTTTGTTTCAGTCTGTTTGGCCTGTTGATACCTTTGTTTGATGCAAGTCACTGAAGACACATCACAGTTGTTCTGTTGCGCATTTGACATGTGTGTTGTGCTGGCAAGCTTAGATACGCAAACCTTTGCATTTTGCAACCCTCAACAAAATCTCACGGTGTTGCGCAAACTGGCCGTCTTCAGCATGTAGGTATCTGTGACTTGTAAGACTGACACTCCTTAGCGGATGAAATCAACGCTTGCTGGTAGGCCCTGAGCACTAGGCACAGGTCTGCGCCAAAGCATGCCAAGTAAATGCACAACGGCAGAGCAAGCATAAAACAACAATGAAAGCAGGGTAGAAAGGAAAAAGAAACTTTAAGCTTATCAGCAATCATTTGCAAGCCTCCTGAGGGGTAGCCCGGAGCTGAAGGCAGAGTCTAAAAAAAGGAAAAGAAATGAAAAGACTACGCCTTTTGGTGTCAATTTAATGAGAAGCCAAGGATTATACCGGGCTGCCCAGGTGAAGGCAGAGTATTGTTGGTGGGTACCTGAGGGGTAATGGATGTGAGCCCAGACTTGCCATTTGCCATGCTGGTCCTTTGTTGAGATGCACAATCCCCGGTCGTCCTGGACACACCTGCTGAGGAAGCTGCCTTGGCCGTCCCCTGTCAACTGCCTGCGCATGAGTCATGATGTCAACACTAGTCATGACGTCAGCACCCTAGCACTTCATGACGTTCAGTGCGAGGTTGTGCAGAGTCAGTCACGACAATAACAGTAAAAATAAAGAATAGCATGCATGATCTGCTTGTGTGGATCATCTTACACTTCTGAATGTTGCAAACATCAACCTGGACTGAACAGCTGTGGCATGAGCATACATAATCTGGGCGTCTGGGTTCACTGAACAGCTGTGGCATGAGCATACATGATCTGGACGTTTTGGTTCACTAAACAGCTGTGGCATGAGCATACATGATCCGGAAGTCCAGGGTAGGGTTTAAACCCTTATCGACCCTAAATAACAGTGGAGTTTGCGTACATGATCTGGAAGTCCAGGCTAGGCGCTCCTGTCTGCATGTCTTTGGCTGTAGGAGTTGATGCGCGTGAGTGCAACCTGCGCCGCTCAGCGTCCAACAATGGAACCTGCTTGGAGTGGGAAACACGGCGTGCTGCGCTTTGCACGCTGCCCTGGGAGACCAGTTCAAGCGCAGCATGCTCATCGGCAAACACTGTCACATCCCTCATGTGGACCTGCAACCAAAAAGGGTTTGACCTCTAAATCCAAAAATCCATTGCTGTGAAAGCTTATCAAGGGGATTTTGCTAGATGCAGCATGTACAGCGTCTGTGGCATCTGCTTGATCCTCAAAAACTGCAGTATGTGGTGTGGCAATTGGGATCTCCATGGTCCCATGGGGATAGAGAACAGGGTGAGTCACAGCGAATGCTGTGATGATGCTGTGCTTGCTGCAGTCAAGGTCAGACTCACACCACAAAGCATCCTTGATTGTACAGCATTGCACTTTGACTGCAATGGCTCACGCACTCCTGCTGCAAACCATGTATGAGCATGACTGGATGCAACATGGAGTGACGCATCAAGCACAGTTGCAGTGGCCAGCGTCATGACAAAGGGGAGCCAGGGGGAGGGGACAGCAGGGTAAGGGGAGGG
>JAABUP010010475.1_pt1 | contig 10936 bp, 7 predicted proteins | sample 5559201 | NCBI WGS metagenome assembly JAABUP01 (sample SAMN10711887, study PRJNA513373) | rock metagenome | isolation source: Antarctica rocks | place: Antarctica | reverse complement strand
CTTTGGAGTCTGGACAAGTACAAAGCTGTTTCGGTTATATTAATCCGCAATGAGCTCAATCGCTTCTGCAACCTAAAGCCAGGAATGGAGATTTTCACTCCAAACCTAGCATATGAGATATGTCTTTCCGCGTGCTTTGCTTTGAGGAGTCCAGTGTTCTACGCTACTCCCTCTGACTTGAAGCAGTCTATGCACTTCAAATACATGCGTATCTTTATCGAGCGTCTTATACCCAGCACAAGATTCTTCGACATGAGCCTGTGGACCGTGATGCGTAATGTGCAGCCCAGAACCAGTCAAGGAGAGAGCCACTGAGGTCGAAGTGTACATCAAACGATTCCGTTATAATTGATCTTGATTCTCTCTAGCCAGGATGGTCAGCAGGCTTATCAATTGTCAGCTTGGAGAGGAGTTCATATAGCTTTTTAACGACTACGTATTCCAACCCTCGTGGCCGGTGCCAATGCGTGGGGGATTTGGTCGGAGAGGGGGAGAGTTGATTTTGTTGTTTGAGCTGTAGTAGGGCGTCGTGGAGATGGAAGAAGTCCGGACGAGGCGATTGGCGGAGTGAGGATTGTGACGAAACGTGCACGAGAGTGCGTCCGTTAGGTACTTGATAGGCTCAAATACTGTCACAATAAACCCCTTTCGTGGGCGAATAAGATGTGCTTTATGTGTACATCTCTCACCCCGAATCCCATTCCTTCTGCATAGTATGATCTTTGAGATTGCAGGTAGCCATTTCTTACTTATAGCAAGCCGCAAGGTGCATTTTCTGCGCTCAGCACATAAACTCTTGTGCCAGTATTGTGCTCATCACAAGCGACAACGTAGATATCTGCTACTCAGAGCCTTGGTCCATCTGTTATTTTTCCTACCCAGGATCTAGACTCTTTAATATACTTTGTACTCTGTGATCAAAAGAGCCGAATATAAATTATGTTCTGGGAACCTGTCGATATAACATGGAAATAGTGTCAAAGCAGTAAAGCGTAGAAAGGTACATTTGCAATTATAGTCTGCAGGCGATAGGCCTAAAGCTATACAGCTCCACTATCTATCTGTACACACGCTCAAAAGTCAATACCTACGGTATGCAATGCTATACATCCTCCTGTTGTACAAAGCCCCGCCTGAACGTGCTATAAGAGGGTGTATATATTGTAAGATCCGACCGAGAGTGGAGTTCCGCCCTCATGAAAAGAAGTACTGACTATCCTTCAACCTGGTAACATCAAAATCGCCCTTCTTCGGCACAGGGGGGAACGTCAACGGTAGCCACACCCATACTTTTCTTACATTCTTTCTCTTCGCCTCTGGGACATAATTCTTCTCGCCGACTCTCAGTGACTCTATGCCACGGATTACAAGGTGCGTATCGTCCACCTCGTCAGCTTCTGCGTCGTCGTCCGCCAAGTAAGAGTCTTCTGCCGTGGCCAAAGCCTCGTCTTCGTTCGCCTCCGAACTGGCTTGTGCAAGATCCGCGAGGTCTTCTTCGTGCACTGGCAGGACAGCTTCGGCGTTTTCGAGATCACCGACATCGAGCTGGTGGTTGGCTTTGAGCTTAATAGCTCTTGAGCTTGAGCTTGTGGTACTTGGGCCCAATCCGCCAGTTGGAGAAGTCTTCATTCCTATGGGCGCCAAAGCTTTCTCATCCCGCGCCTGTTCGAAAAGCTTCCCAGCCGTGACCATCTTCTCGCCCTCTTCCCGCTTCTTCGGGTCTTCAGACGCGAGAAGATCTCTGCGACGGTGTTCCATCAGAAGCTCGTCTCTCTTGCGGGCTTCGATGGTCTTGGCAAATTCCTTGCCACCACCAGGCCTCGTCATGCTTCCATCACTCCTGCGCCACGCCATGATTTGCTGGCCGATAGGGGTGTCAGTGCGCACGCTTGCTAGCTGCATGTAGCCTTTGTATCTAGCTCTGAATTCTGCTGCGAGGCGGCCGATGATGTCTTCAGAGTGCATTCGGATGAAAGCATCACGGATGATGCAATTCATAGTGTTGACGTCGCCTGCGTGGGTCCAAAAGGAGTCGTGTATGGATGCGAAGGTGAATCCGACCTCATTGCATTTGAGAGCGGTGAGGAACATATGGGTCGCGTCAAGGGAGTGAATGAAGTTGGGAGGGAAAGCTTGAAGCTGCTTGGCTTTGTGGATAGGATCTGCTGCCGATCGGTTCATTATTGTAATCTTCTGGAGATTGGTCTCAATCCGTCGTGAAGACTTCTTTCGGTATGGTTGCACAACAGGCATTTTCAGTGGTGTGGTCCAGATGACTGTCGACTTGAAGGAGGTGAGCTCGTCCTTTGGGTTTCCCTTCAGCTGAGTTGTCTTGAAGAAGTTTGGAGGCTTTTCTCCTTTCGAATCTCGCTCGATATAGTCAACCTGCTCTGGGGCGAGAGACTCGGAAATCCGTGCGGCGCAGTCAGTGAGCCAATATTGTATGTCGTGTGCTCCATTAAACATTGTCGCGAGCGCCTGAAATATTTTCCGTGCAATGTACGGTGCAGCAAGCGCACGATTAACATCATAGGTTTCTGGGAACGACTCGACCAATTCATCAAGCTGTTTCCGGACTTGTCTCTTGGCGCCTGTAAACGTAACGCCGTACACGTTGGTCATTACGGTCTGCTTAACGACTTTCCTTGTGACTTTGCCATCCAGTGCCTTTGCCAGCTCCTTCCCCTGAGCAGCTTCTGTTGCAATCCCGGCTTTGACGATCTCAGCAACTGCGGTATAAATATCTGAGGGTCTCGCGCCTGGCTCGAGGTTAACCTGCTGAGCACCCGCGACGTCGCCACCAAGGGCTGCGTAGTGCTGTAGGCCGTTGCAGGTCCCGTCCTGGTGTATTGCGAGTTGGCACACGTATTTTGTTGGGTCGGGTAAGTCGAGAGCGTTTTTCATTTCCTTACAGGCCGCCAAACACTGCCAAGGGTCTTCAGCGTTCAACCACCACCTGGAACCCTTCAGAGGGTTGTTGACCGAATCGTATATCTCAGCCCGATGTTCGTTTGTGAATTGTATCCTCTTGTCGAAGCTTGCTTTGTCGAAACCATACACATTGGCCAGATGGACCTTGAGCCAGTAGAGGCCCTCAGTGGTGAGCTCTTTGCCTTGAGCGAATACCAAGAGTCCACGAGCATTGTCAGCACCCATGTGATTCAAGAACGGGGCCATAGGATAGGCGCGCCCGCGAAAGTCGCAGTTGTGTGGAAAATAGAATGTCTCGTCCAGGTAAGCCCGAGCAACTTCCAATTGAAAATTTTGGAAACACCTTGTACTCCTCTGGCCGGACCGATGATTCTCCATTTCTCTGATTTTCCTCATCCACCTCTTGCGTTCTCTGGCATCATCCGATACTGACGGCTCCGGGGGATAGTCTGCTGGTGGATCCTCTGCTGGAATCTTGGCAATAGCTTCGCCAGTGTTCCAGGCTTGGAGCATGACGTCGAAAACAAATCTATTGATCTTCCACTGTGTCTTTGCTAAAACATCAAGGCCAGCAAAGACTTGGGACATATCTCCATTCTCAGCCGCAGTGACAGCGTAACGCTTCGAATGAAGGTCAGACCCAGTGAGACGTATCACAGGCAAGTTATGCACAAGGAACCCCCCTTCTTGATACCCAACCCAGGGCTTGGGCTCAGCAACCATAGGGAGATATTTAGCCAACACTGAACTGACGGGCGTCTTGGCCAGCTTTTCCCACACAGCTGAATTCAGTCGAACAACACCAACGCGCTTGCCAGAGATATATTGATAGGTGTGGAAGAAGACCGGCTGTGCTTCCTGCACCTGTCGATTTGTCGCGGGGTCTCGGCGAGACATTTGCACTTTTGCAATGTCCATAAGATGGGCGAGCAAGACTGCGCCCAACTGTATCCGCATGGCCTGGCCCCACTCTAATTTTTCGTACACATCCGACCTGGAGCTTTGAATCAACTTCGTGAGGTTATCATGCTTTGAGCGTGCCCTTGCCAGGTTGTTGAGCCCTTTCCAATCAGATCGATGTCTCTTTTTTCTGATGTGTTCGGCAATACTCTCATTTTGTACGGCATCTCCAATACTTTGAACAACATGGTGGAGTCTGATCCCCCGCTCGTCAACTCCATCCGTGCTAGAGGTCTTCATTGCTGATAAGATAGTAATGGCGGATATCTTCTCTGGTGAAAGCGACTGTAGATAAGGACCCCATTGCAAATAATTATCCTCGTCTTTGCTTCTCTTGGCTTTCTTTTCAGCTTCATGAGACTTGCGTATGTCGTCTTTGATGGTCGGCACCAGCTTCTCATGCCACTTCCACATCATTGCGCCGATTGTCGACCCTGAAAGACCGCTGTTCACGCCTATACTCCTGAGATGCGCGTCTTCAGCCCGCCAACGATCTATAGCAGCGTTCAGTACATTGGCCTCCAGCAGCCTCTGGCGCTTCTGTTGTCGCTCTTCATGAGACAATTCCGTGTCTTCTTCAACTGTCGCATCTGATTCCTTCACATACTCTGAAAGATCTATGTTCCCTGGGTTCCTAAACATTTCCAATGACTTCTTGAGTGTAGTAAGTCCCGAGCCCTTCTGCTGCATTGGCCTGACTTCCGATACAGGCTTTGCCGCGTCTTCGGACACGGCCCCGAGTGATTCAGACGAGCTTCTTGGGGCTTCTGCAGAAGGTGCATCTGCTTGTTTCGGATGGTACGATAAAGCGACCTAGGAGTGCGAAGTTAGCTAATGCGTCAAAATCAATGAACAGACATACTAAGGCTTTCTGAAAGTCGTTGAGCAGATCCATGGTCTCGTCGTAGATTCCCGCCTCCTTAGCGAGATTGATGTATCTTCTGACGGTGCGATCTTTTCTTGAACCTGAGGTTTGAAGACTAGCTTGGATCATCCAAGCGTATATCTCGGCGTCCGGCTCGACGCCAGCTTCCTTCAGATCGACAATAAACCATCTCTGAAGATGTTGCAAGAGGTGTTGATCCTTCGTTTGAGATATTCTGTATGAAAGCTCTTTCACATATTCGTTGTGCGCTGCTAATAGTCCAGGTGCGCCAGGCTTGTAGATTTGATTAAGCCTTCGCATGAGCGCCGCGGCTCGCTCGAGGCGGCCCACCTGAAGACAGGCGTGTAGGTTTTGATGGATCTCATTGAGGTTTCCGCTGATAGCATCCTTCGCGCGAAAAGTTTTGGGGTGGGTCGAGAGCGTGTCGTTGATTATTAAGGGTGATGAACTAGGGTCGAATGGTTGGAGAGCAGTAATATTCTGTGCATTGGAGGGTGGTTTGTAATTGTACCCATCGAAGGGAATATAGTCTGGTTGAGGTAAGGACTCGGCAGTAGCAGCAGAGGCAAGGTGTCTGCGGTGTTGGGAGGCGTTGGATACACTTTGCGCTCTAGCATCCTTCAATCCGGCCGTTGACCCAGTGGGAATGGTGCTTGACGTTCTCTTGGGATGCCTTGTATGTCTGTACAAGGCAGGGCATAAAAATGGCAAGTGTATACCCTCAACAGTGGCGGCAGCTTGCTTGTATGCATCATGTTGCAGGCGTCGGCTTGAAGCTCGCACGAGCATGCTTTGGTCAGTGAAGTGCAAAACAAGGATTGATTAAAGACAACCATGTAAAACCTTGATGATGTTATACACAGATGCAATGGTAAACAGGCAATAGGAAGAAGTGAAAGTCTTGGTGGTATGAAGCAATTTTGGCGTTACTTGATATCATCAAACGACAGAGGAGCAACTTTTTCGACAGGGATTACCTTATAACTAGAAATTCCCAAAGTAGATTAGCTTGCCTTGCGGCACTCGCCACCTCGCGGACCTTGACCTGGAAACCATTCGACAAACGCGATCATCCAACTCACATACACGTTGGAAGGCTCCAGAAAAATATACACAAACAAGATGTACCGTCGAAGATCACCGAAACAGGTCACCATGGTACGGCGTGACTACCATTTTGCAAGGCAAGGCGCTACAACCAGCTCCTTTAGCTGTCATTGCGGATGTTTTGGGTGTACATAATGCACTTGTTGACCATTGGATTCAAAGCCTTTGAGGTGCATTGACCATGCTCTATGGAGATAAAGAACCTCAGACAGCGTCTTTGTATATTCCTTTGTCCCTGTTCTACTGTGTTCTATATAGTTGTTGCGTCCTTCTCGCATGGAATTTTCCACTGGACCTATTCTCATCGTTCTCCCACGGTATTACAACGATCCTACATCTACGATATCTCACTATCCCAGAGTAATTGCAGACGCGCGAAACAGACCTTGAGATACCGTACTAATCGCCAACGCCAACATCATGGAGGAATTCAAGGCTCAACTCGTGCAGATCATCAAGGAACGAGACGAAATTCGAACAGAGCTATCACACGCCAAGACAGCCATTGTGGAGCTCGAGAATCAGAACATCGAGCTTGACAGACTGCTCGCAAACGCTCACACACGGCTCTATGCGAATGACTCTACTCGATGGTCAAATCCTGTCCCAAAAGCATCCTGGATTGGCACATGGAAACGGTCATCCCCTCTGTTGTACCCAGCACTGGTGCCAGTGGAGATGGAATGGTGTAATGGAAACCTCCAGCATGCCCTCAACCTGATGCCGACAATGCTGGAACGGGCTGATTTCGGCCACCGTCATCGTGCCAATGCCAGACTTCTCTACTCGGCTCTGATACAGTCATCAGGCAGGAACTTCCATGTTGCGCTCAAGTACGCGGAAGAGGCCCTTCAGATTGCTTCCGAGCTGCGACTCCACGAACTTGCTGGCAAAGCTCAATTCCACAGAGGAATGTGCTACCTGTATCTCTGCGAGTATGCAAACGCTAAATGGTCGTTCATCTTGGCATCGCACCTCGACGATCACGCGCAGACTATCGTAGAAAGCAAGGAAAAGGCTGAAAAGTTCCTAAGGGAGTTGCCTGAAGGCGATCCGAAGCGATCCATAACAAAGGACTTTCGATTTTTTTGCCATTCGGAGTACGACAAGTTCATATACGACGAATCGGCCGTACAATCAAGAATAGTCTATGCTTAATTGTAGTTATCATATAATCATTGTCCCTTTGTTCTCAAGAGATCAATCTGTTGTCTCACCTATGTCCGTTTGCGGAATCCTTGCAAGGTAAGTGTATTTGTTGTGCTTTGTTCGTGTTCTGCATAATTGGCCGCAAAAGGCCAGCGACTAGTATTGAATCGCCCACTCAAACATTGTTACCTTTTGGATTTCTTGTATTCGGTGAAGCCTGCGCCAGTAGCTTAATTCGCGCTCCTTTCGTGCCTACGTTGGACAACATCGTTCGCGGTCCACTCTCTATACTAATAAGAAAACACCACCAGCGATGTCATTCCGCCAGTGGGTTCAAAACAAGCTGTCCGGGTCCGTGAAACCAGAAGCTCTTGCCTCGGGAGCCAGTCGGGATGACGAAAAGCCGGAGAGTCCTCGATTACCTACATCGGCAGATTTCTCCTTCGAGAAAATTCTCAAAGAGGCTGGACCAGAGGCTGATGACGCAATCGATACTATTTCCGAACATCTAGGTCAACGGGGTTTAGTAAAGACAGTTGGGGGAGACAGTGAAGATAGGGGTGCGACGACAGATGCCTCAAACTATGGGGTCAACAGAGACAGCTCGCTGAGTAACGCGATGTCGAATGATGCCGAGGAAGACGACCATCTCGATAGCGCTTCCCTCAATAAAATGCATGACCTCGTAAAGATGACTGAACTTGAATTATTAAAGTCCAAAGGATACCTCGATGTCGTACTTGACGCCTGCAGATTTTCGCCCTCGGAGCTAGTTGATATCAGAAGCAGGCTCGAAGACCTGGCCTATGATCAAGAATACCAGAATGAGGACCCTGATGTGCAAGACAAACACATGGCTGCTTACAAAGTAGCAAAAGCAGAGTGCAAGGTATTGATCCTCAATCAGCTGTACAAGCGTTTCCAGGAGCTGCGGAGACAAGAAACTTCAGCAATTGGAGTTGAGGAAGAGAATATGGACTTTTCATCAGGCGGTGAGATGACGGACGATGAAGAGGATGTTTCAGTAAGCGTCTTTCTTCGCAATTTGTGTGAAGACTTCCAGGAGGCGGAAGATCCACTGGAGCCTGGGAAACGCCGCGAACTGTTCATTGACGCTGGCGAATTTTCGCCCGAGGACCTACTCGATATAAGAGAAAGACTTCAGAATTTGGCTGATTCCCAAATATACAAAGATGCGCCGGACGATCTGCCCTCTCGCGACGAAGATTATGCAGAATGCAAAGCCTTGATATGGGAACAGCTACAAATGCGCTTCCAGGAGTCATTGAAGAAGGAACAAGTTGCAAAGATCCTTGCGCCAATCACGGTACAGCAGGACATGCCTCTGGATGAAGGCCATATCTCTTGGGCCGCCCAAAGGTTGGAGGATCATGGATCAGGAGAAGACATTAAAAGCATTTCGGGCAGCGAAGAAGCAGATGAGAACGACAATGCCGAAATTGCCAAACTCCGAGATCTGCTCCACACCGCTCAGACGGCAGAAGATTTCCAGCCTGGCAAGAGCCTCGATGAAATGGTTAAAGAATGCCAATTCCCAATAGAGGAGTCTCTCACGGTAGAAGTCAAGATCTTAGAATTGGCTGTACCCAAAGACTCCTGGAACAATGATGATAGAGTAGCTGAGTCTTTTGCCTCTCGCGAGACTAAAGTATCAGAGTTCCGAGACTTGGTCGTGAATCAGCTACAAAGCCGCCTCGTTGAAGCGCTCAAAACCCGCGATGCTGCACTAAAAGCTGACGACGAGGGACCGGGATCAGCGTTAGATGCAAGGCCCGAGGACTCTCTCTACTCGACTGACAGCCCAGAGGCATCTCCTGAGGACTTGGAAGAGCTTCGTGGTGTAGTAGGTAATGCAAGGGCCAGAAGGGGGTCAGTTGTGAGCAGGGTTTGGGGCATGTTCAGTGGTTCGTATGAGGCATCCGTACCTGAATCAGAGCCCATTTCTGACCTAAAGCCTGGCGAGCTGCCACTTATAATGTCTCTCGATGGCCCAGTAAGACAGCACTCCGTCCGATCACCTTTATACTAGTCCCTAACAAGCATAATAGGTCAATATCTACCAAGATCCTCCCTCGGACGAGGAACAAAGAATCGCCGCCGAGGAAGACCAAGCCCACAGAATGCGCATTATCGGCCTCCACCGAGAAATCGATCAACTCAAACGACACATCCGAGGGCAAAAACAGTTCTACGATGAAGCATTAAGGTTGCACCCCATTCAAAGGAAACCCATGCGCAAAGAAGGATACGAAATATGCCTCAAGCTCCTGCGCCAGAATACCATGGACACAATCCTAGCTCGCTGCTTGGTCACTTCCTTCCTTGAAGACTGGGAAAAGCTGGAATCGCACGCCGCAGCGGCTTTGGAACTCGCAAAGGAAACCAAAGATCTAGCCTCTAAACGTCGGTGCTACTATATTAGCGGTATAGCTCTACATCACCAGGAAAAATGGAATCAAGCATACGAAGCATTTTCAAGAGCCAAAGATTGTCCGGGCCCATACAAAATCTCCAATCTGAACGCAACAAAGTGGTTGGAAATCGTGAGGGCAGCACTCGAAGTGGATGAGACGCCAACGACGCCTACCGCTGTAGAGGAAGAGAATGGGAACGATGCCTCAGTACCCCTTGACCCAGCCCTCCCCAGCGATTCAGCACCGCGATCACGACCACGGAGCGAGGCAGACATTCTTCGAAGCTTAAGGAACGCCGACCCAGAACGATACGACCACGAATATCTCCCCCTCCCAAGATCTCCCCCAATGTCAGACGGTACAGTTCGCCGGGCGTCAGCCCCTGATGTAAAATCATCCTCCCCTCCCACCGCCTCTGCCTGGTCACCACACCACCAACGCAGCTCACCAATCTTCGGCACCTCCCCATTCGGCAGTCCATCTCTACGGACACCTCACAGCGGCCGCCCCCTCTCTTTCCACAGCCCGTCTCAATCTCAGCGTAATGCGCAAGTTACCGCTGCCGACGGTGAAATTGGCAGGGCGGGTTTTACGCCCTTGTTTCAGGGCCAGGATGACGGTGTGAGCCCTGGGCTTTCTCCGCTGCCAGAACAGCCGTCATCGAATTTTAGTCACGGGGACCCGGAGAGCCCAACAGCGCCAGAAGCTGGGTCGCCAGATGATGACTCTCAAAAAAGACAATCCGTAGCATTCAACAACGAAGTCCAAGCCTTCTCGCCACCATCATCAGTAGCAGGAAGCAGCCACCATCCAGCCTCCTCAATGGGCTCCGCTAGCTCCATCGGTTCAGGACAGTCGACTGCCTCCACCCGATCTCGCCGACCAGCCCTCCTACCCATCTCCATCCCATCTACCCCAACGCGCCCAGCCAAAGCAGCCGCACTGAAATTCAAGAAACCAGCAATACCAGAGCCGCGACCATCCAGGCCCATCAAATCCGCCCTGAAAGGCTCCAGCTCCGGCTCCCTTTCGCACTCAACAGGAGGAAGTCTGCGAGGAACTGGCGAAGGATCCCTCCAGAGAACCGCTATTGGGAATCTCAGAGCATTCGGTGATGGATCGGTACCAAAATCTTCCATTGCCGATTCTATGCTCGGAAACTCGTCCACACCACGGTCCGCAAGCACCCCGGGTTCTGCGGGCTTTGAAACGGATGTGTTTGGCAATTTCGGTGGAGCGCCTAGCGGCCCGAATGCTAATTCGGAGTTTTCAGTTCGGCCGCAACGGGGAGGGGGACGACAGCGGCAGTCGTCGGGTTCTGCACAAAGGAATGGGTGGGAAGCTTATAGGAAGAGCCTTGCGGAGGAGCAGGCGACGGAGGAGGCGGAGGATAATGTTGGGGGGAGGGATGGGCATAGTGATGGGTCTGTTCCTAGGGTTGTCCAGGGTAGGGGTAGGCGAGGGGGGA
>JAABUP010010474.1_pt1 | contig 10936 bp, 14 predicted proteins | sample 5559201 | NCBI WGS metagenome assembly JAABUP01 (sample SAMN10711887, study PRJNA513373) | rock metagenome | isolation source: Antarctica rocks | place: Antarctica | reverse complement strand
AAGAAGCGCCCAAGGGTGAGGTATACCCGGGGAGTGGGGGGGGGGCTTTCCTGTGCAAGGGCTCTGCACTGTATATGGCGGTCAACAAAGCTTTCCATTCTGCCGCTAACAACCTCTTCCGTGTTGTGCAGGGCTGCTTGGTGCCAACTTTGCTCAGATACTGCTGAACGCTGGCAAGTTTGATGACCCCATAGCGCGTGGCTTGAGCACATCAGGCGCAGCACATGGGCTTGGGACTGCAGCCATGGCTGCCACGTAAGCCTTTTTTTCTTGTTCAGCCCTCAGCTCGTGCAACACAACAGCCCATCCAACGTCAACGACTGCCCTGCCTCTATACGCATTGCGTGAACCGTGGCAACACATTGTCCTTATCTTGAGATTGTCATGAGCGATGCAGTGTCATTGCTGTTTAAGAGTTTGGTGATCAAGTGATAGAATTATGCCTTTGGTACTGCTCCTGATGCCTGCCTGATCATGAAGGCCTGGTACTACACCAGTGCATTGAACTGCTTAATATACTACAACATGCAGGTGTGTTCTGGCAGCGCTGCTTGCCTCTTGCATATCTGCTTTGGAGGATGTAGCATCTGCATGCCTTACAGAGTCTTGCAACTTTGCAGAGTTGTCCTTGACAATGCATGTCACTTGACTCTCTTGTACAATGTGGTAAGGCACATGGCATGATGACAACTTGCTGGCGTATGTATCATTCTGTAAAGTGCAACTTTTGGCTGCCATGCAGGGAACCTGAAGCTTTGCCCTTCTGTGCCTTGGCATATGCCCTGATTGGTATCATATCGACACTGCTGATAGCCATGCCTGGCACAACTATGTTGCTGATGGCCATTGCTGGACAGACATGACGCTGAGGCCACCTGTACACATCAGATGTTGTATATGCTGCAATGGGGCTTTGCGTGCAGCGCATACTACAACCAGCCATGCCAGCTTCATCTGAGAGCTGCAGTCTTGTTTGTTAGTTTTGAATTTGAGTGTGTACCTTTGTGCTTGGAGAAATTTGTAGTGCAGAGAAAAAGTCAAGAGACACTGTGAGATTGTATCAAAATTGGATGACCAGAGTTGCAAGAAAGCCTGCTGAGCTTGCAGCGTCTTGTGGTTGAGTAAGACATGCTGATTCGTGATTATATTATGAGTGGTCAATGTCTCGACACTGTTGGCATCCCGCATCATGTCAGAACCGGTAGCAATATTATGATTGCTGCCATGCTAAACTACTCCTCCCTTTTCAATGTGTACAATACATATGCGCAGGTGCAAAGATTGGCAAACGAAGTTGACAATCGTTCCTACATCTCATGTCCGCAGACAAGCTGAATCTGGAGCCTGTTCATAATGTGTGATGCTGGAGCTCCTGAAGTGCTGACGAAGACCATCACCGGCAACACTCTTTTGCTGAAACAGTCCGAGAAACTCTGTCAAGAGCACTCGCCATTCATGTGACATGTAAAGCTCACAAGTCGTTGTGCTAGTTACACAATGCATGACCCACGATGATGCATACCAAATTGTAACATGCCGTCTGGACATTGCATCACCACAGGTAAGACAAGAATGTAAGCAAGGCTATCCCACATGCAGCCCAGCATGCATGCTTTTCCCTTTCCAATCCCAGTGGGCTTGCGCAATTGTATATCCAGATACAATCACAGCTTTGCTGCTATCAAGTCATCTGCGATTGTTGTTTGCTGCCCTTGGATTAAGACATGATACTAATAAAACGGAGATTAAGACATAGAAATCAAATATTCATGAATAGCAAGCATCACCAATATGTGCATGTGACAGCAGTAGGCTCTTGGTAGGAGCTCTACCGGACCTGCTGATCTGCAGCATCAGCAACAAAAGGCAGCCTGGGTGTCTGGCCTGTCAAACAGGATCCCTGCAGTCACAAACAAACACAGTTTAACTATCCAATTTGCTGATTCTGAGAAGGACACACTCTGTTTGACCAATTTGGCATTAACGCATCGCAGTGCAGGTAGGCTTCATGTCAGTGTCATAGAGACAGCTTTACATTTGCACATGCACATGAGGTAAAACATGGGCAAAAGTGAAGGCTTACTATGCCATAGGCCACACACGCAAAGACAAAGAGCCAGATGGAGTTGTAGAGTGAGATGTATGCTTGAAGCCCAGGGCCGCTGCTAGGTGGCCTGATCAGGTTCTCAAACAGCCCTGGCAATCTGCACACCAAGACATGGACACTTTGTGCATTGTGTTATCAAGGCAAAGTAATTTGAAAGGATACAAGGAGCTAGCCGCCAAACAACTGTAGGTTGGTCAAAATAGGACTACTCATGACATGTCCAACCAAAGCCCTGGACTCGTTTGAACAGTTCAGCGTCTACACAAGAGAACTCCAGCAGTCAAGGGCAATGAAAGATACGTGCTTTCAACTGCACAACACTGATGGATGCAATCACAAAGGCATGATGCATGATTTGCTTTGAAAGGCTTACATCAGCACTACATCCAGCAAAACTGCCTGCATGGCATTAAATCTGCAGTATCGGCTGAAATTCTGGTTGTTGATGATCCCAAGGTACACTGCAAAGAAGACTGCAAAGCTGCAAGCAGAGAAGGAAGTCAGTCAGGAATGCCAGACGATGCAGCAAACAAGCAGATTAGCACCTGCAGCGATGAACTTTCTTTTTGACCATTTGCATGGCCCTGCAGCTTACCTAGCAAATGGAACACCAAAGTACAAGCTGACCAAAGGGTTGAGTGGTGCTAATAGCCTCGCAAACTGAGGAAATTGCGCAAAAAAGAATTTGCCTGTCCAAAAGAGCACAGTCTCAGCCGTGTACCCAGATCGCGAATGGATGTAATTTGTCAGTAGCCTTACCATACCGCAGACCATCACACAGTGGTATCAGATATGGCACAGAAGCAACCACTCTGTCAGCTATGTCAGGTTTCTGATTGTAGGCCTCTGTCCGGACTTGGTGCCGCTGTCGTGTGCTGTTACGGTGAGAGTGTGCAGGCACAGATTTACTGTGGAAGCAGCTGAGCTGCGATCGATTACACCCAGAAAGCCTAGCTGCTGTGACTGTCACTGATCTCGTCTGAGTCGACATGCGCAGTGGCTTTCTTATCACTGCCGGACCCAATCCACGAGTTGCGCCGGCAGAGCTGACCAGCGCGGGGCCAAGGCATTGGCAGGCCATGACAACTTTCTAAGTGGCTCTGCTGCGCACAAAGTCAATAAGTTTCGCCAAAGCTTCGCGAATCAGCTCGTGGTCTCAGCTTCAGAATCCTGGCATCCTAGTCAAGCCTTGCATGCCTAGCTGACGATGTGCAGCGCCGTGCATAGTCGCCGTCAGTATGCAAGGACAAACACAGCGCGCTGATAAGAAGCAGGATCGGTCTGTCAGGTCAGGAACCGGACCGGTACAGCAGCTGCACAAGAACGCTCAGAACATCACAGGAACTGTACAGAACCTGGAAAGGAAGTTGCACGAGCTTGATGCAGGCAAGGTAGCAGCGTTGCGGTCCTGCTGTGCTTTTCACAAAGATGATTCTGGCCTTTCTCATCACGCTTTTCTGGGCTCACACCAACTTGTTGCAGAGATTGCTGCTGACCTGGTAGGCAAGCAGGGGTTCGAGAGCCATCTTGCCACACTCACCCGGAAAAAGGAAGACTTGCAGAAGAAAATAGACGTCAACAAGCAATGGACAGTATGCACCTGCAGCTATTTAGCTTGTTGGTTCCGCTACCAGCCTGTGCAAGCAGGGCTAAGTAGACCTAAACGCTGCAATTGAAAGCTACTTTCTCAAATGTGCTCTCCTTGCAGGACATGTTTGACAAAGATGTTGGCCCCTTCCAACAGAAGTATGTCCATCTTGTAGAGGATATCCACAGTGTCTATGGCACTGCAAAAGAGGTACATAGGCAAATTGCCTCCCTGTGCACAGTCTGGACAATGGCTTGGCTTGTCTTGACTTTCACTGATGTGTTGCAGTTTCACGCAAAGGGCATACAGATGCTGATAGATGAGTTCAACTACCATGTTGCCTACAAGCGATGGGACGACACCTTCAATGCCACTCCCTTCAAGCCCAAATAATGACGTTCGTCTGTCAGTGATGTATTGTCCGCCACACTGGCATTTGTTACCCCACTAAGCCTTATCTTCAAGTAGCATGTGCCGCCTCATGTGTCATCCTGTGCTGTTGTGTGATCACACACAACCATGATCAGGCCCAACAAAAGCAAACCTGTAACACCTGTTTGCACTGTGTTCACAGCGCCGTGAACAATGCCCTGCTGGTATTGCATATGACCTATGACGCATGCTGCAGCTGACAGCCATACTGCTCAGTTGATGCATGCTGTATATACTGATTCTGCCACAGGAGCTGGTTAAGCTTGTGAAACAGACTGAACTGCTGCCAACACTCTGAGTTTGGCAAGACTGCACAAGTCCATCGATAGACATCTGTGCATGTGCTCTACAGTGGTGTGTCTCTTATATTATTTCAAGTGGTCTGCAAGACCATAAAGCATCTGTGTTGGAACCTTTCGAAATTGGAAGACAAATCGCAATGACTTTGTCTTTTGCTTTGCCTGTCATCGGCATCAATCTGCATGCATGCAAGCTGAGAGCATTTTAGGTTTGATGTCATAGGGCAACACAACATGTGCTGCAGCTGTTGATTGTGCACAGAGTTGTTTAAAGTACGCGGGTTTTTACCTGATGCATATCCAGAAATATTTCTAGTGGCCTGCCAGGACCAAGCTGGGACATGTCAAAACTGTACAGCTACTGATAACTCAAGATTTGGCATTGTGTGCTGCAGTCTGACTTTTCACAGCAGCTGCTGGCAGGATTGATCTTCCTGCTCTGCCTCGATGAACAAAATTGTCATGGCACGTCAGTCTAGACAGATCTTAGATCAGGTGGAGCAGGCTCGCTTGCATACATCTCCTGGAAGCCAAAGTATTGTACACCCAGAAATGAGTTTCGGCCTTTCAATTTGAGGCCTCCTGTGCCCAGAACAGTACTTTGCGAAAGTGCAAAAGATTCCCTGGAACTGCTGCATGCACGCTGCGGGAGCATAAGAGCAATCCCTGGGGCAAGCAGGTGCTGCAGCGTGCAAAAGGTCAACCAGAGGGCACACACAGTACATGATGCCTGAGGCAAGGAAGAAGCTGAAGAAGAGGGTTGGCAACCTGGAGCAGACTTCAGTTCAAATCTATTGAATGAGTGAATGCTGTGAGGACAGCCAACAGCAAAGCGTCTCAGGCGGAAAGCGTCCTTCAGGATGCTACCGCGGAGGCTGGCCGTCTTCTCCAAAGGTTTGAGCAGGTATCTCTTGCTTTCAGAACCTGCTTTTCCCAGTGTTATATGACTTGTTGGCAGCTGTTGCAAGATGTAGTGACTGGCTCTCGACGAGTCGCGATAGGCAGTAGTGGTCGGGTCGAAGCACAGGCAGCCGTAGCGACATAATTGTGGTCCGCGGTGTTTGTAGTGCCGGCAATTTTCACATCCGGATATCCTGTTTACAGTGTGCCTGGTAACACTGCTGCAGGCAAGCAGGCCAGTGATTGAACAGCCTCTTACAATGACATTTGCAGTCTGGCACACATGTTTCTGGTGTGTGCAAGTATACTTGGCTGTAGGCCAATGTCTGCATGACACCATTGTGATCAACTGATTAGGCAGGCAGGCTTTGCTGGCGTAATGGCATCATGCAATGCCTGCATGCCTGAGCAGCTGGTCACAATGTACTTTTTTCACGGCACCATCACCCCAGTACTGCATGCTGGTCTGACAGGCTGCCTTGCATGTTGCTGCAGGAAAGGCAGCTGACTACTGTGAGAGGGAAAGGCAGTTGGCAGAGGGGGTAGCAGCTGCACAGCAGCAGGTGACAAGTCTCCAGGCACTTCTTCAGGGCACCAACAGCAGACAATAAGACTTTGCAGGTATAGGACAAAGCTTAGCTCAGCGGCTTGAATGATACTTCTGCTGGCTTGGTGAACCCAATCTCAGTTCTGCAAGCTAGCTTCCTTGATAGCTAGATAATTGGTGCCAAGGTTGCACTGACTTGCTATGCCTGAAACATAGAGAGCCACGTGATGTATGCAATCATGCAAGACTGCCTTTTCATCAGCTTCTAGGCAGGCTTCTGCTCCTGTTGCAGAGCACTCAACGGCATCAAGTGATGTGTTGCACAGCTAGCATGTCCTTGTCTTGTGCAAATGAGTCTAAGGATGAACACCAATGCTCTGCCTGACACAATGTCTATAGCACACACATTGCAACACAACCGATGCTATGCACACATGCATGTATCATGCCTGCGTTGAACATGTGCACAAGGCATTTTTCAGGCCAGTGGTTATGGTGGTGTACCATTGCAACTTTGGTCCCTAAGTTGTGTTTTGTGGCGATGACCTCTGCAAATTGTCCAAAAGCGTCTTGCATTGATGCTGCTGACTCTTTGCTGTGAAAGGGTGCTTGAAGTTACAAGGTGCGCAGACCTTGCCAGCCAACAAGCTTCACCAGGCAACAGGCCTTCTGACATGGCACATCAGGCTGTCACCGCTGATGCTGTTCATGATGGCAGCATGAGGGATGGCAAGGTCCCCAGCAACCCTCCTGGTGATGCACCACGCTCAGCAGGGCTACCTCTTCAGGCCGGGGGAGGCCCCCAGGCTGGGCAAGGCCCCCAGGCCGGGGTGCTCCATCCAGCAGGTATGAGTGCTGTGGACAGACTAGGCCGTGAGTACCCCATTGAAGGCCTGGCTGCACCACCAGGTGTGTTCTCTGATGCTGTTCAATTATCTACACTAGTCAGGACTGTCTGTGGATGTTTGCTGTGTCAAAGAGAGCGTTTGTGGTTTGCACCCTCTGCTGTTGATTGCTAGTGCACATAGTTGCTGTTGATGTCACAGGTGTTGCTGCATAATCTGTGTGCTTTCCTGTTTGATTCATCTATGCAGTTGCTGTTCTTGTTGCCATTAGTCTTGGTTTCATTTCTTGTTTGTCATTGTCATCAGGGATGTGAGCACTGCACCATGCAAAGGTATACTGCCGCTGTTGTGCCACATGCCCCACAGCAATTCAGCAGCAATCTGCATAGGACCCAAAAATGTGCATGCTCGACAGGGAGGCATGCCAGCCTAACCTAGGTACTCCCAAGGCCTGTCTTGCTTCTCCAGATAGCTTGTTCTAAGCCTGCTGGACTAACGAACGTCGTGACTATAAACAAGAATGGAGCGTTTTTGCAGTCAGAGATTCTGCAGTCTGTTGCACCAAGGTGGCTGTGCGACTGTTGCAGTAGCTCTTGCATTTGCTGCGCCATTATGTCTTTCTGCAGTGTGCCATTTACCATCATCTGCAAGGATGCTGCCCATCGGACAGAAGTGTTTTGTTGCTTGCAGGTGATGCCAGTCAGCGTCAGGATTGCCAGGAAAGCATGCAGCAGGCTGACTGCAAGGGCCAGGACTTAGGGGCTGGTGCTGCAGCCACATCAGAGCAAGGTACAGGAGCCAATGAGCCACGTGCTGCCCCTGCTGCTGACTTGGATGATCTGGCAGACTCCAGGAGTTACGCTGTGATAGACTCAGATGTGAGCACTCACCTCAAAGTTGCATTGACATCATTAACAACACATCACATATGTATTTTTTTCTTACTTTCTGTTGCCCAAGCATGGGTGAGTGCAGGGCTAGTGCATCACCCGTGCTGAGCCTAACTGAGCAAGCACAATGCTGTTCCTACAGGGCTATCCAGTGTGTGAGGAAGTTCCTGACTTTACCACAGAAGACCTGATGGAGCTACAAGGATTTGAAATTGAGTATATTGACCCAAGAAGGCAGGCCAGTAAGACAGACCACCCTCTGCATGCAAATGGTAAGCAATTGGAGAAGAACAGCAATGCCAGCCCTAGGCGTCTCTACATTGCCACAGAGCAGTGAATGAACACCTGTGCCTGAGGATGTGTGTACACATGCACTGACATGCCTGTCACATTGTGTTTACCTTGGACATTCAACATGGCTTCTAAGGAGTGCAGCCAAACCCTTGTTTCCTTGAACTTGTTCACAGCATTTGGATGACCTCAGGTGCAGAACTATGGAGAACAAGGACAAGATCAAAACCTTTGAGTAGCCAACATGCGCAAGACCAAAAACTGTGCATGCAATACCGATACCAAGTCGTATGCCAGCATAACCTAGGTACCTCAGAGGCCAGTCTTGCTCCTGCAAAAAGCTTGTCTAAGCCTGCTGATGGCATAACATGCAGTGATTGGAAACAAGGATCGAGCGGTCCTGTAGTCAGATCTGCAATGGCTGGCTGTCTGACTATTGCTGTATCTCTTGCATTTGCTGCGCCAGCTTTCTGCAGCGTGTCAATTATCATCCTCTGCAAGGATGCTGGCCATTGGACCAAAATGTTGTATTGCTTGCAGGTGATGCCAGCCAGCGTCAGGATGGTCAGGAAAGCATGCAGCAGGCTGAATGCAAGGGCCAGGCCCAAGGGGCTGACGCTGCAACCACATCAGGTCAAGGTGCAGGAGCCAATCAGCCACAGACTGCCCCTGCTCCTGACTTGGATGATCTGGTAGACTCAAGGGGTTACGCTGCGGTAGATTCAGATGTGAGCACTCACCTCAAAGTTGCATTGACATCGTTAACAACCCATCACATATACACATACATGTGTCTATGACTGTGTTGTTCTGGAGCAACATCTCAACACTTTGGCCTGCATCAAGTTCTTGTTTTCTGTTGCCCGAGCATGAGTGGGCGCAGGGCTGGTGCATCACCTGTACTGAGCCTTACTGAGCAAGCACAATGCTGGTCCTACAGGGCTGGCCATTTTGTGAGGACGTTCCTCCATTGACCCCAGAAGAGCTGATGTGGCAAGAAAGAATTGAAGCTGAGTTTCATGCAAGAAGGCAGGCCAAGAAAGCAGAAAAGCGTGCAAATGGTAAGAAATTGAAGAACAACAGCACTCGGCGTCTCTAGACTGCGACAGAGCAGCGCAACAATATCTGTGCCTGAAGATGTGTGTACACATGCACTGACATGTCTGTCACATGGTGTTTACCTTGGACATCAACCATTGTTTCTGAGGAGTGCAGCCAACTCCTTGTTTCCCTTGAAATTGTGATGAACTTGTTCACAGCACTTGGATGACTTCAGGTGCAGAATTCTGGATGACAAGGAGAAGATCACCGCCTTTCGCTAGCATGCAAGCCTAATAGCTTGTGGCAGCATATAGGATGTGCCTTCAAAGCATGGAGCAGATGAATTTCAAATGTGTATATGATGCGCGGCATGCGCCCTCAAAGCTTTGCATAGATGCAGCTACGTTTGCCCTCTTACCTAGCTTGAAAGGTTCAATGACAATCTCAAAGCCTTCTTGTTTCACAGCAGCTTCATTTTATTGTGGGCCTGCCCTTCAATCCCATCGTGTTACAGTGTGGCAGTGTATTACGGCGTGATGTGGCCCGTCACTGCACATGTGTCTTGTCAGGATACAGCTCTGCAACCAGGCTCATTGTGCTAAAACTTATTCTACGTGCGAGCTTTGGTGTGTGCCTACTAGCACTAAGCCATACCTGTATAAGCGTCACCCTGTAACACCAAGTCCCTGATCATGACCAATTATATAATTATACGTACAGTTGGACAGGTCAGACATTGCATGTTGGCATCTTGTGACACCATGCTTTCACGATCACTCGATGCATAAGTTACTGTTGGAGCAACAGGTGCTTGAAGCCTGCATTGGTAGGAAATTCTGCCATAGGCCCTAGGGAGTGTTCTGATGACTTGAGGTGACTGACTGGCACACACAGTTTGAAATGGACAGCTATAATAGTCAGCAACTCTAGACAAATATGCTCACATGGAGTAATTGTCAAGTCGGGTGGTAGGCTGGGGATGCTGCGGGCAATGATTGATCTACCAAATGCTCCTGTCAGGAAGGAGTGCTGGTGGCTGTCTCCCAGGTTAACTTGGAAGACAGCCACCAAAATTGTTTTTGGCATATACAGATTGTATAGTTTAGCAGCAAATCTCCTCCTGCACAAAGTACCGCCACCCCCAGACCTAGGTGACCCCTGTAAAGAGGAGGCCTGTATGCGGTTTACGTCAATGCTTGCAAAAAATGAGGACACGTTTCAGTTAACCCTCATATCAGTGTACATTGCAGGTACCTATACCATTGTCGAACTTATGGTTTCGGAGCACATCCTCAAATTTGTCCCCTTCTCGTTCAGCTTCTCGCCCGACTACCACAGTTAGCTAGACCCCAACACGTCTGCTGGAGCACATCAGAGTGCTCAGTGGGAGGTCGTGTGGGCGAACCTAATGAAGGCTCTATCTTCTGAAACCTGGCTTTTTGCTGTCGTGCTGAGCATCACATGCTGTTTGCTCGCATTGAGTGTCGGAGGTCTCGCGTCCTGGCTAAGAACGGCATGGATGCTACGGAAACTTCCACGGAGCAAAAGCAACAGAGTGTACGGCGGGCTGCTGGACATGCTGAGTTCCAATCGGCTGCGAGCTGCGCAGAGGATGAACGAGGAGATTGTCGGTGGCTCCGGGGTGTTCTACTTCAACGCTCTGTGGCGCCAAGTAGGTGTAGCATGAGTTGCACGATCTTCAAAAAAAGGACCCCTATGCGCGTTGCACATTCGTCTATCACTAGCGCGGACTCTTCTGCAAACCCCACTGCGCATGCAATGCAGACGGTTGTGGTTTCGGATCCTCACCTCATGGCGCAGCTGCTTCACGACAACAATCTATACAAACCAGCTCGTCCCGATTACATTCACTTTCGACAGGTCAGCACATATCGTCAATTCTTACTCGCTTTGTGTTTGTTGCTGTTGATAGCTTGCTATCTGCAGAACCAGCGATGACGTTCCTATCGTTTGTATCGCTCCTTACAATTGGCAA
>JAABUP010010473.1_pt1 | contig 10937 bp, 9 predicted proteins | sample 5559201 | NCBI WGS metagenome assembly JAABUP01 (sample SAMN10711887, study PRJNA513373) | rock metagenome | isolation source: Antarctica rocks | place: Antarctica | reverse complement strand
TTGCCGCCGGAGCCGGGATTGCCGCCGGTCGTCGCCGTGGGCTGCGCGGGCGCCTGCGTGCTCGCGGGCGCCGTATTGGTCGGTGTCGGCGTGTTCGTGGGCGTCGCCGTATTGGTCGGTGTCGGCGGCGCGGGCGTGGCCGTGGGCGGCTGGTACGGAGGTCCGCCGAGATCGCCTGGACCCTGCGGGCTGCAGTTGCTTATGCCGCCCTGGTAGGAGTTGGCCGCGATGAAATCGATCTGGCACGAGTTCTCGACCGTGTAGCCATGGACGTTGTCGCCAAAACTGCTCTGGCGAGACAGGCAGGGCGCGGTCTAGTTGCTACCCGACTGTGATTGATCGGGGTTGATGTACGGGAAGACGCACGCGTTGTTGAACGTGTATTTCCCTGCGACCCCCGTCTTGGAGCCCCTGGATGTCGGCCCGAAGGACGCACTCATATAGTATGTGCCCTGGCTGGCGCTGCAGAGCCCGCCCGAGTACGACAGGCCGGCAGTTTCGGCGTTGCCGTTCGGGTCGATGATCGAGAGCACACCGCCCTGCGTCGGTGCCGATGGCGCTACGATGCACAGAACGTAGGTGGCGGTCCCGTTGACCGGTATCTGCAAGTGGTCCACCGATATGTTCGAAATGTACGCCGGGCCATTGCCGGCGTGGACGATGACGACCGTCCCGAGCAACCCGACCCCCAAGGCTAACGCCAGGATGGCCGAGATAATATGCTTGTGTATCATGGACATGCTACCCCACCCTTCTACCTAACTGCAACCGATGGGACGCTCGGCCCCATGCGAACCGCGCGGCGCGCTACATCGCGCGCCGGCCTTTGTGCTTCATCGTCCCTGGTCGTCGGGTATCGTGAGCGGCCCGCTCCACGTCCGCTGCATGATGCGCGGCGCGGAATCGTGCGAGAGCTTGACTCGGGAGACAATTTTCAGGCTCATCCGGTAGGCGCCGGGCGGCACCGGCTTGACGAATCGCTGGTGCACGCGGCCGTCGATCAGCAGGGGGAAGGTCGCGGAGTTGCCGGCCAGGAGCGTGCCAATGGTTCGTTGCAGTGTGTAGGGTCGGAGCACGCTAGATGTGGTGAACGTCATCTGAGCGACGGCGCCGTCGATAATCGTCGTGCCTGTGTTGCGCAGGGTCACGTTCAAGAAAGTATCATGCTGCACGTAGTCCACCCTCACCGCCGCGATGGCGAGGCCGGCGGTGGCGGGACCGGTCACGCGCATGGTGACGTAGCAGCGGACGCGCCCGCGCGCCTTGATGACTACTTTGCCTTTGGGGCCGTGCGACATCTGCACGGTGGTGCCGTTCAGGCCGCCGACGTACTGGCCCGGCCGCGCCGTCGATGGGACATGCAGCGAAACGGGAACCAGCAGCGCGCTCTTCGGTGGGACGGTCACCACGCCCGCGGCGTCGACATGGAACCACTGCCCGAGCGCGCGCTCTTTGCGCGTGTCATCGATGAAGGTGATGCCTCCGCCGAGGGGGTCATTGATCGCGTCGGAGGAACTCAGGGTCAGGACCAGGGGCGCGCTATTCGGGTTCAGAATGGCGGCCCGGTCGGAGAGAGACGCGCCGGGGGCTACCGTGTAGCGGAACAATCGCTGCGGCGGCTGCTGGTTGGCCGGCACGATGCTGAAGTTGATGAGGACCGTTTGGTCCGGCCTGTCCGGCGACGGCGTGACGACGGGTGGCGGGGTGCCCGCCGCTGGGACGAGCGCGGGCGACGCCGCGACGGATCGAGAGAGCGGCGCCCGGGCTACGACGCCGCCGAGCGGGATCGCCGTGGCCAGCAGGCCGAGGCAGAGCGGGTAGAGAGCACTGTATCTCATAACTGGTCTATGTGTCCTTTCATGAAAAAAGGCGGGGCATGCATATACGTGCCCCTGTGCTGGCTGTTTATTTCATCTGTGCAACAATGGATACTGCATTGTTGCACAGATGAAATAAACAGCCAGCACAGGTGGTGGGGGAGCAGGAGCAGGTTCTGGAGGCATCAGCTCAGGGGTAGGATGACGGCGGAGGGGTCGGTCCGGCGGCCACCGCCGTCGGTGAGCAGTCAGCGGCATCCGGGACCAGAAATCGTCCCAGTCACCGGAGTGATGGACAGCGCGCAGCGTGATGGTGTGTTGGATTCCGTCATGGGACCAGCGCATGCCGGCTCCTTTGGCGCGTTCCTGGACGAGCGTCATGCACAGGCTCTCAATTGCCCCCGATCCGCTAGGGAGGCTCTCAGCCACGAACGCGGGATAGGCCATGCGGGCCTGGTGGGTATCAAAATAGGCGCGCTCTATGCGCACGGTCTCCGCCGCGTCGGGCGTGCGGGAGGGGAGCTGATCGAGTGCCTCGCTCACAGCGATCGCCCCTTGGTCGTAGAGGGCGTCCTTCAAGGGCTCGTCCCAGCAGGCCGCAGTGTCCGCAAAGACGGCGTACCCCCCGCTCCAGAGGTGTTCGTACGCGTGAAAGATGTCCACCATCTCGATGATCTCTCGATGCGGTCCGCCCAGGAACGCTGCAGCGCGCGTCCAAATCCAGTGGGCCCCGTCTCCCAGGACCACGATGCATGCGTGTGGTCGCACGCCCCAGCCCAGCGTCGAGAGCGAGCAGATAGAAGCGATACCACGCGCCCTCCGCCTCCTCGAGTCCGGCCCCGCAGTGGGAGTCTCCGAGGCGGAGCAGGACGCGTCCCGAGCGCGGGTCTGTCTGCAGATCTGGTCCTAGAGGCGCGGCGCGTCCCACTTTCATCTCATGCCAGGCATCGTCGAGATGCGCAAGGACGCCGTCGACTGCGACCACCAGCGTCTCCACACCGCCCGCCGGCTCGACGAGAGCGCCGTGCCTCAGACGGGTGCTGCGCTCCTGGTGTGCGGCTTCTGCCACCGCCCCCACCGCCTCACTGACCCGTCGGACCGCCTCGGGGAGCAGGTGGACGCCGCGCGTTTCCTGCCGCACATCCGCTGCGGTCTCAAACGCCTCTTCAATCCCCAACCGACAGGCCACGCGCGCCAACCCGGGACTCAGCCGCATGCTCCCCACGCCCATGGCCGTATCCAGCGGAGCGTACCCCTCATGGCACCGCGTACAGACATACACGGGGCGCCTCATGCAGGCGTCGCCCACGAGGGTCTGCAGAGACCGTGCACGCGCTGCATCAATCAGCCGCACCCCCTTCCCACACGTGGGACACGCCTCTGGCCGTGGCACCTCGCTGGCGCGTTCCCCGAGAACGTGCGTGAGAAACGTTCCGCCCACCACCCGCATCGCCTGTTGAAAACAGTGCTCGATCGCGGCCACATCTCCCGCAGCCGCGACGGGGGCCACCGTGTGCAGTTCCTCCGTAAACACCGCTCCGCAGTCGTGTAAGATAGCCTCAGACAGGTTTGTTCTGTCCACCTGTACCCTCCTCTGGTCACATCCAGGGCGTCACAACCGCCCGTGTCTCTCAGGAGGGTATCGGTTTTTCTCTCTCGTCATATTTTTGAGGCGCACCCAGATGGGGCGCGGGCTTTGACAAGTTATGGCCCATTTGATAGCCTCTACTCTGACCCAAGCGGGCCGGGCGGCCGCGGGCGAGCCGGGCTCGCGCGAGGAAAGTCCGAGCTCCATAGAGCAAGGTGCTGGGTAACGCCCAGTAGGGGTGACCCTCAAGACAGTGCCACAGAAACATACCGCCCGGCAAGCCGGGTAAGGGTGAAATGGCGGGGTAAGAGCCCACCGGCGGCCGGGTGACCGGCCGGCCGCGGTAAACCTCACCCGGAGCAAGACCGAACAGGGACCGGGCTGGCCGGGCCGGTCCAGGGGCTGCTCGCCCCGTCCCGGGTTGGTCGCTCGAGGCGGCGGGTAACCGCCGTCCTAGATGGATGGTCGCCACCCGGGCGATAGCCCGGGGACAGAACTCGGCTTATAGGCTCGCTTGGGTCGCTATCCACCGATCACCGACTTGATCACCCCGGGAATGGCCGGCGGCAGGTCGCCGGCCAGGGTGCCGCGGTCGCCGGCGCGCTCGGCCAGCAGGTCGCCGGCGCGCCCGTGCAGGTAGACCCCGGCCACGGCGGCGTCGAAGGGCGTCGCGCCCTGGGCGACGAGCGCGGCGATGACGCCGCCCAGCACGTCGCCGGTCCCGCCCGTAGCCAGGTTCGGCCCGCCCGTCGTGTTGACAGCCGCCGCGCCGTCGGGGCCGGCGGTGACGGTCGGATTGCCTTTGAGCACGACGACCACGCCCCACTCGCGGGCTTTTTCAGGCGCGATGTCCAGCCGTCGCGCCTCGATCTCCTCATGCCCCAGCCCCACCAGTCGCCCGAACTCGCCCGTGTGCGGCGTCAGCGCCAGGGGGTGGCGCGCGCGCGCGGCCCAGCGCTCGATTTTCGCCAGCGCGTTGAGGCCCTCGGCGTCGACGACCATCGGCAACGCGTCCGGCAAGGCGCCCTCGCACAGGAGGGTCTCCAGCAGCCGCACCGTGGCGTCGCCCTGCGCCAGGCCGGGGCCGAAGAGCAGGGCTCTGTAGCGAGGCGCAGCCTCCTTGATGGCCTCGACGGCCGCCGCTGCGTCGAGCGCGCCGGACTCGTCGTCTTTCAGGATGAGGAAGGTCGGCTCGAGCAGATGCGAGGCCAGGATAAGATGGGTCGACGCGCCCGTCGCCAGCGTCACCAGGCCGGCGCCGGCGCGCGCCGCGCCCATGGCGGCGAGCTGCGGCGCGCCGGTATAGCGGCGCGACCCTGCCACGACCAGCACCGCCCCCGCGCTGTACTTGTTGGCGTCGCGCGACCGCGCCGGAATGCGCGCCCGCACGTCCTCCTCGCCAGCGCGCCATAAGGGCGCGTCGTCGGCCGCGTGGGGGTCGAGCCCGATCGGGGCCAGCGCGACGTAGCCCGAGAGCTCCGCGCCTCGCCCCATCACGAGGCCGCGTTTGTAGAGGCCGAAGGTGATGGTGATGGTGGCCGGGACCGTGTGCAGGTCGGCCGCGCCGGTGTCCGCGTCGACGCCGCTCGGCAGGTCGAGCGCCACGACGGCGCGCGACGAGGCCACCTCGCGTAGGAGGTCGAGAATGGCGGCGAGGTCGCCCTTGATCGGGCGGGCGCGCCCCGTCCCCAGCAGCGCGTCGACCACGACCGTGGCGTCGGCCAACATGCGGCGCAGGGCCGTGAGGTTCTCGTCGTCCCGGTGGCGCACCACGAGCGGGCGCGACGGCAGGGGCTCGTCGCGCCGGAAGGTGTAGGCCGCGACCTGATGGCCCCACTCAGCCAGGCGCCGCGCCACCACCATGCCGTCGCCGCCGTTGTTGCCGGGTCCGCACAGCACGACCACGCGCGCCTGGCGCTCCCCGCGCGCCAGGGCCTCGGCGACCACGCGCGCGGCGGCGGTCCCGGCGTTCTGCATCAACTGAGCGGTTGGCGTGCCGGTCGCCTCGGTGCGCCGCTCGGCCTCGCGCATCTGGGCAGACGTCACAATCTTATCCATCATGTACTTTCTACCATTCTCGCAATAACAAAGGCGATCGCCAGGTCGTCGGTGTGCGTGATGCTGACCGAGAGCCACGCGGCGCCCATCCCCTCGGCGCGCGCCCGCGCCTTGCCGTAGAGGTAGACGGTGGGGCGGCCGCGGCGATCCGGCAGGATCTCGATGTCGCGCCAGCGCAGCCTCCGGATACCGGTGCCCAGGGCCTTGCTGACGGCCTCCTTGGCGGCGAAGCGTCCCGCCAGGCTCTCGGCGCGCCCGCGGCAGTAGGTCTGCTCGGCCGGGGTGTAGACACGGTCGAGAAAGCGCTGGCCCCAGCGCTCCAGCGCGGCCTGGATGCGCGGGATCTCCGCCGCGTCCACCCCGCCGTGCGGCCCGCCCGCCTCGTCCCCGACCCATGCCCCCTCGTGTGGCAGCAGTGGCAGCATCCGCATCGCCCTCCTCTCAGCCCACATCTATATCTATCGTGTGGCCCCCGCAGCCGCGCAGCCGCGCCTGTTCCTACCTATGGTTGTAGCACAGCCAGGCGCCGATAGAAGGGGAGGACGTGGCCGTTAGCGCGGGTTACCCCACGGCCGCGCCGGCGATGACTTCTTCGGCGAAGCGCAGCATCATGGCCTGGTGCTCGATCGCCAGATCGGCTTGGGCGAACGAGCCGAGGTGCCCGGCATCGAACCAGTGAACCTCGACCCGTTTCCCCAGCGAGCGCAGCCACGCCTCGTACTGCTCGATCGGCCGGGCGGGCGGGCGCGTGTCGTTGCGCCCCTGGATGATGAGCACGGGCGCCGCGACGCGATCGGCGTAGGTGACGGGCGAACTCGCGGCGTATTGCTCCGGCCGCTGCGCTGGCGTCCCGCCGAACAGGGCCACCTGGTAACCACGCAACGTATCGGCCGAGTCCTCGTACTGCACGGCCCAGTCCGCGATGGCGATACCGGCCATGCCGCCGGCCCACAACTCCGGGCGCTTGCTCAGCGCGAGCAAGGTCAGGTAGCCGCCGTACGACCAGCCGGTCAGCAAAATGTGGTCGGGCCGCGCGATGCCTTGCGCGACGAGCCACGCGCGCGCGGCCACCATATCCTCGACCTCCCAGTGCCCGAGATCGCCCCAGATCTTGCGCTCGAAATCGCGCCCGAACGTGGTCGAGCCGCGATAGTTGATCGTCAGGTAGGCGTAGCCACGGTCGAGCCAGGCCTGGCTCCCGACTGAGAAAGCGTTGGTCTGCACGCTCGTCGGGCCGCCGTGGGTCTCCAGGATCGTGGGGAACAGCCCCTCGCCGTCTGGCAGGCCGAGCCAGCCCTGGATGGTCTGCCCATCCGAGGAGACAAAGCTGACGGAGCGCCAGGGGTGTCCCGGCGGGACCTCGCCGGCCGCGAGGACCGCCCGCGGCCCCGCGTTTTCGTCCGCCCCCGCATCGAGGCTCAGGGCGATGACCCGCGCGGGATGCGTGGAGTCCTGCCAGGTGACCATGACCGCGCCCGCGCCGCCGTCGGGTCCGAAATAGGCGCCCCGAAAGGTACCGTCGGGGTGGCGCACCGGCATGAGCGTCCCCCGCGCGAGGTCGTAGATGTAGAGGCGTTCGACGGCCCCGTCGATCCCGCCGAGCAGGATGCGCCGGCCGTCGCGGGACCAATCGAGCGGCCGCGCCTCGCCGCGCAAACCATCCATGTCGAGTTCCGTGCGCTCGCCCGTGCGCGCGTCCCATAGCAGCGGGCGGGCCACGCCGCCGCGGTTCGTCGTCGCCAGCACGCGCGCGTCGCCCGGCAGCGGGGAGAAGGCGTGAGCCGATACACTCGCGCCCTCGCCGTCCCACAGCTCGCCGAGGCGCGCCCCGCTCCCCGCGTCGAACGCGAGCAGGCTGAGATCGAGCGTGCCGCCGCGCTCGCTCGTGGGGATCACCGCGATCTCGCCGCCGTGGGACAGAATCGGTCCGACGGCGATGGTCGGGCTGCGGTAGAGCAGCCGCGGCGTCCCGAGGTTATCGCCATCGCCCTCGTCGGGGCCGGCGTCTATCGCGTAGAGGTGGAAGCCCTCGGCGGTGGCAAGCGTCAGCGCGATGCGGTTGCCCCGCATACTGACGTCCAGGCCGAGCACCGAGTAGGGCGGCATCGCGGGCGTGATGTCCCGCGGCTCCCCGCCCTCGAAAGGGACGCGCACGAAGTGCCCGACCTCGTTGTCGTCCTGGTCGTCGAGGTAATAGACGTGGCGACCGTCGGGCGAGAGCACGCCGACGAGGACGCCCGTGGGCCTCTGCGTGAGCGCCCTCAGGCGTCCGCTCGGCGCGTCCCACGCGTAGAGTTGATAGATCCCCGAGCGGTTGCTGGCGACGAGGTCCCGCGTGGGCGCGGCCTTGGCGAGCTGCGACCAGGGGATGGCGGGAGCGCGGTAGCGATCCTCCCAGGACAGGCCCATGGCGCGAGGCCGTGACGACGTAGACGACATTACTCTGTCCATTTCCCTTGTTGTGTCCGTTTATCCTCCGCACAATTATACGTCGAGGTTGCTACCAGCGCCATCGCCGGCTATTACACGCTCTTCGCAACGGCGATCGAGCCGCGCGGTCTCGCACCCGGGACGTTCAAGGATGCGCCACCATCCCTGGGCTCGAAGGATGCGCCACCACCCCTGGGCTCGATCGAAGCGATCGTCGCGTCCCGGTAAGGAATTGGGGCGTAGAGCCTGGTGTGCCATAATACTACCCGTGCCATGATATCTAAGCATGGGGCGGATTGACAGGGGGAGCATTATCGCTACAAATGAGGCGCCGGCGACGGTGACAAGCGCGGTGACGGTGCCCGAGGAGCGCGTGGCGGCCGTGGGCCGGGGCGTGGCGCGCGCCGCCGTCATCATCATGCTGGGCAACGTGTTCAGCCGCCTGCTCGGCTTCGGGCGCGATGCGGTCACCGCGACCCTCTTCGGGGCGGGTCCGCAGGTCGACGGCTACTTCACCGCCTATCGCATCCAGACCTCGATCTACGACCTGCTCATCAGCGGTGTCATCAGCGCGGCATTCATCCCCGTTTTCAGCGCGATCCGCGATGATCGAGAGGAGTTCAGGCGTGTCGGCGGCACGGTCCTCACGATCACACTCATCGTCATGGCCCTCGCCATGGGGGCGCTCGAGCTATTCACCCACGATGTCATCGCGCTACTCGCCCCGAACAGCGCCCCGAGCGTCGTGCAAACCGGCACAACGGCGCTGCGGTTGCTCGGACCGGCGGTCGTCTTTCTCGGCGCTTCGGGCGTGCTCACGGCCTTGCTCTACGCCAAGCAGCGCGCTATCTTCCCCGCCTTCAGCCCTGCGATCTTCAATCTCTCGATCGTCGTCGCCGCGCTGGCGCTCAATCGTTTCTTGCACATCAATAGCCTCGTCGTCGGCGTCCTGGGAGGCGCGGTGGCGCAGGTTCTGCTGCAGCTGTACGGCTTGCGCAACGTCCGTTTGCGCCTCGTGCTCTCCCTGCGTGATCCGCGCGTCCGGCAGATCGTGCGCCTGATCACCCCCGTCTTCCTCGGCCTGATCGTAACCCAGGCGCAAGTGCTTATCGACCTGCGCTTCGCCCACAATGCGGGGCACAACAGCCTGGACTATCTCACCTACGCCACGCGCATCTATCAACTCCCCCTCGGCATCGTGGCCACCGCCATGAGCCTGGCCAGTCTCCCCGCCCTATCTCGGCTACAGGGCGCCGCGTACCGCGCGACGCTCGCGCGCGGCTTGACCATCACGCTCATGCTCATCGTGCCGGCCGTCGTCGCCTGCTGGGTGCTGGCCTATCCGCTCATTGCGCTGGCGTTCCGCCACGGCCACTTCACCGTCACCGACGCGCAGCAGACAGCCGACGCCCTGCGCTACTATGCGCCTGGCCTCGGCTTCGCCGCGCTCGACCAGCTGCTCATCTTCGCCTTCTACGCCAAGAACGACACCAAGACCCCGGTCGTCGTCGGCGTGATCTCGATCCTCTGCTACCTCGTCGTGGCGCTTGCCACGCTGCACCCGCTCTCATTCCGCGGCCTGGCCCTGGCCGACTCGGCCAAGCAGATCGCGCATGCTACGATCCTCTACGCCCTGCTGCGCCGCTGGCAGGGGCGTATCGAGGGGCTGGAGCTGCGCGGCACGCTCGGCAAGATCCTCGGCGCGGGCGCGGCCATGGGGGGACTCTGCTACGCCGCCCTGCGCCTGACCGGCGCGCACTGGTTGACGGGGACGGCGCATCTGTTGCTCTTCGTCATGGTCGTCGGCGGCGCGGGCACGTTCCTCTACGGCCTGCTGCTGCACTGGTGGCGCGTCCCCGAACTCGCCGTACTCACGGGTAAGCTGCGCGGCCCCCTCAGCCGCGCCTAAGTAAAGATGATCTCGTCGGGCGGACACAAGATCTACCACTCGCCACGTGACTATGACGCGGCGACGGCCGTCCACTCCGCCATCAGGTCTTCCAGTTTCACCTGCGTCTCGGCGTAGGCCTGGCCCAGCCGCCCGACCTCCGCGCCGTCGCCCGCCGCGCCGGCGTCTTCTAACTGACGGGCGTATAGCGACAACGCGGCCTCGAGCTCCGCGATACGCCCTTCCACCACGTTCACGGTGTGACCGCCTCGGTGGCCCTCGGCGCCCGACGCCTTTGTCGCGCGCGCCTGCGTCGTCTGACGCTGCCGGGCCTCCTCCTCCTTGCGGCGCTGCTCCTGTTCCCTGGACTGCTGCTCCTCGCGCTCGCGTGCGGCCAGGAACTGCTGGTACGCGCCCTCGAACACGTGCAGGCGGCCGTCGCGCAACTCCCAGATCTGCGTGGCCAGCCGGTCTACGAGGTAGCGGTCGTGCGAAACCATCAGCAGCGTGCCCTCGAAGTCTTCGAGCCCGGCCTGCAGCACCTCCTGCGCGGGGATGTCCAGGTGGTTGGTCGGCTCGTCGAGCAAGAGCAGGTTGACGCCGTCGAGGGCGAGCAGGGCCAGTGCGAGGCGGCCGCGCTCGCCACCGCTGAGCCTTTTGACCGGCTTGAACACGTCCTCACCGCGGAACAGGTACTGCGCGAGGTGGCTGCGCGCCTCACCCTCCGTCATCGCGCGGCGCTCCCGCAACTCGTCGATGACCGGATTGTCACCGTTGAGCCCGTCGTGCACCTGCGCGAAGTAGCCAACCTTCATCCCGGCGCCGAGTTGCGCCTCGCCCGCGACCGGCGCGAGCTGACCGAGCACGGTGCGCAGGAACGTGGTCTTGCCCGAGCCGTTCGGGCCGATCAGCGCGACGCGCTCCAGGCGCTGTAGCTCCATGTCCGCGACAGTATAGAGCGGCTTACCCTCGTACCCGACGCGCAGTCCCTTCGTGCGCAACACCATGCCGCCGCTCCTACCCGACACCTTGAGGCGCATGCGCAGCACGGGCGGGCGCACCAACGGTGACTTGATGCCCTTGATGCGCGCGTGCGCCTCCTCCACGCTCATGATGTGGACCTTGTCCACGCCTTTCTGCGTCAACGCGCCGAGCA
>JAABUP010010472.1_pt1 | contig 10938 bp, 21 predicted proteins | sample 5559201 | NCBI WGS metagenome assembly JAABUP01 (sample SAMN10711887, study PRJNA513373) | rock metagenome | isolation source: Antarctica rocks | place: Antarctica | reverse complement strand
TCAAACTCGATCGAGCAACGTTCGTCCTTGGTCACGCTCGTGAGTATGGGTACCGCTCCCGGTCCCGCCGCGGTGCTATTCTTCACATTCGGGACTCGAGCTGACGACGCTTCGCTTAGCGGCGAACAATATTATGAGCGATACCTCAGCTCTTGTTGAGCGCAATATTTTGTGGCCAAGGCTGCCCTTATTGAACACCAACATGTCCCGGGAGCAGGAGAAGGAAACGATCTTGTCGGACACCTCTGGCGGCGCCGACCCCACCACTGTATGGCTAGAAACGGTCATCGAGGACCGTTTGCCCATGGATGAGGAGGAGGGGGATGACGAACTCGAGCTTGGGGCGTCGGCCACAAACACAAGGTCCGACTTTTGGATTAGGAAGATGTTGGATGGAATTGAGGTGGTCGTCGTCAGCCCGAAGAACATGGATCGGTTGGCGCCGCCTCGGATGGTCGTAATGTAGATTGAGGGGGGTCAAGCATTTGTGCTCACAACACAGCACCGAAGGCCAATGGGCGCATCTTGCTTGCCGGGTTAAGTCCGCATGCATTAAGCGAGGTTTGGGATCATGTTAGTACCCAATCGGGCGGGGACTTTCGCATCGGTGGACTCGTTGAGGATCGGACATGCAGGCAACCATATACTGCGTCAAAAGCTTGTGGTTGAAATGACCTTATACCTTGTGAGACCAACGGCATGAAAAGCCTTATTCTCTCGCCGTTCCGTCTAGACTGGCCGTCTAGACTGAAAACCGGGGACGAGGCTTCTTGCCGACATGTACCGAAGTCATTGCTGCGTCAATCGGCTGCTTGATCCCTCAATGATGATGATGTCACGGTGGATCGGTTATCCCCATCATCCTCTTCCAGATGCCTAAGCCCCTCACGAGGGACCTTGAATGAATGCCTCCCCTCTCGATCACGCCGCACTTGATGCGTCATTCACACCGAACGTCCGACCGCAAATGTCGTCCCTCGTCCCGTCAGGCTCCAGCCTCACACGACATCAATTCTCAGTCCTAGTCCAGCTCTGGATCCGGTATCGCGTTCAAGAGATGGCTGACCTTTGATCTCGACCGTAGCCTCACACCGTCGCAACCCCGTCTTCGACACATCTCGGTGATATTACGATGATGACCGATTCCCCATTATACCGAAGGACGAGACATCTCGCTGGTCGACGTAGCCTTCTGACCCATAGGTTGTCTGGAAGAGATCGAGGTTGGCCGTCAATGATTCTAGCAGGATGATACGGTAGAAAGCCATGATCCAGGCGGCCTTGCTTCTGACAGCAATTCTCTGCCCAGCCGATCGTTGCCCAAGCTCCCCGCTGTTCACCTCCTCCCTTTCTGCCCAGCTTGTAGGCTTGTCAAAGCGCTCTCTCGTCCCGGTTTCCTGACTTAGTCCCTTAGGCTCCGGCCTGATGTCTGCTTTGAATTGGCGTGCATGAGCAAGTGAAAGCCGGGAGGATGGGATGGGTACGGTGCTGTGCGGCGGGCCGTGAAACGGGAGCAGACCCGAGCTGGGGTGACCCGGCGGTGGGAGAGCTTGGGGAAAGACGTGGGAGCAAGCGAGGTGATGTTGTCCAGTTCAAAGGATTAAATACTGACACGATCATATGTTGACACCGAAGCCGGGTTCGGCTTGTATACCTTCATCACTAGATGAAGAGTCTGGGTCGATTTCGGCGAGAAAGGAGAACGGGGCTACGGGAGAGATCGTCCCGACCCTCCAGCGCAAGCGGTCCTTTTCGATCTCACCGATGGGCTTGAAGAGGATCGAGGAGTTGGAAGGTTTGTCGGAATCTAAAGACGCGTAAAGGTACGGTCGTGCCCCGGGCAGCCCCGGGCATTGGCTGAAAGGTATCTGTGGATGAGAAATGAGGTCAGCTGGGGCAAGGGAGCAAGAAGGGGAAAGAAGGGGAACGGGATGAAATGCGGGCCAGATTTTAATGGGGAGATCACCGTGGACTCACTCTGCAGCGAGACCGCATGTATAGGAGTGATCCGGAGAACAGGCCCGAAGACGTTCCTTCAGCCCCTCCACAGAGCGGATATTCGATGTGTGAGGTTTAGTGACTAGATTGAGTATATCCCCTCTTTCATATCGAACATTGGACCCAACGAAGCTATGAAACTGACTCTCTCCACTCAAAATCGTACAGATCACTCGTTTGCTTCACTGGCGTACGCCGTTTGGCAGACTGGAATTATTCAAGACTTTAATGAACGCGTATTTTTAATCTTGTATCTGTCCTTTCCTCTAGCTCTGGATGGTATGTTAATCTTGATGCTTAATATGATAACTCTTCCCTAAGCCCAATACCCTTGCGACAAGCCAGATACATCCTGTGTCACTTCTTGTCGGTGGCATCCCCCTGTATCAGTCGGCTGCTTGATCCCTCAATGATGATGATGTCATCACGGTGGATCGGTTATCCTCATCCAGATGCTTAAGCCCCTCACGAGGGAGCTTGAATGGATGCCTCAGCTCGAGCAAGTCTCGTCCTGGCTCGCCACCCTCCCGCGCGGACATCTATCTGCCCCTCCCCTGGCTCGTGTCGACGCGATCCATCCCGTCCCCGATCCCGAGGAGCCATGTCTGAGGTGAAGGAGCAAGAGACAATGCTCTAAGCTCATCAAATCCGGGTTCTCCTCTTGTCGAAGAGCTCTCGCTCGGTTCGATCTGTTACGTTCCTTCACTCGAATTGGGCGAATCCGACCATGACGAAGAGGGGGGACGAGGCGTTGCCGACAAGATCCTTTGCCGGGTGCTGGTAAGGCCCGCTGTCACCGTCGTGCTGGTCACGACCCGTGAAATGGAGTCTCTCATGGGTGAGAGGCAGGGACGGCGAATCACGGGCCGGCCAACTCGCTTGAGACAAGTCTTGGCGGCAGACAATGAGATCGTTACGACCAGTGATTGGAGATTTCTTGTGATGCCTCGTTCAGACAACTACCTACAGACCGTCGTACTGATCTCCACTAACCAATCAATCTCCTGCCCACATCGAATACCAACGTTAAGGCACCACATCGCTTCCTCCCCGTGGACGGTCGGTTTTCAGCAGAGTTGCTCTAGAGCCCACCACCGACCCCTGCGAGGTCTCCAAATCGATGGACTCGGAATCCGGTAATGTGATGCGCGCAGGCGTGAACGCGTCTGCAGGCAGTAGCTCCCTACAGATGTCGTCAGCCATATGCAGACGGTAAGAAGAGGGCAGTCGTTCCATGCCAAGTGAGAAATCGAGTGGGGCGAGGGAGAGAAACCATCTCACATGAAAAGAGCTGATGCTAGTCTTGAGTAGCGTATGGACGGTCTGGAGGCTCTGAGCATGTGTGACCGCTCGCGTCTGAACTAGGGATCGACCTTGGGAAGTCGCCGTTCTGCTCATGGGCGGACGCCATCGGAGCAAAGAAGCCTTTGCATCAACTGAGGACGACGGAAGGGTGGAGTAGAGACGAGGATGACGCAGACGCAGGTCATCATCCCGCCAACAGACAAGGTCCGAGCGTGATGGGAGGTCGCGTCAATCACTACTTACGAATTTTCATTTCTGGGCGACTGGCATGGTTTCGATGGTACTGGATATAGTATGTCGGGTTGGTAAAGTGAGAACCACGGGTAGAGTACTGCTGCCGGGAGTCAGAGCGTGATGTCCGGGTGGGTCAGGAGTTGGACATGAACGAGGATTGAGCGATGATGAGGGGTAGGACCGGGGGGAGAGGAAGGGTTCATAGGGTAAGGGAATCTGAGAGCTTGGAGATGGGTATGTTGGGTATGGTGGTGGAGTATGCCTCGAATGGATTTCCCCTCCGCTCTCCTCCTCCTCCTGAGACATCTTCAAAACCGTGAACTATGCCTGGGTACCACCAGATCCTCCACCTTTGAAATCCATAGACGAAGAAGATGAAACGCCGCCCGCCGCCCTTGTTCTCCGCCTCCATCCTCCCTCCGTTGTGAGATGCTTGCACGCAGTTTATCAAGTTACATCAGCACACTCTCTCATCACCTGCTGGACTATTATCTTGCTTAATACTAAATTTGTTCAACAAAGAGATGAGAGGGAATCGGACATGTCGAAGGATGTTGATGGGTGGTTGACGACGTTGATGGGAGTGTCTAGGGCAAAAGCGGAGACAAGAAGAAGGTCTGTAAAGATTGTGGAGTGTAGGTGAGGATAGTGACCAACATCGTATAAAGTTCTGTCGCGATCGGATCAGCGGATCTCGATGCAGATAGGTAGCAAGGCGGTCGCTACCAATCGAGTCGTCTTTGCCGTCTTGGATCGTGAATGGTCTGTTTCAAGGGCTGCGGCTTTGTAAGTGGACGTTACAGAAGCAGTTGAGAACTCCGACTGCATAGTGGATTAGTATTATTGACGCGTTGTTTGAGATGGGGAAGGTACCAATTAGGCCTGGGAACGGAGCCAGATAGGCGGTTGTGCCTACATGCCTTTCAACAGTCTTGGTGCTTATGCGAAGGATTTTCAGCTGCAAACTAAACTCTTTACCACATTGAGCCCCCGATGGATACTGACCCGGTCGACCTGGAAGGTACTGGGGACTTTATGGATGCGATACCCATCGATGGCCCCGCCAGCGTCTTCTCCGTCTCTCGATCCATCACCTCGCAGCTCAACACACACGTTGATGTCACAAGATACGCCGTCAAGCTCACCTTGGCCGGGATTTCGAACCTCTTTGAAGTATGGCAGCTTGCGGGGACCAGAACGTCGGTTAAAAGTCTTTTGGAGATCGAGGAGATGGATGCGCGTTGGGTTGATGTGTTGATCACCGTACGTTCAGTCTCGTCCCGCTCTCTTGATCTTGAACAGGATCACTTTTTGATGTTGGTCTTTCAGCCTCCGGTAGCCGATGACGCCGCTCGTGTGGCTATAATTGACTTCAATCGATATACCGACGCTACCGATCCCTCACTCAGCATCATCATGCTCCACGCCCATGTCGTATTCCATCATTTCTGCCAGCTCAATACCCAATTCGTCGAGGAGGTCGAGTGGACGGATCCCGTCAAGGACCTCATTGCCGCCATCAACGATAAGGAGTCCGGCTCAACCGTCTCCGGGTCCCGTCTCCCTCTCTACTTTTCTTCACCCGCTGACATTGGGTCATAGTGCCGACAAGGATACGTCATCTCGGGTGCTGAGACTCCTTCGACTTGACCTCATCGCCGTCAAACCTGATTTGCTGCTCGGTCTCAACCCGGACCATATCCAGGTTAGGGTATGGGATGGGCACGGGGCAATATTGGCGGATCGGAGCAAGCTACAGGAGTACATTCTCTCGAGGAGCGTGATGTCGAGCGACGGGGTTGGGTGGGAAGGTGAGGATGTGGTGGTGGAGAGTAGTGATGGTCAGTCCCGATCGATTTCATCCCAAAACATATTTCCCGCCTGATGAGCAGTGCTGTGTGCTCTCTCGCTCCTCGAATGCCCATGCTCCCCCTCGTCTTCCACCCAAAAAACATCGGCGAATGCTCCTCTGGATACTTTACGCTCCTTTCCATCGTATTACCCTATCCTTCTTTCCACACGCTCAATCTACCCACGCTTCTTCTCTACCTCAACCTCTTTGCCTTTTCTACCTCCAGTCATCTCCTCCAAGCATTATTTCTCCTACCTCTCGATCGACCTCAAAGGCTGCCTCGGCACCCAAGCCAAAGCTTTCATTCAGGACCGTATCGCTATGCGCATCTCGCTCGGCATCACGTTCCGTCTCGCTCGGCAGGCCTCGGCTGCGGACCCCTTGTTGTTCAGAAGACCGAATGAGGTGATGCGGAGGACGTATGGCCTGATCCTTATCTCGGAGAAGTGGGATCTGTACGTCATGGTTGCAGAGAAGGAGGAAGGGGAGACGGACACGGAGACGGAAACGGAAACGGAAACGGAAACGGAAACGGTGACGCAGACGGAGAGGTTGCACAGGGATCTTGAGGTCAAGGCTTATGTGAGTTGGGTCGATTAAGCGCCAGTCATCCTCCTCCTCCCTTGCCGCAAGGTTCTGTCTTGACGCCTTGACGCACCTATCTAACCTTGTGGTGAAGATCGGTTGGATTCGATATGAGGCGCGAGCCAGGCGTCCCCACCATCCTTCCTCACATCCCCGCATGACGCCACCCAATCCTGGCCTTCTTTCCACTCGTTTTGCTCCCGCTGACCCCTGAACCCCAGACGGTCATTCACCTCGCATACGGTTCCCTCACGGACCCCAAATCCCTCCTCCACCTGATCTCCCACTTGCGCCGTATCCGATCTGAGTCCGAGACTCGACGCCATTACATCGGTAATTGGCTGTATTGTCTTCGGAATTGCAATCGGTATATCTTGGCGCCAAAGGGATGTCCGGCGAAGAGAAAGAAGGGGAGGGGTGGGGTTGAGGATGAGCGGGAGGGGCCATCTGGACCGGAGGGGAATCCGGGTCGAGGATGGAAGGGTGCTGGAAGGAGGGGTGGGGGAGCAGGGACAGGTGGAGGTGGAGTTGGAGGTGGAAGTGGAGGTGGAGTTGGAGGTGGAAGTGGAGGTGGAAGTGGGGGATCGCCTCAAGGTAGTTTGGTCCAACAGCATACGCTGCCTATCGATCTCCACCAGGCGCGAATTCAGCCGATGGACGCGCAACCGATTTGGCCTCGACTGAGGACGACCGACAAAAAGTCGCTTTTTGAGGAATGGGTCGAGAACGTCTCCTCGAACGGTTCGAACACCTCGAATGGATGGGACGACTGGCCGACGCGGGACTTGACCGTTCCTAATTGAGCTACACGAACTGTCCTTGCGGTGTGAGATGGGACATGAGGTACTCGTTGCTGCGTTGGGGTTCGAGGTGGGAAAGTCCGACCCGTTCATGCTCAAATCCATCTCGTCGGCCGCATCCAGCAAAGCCATTTAGATTTATGAGCTGTTGTGGGGTGGTCTGTTTGCGTGGGCGGATTGACCTGTACGTTTTTCTCCTTGCACACTGAGTCCCGGCGATCGGATGAGCTCCGAGAGATCCCGCACTACGCCGCTCCTTGGGAAAAGGTTCACAAAGTCATACACAACTCCGAAGGGCTAGTCACCTCCGTTTTACCCTCCTCGCCCGCCTCACCTGTCACGGTTCATTGGGTGACATATACTAGGACGTGATGCAGGGACATAGAAGCGAGGTCGAAGAAAACCGACGGACGGAGACGGAAAGGAGGAGATGACCATTGGGCATGTATCAGCTGGTCCTCGTCCGGAGTATCGCTCCTTAAAGTGCGCCAAACGCAGCCTGTTGTGGTGGGCCCCACTCGAACACTCGGTCCTTCTATGTGAGTTTGGTGATGGGCGCCGCAATTTTAGAGGGTCCTGGCACAAATCGCCGATACGAGGTCGTCCAAACCAATGAGAATGTTGTCAACGTACTCTATAACTCCCTGACCGATGAGTTCGGAGAAGACTTTGTTGAGGAAATATGGGAAGACTGAGGGCGTAGTTCGGAGACGGTCGCAGACCCAAGCGACCCATACATCCCGTCTTGCGTCCTGAACGCTGTCAGGTGCTCATGTCCTTGAGCCACCCGTAGTGGTTGATTCGCTCCAACAAGGTCGAGCTCGGTGAAGATCTTCGCCTTGGATATAGGTCATTGTTGATCTGAGCTATGAGCAAGACTATTCCAAGCTTGGCATATTCACCTCAAGAAGCAGGCCATCCTGGTAGAGGTAAGACCTACGATCGCCTATACCAAGACTACACTTTGGTGGGGATGAGGATGGATATGGAGAACTACGTGAGTGGCTGCGCTGGCTGCCAAAGGACGAAAGCTTCGCACATGAAGCCTACATGGACATCTGAAGACACTCCGAAGGAGCGTACCGAAGTGAGCTTGGCTTTGGCTTTGGCTCCGGTTCCGGGTTGGTGCCACGTACCGTAGTGCTGGCAGAGGACAGAGGGTAGTGACAGAAAGGGGAAGCTTAGCATCGGTAAGTGGGAAACGTGGGGGATATACGTCGAGCCGTGATGGCCGCGTCGTGTTGCAACCTGATGTTAGAGGTCCGGGGCTGCTCGCCTCGATACCATTGCCTTCTCCTTCGTTCCCCCGTTCCTCCCCTGTGATCTCCTCCTATGGCTGATCAACCCCATCTCCACTTTCAGAGACCGACTCATCCGCTCGATGACCTGACCAATTCCGACTACTTGCTTCATCTCTCTATCCCTCTTCACCCGGGCCGCCCTGTCGACTACACCATCGTTCCCCTTCCCTATGGACCTGGCCGATCTCCCCGGTCGCGGCACGTTCGCCCTGGGTCGTCACGCCCTCATTCATCTCCGCCCATTCGATCCAGGACGGGACGTTTTCCCTTCATATATCCATATCCGCCGCCAAGCATCATCCGGGGACGGCAGGTCTCGTCGACCGCGTCAGCAAGCACTTTGCGGGTTTCCAAGCGGCATCGAGCAGCCGTCAGTTTGATCCACCGACGCTGAGGCGGAGTAGACGTGGGATGGAGCTTGTTCGAGATCGAGGCAGGAGAGGCGAGTGATCGCGTTGCTTGGAGCGGCATTCGCACGATTGAGTCGGTCACAGGCTTCCTTCGAAGATCGGCAGGGCCATCAACGCGGGGAGGTCGAGAAAGCATTCGGAGCGATCAGGCGGGGACCTCGAGGCTGTCCGATGCGGAAGGACGAGGTGGATCAGACAAAGACGGAGATTTGAGCGAGAAGGGATGTGATGGAGGATCGGCGGTGTGGGTGGCGTTCACGATCCATACCAAACCGCGGAGGGTCGTCACTACTTACGATCCCAATGACGATGTGATATCGCAAGCTCGCAAGGAGTGTGGCCTTACCTCGTGTCCTCCCTTGGCAAGGATGAACCGAGGCCGGTTTGATAGCAGGCAGCGATCTCCCTCACAACGGGACTCCGTCGGTCGGATTCCCAACAGCTTCAAAGAAATTCCGCTTCGGCATCTACCGCCGTATCTGCCGACATGTCCGGCTGGGTTTTGCCAACCTCCCGAGTGTCTCAGCAGGAACCCTGTCGCTACCCTCACTTCTTCTCAGGGTCCCGGCCCCTTCCGACCTCGCGCATATAACAAATTTCACTCATATGAAGTGATGTGCTTTGAGCGGCGATGCATTGGGTGTCATGCTGCCTTTGACCGAGAAACGAGTTGAGCAGTAGCTCTTGGTTAGAACAATCATTCGAACCATGAATCCATCGTGAGACTCGATACAAACGAAACACCCGGTCGACGACAGTGAGGAGGAGGACTGCAAAGCAGCTAAACGACCTCATCGTAAAACCTAATATAATCCTCAACTGCCACCTCAAAGTGCTTCCCGAGGTAAATGTCGAAATGCCCAATCCCCTTGTAAACCTTACATCGTCCCCTTGGCGCCTTCTTCGCATACTCGATGCTCGGCAAAGGCGGACACACCGAATCGGTCTCACACACCGCGAAGTAGATCGGACAGGTGACGTTCTTTGCGTGGGAGCCGGGGGCGAAGAATGGGAATTGTAATAGGACCCGGGCGGGGATCCATGGTTCGTTGTTGGCACAGACTTCGGGGGAACGGAGGTCATCGTACCCGCGTAGAGAGTCGGCGGTGTTCATGAGGGCCACTGGCCGACATCAGTTGAGCTCGTGTTGAGGTGGACTGCGTGGGATGGACAGGGTGGAAGGTGAATAGGGGAGGGTTGGATGGTGGAGGTTGGAGTTTGGAAGATGGAGGGTGGAGGGTGGAGGGTGGAGGGTGGAGGGTGGAGGGTGGACTCACGTTGGTTTGGGCGTCCAGCCACGCGGACATGAACGACCCCTCCAACCCAAGAGTAGAGCCAATCGGCGATAGCCAAACTCGTGAGTTGAACACTGTCGATCGGACCCTTTTGCATGACACTCCCGATCCCACTCGTCAAAGGACACTGGCTGACCACCGCCTTCACCCTCCTCTTCTCCTTATCCGCCACGGAAATCACTAGTCCTCCACCCTGACTCGTCCCGAACAACGCGATCCTCTCGGTATCCACCCCGGCCACCGTCATCATATAATCCAGAGCAGCGGACCAATCCTCGGTTTGACGGTTGAGATCAACGAGACGACGGGGAGAACCGGTAGATCCCCCGAAATAACGGTAATCGAAGGCGAGGCATGTGTAACCCGCAGCCTGGAATCGAGCGGAATACCGATCGAGTCCCATCTCTTTGACTCCGCCGAGACCGTGGCCTAGGATGATGGCGGGTGATTTGGTGGATTTGTCGGTGTGGGAAGGACGGTGTGCGGGGAAGAGCCAGGCGGCGCAGGTTTCTTTGCCGGAAGGGAAACGGACGTTGTCGAAGTCGGAGCTGCTCATCGTTGACGAATCGGTACTTGGCCTGAGCGAGAGATCAGCTATCCAACAGAGATTTTTCCGAAAATAGAGAGGTTCGGGCTCACTGAGGATGTAATGGGGGGAACGAAAAGGTTCGGTCGGTGAAATGGGGCGACGACATGCCGTTGGCCAAGGATTTATAGGATACTCGCCCGCATTTGCCGAGGTAGTTGGAGTGACCGCTCACGGACACACCCCACTTCTCCGCGTCAGAGACCGCACTCCGCGGAGATGGAGTTCGATTTTGTGTGCACTCGATCTCAATGCGGAATTCGGAGATGATCTCCTTCTCCGCTTGGGTTTCTCAAATCTGTACCTGACCGTGTTACGGTTGTGGGACAGTATTGTACGCGCCCATGGCCAACAGCCCGCCAGAGGAACGATATCAGGTTCAGCTTTATGGAGGATGACGGCATTCCTCAGTTCACCGCTTCCGATCAGATGGTCCCTATGTTCAGAAAGACGACAGGGAAAACTGTTGCGTCCGGCATACTTCAACACCGTAGCTGCCAGGTTGAGCAAGCGGTTGGCATACTCAAGTCTCGTCGGAGGATCATCCGCAGCCTCCCCCTACGCCTCCGCAC
>JAABUP010010469.1_pt1 | contig 10941 bp, 10 predicted proteins | sample 5559201 | NCBI WGS metagenome assembly JAABUP01 (sample SAMN10711887, study PRJNA513373) | rock metagenome | isolation source: Antarctica rocks | place: Antarctica | reverse complement strand
ATGAGGCTGACCTGATCAGGACGGCCAGCATCGAGGTTGTCGCGGATGACGTGTTCGAAGAACACCCGCCCCGAGATCGGCCGGTCCAGCACCTGGGTCAGGGAGAACTCGGCCTGCAGGATGGAGAGTAAGCATTCAGCCGGTGGGCAGGGGTGATGGCCGGTCGGCGGCGGGGCTTCCGGTTGGGGTGTGGTTCGGTGACCGCGCTCAGGTGGGCGCGGGGAGCGCGGGCATCCAGGGACGGCCGAGCATGGCGTCGCGGAGCACGGCGAGCGCGTTGTGGCCGTGTTTGACCGCGGTGGAGACGTAGCCGCGGATGCTGTAGCGGTTGTCGGTGCGTTCGACGCTGGTCAGTCGCCCGGTTGGGTCGGACCGGGGCGCGGTGCTGGCCTTGCGGCCAGTCCGTTTCCCCGGTCCGCCCGCCGCACCCGGCGTGCGTGTCTCCACGCACCGGGCGCTCCACGTGTCTTGCCCGTTGGTCACGCCGCGACGGGCGTGGTGGCCGGTGTCGAGGTCCACGGGGTCGCGATGGTGTTACCGCGGTAGCGGTAACGGCGCACTCTGACGCTGGATGCGCCGGTGAACGTGACCCCGTCGTGGGCGATCTTCCAGGTCCCGGGTCGACAGAAGCGTCGGCGTAGCTGGCGCCAGTTGATCCGGGAGTGTTTACGGAATATCCATCGGGTGATGCGGCCCCACGCGTGGTGGTCGATCGCCCCGAATGTTGCTTTGGAGACTCCGTGCCGAAAGTAGTTCGCCCACCCGCTCAGCGTGCGGTTGAGACTGACCAGCAGCTCCGCCGCACTCATGTGCGTGGTCGACCTGTTCGTCTTCGCCGTCACCTTGTCCTTGATCGCCTGCACGGCTTTCTTGGACGGGGTGGTGTAGACGACGTACTTCTGGGTTCCTCGTTTCCGCTGTCGGCGGATGTGGAACCCGAGGAAGTCGAAGCCCTCGTCGATGTGCACGACGCGGGTCTTCTCCGGTGACAGACGTAGCCCCAGCGGGGTCAACACGTCGGCCACCTCCGCCCGTAGGGCCTCGGCGTGGTGTCGTTGACCGGACACCATGAGCACGAGGTGCGGCGACGGTGGGGCGCGACGGGGGCGAACGGTTCCCGTGCACGATGGCGACGCCGAGCCCGCTGGCGAGGATGACGGCCACCGCGACGGCCAGGGCATTTCGTTCCCGGCCGGCGCCCCGGCCGAAGAGACCGGTGCGACCCGCAGGGCGGGCACCGCGGTCATGCCTGAACCTCACGCCCACCTCGCAGCTGCTCGAGCGCGAGGCCGCAGGTCAGGATCGCGAGCCCCTAGATCGCGGGGGCGTCGCGGACCAGGACGGCGGCGGCGAGGGTGAGGCACCTCACGGCGAAAACCACGAACAACACCCCCATGTATGTAGGGCGCCTGGCCCAGGTGCGGGCCGATCACCGGAATGTGCGGGGCGGCGACGACCAGCGCCGCGGCGACGAGGGTCCAGCCCCAGCCGCTGTGACGCGCAGCCAGAGTCCCCGATTGCGCGGCCCGTTGGGGACGGAGCAGGAGCCTTCTGTGAGGCACATGCTCATGTTCGGCTCTTCATGTACAGGGGCTAGGCGCGGGCCAGAGCACGCGGGCGACGGTGGCGGCCCGGGGGGTGCCCGGCGTCGTCGGGGGGTCCTCAGGCGAACTCATCTGACTCCTTCACGTACCCACGGGGCGAGCCGCGATGCCAGCAGGTGTGTCGATCAGGCCCACCAGCGCGACACCACCACGGTGTAGCAACCGGCTGAACACGACCTGAAGAAACCCCACCCGGCGGAGCCCCTCAGCCAGCCTTCAGCGAACGGTCGAGCCAGGCGGTGTCGTGACCGCGCCCGGTGTCCCGGTGGTAGTTCACCGGCACCGAGGGATCGGCCGCCGGGTGATGGAGCCGATGCTGGCCGGGCTCTCGACCCGCCGCTTACCGGGTGTCGCGGACACGGTCGGCGCCCCCTTGGCGACCACTGGTCGCAGGGCTCGATCAGTGATCTCCCGGGGCGCCGGCCGCCCACGGAACTGGGCGAGGTGTAGGCCCGGCGCAGCTGGGTCAGCCCCAGACGCCCCGCGGCGGTGCCGGCCGGGTCGTGGGGTGCGGTGGCGTGGTCGCTGCCGGCGACCGGTCGGTTGGCGGTGGTCGTGGCGGCGCTGCCGGTGTCGGTGGTGGTGTGGGGCTGCCTCGCGTTCGCCGCAAAACCGGTCCTGCAAACCTCGATCATGCTGCTCGGGACGACCCTGTCGCTGCAGCAGATCGCCCACCCCTGTCGGCGGCTCCTCGCTGCCGGTCATGCTCAGCACCCTGGCCGTCGCGTTGCTCGGCGCCTGGGGCCTCGGTCGCCTTCTCTCGGGGTCCGCGGCGAGGCCCAACTGCTGATAGGCATCGGCACCGGCATCTGCGGGGCGTCGGCGATCGCGGCGACCCAGGCCGTGATCAAGGCCAAGGAATCCAAGTTCGCCTACGTCATCAGGCAGAGCAATCGGCGTCAACCTGCGCACGCTGCAGCGCAGGGCCGAACGGGCGGCGGCCGCGTGCGCGTCCGCGCGGACCGCGAGGGCTTCCAGCGCCGCCGCGCGCTGCTCGGCGCGCGGACTTGGGCAGCGCAGAGAGCACGTTCGGGGTGCGCGCGCCGCTGGTCAACGACCGCCGCACCGACCCCGACACCGGTTCGTCCCGGCCTCGCTGTGCGAGGTCGCATCCGGTGGCTGGGCGCCCGCCGGGTCCTCCCGCCGTGACCGTCGCGCCCGCAGCATGTCCAGGAACTGGCCCAGCGCGGGCTCGCGGTGTACGACTCGCCTCGAATCGGGTCACCGCGTCGCGGGCGTGGGTCTTGTCCTCGGCGTTCCAGATCTCGGCCAGACACCGCCTGGAACATCGGCCGGTCGCCGCCACCGCTGCCCGCCCACGCCGCCACGTGGACGCCCTGGACGCCCTGGACGCCCAGCACCCGCAGCGCCACCGCCTTGGCCACCCGCGGCGGCGCCATCGTCGCCGCTCCGCGCGCCGCCACCGGAATCGACCAACTCCACCGACCCCCGTGCAGCGCCGAGAGGGTTCAACCCGCCCCGCACCCCCCGGGCCGACCAGCGGCGACGAAGGTCAACCCGTCGTACCCACCCTCGACCTCGCAGCTCGCTACCACGTAGATCACCTCAGCGGGCTGGTCGAGGGCGGTCTCGAGCGGGACGCCGGCCCCGGGCATGTCGTCATACATGTCGATGTACCCGGCCGCGTTCGAGGCCGCGTCGTCGGGATTCGGTCGCGGCGCCACCCCGGCGGCGGCGCCGCGACCCCACCTGGTGAGCAACGGCTTCGTGAGCCACCCCATGACCGTCCCTCACCTGCCACGGCCGGGCGATCACCCCTCGGCGATCACAACTCGGCACCGCGCCTGCCACCCCGGGTGCCGACGGCTCGTTGTCTCGACCGCGCACAACGACAAGTACCGCCGCACCCCTCACCCGTAAACCGGCCCCTCCTCCCGCTCGCGGTTGTCCACGACCCGCGGGTGGCTCACGTTGCACCGGCGGCATGCTGGCTGGGGCGACGAGGACGTGCAGGCTCTTGTTCACTGCGAACCGTGCACCCTGCAGCAAACCCACCATCTGCTGCGCGCGGGCTTTCTCGTAGCCCGGCCGAGCGGTGACGCCCTCTGTCGCCCGAGATAGTAGTCGTCGAGCGCTCGCACCCATGCCAGAACCTCGACCACGTAGGCCTGCGCCGGGCCGGTGAACGCCTCCAGATCGGCCGGGTCGTCGTACGGCGGATCGAACGGCAGCGCGGCATGCTCACCCCACCTGGTTAGGGCCAGCTCGAGCGCGTGCTGCGCGCGGCGTGCCGGGACGGGGTCGTACGTGCTCTGTCTCACCCGAGACGGTGTCAGGCAGGGGTGGCCGCCCGCCGCCAGGATGGTAGTAGGCGATTCTGCGCGATGCGCGCTCGATCCGTGTCGGACGTGTGCCACATAGAGTCAATCTTGCTCCCTGCCCACTCCCGCTCACCAGCGCTCGCGCCAAGCGCACCGTCGGCCCGTCCCGCTGGCCGATCCGTCAGCGGGCGATCTTGACCCCGGCAGGATCAGGCGCCGGTGACAGCCAGTGGTCCAGGTGCTGGTCGTAGTCGGCTGCCACTCGCAGGCCCCGGCCGGCGGTGCGCGACAGCCATCCGAGCCTACGCAGCCGAGCGACGACCGGCGTCTGCGGCCCATTCGTCGGCGAGCACCGAGTAGAGCAGGCTGTCGCGCCACCGGCCGTTCGTGTGGACGTGGTCTCTGATCCGGCCCTCGAACGTCATCCCGAGGCGTTCGGCCATGCGCAATGAGGCGACGTTCTCGGGCCCGATCGCGGCGGAGATGCGGTGCAGTCCGAGCTCACGGAAGCCGTAGTCGACCAGGGTGCCAGCGGCGTCGGTGGCGTAGCCCTTGCCCCAGTGGTTGAACGCGACGGCATACCCGAGCTTCCCAGCCCTTACTCCGTCGAACGCCAGTCGGACGAAGCCCACGACGTTCTCAGAACCGGACGCGGTGATTGCCAGGTAGAACTCAGCCCGGGGCTCGGCGCGGCGGCGCTGCTCGACGTCGGTGAGCATCTGGTCCGCCTGTTGGCGGCCGCGCGAGTCGAACGAGAGCCATTCGGTCACCCGGTCGTCGCCGATGAGGGCTAGGACGTCGTCGACGTCGCCTGACCGGAACTCCCGCAGGGTCACGGTCTGCCCGTGGAGGGTTAGGTCGGCGGTCATGGCGTCGGTCCTCTCCTCAGCGGGGCAGGGCGTGTGCTGGTGTGCGGGTGTACGCCTCGATCCCATCTTGCAGGGCGACCGCAAGGGGGGTGTCCCTAAAGGGCGACAGAGCCGAATGCACCCGGTTTACCGAGTGCACGATGCCGTTGATTCGCTGCTCGGGCGGCAGGTCAAGCACTGGAGCGAGTGCCTCGTCCGCACCCTCGATCTCACCCTGCTCGAGCCGCGCGATGGCGAGATCACAGCGGGACCCCGCTGCATCGCCGAACGCCCAGTCCGGGTCGTCGGGGTCGGTGTAGGCGTCCACCGCCTGCTCGGCGTAGCCGCGAACGCCCGAGTCGGAGCCTGGGAGCCAGGCGAGGGCGTCGGCGGCGTAGTAAAGCTGGCGCGATCGGGAAAACGTGGCGATGCCGCCGAGCTCGTCAAGGTCGTCCGGCGCGACGTTTGACCAGGCGGCGTCCGCCCGAGCGATGGCGTCCTGCACGTTCGAGGTGTTGCCCAGCGCAGCCCACGCGCGGCCTTCGTTGGCCGCGAGCCACACACTGGCGGTGCTGTGTGCCACGGCCGCGTATGGAGCTCCTCGCTGTGCGTGGCGGATGCTCTCTTGAGGCCGGCGCGCCCAGTAGGCGATGAGCGACTGCAGGCCGCTGATCCAGGCGCGTAGACCGTTGTGATCGGCCTGGTCAGCGCAGAGCCACGCGGTCCGCGCCTGGGTCTGAGCGGCGTGCGGATCAGCGAGGTCGTGCGAGGCCTTCGCCAACATCCCGCCCAGAACGCCGGCGAGGAAGTAGAGCCGACGGCCGGGCTCGGGACGCTGTGGCAGCTCGAGCAGCGTGAACACGGTGTCCTGACCGGACACGAGGTGCGGGAGCAGCTCGGGGAGTGGACGGTTCGGGTACGCCTGAACCAGCCCGCGAACGTCCTCGTGGATCATGTCAACGACGTCGTCGGATGCGGTCGACATGCTCCCGAATCGCCGCGCGCGATCGGCCGCCATGCTCAGAACCTCCGAGGTCGCTGGGGTGATCTCACCCCGAGTGGTTGGCGCAAGAGTGGCTGGATCGTAGGGCGCGAGCAGCTCATCCACCGGCCGCCCAAACGCGAACTGCAGCGCGCGGGCAAGGGCCGGGGTCGGTCGACTGTCTGCACCGCGCTCCCGGCGGGCGATGCGGCCGAGGTGCCGCGCGGTGATCGACGTCGGCCGACTCTCCTCGTGTGCCTCCGAGGCCCGCGTGACCTTCTCAGCTGCTTCTTCCCACGACAGGTTCTCGCGTGCCACGAGCGCACCGAGCAGCGTTTGAGCTTCGGACGGCTGAGCCATCGCGTACCCCTCTCCGCCTGGTGGCCCCAGTGTGTCGCTTCGCGCCGGCCCATGGGGCCCTGGTCCGGGAATGTCCCGCTGACGTCCGAAGGGGTCCTATGTGGGACGTCGAGAGGTCTAGGAGGACCGCTCGATTGTTGGTCCTACCGGCGGCGCCGGAGCGCCGGACCAGGGCCAGGGCGGGGCACCGTTGATCCCCCAGCACCGATCCCGGGCCGAGCTGGCGGGCACCGGGGGCCTCCCACGGCGCGCGTCCACTCGAGCTTGCGATCCCAGAGGACGATCGATGGACATCTTCTGCTCTTTCCGTTCGACCGGGGAGTCCCGGGCGGTCACCGCGGCCGGGACAGTCCTGTGCACGCTGGGTTTTCTCAGCGCGGTGTTCCCGCTGGTCGCGGCCGTTGTGCCCGGGTTGCTGGTGGTCGCTGGGTGCGCCTGGGTGGCGGACCGGCAGGTCCGGGTTCGTCGGGCTCGAGCCACGGGGTCTCGTGCGGCTGTCGCGGCCGCTGCGGTGCATCTTGCTGGCGGTCCGGCGGTGGTATCGCCCCGAGCTGGTGGCCAAGCCGGCGCCGGCGCGGGCGCGGGCCCGGCTGGTCGCGGTCGCGACGGTGCGGGCGCCCGCTGCTGGTGCCCGTCGCCGGGTCTCACGGGCGGGCGGCGGCCGTGGGGGACGCGGGTTACTGGATCGCGGCGTCGCTGGGCGAGTGCGTCGGCTGCGCGTTGCCCTACCTCGCGGCCGCGGACGTCGACGGCCTCGGTGGGGCCGTGGTGGGGGAGGGGGCCGGCGATGTCGAGGCCGCTTACCCCCGAGACCAAGCAGCTGGAGGCGTTGCTGTCTGCGGCGGTGGCGATCACCCCGATGACGACCTCGGAGCTGGAGGACGTGGCCACCGCGGCCGGACTGTGGCTCCCGGGCCGGATCTACGCCGCGCTGGCCCACCTAGAGCGCCAAGGCCGGGTCCGCGGGCTGCGGTTAGGCAGTGACGCGGTGCTGTGGGCCGCGACCGCGTTGCGGTCGCACCCGCCGCGCTCCCCGCGCTCCCCGGGCTCACGATGACCGGCGCCGACCCTACGCGCGCCGCCCGCCTCGCCGTCGAGGCGGCGGATGCGGCCCGGATCCGGGCGCTGGCCACCGATCCGGATGTGATCGCGCTGCGGGTGGAGCGGGTCCGGGGCCAGGTTGACGCGTGCGCGTGGTTGGCGATCGGGCTGGGGTTGGCGTTCACCGCGGTCAACGTCCAAACGTTCGCTGCCGCCGGCGCGGCTGTCTGGTCCCCGGCGTGGTTGGTGGCGTGGCTGCTGGATCCGATGGTGTCGCTGCTGCTGGTCGCGGTGCTGCGTGCTGAGCAGGTCACCGCCCGCTGGCAGGTCCCCACCGGCCCGCGGGTGGTGGCGGCGAAGTGGGGTGCGTTCGCCGCGACCTATGCGATGAACACGTGGGTCGCGTGGACCTGGGGGGCCCCGTCGGGGGTGGTGCTGCACTCGGTGCCGCCGCTGGTGGTGCTGCTGGGCGCCGAGGTCGCCCCTGAGCTGCGGGACCGGCTCACCGCCGCCGTGCACGCCGCGGCCAGCGCCCCGAGCGTGGGCCGCCTCCCTGCTGCCCGGACCGGTCAGGTGCGCACCGCGGCCCTGGCCGGTCCGGGACTCGACCTCCCCGCCGCGGTGGCCCCGACCGGCGCAGCGGGGCAGGACCGGTCCGTGGCCTCTGCGGTTTCCCCCGCCGCGGGGCCACGGTCCGGGCCCGAGAACCCGGTCGGGAAAGAACCGGGCGAGGTGGGCGAGATCGACGAGCCCGGCTCCGAGGACCCGGTCGGGGTCGAGGCGGCGCTGACGGCTGCCGAGGTCGGGTGCCTGCTCGGGGTGACCGAGGACGAGGTCCTGACCCGGCAGCGGGCCGGGGCACTGACAGCCCGGCCCCGGGGCGCCGACCTCACCGGCGACGCCGGGACCGGCGAGGCCGGGGCCGACGCGGGGACCGCCGCCGTGGGCGACTCGGAGCCGGGAGACGTCGGGGACGTGCGGGTGGGCGAGCTGGTCGAGTTGCTCGCGGCCGGCTGCCCGGTCACCGGCTCGCAGGCCGCCGCCCTGCACGAGGTGTCCGAGCGCCAAGGGCGCCGGCTGCTCGCCGACGCCCGCGCCCACCGCGACAGCGACACCCCGGCCAACCCGACCGTCACCGGTACCACCGTCCCGCGGCCGGGTCTGCACCTGGTCGACCTACCTACTGCAGGAGGACACAGCTAATGACCCGACCCGACGACGACGTCACCAGCGAACAGGCCCAGAAGGCGGCGGCCCCGGAGTACGACCCGCCCGCCATGTACGCGGGCCCTCTGCACTATTTCGTCGAGGTCGAGTTCGAGGAACCCCAGATCGAGGACGAGGAGATCGAGCCGTGAGTCGCCCCACCGCCACCGGGCCCCTCGACCCAGACGCCGGGCAGCCCGAGGACGACGACGCAGGGACCGGTCAGAGCGCGCGACTGGGCCACCACGTCACCGACGTCGCGGGCCCAGTGGTCTCGACCAGCACCAAGCCCCGACTGAGCGCGTCGGCGTCGGCGTCGACGGTGCGGCGGTGGGCGATACCCGGCCGTCACGACCCGATGACCATCCTCGCCGCGATCTTCCTACGTCTCATCCGAGCGACCGGACGTATGGCTGGCCCCCGCCCCGCGCAGGGGCCGGGAGGGTCGCGGTGAGCGCGCTGAGCACCGCGGAGACCAAGTACCCGCCCGACGGTCCCGGCGGGCCGCGGCCGGGGGACCGGGCCCGCGCCGTAGTGCGGGCCACTCGCGCGTCGGTGGGGGCGTGGCTGCTGGGGCTGCGGTGGTGGTCTCGGCGGTGCGGGCCGCGGGTCGCGGCCGCGGGGACCCGCGGGCTGGCCGGCGCCCGCGCCTTGCTGGTGGCGGCGGTGTTGGCCGCGGTGCTGTATTCGGTGCCGGTCGCTCGGGCGGGGCTGGCCAACCAGTGCTGGTCACGGGCCGCGACCAGCCTCGCTGACCGGCTGTCTGGGCGCCGGGTGCGCCTGTTCGCGGCGGCCGCGGTCGTGGTGGGGTTGCTGCTGGGTCCGTACGGGATGTTCGGGGCGCTGCTGCTGGTGCCCGGGCTCGCGGTGTGGGCGGTACCGGTGGCCCGGGTGATCTATCCGCACACCATCCGGGGGCGGGTCCGGACCCGCTACGGGCTCGATGGGTGGGCATCGTGGTGGGAGCTGCACCGCAACGTGTCCGCGCACGCCGCCCGCCAGGCCGCGGTCGCTACCCGCCCGTCGCTGGCCGCGGCGGTCGCGCTCGGCTCGAGCATCCCGGACACGACGACGTCCGACCCGGGCCCGCCCGACCCGGCCGCGTCGAGGATCGACGATGCCTCGGCCGGCGGGCCGGGGCCGGCGGCGCGGCTGCAGGGCACGGTCCGGCTGGCCCGCCGGATTGAGCGGTTGCCGGTGACCGAGTGCGGCAGCTGGTTGGGCCGGTCGGCGGTGGGCCCGGTGTGGGGTGTCGAGTGCTACGCCTCCTACCGCGACGTGATCGGGCTGATCGCGCCGCCGCAGACCGGGAAGACGGCGCTGCTGGGCCATCACATCCTCGATCATTGCGGGGCCGTGGTGTCCACGTCGACCAAGCCGGACCTGTATCTGTCGACGGCCGCGATCCGTGCCCTGCTCGCCGCGGCGCGACGGGTGGAGCTGTTCAACCCCGAGGACCTCGGCGGGCTCGGGTCGACGTTTCGCTGGTCCCCGGTCCGGGGCTGTGAGTTCCCGCGCACCGCCAACCAGCGCGCCGGGCATCTGGTCGGCGCCGCCCGCGCCGGCTCGGGCGGCGGGTCCGGCGGGGACGACAACGCGCGGTGGGAGGAGTGGGCGGTCGGGGTGCTGGCCGCGCTGCTGATGTCCGCCGCGAGCGGCGGGGAGTCGATGGAGACCGTGGCGCACTGGGTGTTCACCCAGAAGACCGGTGCCGAGGAAGCCCTCAAGCTGCTGTGCGAGGCCGTCGGGAAGCCGGTGCCGTCGCTGGTCATCGACGCCCTGTCGCAGGTCACCACCACCGAGGCCCGCAAGACGCGGGACGCGATCTTCCTGACGCTGCGCCAAGCGGTCGGGTTCATGGCCGACCCCGACATCGCCGCCATCTGCTGCCCCGCCGCCGACGAGCCGGTGTTCGACGTCGCCAACTTCCTCGCCGACCACGGGACCCTCTACATCCTGGGCTCGGACGACGAGCACTCCGGCATCGCACCGTTGTTGGCGGCGCTGACCGGCTACCTCTTCGACACCGCCAAGCACCTCGCCGCCGGCTACCCCTGCGGGCGCCTGGACCCGCCGCTGATGTTCGCCCTCGACGAGGCCGCCCTGATCACCCCGGTTCCGTTGGACCGGTGGGTCGCCGACGCCGGCGGCCGCGGCATCCACCTTATCTGGGCCGTGCAGTCCCCGTCGCAGCTGGCGCAGCGCTGGGGGGCCCGCGGCGCGGACACCATCTGGAACGCCACCAACACGAAACTGGTTTACGGCGGGCTGACACTCGCCGACGACCTGGAGATGATCTCCCGGCTGTGCGGGACCCGCCTCGAGCTCGTCCCCGACCCCGACGGCCCCACCGGTCAGGGTCACGCCCGCTTCGAACGGGTCCCGGTGTGCCCCCCGGACCGGGTCCGCACCATCGCGCAGTGGCACGCGCTGCTGATCCACCGCGCCACCCCCGCCACCATGATCAAAATGTCTCCGTACTGGCAGCGGGCGGGTGTTAGGGGAAGTCCCAGAGTTCAGCCGAACTGAAGGGTCTTCGGGATGAACTCAGGGGTGTTCGGGGTCTGTGGGGCGATTCGACCCTTGGGTTCGTGTCGAACTGGTGGCGGTGTGGTCTT
>JAABUP010010468.1_pt1 | contig 10941 bp, 9 predicted proteins | sample 5559201 | NCBI WGS metagenome assembly JAABUP01 (sample SAMN10711887, study PRJNA513373) | rock metagenome | isolation source: Antarctica rocks | place: Antarctica | reverse complement strand
TATTATGTTAAAGCCGACCCTCTAGCCGGTAATCGAAAGAGCCGGAGACGGCGCCCAGTCGCAGGTCAGTGCGGCAGCTGTCAACCAGCAGCAGTGGTCGGGCTGCCGGCCACTGCTGCTGGTTACTGGCTACTGGCTACTGGCTACTGGCTACTCCGCACGTACTCCCGCCGCACCCACCCATGCTGGCCGCGGGCGCGCACGAAGGTCCACAGGCATTCGTGCGCGTAGGCGTCGCGCACGCCCTCGCCGTCTTGCAGCGTCGCCAGCACCGTCGCCGTGAGCGTGGGCGCTTGCCGCAGGCGCACGCCCTCCCGGCAGGCCACGACCAGCGCCGCCGGATCACGCCCCGCTGTCGATCCCACGGACCCCGGCCCGCCCGGCCCGCCTTTGCTACCCGCGCTGCCCTCGCGCGCCACCCACGGCGAACGTGTCAACACGTAGGCGCCGCCAAAGGCCGCCGCGACGCTCGTGGGCGTGTAGACCGTGTCGTTCCCGCCGTTCCAGTACGAGAGCGGGTCGTTGAACGCGCCGCCGGGCAGTTGCAAGATGAAGTGGTCGGGACCGGAGTGGTCCCCCAGCCACGACAGGGGATAGTCCGTGTAGACGCGGCACCCGTCCACCGCGTTCGGCGAGGGCCGGCGCAACTGCGCGGCGCGCACCCAGTAGATCGCCCACGCCGCTCCACGCGCCTCGGCCAGGTCCCCCGTCCAGCGCCAGCCGACGCCGAGCGCGTCGAGGGTGCGGCCGCCCTGCTCCAGCGTGGTCCAGCCCTGCCCCGCGTGGTCGGGGCGCCCTGTCGCCAACAGGCGCATCGCCCCCACCAGCGCCGCGTCATCCCCGGCGAACGGATAGCCCTGCTCCCTCAGGTAGCGCGCCAGGCTGACCTCGAAACAATCGCTCGCCCCTTCCAGCACGCCGGGCGCGTCCCCCGGGTGCCTGTAGAGTTGGCTGATGTGCCGCCACCGCGCCTGCCACGCCATAGACTCGCCTCCTCTTATCCCTCACCCCCGACCCCTTATCTCAACCGCTCCAACTCCACGGCCCAGCGGTTTGTCGCGATCCCGGCCGGCCGGTAGCGCAACACGGCGTAGCGCGCCGCGGCCGCCACCGCCTCGGGCGTGGCCGCGTCCGTATCGGCGACCAGGGCGACGCGGCGCGGATCGAGTTCGGGCGGGAACTCGGCCCGCACCGCCACGACCCCCACCCCCGTCGCCGCCGTCGTCACCGCCGTCGTCACCGGCTCCCCGTACGGTTGCGCCCGCCACACCACGTCCGCCGCCACGTAGGTGGTCCCCTCCGGCCGGCGATACATCACGGTCACCGTCCGCGTCCGCCCCTGCCGCATCCGCGCCCTGTTCCCCGCCATCCGCGCCAGCTTCCGCGCATCGAGCATATCTCGCTACCGCACGTGATTGAGCAAGAACACGATGACCGCGAAGAGGAACGCCACCAGTTGCAGCGTCACCCCGATTGCGATGGCGTTGACCGTGGCCTGCAGGCCCTGTAGCTGCGCCAGCATGTTGTCCAGCCGCTCGCGCGTGACCTGCCCGAAGGCGCAGCCGTCGCGGTCGAGCGCGTCGCGCAACGCCCCCGTCCCCGTCCCCGTCCCGGTCCCTGCCCCCAGCCCCGTCCCCATGCCCATGCCCATCGACCGCGCGCTCTTCATCACTCACCTCCTCTCTCTATCTCTTTGTAGAACTTTTGTTCTAATAACAGGGCTATTGTACCACGCGTTCGGCGCGCGTCAAGGAACACATCGCCATGTCGCCATGTCGCCTTTCGCCATGTGGCCGTGGCGCCCTATACCCCGCACGCTATCCACTGCGCCGAGACCGGCCCCGTGCCCGTCGTCGCAGGCGACGACGGACGCACGACGAGCGTGAAGCCGCCCGGCGTGACGCCGGCGACCGTCGCCGCCCATGCCGGGTCCATCGACGTCGCCACCACCACCGGCGTGGCCGCGTACGGCGCCGGGAAACGTACCGTCGCATACCCCTCGCTCGCGCCCGCGCCCACGACGCCCACCTCGGCGACGCCGGCCCGCGTGAGCTTGGCGCCCGCGACGCCGCCCTCCGCCGGCCACAGCGCCGCCACCACGGCGTCGGCGGGATTGTGCGGGTCGAGCAGCGCGACGAGGCACGACGCCCCGACGATCGCTAGATCGCGCGGCGCGCACGCCGTCACCCGCGCGGGACCGATCAGCCGCGCCGGCGCCCCCATGAGCCGCACCATCGCCGTCCCCCCGACCAGGTCGTACGCGGCCACGACGCCCCTCTCGACGAGCGGTGCCATCCCGCGCGGGGACATCAGGTGGCGCGCCGAAGCCCGGTGCTGGCGCTGGTGCGCGGGCGCATGCTCCCCCAGTTGCGGCGCCCCGTGCGCCGTCTCCGCGGCCCGGTGGCCATGGTGGCGATCGTCCGCCGCGAGGTGATCGTGGTTAGCGTCGTGGTGGTCGTCATGCATAGGTAGCCCTCACCCCCGACCCCTCTCCCTTGTCACAAACCCTAAGAGCAATAGATCCTACAAGCGGAAGCCGAACCCTGTCACACGTCAGGACGGCTCCCCTCTCCCGCGTCAGGGAGAGGGGTCGGGGGTGAGGGCCGCTCCTTTCTCCGCACTGATCCTCTCCCGCTCCTCGGCCACGTCGACCGGCGCGTTTGCGCTGGCGTAGAGCAAACGCATCGCCGTTTCGTCGCTGACCCACCCCTGCGCCCGCGCCGTCGCCAGCGCGGTGGCCATCGTCGCCGTCGCCTGCGCCGCCCGCGCGTTGTCGTCCGGCGCCAGTTCCGGCATCACGACCTCGTAGGCGCGGTCTACCCCCGCGGGCAAGGTCCCCGCCTTGACCGCCTCGTCGAGCACGCGGTCCACGATGGTGCGGATCAGCAGGGCGAACTGGTCCTGCCGGCGCTGAAACTTGCGGAACGTCGGCAGCCCCATCTCGGCCGCCGTGGCGTGGTTGACCTCGCCGCCCTCCGAGAGGTAGTGCTCCGGTAGTCCCGCGCCCATGGCGATCATCAATTTGATCGCCCTGCCGTCGGCCGCCACGTTGTCCGCGTCGATGTGCGGCTGCACCGCGCCCCACTCCTCGCTCTCGTTGTGCACCACGATGCTGCCAGGCTCGGGCGGGTAGCTGTACTCCATGCGCTTGCGATCGATCGTCTTGCGGTCGGCCCCCTGCAACTTGATCGTCCACAGGAACGCGCCCTTGTACTTGTTGATGCGCACCCTGTCCGTCAGCCAGTCCTTGTAGCGGCGCAGCCACGGCAGCAGCGTCGCCAGGTCGCTCTTGCCGCGCTTGGCGTTCGACACCTTATTTATAGCCACCTGCGCGACCTCGTCGGGACACGAGAGCCATGCGCCGTCGGAGTCGATAGAACTGGTGTTGTCGCTCGGTGAGCTATCGCTACCGGCGTCCTTCTTTCGACTATCGACTATCGACCCACGACTTGGCCCCGTAGGCCGCACGCGCACGCGCGTTACCCGCTCCACGTTCTCCCTGTCGGTCTCGACCTCGTCGATCAGGGAGGGATCGATCTGCGCGATCTTGACGCGCCCGTCGTAGGGGTTGACGAAGAAGCGGATGAACTGCTCGCCGTAGAGCGAGAGCTCGGTGCACAGGCTGTATACGCGCGTGTCCATGTGGTTATCGCCGTCGCGCCAGAAAAGGTCGGTGACCCGCTGCGCGCGTTTGTTGGCCGCCACGACGGTGATGCCGGCGCCGAGCACGAAGTTGGTTGTGATCTCCACGATGTAGTTGGCCAGCGGGTTGCTGTTGTAGGCCTCGTAGCAGGCGTTGTGGATTTCGAGGTACGTCGACGGCAGGACATCTTTCTGGGACCAGTTGTCCGAGAGGCGCCGCCAATACAAGTCCTCCTCGGTCCCCGACGCCGGCCGGCCCCAATAGTGGTCCTCCTCCGTCCCGCCGCCGTACGCCGCCACGCCCTCCCCTTCCCCCTCCCGCACCACCCCCGTCGCTACCAGGGGAGTTGGCGGCGCGCCGGGTCCCGCCGGCTCCCTCCGGCTACCGGCTACCGATGTCTGGCTACTCGTCCACGCCCCCTCCCCCGCCAGCCACGACCCCACCTCCGCCGCCCACCTCCGCACCCCCATCGCCCCCTCCCCACGACTCTCCTTAAAAGAACGTGTGTTCTAATAATATGGCCATTGTAGCACCACTTTCGCGCCAGTCAAGAGACACGAAGCGAGGAGCCCGGGTCGGGCCAGGGCGAAACAGAGCACTTGCGCCAAAAGAGAGCACCTGCAAGGATGAGGGGGTAAAGCGCCGGCGCGACACAGCATAGCCGGCGGCAAACGAGAGGAGCGCACCATGGGTAGCCACCCCGTCACGGATCGCACGAGCTATCGCCGTCCCACAACCGTCATCCTATGTCTCGTCCTGTGCCTGCTCCCGCTCGCGGGCGGCGGCATCGCCGGCGCCGGCTCGCGGGGCACGGGCACGGGCACGGGCGCGGGCGCGGGTACCAACGGCGCCGACGGCCCGGCCGCCGTCCTCGCGGACGCAGCGCAACGCCCGCCGGCCGCGGCCGGACCCCGCGCGGCGCGGGCGTATGCCGCGCTCCCGCTGGCGTTCGAGCCGAACCGGGGGCAGGCCGGCCCGCGCGCGCGCTACCTCGCGCGCGGCCGTGGCTACACCCTCGCCCTCACCGACACGGGCGCCGTCCTCTCCTTTGCCAGCCCCTCCCCTCGCGCCTGTAGAAGCGCGCTCGCGCTCGAGCGCGCGACCGGCGCGACACGACGCGCCCACGCGCTGGTCCGCGCAGACCTTCCGCGGTCCGTCCCCTGCCATGACCCCTCGAAGTCAAGCGGCGCCCATGCCCGGGGTGCCGGCCCCACCCTTCGCCTCACCTTCCTCGGCACCGCCTCCCGCCCCGCCCTCGCGCCCGAAAACCGCCTCCCCGGCACGACCTCCTACCTACGCGGACGCGACCCCCGCCGCTGGCTCACGGGCCTGCCCACCTATGCCCGCGTCGCCTACCAGGGTATCTACCCCGGCGCCGGCGTCACCTTCTATGGTCGCAACGGCCGCCTCGAGTACGACCTCACGCTGGCGCCCGGCGCCGACCCCGCCCGCGCCCGCCTCCGCCTCGACGGCGCCCGCAGCCTCACCCTCGGCCTGCGCGGCGACCTCATCGTGTCCCTCCCCAACGTAAACGGCGCCACGGGCGCGCTGGCGCTGCGCGCCCCCGTCGCCTATCAGACCGTCGCCGGCGCGCGCCGCCCCGTCGCCGCCCGCTTCGTCCTGCTCGGCGCCGGCGTCGTCGGCCTGCGCCTCGGCCACTACGACCACCGCGCCCCCCTGGTCGTCGACCCCGCCCTCGACTACAGCACCTACCTCGGCGGCAACGGCGACGACCAGGGGCTCGGCGTCGCCGTCGACCGCGCCGGCGCCGCCTACGTGGTGGGCTACACGAGCTCCACCAATTTTCCGTCCGCGAGCGCCGTCCGTGGCGCCTTTAGCGGCGGCGCCGCCGACGCCTTCGTCAGCAAGCTCAACCCCTCCGGCACGGGCCTCGTCTACAGCACCTACCTCGGCGGCGGCGGCGACGACTTCGGCCTCGCCATCGCGGCCAGCCCCTCCGGCGCCGCCTACGTCACCGGCAGCACCGACTCGGGCGACTTTCCCCTCGCCAACCCCGCGCAGGGGGGCTACAATAGCCTCGCCGGCACGGGGTTCGTCGCCGAGCTCAACCCCTCCGGCACAGGCCTCGTCTACAGCACCTACCTCGGCGGCACGCTCTTCGACTACGGCACGGGTATCGCCGTCGATCCCTCCGGCGCCGCCTACGTCACCGGCGTGACCGCCTCGGGCGACTTCCCGATGGCCTCCCCCCTGCAGGGCAGCTTGAACGGCTCCACCAATGCCTTCGTCACCAAGCTCACCCCGGCGGGCAACGGCCTCGTCTACAGCACCTACCTCGGCGGCGGTGGCGACGTGGACCAGGGCAACGCCATCGCCGTCGACCCTTCCGGCGCCGCCTACGTCACCGGCGCCACCAACTCGCGCGACTTCCCCCTCGCCAACGCGCTCCAGCCGGCGTACCTCGGCACGATCGAGAACGCCTTCGTCAGCAAGATCAACCCCGCCGGCACCGCCCTCGTCTACAGCACCTACCTCGGCGGCGGCGGCGACGACGTGGGCCTCGGCATCGCCGCCGATGCGGCCGGCGCCGCCTATGTGACCGGCCAGACTTCCTCCACCAACTTCCCCACCACCAACGCGCTCCAGGCCAAACCGGGGAGCGCGACCGACGCGTTCGTCAGCAAGCTCACGCCCAACGGCGCCGCCCTCGCCTATAGCACCTACCTCGGCGGCGGCGGGGCCGACGCGGGCAACGCCGTCGCCGTCGACATCAACGGCAACGCCGTCGTGGCGGGCCAGACCTCCTCCACCGATTTCCCCACCGTCAACCCCGCGCAGGGCGCGCCCGGCGGCGGCGATGACGCATTCGTCGCGAGCCTGAACGCGGCAGGCAATAGCCTCAACTACAGCACCTACCTCGGCGGCGGCGCCGCCGACAGCGCCCGGGGCGTCGCCCTGGACATCGTCGGCAACGCCTACGTCGCCGGTTCCACCGCGTCGCCCAACCTGCCCACGGCCAGGCCCATCCAGGGCTCTTTCAACGGCGGCTCGACCGACGCATTCGTGGCCAGGATCGGCAGCGTCCCCATCCCGGCCGTCCCGCCGACCGCCATCCCGACGGGTACCACCGGCCCGACGGGCACGCCCGCGCCACCGACCCCCACGGCCGCCGCGCCCGCCGCCACCGCCACCATCGCACGGACCGCCACCGTCACCGCGAGCGCGACGATCACGCCGAGCGCCACCATCACGGGCACGCCCGTCGCGCCAGGGGCGACCCCGACGCGGTCGGCGCCACGGCCTCCTTTCTCCACCTGCTCCACGACCAACAGGCTCCCCTTGAGCATCGCCGTCGGTTCGCGCGGCATCGCCATGACCGGCGACAGGCTGGCCTTTACCGTGCGCACCACGCCGGCCACGCGCATCACCGCCACGCTCCAGGTGACGGCGCAGCGGACGTTCTACGCCGGCACGGGCAAGAAGCGTAAGACGTTCACGCACACCGTGGTAGTGTACGACGCCGCGACCGGCGGCGCCTCGGACAAGGGTGGCGCCTTCACCAGCCGCCTCCACGTCACCTATAAGCCGGCCTCACCGGTACGCGCCACCCTGAGCGTCACGGCCTTCCAGAGTTGCGGGCGCGCCAACCGCGCCGCCGCGGTCACCATCGAGCAGCGCCCGCCGGCGCTCTCGGCCAGCGCGGCTGGAGCCGTCCGCATCGACCGCATTCTCACCGTCACCCTGCGCACCGCGCGCGGCGCCAAGACAGCCGCTACGCTCCAGGTCACCGCGCGCCGCACCGTCACCATCGGCAAGGGCAAGTCGGCCAAGCGCGCCATGCGCACCATCGTGCTCTACAGCGTCGGCGCCCACGGCACGGCCGACAAGCGGGGTACCTATACCGCGCGCCTCCACGTCACCTACAAGACCAAGAAGCCGGCGGCGGCCCGGGTCACCGCCACATCCACGCTCTACGGCGTCACCGCCACCCGCACCTTGAGCGTCACCATCCACCCCTAACCTGTAACACCTGTAACCCAGGGGGCGCGGGCGGTTCGGCCACGTGTCGCGGCGGCCGAACCGCCCGCGGGGGGGCGCCCCACCCCCCCCCGCCCCCACAGAGACCAACTCTCGATGAAACGCCGCTACGGAGCCCTGATCTCGCTAGCCCTCCTCGCGATCGTGGCGATCGCCCTGGTCTCCGGCATAGTCGTGTCGCCCTTCGCCCGGGCCGACCCCGTCGGCCGCGTCATCCCCGTCGGCGCCCATCCCACGAGCATCGTCGTCGACAGCGCGACGGGGCGCGCCTTCGTCCTGAACGAGGCCGGCAATTCGGTAAGCGTCATCGACACGGCCGGCGGGACGTCCATCGCAACAATCCCCGTCGGAGTGGGTCCCCGCGCCCTGATGGTCGATGCGAGGCGCAGCCGCGTCTTCGTGCTGAGCAACGCCGAGCAAACGGTGATCGACGGGCGCTACGTCAGCTACATGAGCCCCAACCGCCCCGGCCAGGTAAACGCGCTGGACGCATCGACCGGGCAAAAGATCTGGACCAGGGACGTCGGGATGGCCCCCGACGACATGGCTCTCGACGCGCAAGGCGCACGCGTCTTCGTGCGCGACCTGAGCCCCGACCTGCGCAGCCTTTTCAGCCTCAGGTTCGTCAGACCGGGCGTCGACACCATCGACGCCACGTCGGGTCGTATCCTACGACGGTCGAACGTCGACAGGCTACCCACCGCCTCATGGGGGCCGGCCGCCGGCGGGTGGACCGCGCATGGCGCGGTCCTCAGCGCCGGGGGAGCGGCGCTCGACGATGCGACGGCCCGGCCGCTCACGCTGTTTTCACCGCTGGCCGGCGCCGTGGACGAGGCGGCCAACCGCGTCACCCTGATCGATCGCAACACATCGAACGTGCGGCTGCTGGACGCGCACGACGGGGCCATCGTCGCCGACACGGCATCCATCGGCTCACACCCCGCGGCGCTGGCGCTCGATCGGCGGGCCGGGCGCGTCCTCGTCGTCGACGGCGGCATCCCCGGCCACGTCGGCGTATTCGCCACGCGCGACGGGCGTCTGCTGCGCGTCGTCGCGGTCGGCGCCGACCCGCGCGCCGTCGCGGTCGACGAGCGCACGGGCCGTGCCTTCGTCGCCAACCGCCTGAGCAAGACCGTGAGTGTGCTGGATACGCGCACGGGCCGGCCCGTGCGCACCGTGCGCGTCCGCTGGGACCCCATCGCTGTCGTGGTCGACGAGCGGACCGGCCACGCCCTCGTCCTGAGCGCCGGGGGCGGCTCCGTCCCCACGCCCGCGCCCGACCGCTGGGCCTGGCTGCCGGGTCCCATCCGCGCGCGTCTGCCCTTCCTGCCCCGGCCGGCGGTCCCCGCCCCCTCGGCGCGCGGCAGCGTCACCATCGTCGACGCCTCGTTCTAACATCTATCAGCTATCAACCGCTGACAGCTACGTTTCGCAACAGGCGCCCCTGCGGTCACGGCTGACGACCCCCACGCCCGGATGGGCGATCAACCACGGGGCAAAGGTATCGGCCGTGCGATCTGGCAACACATCGATCGGGCGTCGCCGCTCGAGGTCGATCAAGATGGCGACGTAGGAGCGCCCGCGCCGCCAACTCCAGTCGTCAACGCCGAGCACGCGTGGGGTCGGAAGAGGCGATGCGGCGTCGGCGCGCACAAGAGCGTTTCCAGCGTCTTCTCTTGCTGTACGTCGGCGACCAGCGCAACCAAATCCTTCACCCAAGCACCCCGGCGGCATACAGCGTCGACAGGTCGGTCTGGCCCCGCCAGTCCCGTAGCGCCGGGCGCCGATCACCCTCGACGACGTGGACAGCGCCAGACGAGTCTTTGGAGAAGACGAGCAACTGTGAGGGCTCGGCCAGACCGAGGAACAGCGGCGAGTGCGTCGCGACCAGCGCCTGCCCGTTGTAGACCGACGACAAGGATTGGTAGACGCCCTCGATCGCCTTGGGATGGATGCCGTCCTCCGGCTCCTCGACGAGATAGACCCGCGACTCGGTCGGCAGATACGGCAGTAGCGTCAGGGCCATCAGGCGCAGCGTCCCGCCGAGACCAGCCAGGACGGCACGGGCTCGCTGAGACCGGTGTACGTAATGGTGAGATACAGGAAGCGGTCTTCAGGGCGCTCGTAGACCTGGATGGCCTCGATGTCCGGTAGTATCGTGCGGATGTGCGCGACCCAATCACCGTACCCGGTCGGGTCGTTCTTTTGCAGATCCTGGATGGCCAGCGGCAGGTTGGCGCCCTCGACGTCGAAGGCGCGACGCCGAAGGGCTAACCGGCCGGCGCATCGCAGCGCTGTTCAGCGCCAGCTTCAGGACACCGTCCCGCAGCAGGTCGCGCACCCAAATAGCGACAGGGAATCGCTCCGGGTCCTCCGGCAAACCAGAAAGCGCAGACCGTTGTGCGCCCATGCGGTTCGTAATCTCCCACTGCTCGGTCTCAGCAAAGTAGGACGCGTCACCGCGTTCACCGCCTCTGTGGATCACCCGATAGCTGGCGGAGGTGAGATTATCGCTTGAATCTGTTCCCAGCGTCCCAGGAACCAGCCCTTTCGGCGACACTAAAATACTAGCGCCGTCACTCGAAGCGCCAGCGCGACGGTGTTTGCTATCAACCAACCAAAGCGACTCGCTTAACACACCCGCCTCACCGCTCTTTATACGCCCAACAATGAGCGCGTATCGGACAACGTCGTAGCGATGCTCCATCCCGCCGATGCTATTGAGTCGAATAAGACTGTTCGGAACAGCTAACTCCACGGCTAGTACACGTTGGCTCAAATAAGTCGGCGGTCTATGCGAGCCGTCGAGACACTTCAGTGTCCGTCGTTTGCCATGCGACTTCAGTCGCAGGCCAGCGCCGATCGCTGGGTTAATTGCGCCAAGCTGTACTAGGTCGAAGCGATCGGTCTCTTGATTGAAAATTAATTCGCCCAGACGACGCGCGCGGCCTGTACCGTTCTCCTCGGTAAACAGCGTTGCCTCTCTTAGCCCATCGCTTACGAGGTCACTGATGAAAGCCGGCACGTCGAGGAACGTGGATTTGCCCGAGGCGTTGGGACCAACGAGCACCTCGAACGGGCGCACCTCCTGCGAGACCTGGCGCAAGCTGCGGTAGTTCAACGCTTCGATCCGGCAAATCATGACATAACCCTTACCGTACGCACGATCAATCTCTAGCGAGGCTCCGCCTCAGACCGACGAGATGTAGGCGTGGGACGGGGCGTGAGAGTGCATGGGGGCCTCTGGTTGCGGGAATCAGCGCGGTGCGGTACACCTGCTGTCATGAAGACCGCGAAGC
>JAABUP010010462.1_pt1 | contig 10947 bp, 12 predicted proteins | sample 5559201 | NCBI WGS metagenome assembly JAABUP01 (sample SAMN10711887, study PRJNA513373) | rock metagenome | isolation source: Antarctica rocks | place: Antarctica | reverse complement strand
AAGGCGGCAGGCTCTTGGGCTGTAGTACAGCAGCGGCATTCTCAGCTGCAGTGTGGCAACGCAGTCAACCTCAAACTCTTCCTGTTACAAAGCATCCTGGTACCGTCTCTGCATTACGGTTGTGAATGTGGGGCATGCACAGCCCCTCTGGCGCGGCAAATAGAGCGCAAACTGCTTTGCAGTCCCTCTATGACAGATACCTTAGGCACATCTGTGGGGTCAAGTATGCTACGCCTAGTGCTATGTTGCTGGAGGAGTTGGGGCTGTCACCTTTGCAGGTTTTTTGGTGGCGGAGGACTCTTGAATTTTGGAACAGGCTGGCTGCTAGTCCTGTTGGGTCGCTTTTCCACACAATCTTGCTTGACAACCTTGATGATGCTTTCTCTGTCGGGCGTGGTGCCAGGAACTTTTCTGGCTCCATAGCTGCTTGCTTGCAATCCATCGGGCAATCCATGCCTGTGTATAGTGGTGTTGTCCCCATTATAGAGGTTGGTACAGTTGTGGAGGCCCTGCGGATTGCGCATTTGGACGGCGCCCATAACTATGCCCTGCATTGTCCCAGGGCAGCCCCATCTGTTGGGATTGTCGCATGCACATACCACCATTGATTTAAGCCTTTTAGCCGGCATAGGCGGTATTTTCAGCTGCCTGTTTCTGGTAGACGCATGCAGCGCTTTCTGCAGTTCAGACTTGCTTCTCATAAGTTGCCAATCGTAGTGGGCCGTTTTGCTGGAGGCCAACATGTTGCCAGGGCTAATAGGGTGTGCACACATTGTGGTGGTGTAGCTGTTGCAGATGAACTACACATGGTTTTTGAGTGTCCAGCTCTCCACCCACTGAGGCAGCAATATGCTTCTTTATTTTCCACGAACACTGACACTATGAGGTCCTTTTTTGCGCAGCAAGATCACATGCGGGTTTTCAAGTTTATTCTGAGTTGTCTCGATTTCCTCCAGATTTGACCTTTGTCTTCTTCTATATGTGATCAGACTTGTTGGCTGGCTAAAGCATTGTAATCTCTCTCTCTCTATCTATCTCCGATCCAACGCCACCAACTTGTTTAGCCCGACTTGCCCGACCTGAACAAGCCTGCTCAGCTCTTGCATGAGATGGAGACATCCGTCTCATTCATTTTAGAGAATATTTCTTCTGAACTGCAGTGTGTTTGTGATCATATGCATAAATGTATTCAGTACCTGTCAATCATGATGCATATGGCGACAGCATGACATGTACACTTTCACTGAAAAGTGTTTCAGTAATCCAATGCAAGATATGTAGATAATGATGATTACTATTACATGCTGAGTATATATCATTGTGCAACAGACTTGGCTGATGAGCATGACAGCGCAATCTGTCCAGCCTCAAGATCAGACTACCTCATAATATGATGCATGTTGCAACTCTCAAGTTACATATAGCTAATGATAGCATCGTGCAATGGCACTGCCAGTCTAGTTCTGTTATGATCATGCCCACCCATGTACGGACTTGCGTCAATTGATTCAGAATGGCATGAGTCAGGGTCTTGGTACAAGGAAGGACATTGTATGTGAGCTTAGTAGCTTTTTCATTGTCCTCATGCACCAGCAGCCTTAAATCTAGGAGCTCATCTGCAGCATTGAAACACATGTGAGGTTGCAAGATCAAAGCGGTGCAGGCTTTGATGTTGATTGACCGTCAACTACAGCCTACCTGAACTTGTATCAAGTTCAAACCATTGGAACTGATGCCGGTGCAGTCAGCTAATGACAGGGGATCAATCACGGCATGCCCTTCACAGGTCAGGGCCTGCACATGCACTTCCAGTCACAGACTCATGGTGCTGCAAACATCCAGCCTCACGCAGGCAGATGTGTAGTATGAATAATAGCAAATCTATCTGGCAGCTGCTCTGAAGCAGAGTCAAACCTGTCTCTCAATAGGCACCTCAAAGCGTTCATGTATAATTGCCTTGGTGTATTGGACTGTCTGACCAAGCTTGGCTGCTAAAGTTTCTTCTTTGCCATCTGGAAGCATCAGCCGCAGCTGCGCAGCAGGTTGTGCAGTGCTCTCAATACCAAGTATGGCACCCAGAGGCCTCTGGTGTATGCAGGCCTGGCAGCAAGCGATATATCTGACGGCGAATCAGTCTGTTGCTCACCTGTATGGCATCTCCTTCAGCCTGTTTTGCTTCGCGATGTCTGGCATCCTCAGGTGACTCACTCTTGCTGTCCAGATGGAGGCTAAGATCACTAGTCATGCCTCGACTTGCTACAGTCGAACTCGAATACAAGCTTTAATTGTCTACGGTCGGAATGACCCGTAGCTCGCCGTTGCTCATTTCGTCAGGCCTCCTGCGCCTGAGATGAGATCATCAGCAGCGCAGGGCACGACAGGCAGAAGTCAAGCATTTGCAAATTCATCTTGGCGAAGAAGAAGGCGCAGTCTTGCTTGAACTTGCGAGAACTGCGACAACTGGGCCTGTGTCGTGCGTTGTCAAAGGCGTTATCAGCGTTATTGGCTGTTTTCAAAGTGTTCTGTCGCTGTTACAAGCATTGCCGCGTGGCTCCGCAATTTTAAGTCTGCAGCAGATTGCATGATGCTGTAACGAACAACCGGAACCGGTTGCGCTGGAGTCTCTTTCGATATAGTGGCTGCGCAGCTGGTGTTGTTTGAGGTTGCATGTCCGCATACTTCGTCCCCACACGGTTCACCTGGCAGTTTGGTGGGCAAGTGGTAAGCTATCCTCATATGGGCCTGCAGCACATGTAAAGCTGACATCGTAAAACGAACTTTGACTTTGCAGGTCCACCTGTGTGGCTCGTTCACACGATGGGTGGAGACTGTTCCCATGGCTTCTGACGAGTCCACTCCTGGAGTGTTTGCTGTGGTGGTGCATCTGCCCCCTGGGTGAGCAAGTGCACTGGCTTTACTTTGAATGACACGGTCTCCCTCTCTTATGCACAACTTGCTTTCCAGCACACACGACGTCTGACATCTACACTCCAGCAAGATTGCATTTCATGCAGTTATCATCAATACAAATTTATTGTGGATGGTGAGTGGCGTCACGATGAAACACAACCATTCATGCCAGATCCTCTTGGCAATGTCAACAACTGGCTCTTTGTGCGAAGGCCTGAACAAAGCCAGACCCAAGGGTATGTACAACTTGAGCCAAATTTGCTTCCTTGTAAGACAACAATGCGGCGCAAGCAAGCAACTAACACTCCGGTGCAAAGCAGGATTCTGAGCAGCAGCTCTCAGCAGCTGCAATCACCACAGCACCAGCCACAGCCACAGCTCCAGCAGCTCACACAGGGCGGTTCTGCACTCTCACACCCCTCTCAGGCACAGCACTCCCAGCATAACCTACGGCATGCGTCCTCACATCAACACCAGCAGCAACAACCGCACCCTTCACTGGCTGCAACAACCAGCTCGCTGTCCAACCACAGCGATGTGGACATGCAGAATGCTGACAGCAATTCTTTGTCAGACATCAGCAACACACCCATCACAATGCAGGCAGACGAGCCTGGCTACACCCGGAAGAAGATCAAAGACTTCCTGTGTACACACAGCATCTATGAGCTCATCCCTGAAAGCGGCAAAGTTGTGTTATTGGATATTGAATTGCCGGTCAGGCAGGCGTTTCATGCGTTGCATGAGCAAGGTGTCGCAGCAGCCAGCTTGTGGGATGCACAAGCAGCACAGGTTGCGGGCATCATCAGTGCCAGCGACTTCATCCATATACTGCGGCGGCTGCGTAGCAGTGTGTCAAGTGGTGCTAATCCTGCCTCTGAAGAGGAGATGGATCAGCATACAATCAGAGGTCAGCTGCCCTCATCATAAGGCAGCACGACTTCTAGCACAACAAAGCAATTGTGCTGCTGCAAGCCATGCATTTACAAGCAATTTCATGGTGCTTTTTCGGTTTGGCCTCCACTGCATGAAGTGTATCCAGCCTTGAGCCAGAACACGTGCTGCGTTAGCTTGCATGGCTTTGATGTTGGGTGCATCTGCTCATCTGCTCTGCTGCTCACACATGCTGCATGCAACAAATGCTATCATGGGCATCTCTGCACGCATCTCTGCATGCATCTCCTCCTGCTTCCCAGGTAGACTTCTGTCTAAGCTTGCTCCTTGCCTGCAAGCATCTTGCTATGTTGCACAGCTTTTGTGTTTGAAGCATACAATTCAGGGCGGTGGCAACAGACTATGGCAGCCCAGCATGTGCTCATGTCAAGATCGACACCTTCACAAACGTGCTTTTTGCTGCAGCTCCTCACAGTTCATGCAATGCAACTTCATGCTCGCAGGAACAGCTCAGGCAGCAGCTATCAGCCAGCTTAGTCGGAAACTCTTTTGTGACAGGTTCACATCACTACCCAAAAGATGATCTGCAAAGCCTTTCTTCTTGTGCTTTTTGTAGATCATGTCTTTGTGCACAGACCTCAAGGCAGAGGCTGTCCATGATGGCCGGCCTCACTGATAGCGCATATGTATCAGCGCTCACGGCGCAAGCATTAGTCTACTTCAATCTGGCTGTTTGTGATCAGTGCTTACCATTGATAGTCTCATGCGTCCTGTGCATGATTTGTAGGCTTGAGAGAGGAGGCTGCAAATGACAACAGGCCATTCAGGCAGCTCATATATGTCAAGCCGGAGGAGCATTTGGATGTGCTGGTGCAAAGATTGTTTGCCAATGAGGTCTCCTCAGCGCCATGTCTTACCACAGAGCCTGACGGTATGTGTGTGTGCTATTCTGACTTGAAGAGTGTCTTGTACTTTGTTTCTGGTCTTGTCTTGTCTCATCTTGTTTGTTTTGTCTTCTGGAACCTTGTCTTGAAGCATTATCTGAACCCGCCTGCTTGGCTGTGCATCAAGTCAGAGCACTGCATCATTCATCTGCTCTTGCATTTACGTCTGAAGCAGTATCTGAAGATCTTCACTTGGCTGTGTCATTTGCTGGCATCAAGCCAGACTGATGTTTCAAGCAAACAAAATGCACAACTGTTTACACGCACTTAAACATCAGTGAAACAAGTGCCCATGCATCTGAAGCCTACAGTGCTGTGATCTTGTCAACTGAGTTCCCAGCTGATGTTGTCATTGTTACAAGCAGCTTGCATCTAGTTTGAGGTTCAGCCAGGTTGTGTATGTCATGTGAGGCAATCCGTTTTGCACATGGCTAAGCTAGAATCAGGTGCAGAGTCTAACAGCATATGCAAAGTGATACTGCCCTGTCACTTCAACCTGCAGCTAGTACTTTGGCAGCACACTCTGCCACCGTCTTTTCTGGCACAATATCAGCTACAGAGTAAATGTACAGCAGATGGTAGATTGTCTGCCTTGTGACCACAACCTTGAGCTGGAGCTGTGGCAGCACAGTATGCAGTCATAATCTCTGACACAGCTGCATGGCCCTTGTCAAAACATATGATACACATCTGCACGGCAGAAGGTATACACACCTTTGGCTGCAGCCTTTTAGTTTATATCTGGTCACATTGCATATTTTTGGCTGCTACATACAGCAGCATGTTGCAGCAGCCTTGCATGCTTTTTCAGATGCTGACTCTCCAAGAGACGTTGCTAATGCAGGGCAAGAAGTATGCACCTTATTGCATGTAGCTACCTTTGGCAGCGTCATAGCATGCCTGTTGCGCCACTTCAGAGCCAGCCTTGCCTCCCTTCCCCTTCTCAGCCAGCCAGTGGGCAACCTGCCGATAGGCACCTGGGCACCCACCAGTAGGCAAGCCCAGCAGGAAGAAGGCACCATGCCTGAGGTGTGCCATGCTGCTTGCAGACATTTGCGTCGCTGTTCGTCTTCATGACAACAGCAGAAAGCAGACAAAACAAGTGTACAACAGCTCTGTGTGTATTGTTGTGCAAATTTCTTGGAGGTAATAGCTGGTGGCTTTTGAGCTGGCATTTACTTGGTGCATATTGTAAGTCCATGACAACAATAATAATAAATAACAATATTAGTAATAACAATATTGATTTAACAATCATAGTTGTAATAGTGACAATGCGGGCTGAGCCCAAAGTCATCAGTTGCGCGTGCGAAGCAAGTCAGCTCCCTCCAGACAGGCTTGTTCAGACCATATTTCTGCCAAACCAGTACTCTGTTGTGCATACTGTTGCTTCAACTCCAGCGACAGCTGATGGCCTTTGGGCTGAAGTTTGTCTAGTGCATATGTCTGCCCAACGAGTGGTGTGGTGTGAAGGGAGATGAGAGGCAGGACAGGCGGCAGGTGAGGGAGATACACTCCCTCAGGCCCTCCACCTACCTCACCACCGCCCTGGGCCTGCTCCTGGAGTCTGGAGCCAGCTCCCTCCCTGTCATAGACGAGGTAACTTTTGCAACCTCTGCTCCTTGTCATAGGTTAGGTGTCCCTCCCCCCCTCCCCCTCTGTGATAGACGGGGTACCGCTTTGCTACCCTCTGCTCTTTGTGATAGGTGAGGTAGCTTTTGGCAACTGTTGCTCCGTGTCACAGACAAGGTTTACACCTTTATGCTGCTCCATGTCCTTAGCCGATGTGGAGTTTGCCACCTCTGCTGCTTGTCATAGACAGGGTGGTTCTTTGGATTGCGCTGCTCCTTGTCATAGACATGGTAGTGCTTAAGAACTCTGCTCCTTGTCATAGACAAGGTGGTTCTTTGATAACTCTGCTGCTTGTCCTAGATAAGATGGGTTTTTACCGAGTCTGCTCCCTGTCCTAGACATGGTGATGTTTGACATTTCCGGGCTGCCACCTGTGGAGCCTCCCTTTCCTGATTGCCAAACAGCACAGACATGTTTTCTCTTTAGTCTGTGATAGTGGTTTGAGATGCTTCATATTATACGCTGGGGCAAACTGCCCAAGGGTTAAGCAAGGCTCCACACAGTTTTTGCAGATTAGCTTGATCCTGTTCGTATCCCATGACAAAGTCACCTGACTCTTCCTGTTCATGACATGCGCTGTGAAAATTGCATACATGGCCAAAAGCACATTTCATGCCACGCTGAGAAAGAGGTTCTCCCCCAAGTTTTCTGTCTATTATCCACCCTGATACATGGATGATGCTCTGTGTGACAACTGAACAAAAGTTCTGTGTGTTGTCGTCTCAACACCTCAGATAGACATAAGCCATGCTAAGCTTACATCATGGTGAAAGTGCTCTTTGCTGTAAAGTATCTGACAGAGGCAAAAGCCTGCATGCATGGCCTCAAGTGCATATGGTCACACCACAGAACAGCTGCATGCTGATGTTGTCGCCACTGCATGCAGAAAGGGAAACTCCTGGATCTGTACGCACGCTCAGACATCACCACCCTTTGCAAAGGCAACAGCTACAACAGGTGAGCTTTCCCGCTGTAAGTTTCCTGCTGTAAGCTTTCCCGCTGTAAGTTTCCTGCTGTAAGCTTTCCCGCTATAAGTTCCCTGCTGTAAGCTTTCCCGCTGTAAGCTTTCCTGCTGTAAGCTTTCCTGCTGTACACATTCTGTCATAAGCTTTCCCGCTGTAAGCTTTCCCGCTGTAACTTGTGACAGTGACAGCCTGGGAAGCAATCCTGCAGCTGGGATGGAAAAACTACACACATGTATTGCATGTTACACACATGTATTGCATGCTACACACATGTATTGCATGTGACAGTATTACACATGTGCTTGCAGGTTACAGTGGGAAGATGTGACAGTGGGTCAAGCTCTAGCCTTGACAGCAAAGCCCCTCCCCACTTCCGAGCCCTCCCATCGCCGCTCTGCATCATCCTCGGTATGAGGCACAACTACACACAATGCTTGTTGTTCCGCACCATGTTGAAAGCTGCTTGAGCTCCAGCATCTGCAAAGTCATTGCTTACAGAAAGCATAAAAGGAAATTTATCAAAACCAGCCATTGGAGGGCTTCCTATGTAGCATAAGAGAAAGTCAATTTGCTGGATGGGTTGGGCACGGCCAAGCCCACTGCAGCGCTGAATAAGTTTGTCAGCCCATGTCAAAAAACCAATGCAGTCGTCAGTGTTTCATAACTAGCTTCAGGTGCCAGTGAGTCATGCACATAGCACATATAGCAAGTGCATATGGTATCGTATAGCAAGTGCATATGGTATGTCGTGCATATAGTATGTCATGCATATAGTAAGTCATGCATATAGCGCATGAAATGCAAGCAGATACTCAACTTCCCTCAGGTTGTAGGAGCATCCTAAAAGTTGTGTGTCTGGATGTGTCAAGAAACTGTATTCTAGGCACATCTCACCCTTAATATTACCAACCCAAAATATCTGAGAGATATTTGGGAATGTAGCGCTCAATGCCTGTGGTTTGATGTCCATGCAGGGCACTTCCCTGCAGGGCACTCAATCCTGCCCCTCCATTTCAGATACCCCCCAGCCTGACCAACGCTTGCATTGGTGCACCCCCCGAGACCCCCTCAGGTCAGTCTGCATACTCACATCTGCCATGAACTAATTGCCCATCTGACAACCCTAGATGGGGCCTAGCAGCAACCGTTGAACTCAGCAAGCAGGCTTGCTTGAATTCAGTCTATGGTGATCCCAATCAGGACTGTCCTTTTGTCGGCCTCAGCGGAGATGCATGATGTATATAATCCAGTGCTGCATGTTGTGCATGTTGTTTGGCGGTGCGTGCCGGCGTGTGATGGCCAGTTAGCTATGCCGCCTGCACTTGCTCACTCAACACTTGGCATCCTTTACTTTGAGGCAGCTTGCTGAAGGATGACTAAGTGCTGATGTGAATGTTGCTGCTTGGTGCATGCTTGTTGCTCTGGCGACTTCCTGCACAATATTACTTTCAGTGTGCAAGATTCTGTGAAGGACAGGGTGTATAGGGCAATGTTTTGTTGTGTGCAGCTTGACTGATCCGCAAAGCTGTATTGCAGGCTGATTGTGGAGCGATTAGCCACACCAAGTGTGCGTCGGATATTTGTGATAGACCCTGACATGCAAGTGGTGGAGGCAATCATATCTCTGTCTGATCTTGCTGCATACTTGTTTCAATAGCAGCACGCCATATACAGAGTACCAGCAAAGTGTCCAGCAAGTACACTGCACGTTGTTGTGTAACATGAACAAAGCCTTGTCAGTCTCAGTGGCCGATCATGTGCCTTCCTTGGCGGAGCCGAGCCAAGGCTCTGCCTCGTCAAGGCATTGCTGCAGCAGACACTTGTGTAAGACGCCAGGTTGCCTTCTGGCTGATTGAGAAGGTAAGGGGGTGCCACCCTTTTCTCATGCCTGACAGCCAGAGCTTGCACGCTCTGTATTGCAAGAAAAAACAAAACCGCCCATTGATGGCGGCACCATTTGACAAAGTGTCAATAAAGGTGATACTGTTGTACATGTCATCGTAAAAGCACCAGCACATCAAGTCAAAGGTAAATGAATCTATATGCATGATGCACAGGGCTACTGTTCACACTCTGGGTCAGGAAGAAGAATGTCACCTGTGAGATCAAGCAAAGCTTTACAATTTGTGCATCCCAAAAGAAACACAAAGCAATGACTTGACGGCCATATACCGCAGACAATTGTTTACCTGTCCAGCAAAGGCACGAACCTAGACAGACTTCTTGACACGAGCTCGTACGCATAAGAAAAGGAAACAGTAGTCCAGATTAAACTAGTGCAGCTTACCACCCGCCTCAAATAAAGCAGCAAAGTCTTGATCAGACAGAGTGGTGAGGCCTGTAAGGTGGTCCTCTGCCTTAAAATCTGCTTGCACACTTGCAATTTCGGACAAGAGCTGCCATCTGGGAGCAAGCCTGTCAGGCAGAGATGTGAGCAGCAGATCCTGGTGAGCAGCAATGGTCTCAACGGACAGCTTCATGTGCTGTCTCAGAAGCTCCCAACGTTGTTTCCAATGGTCAATGAAAACTGAGTCAAACACCAAGCTAGGAAAAGCAGACGGAGCAGTGAATCTTTTGCTGAATGACATTTTTGAACAATTGATGTAACCAAAAAGGCCTGGTGTCATCACGGTGTTGGGTGCTTCAATGGCACCGGTCTGATACAAGAACAAGGCACGCGGGCCAAGGAAGCTGCTGACCGAGTAAGTCAGCAGCTTGGGTCTGGCAGCTATGTCATCCAAGGTCAGACCTAGCAAACATGTGAGGAATTGCAGCTTCTCAGCATTCGTGTCGGAGGTCCATTTGCGACCCAGTAGGGCTGGCTGCAGGGTGCACATTGCCCAGACTTGGGTCTGAGAAAAGCCTGCGCCTTGCAATTCTGAACATTGCGGGCAACCGTGGAACATGCCATGTGCCTCAGGATTGGGTAAAACAGCTTGTTTTTAGCACTTGTTTTTGCAGGCATGACAGGACCTTGTCATTCCATCCAGCTGTTCACTTGCGCATGCAAGCACTTGCATACAAAACATTGAAGACTATAACGGCTGTGACACAACACCCAATGCATTGGCTGACCTGAGCTGGTCAGTCACAGGGGTTCTAAAGAGCGCAGGGCTTGAGGGGGCTTTAGACATGGAGGAGTCGGAGTGACTGTCCTGCAGAGGCTGCCCTGCGTAACCCATGACTTCTTGTCATGCCTCATAGGCAACAGGTACTGACATACAGACATGACGGCACTGTTGCAGTCCAAACTTGATTCTGCATGATGCATGCAGATTTTGTCTGTGCCCGCAAGCTGTGAGCATGTCTGTGCCAAATGTGTGTACACATGGCTTGCACACCTGATCGTATGAGATGTGCACGTATGTCAAAAGGCACCTGGTGAGTTCAGTGCATGCAGACCTGTAACGACTGTCACCGGAAGGATGCAATGTCCAATAGAGCGCAAAGGTTCCTTATACCAATGGTGCTGTAAATTGGTGGTGGGAGGGACCAAAAGTATAAGGTGACAGAGCAAACAGAGGCAAAGATTGAGCATGTACTGTACGCTCACCCAGACATGCACACACATGCATGTCACAGAGTTTGTCACACAAGTCTGA
>JAABUP010010460.1_pt1 | contig 10948 bp, 7 predicted proteins | sample 5559201 | NCBI WGS metagenome assembly JAABUP01 (sample SAMN10711887, study PRJNA513373) | rock metagenome | isolation source: Antarctica rocks | place: Antarctica | reverse complement strand
TATCGAAGTACCCTAGCTAAGAGGAAGGTTTCCGTTACCTATTCCCCGCTCTTTTCTAACGCTTCCCTAGCTTTAATCGTAGTAGTAAATAGTATTATATCTCCCCTAGATAGCTATCTAGCGGCTACGATATACTAGGTCTATAAATATCTTAGGCCCTAGAAGGCCTCTACTAACTACTCGCTCGTATAGCTTCTTACTTTTACTTTTTCCGCCTTATCCTTAAGGCGTAGCGTTAGGGTCCTCGCCTTCTTCGTATCTATCGGCTAAGGTAGAGCCTATAGCCCTATTACTACCTATAGAGCTAGGGCCCCGTAGGCTAGCGGGGGGGATAGGCTCCCCCTCGCCGCTATTTAGACCTAGCTCCTTAGGTTTTCTTTCGTCTATAGGTACGGCGGTCCTCTTTAGGCCTCTACTTCGATTCTTCGATTATCGAGGATATCGAGTAGTACCTTAATATAGCTAAGATTTACCTTTAGGCTATTCTAGCTCTCGTCTATTAAGCTATTTCTTAGCGTCTCTTATACCGCTTTTAGTACTTTCTTCGCTACCTCTTTAATACCTCTAACGCGCGTATCTACGCGTCCTTTACTATTCTTTATATTCTCCCTTATCCCTTTAGTCCCTATAAGTTCTTCTAGAGTCTCTAGTAGTATCGGTAGGGGTAGTTTCGTTAGGGGGTCGCGCGTTACGTTCCCCGTACCTATAGTTAGTTCTCCCTACTCTACCCTCTCTACCCTTACCCTATTACCTAGCTCTCTCCGTAGTTATATTTACGTAATAGTCTCGCTCGTCTCGTATTATATACGTTCCCTCGCCTCGTAGGCCTTAGGACCCGTCGTAGTCGCTATTCTTATCTTATACCTTAGTAGCCGTTAAAAAGGAATATATAAGGGATATATTTAGGGATACTATCCCTAGGGCTCGGGGGGTAGGTACCCTAGACTGCCCTACACTAGTACGCTAACTAAGCCGGATGTGGGGGGGTGTATATACATTAAAATAGGGGGTGTACATGTATTAAAAGGGGGTGTACACCTATCCGTTCCCAAAATCAAAGGGCAAAACCATTCCGGGAACGCAGCCCTATGACAGATGTCTTAATTTAGAAACCTTCGAAATGCAGGTTGTGCATCGAATGGTTATCTCAATACGGTAGCTGTGTCCACGGGCTGCGATTGTTCCTGTTGGGGAAGTCTCTCAAGCAAGCGACCCATTGCACGTTGGATACGCAATCCCCAATTCTCACGTACCAAGCGACGAGATCATCAGATCCGCTCTTTGACATGTTTCCCTCTTCGGATTGCGGATTCTAGTCTTTGAGAGCGACTGATGCAGCGCTTATGCTCACTAGGTATCAAATTTGTTTTTGGGACGAGATCATGAAGTCTGCAGGCTTAAGATCGCTCCTGAGACTGTCCTCATCGATATCTCTTTGAGGTTTTTGGAGCTAATAGTGGCTGGAAATTTTATCGTCTTAGCATTAGCAGCCCTGTCGATCTGTTTTTTTACTTTTTGACTTCCAGCGTGCTCATGGATTCTCCTGCAGTCTGTGACCCGAAGTCATACCTTCACACCGATTGCTCATTTCAGAAAATTCCTTCCTAAAAGCTGCGAAGTCATACAAGCCTTGTAAGCAGGATTTTATACAATTTCAACTTCCAGAGGAGAGACCCAGGAGTAGGTTGTGACTCGTCAGCTGCACAAGAAACATCAATTGCCCCGACAGCTTTCTTACACATTTAGCTAAGCATGTTGAGTCGAAAGAAGTCACGCCGACGACTGAAACCGAGGTATCCGTATACATCGCCACTTTGTTGTTTTCAATTGGACCTTGAACAGGCCGAGTATCTACCCCCAGCAGCAACAGCTTGACAAAGCTAGCCGGAAATGGATGTCAGGCCGATGAGTCAAACTGCATGGCCGCAGAAAGTAAGCTCTGTATTCATACAATAGCGTTTACCAAAGGTGATCATAATAATCCAAGGGCGTGCGGGCAGGCAGGACAATGAAGCCCCAATAAGGTAAAGCAAGCTTAGTAAGGATAACGATTACGGGGTTAGAGCGAACTAGGAAGGTTTTTTTGGTCTTGGCAGCTTCTTGGCACCCGCCGCTAAGAAGCCAGCGCGATAGAGCTTCCTCCCTTGCATCACATCTCCGCTTTTGATCACTGTCGGTAGGATATCTCAGTAGACGCAAGGTACGTATTTGTCCGAAATACCCATATGTTTGTGTTTTCTCTTTGGGGTCTTCCGGTAGTGGCCCGCTCCGGCGGTGACTGTCACTTGTTTTACGAATCCTCTACAGTATCTGTCTACGATCATGGCAGGTCCTCCCTGTTTGCATCTCAGCCTGTGAACGTGGCATGGCCTTTCTCACGTGACCTTGATACCGTCCCCCGACTGTTTCGATGCCAGTCCTCATCTGGTCAAGATTCGGGGAGCCGATGCTCCCCCACCCCTTGATGCTCGCGCTGAGGATTGCCCCTCAGCCATCTTAAGCGTGAACGAGAGGATAGGGAGCTGCCATTTGAAGATGACCGATAGGATCAATTACCCATGGCCTTCCTCATGAACCTCTGGCCACGAGATCATAGCTGGGCCTGTTTGTATTGGCTTCTCAAAATGCATGCATTATCAGGGAAAAGAAGACGCGCTGTATCAGCAATTCCGGCTTGGCACCTACCGCATTCGATGGCTAGGCCGCCCGATCAACAATGTACACTAGAAAAACATATAAGACCCTTTGGAGCACTCAAGCTGAGGATCATCTTCCTCGAAAGCCACCGCAAGTATGAAGGCTTTCGCTTTGAACTCGCTGCTCCTAGGCCTTGCGTCTTCTGCTGCCGTGACCCGGAAAGCCGATTATGACGGTTATCAGGTCATACGCCTTCAAGTTGGTGACAACCTCGCCAAAGTGCAGAGTCTCATCAAGACCCTCTCGCTATCCACCTGGAATGGCAAAGCGAAAGCAAATTCCGAAGTCGATATCGTCGTTCCTGCAGCAGTGACAGAGCAATTCGAGGCCGATATCGCCGGCCTCAATTCTCAGATCATGCATGCCAATCTTGGAGAATCAATCGCACAAGAGGCAAATTATCCCGTATATGAAGGTACGTTGTCTAGCCAGCTGTCTTCTCATGAGTAGGGCAACTAATATTGGACCGTCAAGCTGGCAGTGCCAATGCGACATGGTTCAACGCTTACCATCCTTACGCCGATCATGTCCAGTTTCTGAATGATCTCCGAGCTTCGTTTCCTGCCAATTCGGAAATTGTTACCACTGGCAACTCGTTGCAGGGTAAGGCAATAACTGGGATTCACTTCTTCGGTAGCGGAGGAAAAGGAACCAAACCTGCGATCGTATTGCACGGAACCGTGCACGCGAGAGAGTGGATCACCACCATCGTAGCCTCCCTGAGACATCTTTCTTCAAGTCACAGAATGCTGATTCAAAGATGTAGGTTGTAGAATACTTCGCATACAACCTACTCAGTAATTATGCCTCCAATACTGAGATTCGTGGATTTGTAAACAAATATGACTTCTACGTCTTTCCCGTCGTCAATCCCGACGGTACGTATCTCTACGGTCTTCAAGGGCAGATGCTGATTGATGTCAAGGGTTTTCGTACACGCAGAGTACAGACCGACTGTGGCGCAAGAACAGGCAATCTCCTCCCTCTGGAAGCACATGCTACGGCACAGATATCAACCGTAATTGGAATTATCAATGGTCTACCCCGGGTGGATCGTCCACGGACCCGTGCGCTGAAGATTACCGAGGTAAGGACCACAACTTCATCTTTCTGGCTTCATCTAGATGACTCTAATACTGTTTCCATAGGGAGTGCGCCCTCGTCTGCCCCTGAGAATGTCGGGCTCTCTGCCTATGTGAACAAGCTCGCAAAGTCGAGCACTGGTCTTGAGCTCTACATTGACTATCATTCTTACTCGCAATTGTTCATGACACGTACGTTACATCAACCCATAATAGAGAGAAATTGAGATGGGCACTGACCATGCGCCGAAGCTTATGGATATTCCTGCACGGTTGTCACTGCTAACAACGCAGAGTACCAATCGCTCGCAAAAGGCGTCGTCGCAGCTATCAAAGCCGTCTATGGCACAGTCTTTCAGGCTGGTCCGATATGTCCCACAATCTACCAGGTCTCCGGAAGCAGCGTTGATTATGTGACGGATGTCAGTAAGGCGAAGTATGCCTTCACCTCGGAACTTAGGGATACGGGTAATTATGGGTTTGTGTTGCCCGCCAATCAGATCCTCCCCAGTGCTGTTGAAGCGTATGCCGGTTTTAGGTATCTCTTGTTGAACCTGAAATAAGGGGTAGGTCGGTCACGGGCAACTGCCTGCTGTCTTCAAAGCAGGCTTTTTGTAATTTGGGTTTACTGTTCCAGCCCCTTTTGCGGCCCCCTTCATCAATTGAAATGTTCTACAAATGGGCATGAGGACGTCTTGTGCAAGGACGTCTACGAAGTCTGAAGTCTATGACGTGCTTTGGTGCTATGACCGTGTCGCAACCATAAGAATCTCTGATCTAGAGAAAAGAAAGCACGCCTTGCGCGAGTCTCTGTCGGCCTCGACGACCCATTTGAAGCCTAGCATCAGCTCACGCAGTCTCTATTACCGGACGAGTTACGCTGGTCAATGAGTGTAGGATTAGAGGCAAAATCCTTTGAAAGGACGATCGTCTTCGAGCTTCCTCGTGATTGGTCCGTGCTATTTTAGTGGACCCTGAAAAAAGGATACCTTAGATGACCTTGATCCTACGAGGCACAATTTCTCGGGCGTCCCTCCCACTTGCGTTTGCACAACTATCTTTGATCTTTACGAACCCAGGATGATGTCTTGCTACTTCGCAGGAAGAACTTCAAGATTTTCATAAGATTCCGTGGCAAGGTAAATAATCCTCAATAAGCTCCCCTGTCAGCCACTTTGGCTGGGACTCGGTTTTCAAGCTGCATCACTTTGTCAATCAGGCTCATGACACTTGACGGTCATCGTCTGCCACCCGCACCTGAATCACCTTCCACCATGCTTCATTCATACTCGCCTGCACAGCTTTTGATCGCCGCCATCCTTGCGACGCTTGTGGTAGGTCGACCGTCTTTCCGATTCATATGAGGTGTCTCATGCGTGCATAGTATGTCATGATCACAGCTGCCATCACCCTTTGCAAGCATCCTCTCTTACGCTTTTCAGGACCGCGGCTATGGGCTATCTCCCGTCTTCCTTACGTCTGCGCACTAGCAAAGGGTGAGCTCAGTCAGCGCACTCATGAGCTTCATCAGCAGTACGGGCCCATTGTTCGCCTAGCTCCCAACGAACTCTCGTTCATCGATGGACAGGCTTGGCACGACATATACGGCCATCATCAAGGCCGTCCCAATTTCCCAAAGAATCCTCTGTGGATGGCCCCGAGTGATAATGACATCCACTCGATCCTGAGCGCGAATGATGCCGACCATGCACGCTATCGTCGCCTGCTTTCGCATGCATTCTCAGAACGGGCGCTTCGCCAGCAGGAGCATCTTCTGCTTTCCTACATAGACATCTTGATCCGTCGTCGGCGTGACTGCGCCTCTTCGCCAAAGACAGCTGTGGTCGGCATGGTTAAATGGTTGAATTTTACCACCTTCGATATCGTTGGGGATCTAAGCCTTGGCGAGTCCTGCAATTGTCTCGAAGAATCACGCTACCATGGCTGGGTGTCGATGCTGTTCACCCAATTCAAAGCGGCGGCCCTTTTCGTCTCCTTGCGCTTCTTCGGGCTTGATAAGCTGGTCAGGGTGCTACTTCCGAAACGAGTTTTAAGAAAGCGTATCGACCATGCTAACATCGCCAATGAGCGAATTCAGCGTCGTCGGGATCAAGGGGCATCTGCTGATGCCCAAAGGAACGATTTCATGACCTACGTCCTCCGCCACAACGATGAGAACGGCATGACCTATCCAGAGATCGAAGCTACGTTAAGGGTACTTGTTGTGGCCGGCAGTGAAACGACTGCCACTGCTCTTTCCGGTATCATTGGGAACTTGCTCCGCAATCCCGAGGCCATGGGGAAGCTAACACAGGAAATTCGTCATTCCTTTACACAAGCATCCGAAATTAGCGCCCAGCGAGTCAGTGAGCTGGCCTATCTTGGTGCTGTGATCGAAGAAGGCCTGCGTCTATGTCCACCAGTCGCTCTTGGCATGCCTCATATAGTCCCTCGGGGTGGCGCAGAAGTATCTGGTCATTGGCTCCCGGCCGGTATAAGTCCTCAACCTATCCTATTCCGATTCAATCCACAGTCCACTCATCATGGTGACTGAACGCAATCAGACTTTTGTGTCTGCCTCAGGCTACGCTTCTAATCGCTCAAGAAGAAACTTCCCTGACTCTCCGACTCTCTTCAACCCTTCGCGCTGGCTCTCATCCTCTGATTCCAATGCCAAGGCAAGTTCTCCATCGGCGTTCAACCCGTTCTCACTCGGCTCACGAAATTGCCTTGGGCGCAACCTTGCATACCTAGAAATGCAATTGATCCTCGCTCACCTGATGTGGGCGTTTGATTTCGTGCCTTTAGAAGGCGAAAAGAGCGTCAGAGGATGGGAAGAGCAGAAGAGCTGGATCTTGTGGAAGAAGAGCCCCCTTTACGTAAAGCTTAAGAGCAGGGGCTAGATATATATGTCCAAGGAAACGTCTGTCGAATACATTCAAAGAGCGCCGCTCACACTCACATCGTGGTGTAGGGGCTTTCCTGATTAGATGAGAATTCGGAAAATGACGTCCGACAAGCGGTACGAGTATGCAGAGCCTCACGATTGCCAGGTGAATGAACCCACTTCGTGAGGCTTGGGATTCTAATCAGTGGGATGACACAGCTACAGACCAAGTCTAGCACACGGAGTACTCAGATAATTCTCAAAGACTCGAAATAATTATTGGGCAGTCCGATCTGACGTTTCTTCTGCCTCTGTCAACCACTTCGTCGAGGGGCCGTAATCCATCCAGTCAACCAAGCCAATGTCGAAGAGTATTTTCAGACTTGCAAACTCAATGTCACCACGCAATAAACAACAGTATCGGAATGGGTCTTGTGCGCCTCCCCTACGAAGATTGCCACCTCCAGCCGACTCCTCAATAAAAGATGCCCACAAACACCTTGAAACTTCTTTGTTTTCGCGGAGGAATAGCATGCGCTCAGTAGGTAGTTTAAGCGAAATACATAAATCATGTGCTAGACTAGTCCAAGTATTTTCCTGTATGTGTACTCGTTGCGATGGTCTACCATAGCGGAAGTTCTATTTGTGATCAGTGAGCAAACCCTATTACCTTTTGTCCTATAAGATCAGTCGTACTTGAATAGATTGAGGCGGTCCGCGATTGATCGCGATTCCAGAAAATCTTGCTTCCGAACTCTAAGCGGCCCTATCCAGGTTTGTCGCGTGGCTTTCGTACCTTTTGCGGAGGACTTGACAATGATTTGTTTCATCCCTTGTCGTGTTTCAAATTTGCCGAAGGTCAGCCGCCGCTCCAGTATTCAAGATCTGTATACATTTTGAAAACCCGAGGGAATCGAGGTGAACCTAAATTAGGAGTCTTGGATCATGCAAACTATCTATTGATTAAAGCCACCTAGAGACTCGGCATCATCTTTGGGTTTTATGTCTGAAGGCATTTCATTAAAGAGAACATTCCGCAAGAGCAACAAGAAGACCACTGCCAGTGAACGATGGACTCTTGAACTCAGAGAGACTGATCCTCAGCGTCATCAGAGTAGGCGGGCGCCAATTCGACTCCACATTGCGGCTACATTGTGGGGTTGTATCTGTGGATAAAATATAGAGTAAGTACTAAGAACTCTCGCACCAATGGCCACTCCCCTTTCATGACAGATGACTTGCTTCCGACGGGCTCATGCTTTTCGTTTGTAATGGCATATGCTGCCACGTTCTCCTTGGCGCTTGAACATTATATTTGAGCAGCCACCCGGTTTTTATAGCCTTGCTCATCGAATTTACGATGGTGTTGCATGAAAACTTGAGATCCTGACGAATCCACCCTCTCATCTGAACTCGGATTTTCTCTTCGGCGATAGCATGCCATAAAAGCTGCGCGATGTTCTACAGCAATTTTTTCCTCTACCTCCTCATTGATTTATCATCGTCAAGTGCTTTCGCGCTGAGCGTTCCTCGAGCATCCACGCTATCACCTACCAATGACCTTGCCCTAGACTTGGCCCCCCTTGGGCCCATGGTATTACTCCACCCTCTCAGTGCAATCTCCAACCTCACCGGCGCATACACCTGCACCCCAAGTTCCAAATATAAGCCATGGACGAGCCGCCCCACAGTCAGAGATTGCGGTGGAGCAATCGTCCGGCTCCCATCCGGCGGAGACATCTCAGAGTTCAAAGCCAGAGCCCAAAACCCATTCATGCTGCCCGTCGACAGAGAAATCGGGTCTTGCAAGATCACAGTCGGGCTCGCTCGTGAGGCCACATCGGCTCGGTCCAGTTGGACGGAGATCGGACTTGCGGCAACGGCGATGTCCCAAGCGTGTATCAAGGGTACGCGTACTGGTGGGCGAGTGTTTACCGGGGATCAGAATAAGATAGAGGTGGCGTTGGATTATGTCAAGGGCTTCGACCCTGAATATGCAACGGGAGGCAGTGGGACATCATGAGCATGATGAGAGAAATGGGGATCTATCGGCTTCGAATAAATCTGAGGGTATGGAGAATTTCCCAGGATTTGAAGACAGGCCGTTCGAGGAGAGGGATTGGAGCTGTATAAGTAAATAAGTATGAGGGTCCTGAGTGGATATGTAATACAGACCTAGCGAGCGTACTTTTCCCCGGTATGCTAGGAGTGGATGGGGAAGCTGTGCATTGACTAAGTTTGATCAGAGCGGTCTTAGGATCTCCAAATCATGGGGCTATTGGCTGAAATGAATGGAAGTAAAGCCTAGTGACTAGAATTGGAATATAAAAGGGTCACTGTATACGTTCTTTCCTTCATCAGAATCTCAGACGCCATCAGCGTGCATCCAAACAACTTTTTTGCATACCATTCCATTCGTAGGCGCGGACTGTTTTCATCGGCCACTTGGCGTACAACGCGAAACAATAATAGCAGAAGCCTAATGCCACGACAAGTGATATACGGTCATCGCAATGGCCTGGGAGAATACCTCCCGCTCTTTCCCAATATCTTACGTTGACCTAGAATATTGAGGATCCGTGTGCGGATAATAATATAGGCCATATCAGACGATGCGGTGTTCATTTGATCGTCCAATTTCTCGAGGACTGCCTACATAGCGACAAATAATCTTATGCTGGAAGAAGAGACCCAGGCCCGAGGGTCCGGCAGACAGCTCCATGGCATACTAGGGAGGTTGTGCACCAATATTCAATAGAGAGGTTTAGCATACTTTTTCAACGCACTTTTTCAACGCACAATTTACCCTTGGTCAGCCCTACACAGCCCTACACTATACCCGATTAGGCAATATATCGCGCCGTAACCATAATTGCCTATTTCGTTAAATCTATATATCTTTCTTCTTACTATCGTCTTAATACTCTACCCTCGCTAGTTATAGCTATATAAATAAATAGGGATATAATTATAATTACCCTTACGCTCTTATTACTCTAAAGTTAGACTCTTATAGCCTCTATACCTCGCTATCTATACGTCGCTACTATCGAGTATAAGAGCTTCGATTTTAACCTCGATTAGTAGCTACCTAAACGTCTCCGTAGGTCTATAAGGTTTACTAGGGATAAGATACGCTTATTAATTAGGTACTTCGACCTCGAAAGTATCGAGTATCGGAACCGTATTCGGCCTATACCGGAATTCGTAATATATCTCCTCCTATATAAACTCTCCTATCTAGGGTAACTTTATAAATTATAGTAAACCTTCGGCCGGAGTAGTATATATCTATTAATTATACTAAACGACGTGCTTAAGTACCTACGAAAACGCTATACTACTATCCTATAATAGTATCCTACGCTAACGTATAACTGTGTAAGGAGATATACGCGAGTAGTTAAGAGCCTTAGGAATATACCTAGAAGGAGTACGATATAGGGGTTTATTAACGGTATATTTAGGAGGCTCGCGAGGCTAAAAAAGAGATAGTATTTCTAGTACTCCGCGTATAAGAAATCTTATAGAATAGGTTAGCTAGTAATTACCTACCCTAATAGTTTAATTAGTGCGTTAGGAGGCCTATACGAGGGAAAGATAAATAATATTATTATACTATAATAATCCGGCTTTCTAGATAGGCTCCGAGGACTATTCTATAAAAAGAAATAATACGACCTATTCGGCTATAAAGTATTTATCTACTAAGACTTTATTATATATCCCTATCGAGGATTAACGTCGAAGCGATAATACCGTTTTAATATATTAATAGCTAAAGCCCGTATAGCTATTAAATATAGCTTTAGTTTAACGTAAAAGCTATAGATATCGAACGCTTTTAAATATTAGTTAAAACTCGGCCTATAGCCCGTAGGAGACCTATATCTCGTCGCCGTCCTATTAACTAATTACTATACCTATTTACGTAGAAATTAAGTAGGAACCTAGTTTAGAATACGGCCGCTAACGCTCTACTAATATTTAAGTACTATTAACGTTTAAGGCCTATATCGCCGTTTTTAAGACCTTAGGCTCTAAAAATACCTTAACTATAGCGATAGGGCTAAGGCCGGAATAATCCCTTAGCCGAAACCTAGTCGATTAAGTATATCTCTAGAAAAAACTATTTTAGCGTAGCCTAATTAGGCCTAGCCTATTACTCTAGGTACTCTAGGTATAAAATAACCTTCCTCTATTATCTCTCTATCCTTCCTATATACTATCTAGCTAATTACTAGCTACGGCTACCCTCTCCCCTCCCTTCTCCCCGGCCTCC
>JAABUP010010459.1_pt1 | contig 10949 bp, 8 predicted proteins | sample 5559201 | NCBI WGS metagenome assembly JAABUP01 (sample SAMN10711887, study PRJNA513373) | rock metagenome | isolation source: Antarctica rocks | place: Antarctica | reverse complement strand
GCTTATCGCAGAAAGAGTTCTCGAAACGAATCGAGGCAGCGCCTGGAGCGCCCGCGGGACTGCTGGAGACCTTGACACCACTTTTGTATCGATCAAGTGTGCTAGTATATAATAAGAGTCATGTTCCAGCCATTATGGAGTTCTCGCGGGATGATGAGCACGTTCTCTCAGGCACAGCACATGAGGTGCTAAAAGAGATCTCCTCCAAGACTCCCGAGGTATTTAAGGCTCATATACAAGAGCTTTGCAAGGTGATTGAAGAGCAAGCACCCACCGTAAAGAAACCAAATGAGCCTGGAGCTGTGAACACACTCAAGGCGTGTGCTGGATTTGCTCGGAAATTCCCCCAGGACCTGCCGAAGGATCGCAAATTTCTCCAGAGTCTTACAGACTTTGCCCTTCACGGCACACCAGCACAAGCGGCAAAGCATGCAGTGTCGATCATACTGGCAGTCGCAGAGAGAAAGGAGATGCATGCGAAGGATCTTGTGCAGAGGGGCGTCAAGGACTTCAAGTACGGCTCAAGTAACTTTCTTTCCCGGCTTGCAACGTTGAGCCAGCTCATGCTCCTTGCGCCAGAGGAAGTCGATGAGGAAAGCGATGCTGTGATAGACATTGCCATCAACCAAATACTCCTCAAGGTCCGATCACCCTCGGAGGAGTGCGAGTACGAATGGCAGGATAAGGTGGACGAAGAATGCGAAGCCAAGATGTGGGCACTGAAGATCCTCGTCAATCGCTTGCGCTCCCACAACGACCCGGAGACTCTCGAAGATATTGCTGAACCCGTTTACCGACTGCTAAAGGTCCTCATCATCGAAGATGGGGAGCTCTCGAAAGCCAAAGACAGCCCCTCCTCTCACAAACCTCGTCTGCGCCTCCTAGCTGCGGAACTTTACCTTAAGCTCTGCACCAAAAAGGTCTTCAACGAGCTTCTCACCCCATCAGACTTCAATCGCCTTGCGTTGGTCGCCCAAGACGTTCTCCCCCAGGTTCGTTTCGGCTTCATGAACAAGCTGAAGAAATACCTTGGTCTGAACAAACTCCCCCAACGCTTCTATACTATCATCTTCCTGCTCGCTTTCGACCCTCAAAATCAGTTTCGAGAAGACACGCTCACCTGGATCCGCTCTCGCAGCGCCTTCTTCGCGCAGCAGAAGACCACAGTCATGGAATCTGTCTTCGCCCGGCTCCTGAGCCTCCTAGCTCACCATCCGGACTACGGAACCAGCGCCGACGACCTGCTCGACTCCGCGCGGTATATCATGTTTTTCCTCAAGCCCATCGCCACCGAACAAAATCTAAGCTTAATCTACCATTTCGCCCAACGCGTCAAGCAGAAACGTGACGCGATCAACCCCGACAGGAGTGAGAACCTCTATCACCTGTCCGACCTTGCGCAAGCGATCATACGCCGTTACGAAGAAGCGCACGGGTGGAGTCTGCAGACATTCCCGCAAAACCTGCGTCTTCCGAGCGAGTTATTCGCGTCTATACCGAACGACGAGCTCGCGCAGGAGATAGCGAGGAAGACGTATCTGCCTGAAGGGTTGGAGGAGAAGCTGGATGCGCTTGTAAAGGTGAAAGCAAAGACTAAGGCGAAGAAGAGGAAGTCCGACGAGCATGATGATGCGCCGGCCAAGAAAAAGCCTAAATCGGGGAGTACTACAGCGGCATCGGCGTCGACTGTAGCGAGTAAGGGCAAGGGCTTGCCGATTCGGAAATCCTCTGCGAAGCCGGTAAAGACACCAAAGACGAAGAAGAGTAAGGATGTGGAGAGCACACCGTCCAGCGAGCGGAGGAGGAGTGGCAGAGGCACTGGGACAAAGACGTATGCCGAGAGGGACGACGAGGAGGATGACGAGGAGATGGAGATACTGAATCACGATGACGATGAAGCAGAGGAGAGCGAGGCAGAGGTTGTGAAGGTGAAAGCGAAGGCGAAGCCTAAGGTCAACTGTAACGGCGACGCAAAACCAAGCAAGAAGCCAGCATCGAGCACCAAAGCGAGAAAATCCGCGCTACACGACGAGCAGGAAGACGGCGAGGATGAAGAGCTCTCCGATCCTCCTGACTCGGATTGACACCCGCCTTTCGCTTGATTCTCGTTCCATTCCCAAAGTCCTCTTGTTATCTACCTACCTACCTACCTATATTCAGGATAGAACATCCTCCAACTTACGATATCCCCCAGGCGTCCGAGGAATTAACCACCTCTTTTCCATCCATTCCCATCAAATTTTCAGATCAGCGATCTTGCTTCTTGCTTCTTGCATCTTGCTTTCCACGAGCGTTTTCTACGGACGCGGCGTTTGCTACACATGAACACCACGCAACGTTCTGTTCTTCTCCCCTTCTCACAGAATTAGCTGGCAGTCGCTCATCCCAATCGAACGAACCGCGTCACATCCGTGTCAACGAGCCAAATGAATGAATTTCTCGCTCTGACATCTACAAAATCACCCGCCCAAAGAAATGTCCCTGCTACTGCACTTTTCTCCCTCCACAAGTCGCATGCAGTATGATCCCCTCCCTTCACAATTTCGTTTTTTGGTTCCTTCTCAGCAACATTCGCAGGGATGTCATGCCATGCCATGCCATGCCGTGACGTGACGTGTTCTGACGATTCCGAGACGAAAAGTGTAACACAGCCCCAGCCCACTCACCCTGAGAGGCCCGATACGCGCTTCTCGAAGGAAAAACCCTCCCTCGGGGACTCTCTCTACCTCAGGGACCTTGGGTACTCTATCTTATCACCCGCCGACTGTGGTATCTTCCCGACCTTAGATGGCTCCCCCATCCGCGCACTCGCAAAGAGTGCGAAGTCGTCTTTGATAAAAAGCCAAACTGGTTCCCGGAGACGTATGACATTCAGCAGCACAGCGAGGCGCGCTGGCCCGGGCCAAATACGAGAGAGGTCTTGTCATCTAATCCGAATCCTTTGAATTTTTGTTCTATGCACATGTTGTAAAATACTTTAAGAAGACCCAGTGCCCCATGCACGAAACGCCGCGGAAGATGCGGAGGGGTAGAGTAGTAGCTTGTTGTACTGTACAACTACTTTAGTGCGGCGTACCTAAGGTACACACCACGCAAGGATGGGTGGATGGGTGGCTGACTGGCTAAATAAACCCATGGCCGCGATTTCGGAACACGGAACCCTTCGCGCCGTACGAAGATGCAGGAGAAACAAAAGAAGAAGAAGTCGCTACAGGAAAGAAAAACGTATGTGGGCCGTAAATATGCTTTGAGAGAAAACACGAATGGACACCGGGCTTTGTTGCGTTTAGCCAATGAAAAGCCTAGTCATCCCCCAGTAGACTCCTACCTGACGAGTAAGCGAGGCTTTTTGTTCGCGTCTCTCGCCCCCAGCCAGTCAAGGCAGGCTAGACCGATCCTTCGGAAGCGCGAGGCTGAATGGCCGCGATGACACGTGTACTCTCCGAAAACCCTCCGCGTTGGATTTTACGGACAGCGTGTCAAGGGAGGAGTTTGTGACGGTGAGGTTTACGGTGCCGTCTTAGAGCCGTCGAGGCGTCGGCGGATGAGCTCTTGGATCACCGTCAAGGCCTCCCTCTCCTTCTGGGAGATGCCGTGCTCTGGCTGATCGGACGCCGGCGGCGACGGAGGGATCGAAGGGTCTTTCGTAACGTTCCGCGTAGCTGTCTCGGTGCACATCACAACGACTTCGGAGGGAGCTTCAGCCTGACATGGGCGCATTAGTGCTGACGTCATTGACTTTTGCGGTGACAGAAGCTTACGATAAGAGTGTCCAGGAGATTTTCGACTTGATCGGTGCTGATGTTCAGGTCATGGTTTTGCTGGGCGAACTGGGCCAGGTTCAATGCAGCTTTGCGCTCGACAAACGGTCGCTTCTGAAAGTCTTTCTTCTCCGCTTGAGCCTGTGCGGCAGCGCGGAGCTTCTGCTCGACTGCGCGGGAAACTAGGGTATGAGTTTGATGCTGAATGATGGGTTGTGATTCCAGCCAGGATCTGTCATGCTATTAGTATAAACCGCGAAATCTGCACACAGGACTTGGCCGCACCGCTTGACTCGGTCGATAAAGTCCAGCTTGACGCCCCTCTCGGGCAAACGGTAGACGACCCCAAGCTGCTCTCTTTCAAAGAACGCTTCGTCGTCACTGGCTTCATTCTCAATTTCGACAAGACCATTATTGACAAAGCCGCGACGTAGTGCTGTATCCACAATCTTTGCGTTCTTTGGTCTTCGGACCTTGTGTGTTCGTCCATTGCCTTTGAGGATCTGTAATCTGGATGAAGTCATGGCGGAAGAGTCGAGAGCAGCCAGTTCATGTTCAACGTGATTCGGACACATCCAGCTATGCTTTGGCTTTGCACCAGAGCCTCTTACCGGCGGGTTGGCCATAGGAGGATCCAAGCAATCCAGGTGCCATTGCAGATTACAAAAATCGCATGGGATGATCTCTTGGTGGTTTAAAGAGGAGTTGCCACATCGAAAGCAGAGCACAAATTTGCCTTTCGAATCTCTCAGCTTGAGCAGATCTGGCATCTCATCGTAACCGGCACGTGTCCTATGCAAATGTCAGCCTTCGTGCATCTATCGCGTATGATTCGATCGGCTTATCTGTCCTACCTAGTCTTCTGTGTCACAGCTTCCTCATATTCACCTTCTTCGCCAGTTTTGACGCCTTCAAAGTAGTCCCGGATCTCCCAAGGCAGATTGTAAGCTACTGGATTCTTCTTCTCGAGGTTGGCGAGCAGGGCAGCAAAGAGTCCTCGTGGCGGCTTAGGCTGAGGATCTCTTTTGGATTCGCAAATGAAGCAAAACCACTCTCCTTCTGGCGGTTGGTTTGGATCCATGGGTGGATCTAAGCACGTGAAGTGGAAAGAACGAGCACAACCATCGCAACAAAGAAGCTGGCCGCTTCCTCCACAAGCTGAGCAGTAGTCATTGTTTTCATGCTGGAAGCTATGATCAGCCATCGACTCTTTGTGTACGTTAAACGTTGTGAGAGTCGAGAGAAGCAAAAAAATAGTGTGGCCAATTAAGAGAAAGACGGAGTCGGGAGATTACGTGTGGGGTGTTTCTCTTACCTCTTCATTGTCATCCATGGGTCCATAGCCGACCGGGCTGTCCCTCCCACCACCAGCACGACCAATACCTGCGATAACACCAGACTTCTTCTTGATGGGCCTGCGTTTTTTGTTCCTGATTAGCCTCATGTCTGTGAATATTTGGGTGGCTCAGAGTTGCTGCGACAAAGGGAAAAATGGTAAAGGGCGAAATGAGATTAAATGGTCCGGCTGAGCCTAGAAGGATGGACAGAGCGAAATAGCGTGAAGATTTGCAGTGCATTCACTTGTACATAAACCTTAGGAAGTTCAAACGATGCATTGGAAAGTGGTAGAACTTACGACATCTTGACGCGAGCAGCTTTCCTGACTTGCTTTGAGGGACGGCCCAACTGGCTCGGCGTACCTGACCGCGAGTGAAGCTGCGCGCCTGCAGGCGGAGGTACAAGAAGGTCTCCGGGTGCAGACGAGGACGGCGATTCAAGATCGTCGTACTCATCTCTTGCAATCCTCTTGCCAGCGCCGTTGCGCAGGCGTGTCTGATGCTTATGCGCGGACAAGGATGGCGAAGGCTTGGAGAAGGCAGGCTCCCTTACAGCGGGACCAACACGTATGCTGCTTTCATTGACGGTGTAGTCCTCGAAAATTTTCTGGAGTCTTGCACGTTTTGCAGCCAGTGTTTCTTCGACGTCGTTGTTGGCCAAACCGGCGGCGGTAGAGGTGCGCTTATGGGAGTTGTTAGTCGTGAGATTTGTTGTCGAAAAGGTATGTAACTTCGGTCCGAGCGATGTTTGAGCTTTGGAGGCGGTCATTGGTTGATGGCGTGCATGGGTCTCGGCAGTGTTGGCGTGGTCTGTTTCCATTGACGGGGCAAAAGTCTGGTCGATGGATGAAAGTGATGACAGCGATGATGTGCTCGAAGAACTCCTCGAACGCTTCAATGAGCGCCCTTCTCGTGATGCCATGCCGTTCATTTCCGGAAGTTTCCCGTTCAACAATTTGTTCTTCGAAGGTGAGTCTGGATCTAAATTTGGCGGGTGGCTGGGCGTCGCTTCTTCCTCGCTGATGCGAACTTCGCCTGCCACACCACGCCGGACGCTCTTAGAAGGCGACTTAGAAGATGACTTTGATGACGGAGCGATGCCAACTCCAGAAGATCGACGAATAGGGTCTCTGGCTGAGTTCTGAGCTTTGATTTGCTTCCGTGCCACTTTAATGTAAGCTTGAAAATCCGCGGCTTGCCGCGCTGTAGGTCGTTGAGATAACACGGCGTCTAAGAGGTCGGCCAAAGTGCGATTCCCGAGACTCTCATCGAATAACTTCTTCACAGCAAGCCCGAGAACCGGATTACCGATTTCATAAGAGCGTGCAACTGCTGAGTTGACGACCGTCTCTAGTCTCGCTCGCCCAGCCGGTGTGCGAGAATTTGGTGTGCCGTGAAGCGAATTCTGAGCTGGGGTGACTTTGACTGAGATGGATCGTACGGGAGCCTTCGTCGACCCCTTGGGCGTGTAGTCATCATCTTCCTCTTTCTCGCGAGATGGGGGATTTTTCAGTGGTCTGTCCTCCGCCTTGCGCGACTCAGACCGCCGTGTAGTAACAGTGGGCAATGCCTCTGGTGTCCTCGCTCCTTCCTTTGCCGCAGCAGGATCGTCATTCTTCACTTGCATGAGCCTCTTCGGAGCCTCTGCCTTCACTCTCAACTTCACCTTCTGCGTCGGAAGTGATCCCAATGGTGCCATGTGCTCCAGTACCCCATGCCTCTCCAGCCCTTTGTAGTCTTCGAAGCTTGGCGCTGGGTTCCGCAATGGCGGCTCAACCCAGCTGTCCATGAATGTCTTCCTCTCCTTCTTCGCTTGTTCATTGGGCGGCGTTGTAGAATCTTTCGTTGAGACGTCGAGTGGGCTCGACATGCGGGAGGATTTGCGCATAGGTCTGGTCGAGGCCATCGTGATGCCCCCCGACTACCGGGAACAGAATACCACAACTGATCAGGTATTAGCTCAGGGCAGCGTCATCTGGGTGTGCCCAGCACATACATTAGTCTCCGTTCTCTTCTCAAGGTGTCTTTCAGGTAGTACGAGGGTGAAATCGCGAACAATATCGCGTGGTATGAAGGTGGTTTGGGAGATGCAACGAAGGCAACTTCGAAGCGAGCGAGAAATCCGACTAGGGGTTTACCCACCGCGAAGACTTCAGAACAATGGAAGCTAGTCACGGGCGTAGTCCAATGTCACAGTGACTGAAATCGAGATTCAGGGACATTAGCTGTAATATGTATCAGGCTGCTCAATAAGGATGAGCCTCAGTTGCATCAATTACATCGAATGTCTCGGGTCTACGGGTGTAGAGCGGTGTTGTCTGCGTTTCGACAACTTCTCAGTCAACACTACATTACTGTTGGGGACAAAACCTCTGATGGGATTGATGTATCAGTGAATAGAAGGAAAGACAAGAGATCGCGGATATCGGCCGCAACGTCTAGTGTCGTATGACTAAACTACATGTAGCATCGAAGTACCCCTGAGTCACAGCTGCGGGCGTTTATGGCCGTTGAGAGAAGTGTTATCATCAGGTTTTAGATCGCTTTATGCTACCCTCCTCAGTCGAGTACGGAGAAGCTTCTAAGCCTAGTCAGATCCCCACCACACTCCTAAGACAGGATTTGCGGTACAGCAGGATTTGCGCGTTGGCTAAGAAGACGATCGTCGCACGGATGGCAGATGTGAACGCGAACGCTGTATTTGCCGAGTCTTAGAGGAAGGGCAACTTGGGTTGTGACTGCCGCCTTGCACCAAGCATGCTAGCATCACGTGCTTCTATTCCTCCTCACTTGTATCTCCTTCCTCCTCCTCTGAGGCCTTCCTCGCCGGCTTCTTCTTCTTCTTTCTGTTTTTGCTCTTGGCACCCGTCGATCGTGCGACCGGTTGCTCGAGGATCTTGAGAATCTCCTCATCTGTAATCTTCTTCTCGGTCTTGTACTTTGACAGATCGGGCGAGGGAGGTGCGCTGAGGCGTACCAAGCCGTTCTTTGTGATCGCTGCAAAGTCATCAGCCATGATTTTACCGTATAAGATGTCTTTTCGTGTCTAGGTCTCGTACCAACAGTGCTTAGTAGTCTCGCAACAGGCTCGCTGTCCTTGTCGCCGACAACTTCATACTGCCTCAAAACGTTTGACCGCACACACTCTACCACCCCTACCTTGGCAGCGCGCTCATCATCAAGTTGCCGTAGGCTGAATGGAAAGGTTCCGAATTTCTTGACGATCTCGGAGAGTATTTGTCTGGAGCTCGGCCTCTTCAGTCCGTATGTGATCGTGGTCCGCCGATGTAAGGTTGGACGATTCCCTAAGGCTTTGACCTTGCCCGTACCCATACTGACACCCATTTCCACACCCCATACCTCGCCAACTTCTGGTACACCTTCGCCCTTAGTGCCCTCACTAGGTGCTAGTACAATCTTCTTCTTCCCCTCGATCTCATTCCTCTCGAACAGCCAGCATGTAGTGCTTTCCACGAGATTACAACCATAACTCTTGACTACCTTTTCCAGGAGCGCTGTCATCTTTGACTGGGTGATAGGCTTCTCCGATGCTGCCTTTTTCATTTCTTCCTCTGAGCCGGTCGCAAGTAACCCACGAGGTATCATCAGTCTAAGAAGCAGCTCGTTGGCATAGTGTGTTGCCAATAACAAATCCGCCTCTCGACCCGGATGTGTGTCATTTTCGTTATTCTCTGAAGGGATGATGATCGTATCGCACACTATTGCCCCCAATCCGTCGATCTGTGCGCCTAATTGTATCTTGATGACGTCCCCAGGCTTGAGTGTGATGGAAGCGTCTTCTAAATCAGACGAAAGCGGAGTATATGGGGTGACAAAAGAGCTTGGTGAGACGGTCGTAGGGTGGGATATCCCTGAGTGATAAGGTCATAAGCAAAGGCCGCTGATGCGACACCCAGTCATATCGAACCTTTGGAAATCTTCTTGCCCTTGTAGACCTTCGCTACCTCTTCATCTAACAGCTTATCACCTTTCTGGCATATTGCCAAGATCTTCTCCCCCTCAATACACCACCCTGTGCGTCCGTATTAGTTGAACCTCCAGCGGACTCGAGAGGCAGGTGTTTTACCCGTCACGGCTTCCAAGACCTTGTGAGAAATCTGCGCTGCGGTCTTGTACTTGGTGAGCGTGTCAGGGTTGTTGAGCGAATAATCTACAGAATACCCATGATCAGCTTCACGTTCTGCATTGTGCTAGTGTTGACTCTCAAGAAAGCTTTCGCAGCTACAGATTGCCAATTTTAACTTCTGCTTACCGATTTCTCCATCTTCACCCATGACTGTAAAGTCCGAAGCGTCCTGGCGCTGCACAATGAATCTTTTAAATGCTCGCAGACAGTGAGGGCGAGGGAGAGAGCGGTCGTGTGAGCTTTGGAGGGGCAGTGTGTGTTGGTGTGTACAGTACCTTAGTGGGGTCCAGTGAAAGTCAATTCTTCACTGAGTGGCTCGTTTAGCTTCGCATCAACGATGAGCCCTGACTGCGGCAATATTTAATTGAACCGCTTTATGGAGAGCTCAAAGCGTGGTGGTAGATATCGTGACATGCGTTGGACTTGCTCCATTCTCCGAGGCTGCGCGTTTCCTTAGACCTACTACAGTGCATACCGATACTAAGAGTTCACAGAATCTCAATCTCAATCTCTTGTGTATTGGATCCGGTATTGACAATCTACACTCGACGTCAATCAGTACAACTAGGGCAGCATGACAGCAAACGAACCAGTACCAGTCCGAGTCCTTACGCATAACATCCGCTACGCAACCAAATTACCTTTCGGGGGCGAAGAGCTATGGGAGGTTCGGAGACCTCGACTCATCAATGAACTCCGTTACAATACGCTACATAGCGCGGAAGCATTCATCTGCCTCCAAGAGGTGCTCCATAACCAACTCATGGACATCAAAAATGGGTTAAACAGGACACATGAACCCTCCCGTCCATCTTCACCAGTACCAAAGTGGACTTACATCGGTGTTGGTCGAGATGACGGTCATCAAGCCGGCGAGTACTCACCAATCTTTTATCAGCCTTCCGTGTGGGACTTGGAGACGTTCAAGACAGTCTGGCTATCCAAGACGCCCGAAACGCCATCAAAGAGCTGGGATGCCGCTTCAATCCGCATACTGACCATCGGCAAGTTCCAACACCGGAAAAGCAAGAAGTCTGTGATAGCTATGAACACGCACCTGGACGATCAGGGCTCAAAGTCACGATACGAAGGAGCCAAGATCATACTGCAGGAAATCAAGATACACACTGACCAAGGGCCTGGCAAAAACCCTCTGTCAGTCTTCCTCGCCGGAGATTTGAACAGCGAGCCAAACCAGGAGGCATACCAACTCTTGAATGATCCCAAGTCTCATGTGAGCGATTTGAGAGACCTGATACCTCCAGAAAACCGCTACGGTCATGATGATACCTTCACTGGGTTTGGGTATGAAGACGAGCAGCCGAAGAGGATTGACTTCCTCTTTCTTGGGAGGAGAGGCATGCTGTCATCAACAGATGGTAGCCATGCGAGATTCGAAGAACGTTGGATATCGCAGGGTTACTCCGTGCTGGAGAGCAGATTCGAAGATGCTGTGTATATTTCCGATCACCGTGCAGTGGTGGGCGATGTACTCTTAGTCTAGCCAAACCGCGTAGCAAACATGTCAAGCTAACAAAGGAAATTAACTTGCTTGATGGCAGGTGAGAACGATGACAGAGCATGAGCTTCATGAGACTCACAGTCTGCCTTATCCCACTGCAATGAAGCAATGGTCCCCACTATTCCGCGCAGCCATAAGTAGAGCAATGTACATAAGGTAATGTTCATGAGAAAGTACATGTT
>JAABUP010010457.1_pt1 | contig 10951 bp, 9 predicted proteins | sample 5559201 | NCBI WGS metagenome assembly JAABUP01 (sample SAMN10711887, study PRJNA513373) | rock metagenome | isolation source: Antarctica rocks | place: Antarctica | reverse complement strand
ACTTCTATCTGACTCGCTCTAGACAGATCTCTAACAGTTTCATTCGTCAAAGTCAAGAATGTCTCTGCATTGACTAGTAACTCTTTGAGTTCAAAGATCATCATCTTTGTGACTGTTGTTTTGACAGTATCTTCGTTTCTTTCTTTCTCATTTCTCGATAAGTCAATGAATCTGAGCTTCGTCATTATCATTGTTCAAGATAAGACTCTGATTGTTTCTGAAGTCAAGAAAATCTGCAACAAGTGAAAGCTGTGCTACTACTGCAAGTTGCAACATTTGAGCAAAATCATTAAAGAATGTTCAAACAAGAAGCTCTTCACTCTGTGTATCATGAATGTCTACAACAGTGATATCATCAGTATAGATGAAGAAGTTTTGCTGTCTGCAAGAAAAGTTTAGTTTCTGAGCTAAGTCACGCTCAGAAATCTGTATACATATCATCTTGTTTACTAGTCTCAATCTTTTCACTCTCACTTCAATCATATAGAAAGTTTTCTGCTAAATCTGTCTTGAAACTCTTTGAATTCAATTCAACATTCAAAGATAATCACATGATAATATTTTGTATTCTACATCAAGCTTAATCTAGAGTTTTCGCTCTTGCTCTGATTGATAGTGAAGTCTTTGCTTATGTCTTTATGAATAAATTCTTCGCGCAACAACATCATTTTTTCTTGCATCAATTAACTCACTCTTGCAGACTTCAAGAATTTGATGATCAAGTCGCTTTAATCGATGACATTACTTATGTTGTTGAAATCACAATGATTCTCAATGAACACATTGAAAGACTATTCTTCTATGTCACTGAATTAAGTCAATATCTCATCGTCATGAGTCTGTCATGACTTCATCGTCACGTCATTGATGTCAATTTTGAACATAATATTCTCATCTTCTCTTTCTTCTTCTGTCTTAATCATTGTTGTTAATTTCTCGTCAAGATCTATGATTTTAATCAACAAGAAGAAAATTTCTCGCTTGAAGTTAACAAAGTAGCTTTTCTTCAGTCTTGCTCTCAATTCACTCGAAAGAAGCAACTCAGTTTTCAGTTCGCTCATAAGAAGCAACTCAGTTCACGAATCACTCACAAGAAGCAATTCAGTCTACAGATCGCTCACAAGAAGCAATTCAGCACTCAGTTCACTTGCAAGAAGCAATCTAGTTTCTCATTCATTCAAAAGAAGTAACTCAGTTTTCAGTTCACTCACAAGAAGCAATTCAGTTCTCAATTCACTTGCAAGAAGCAACTCAGTTTTTCATCTGCTCACAAGAAGCAATATAATCTCTCGTTCGTTCATGAGAAGTCAACTAATACTCAGCTCATTCACAAGAAACAAATCTCATTCAGTCTTGTCTCTTGTCTGAAACAAGAAGCTTCTAGTTGTATTTTTCAAGTTATTCAAAAAGAATACTCATCAAAAATCAAGTGTTGAAATTCTTTTCTCTTTAGAACTTCTGTTGTTTCTCAAGCAGATCAATTTGATCAATCTTTTATACAACTTGACATAGTTGAATTGAGAGCTCGAAGCTTTGATCATGCTGCTCATGTCAAAGACATTGAAGTGTTTAGCATCATTCTAAAGAAAATCGATGTCTTCTTGAATCTTGAGTCAATCTCATCTTCTAGTTCAGACTCTGACGAGTCAAAATCGCGTCACACGACTTTGACTGTTCATTCAAAGAACAGTTCAATTCTTGCTCAGTTTTCATCTCGTTCTTAAGACAGTATGTATGATAAGAATCATTGTCTGAATCTTCATCAAATGAAAAAGAAATTTCATTTGACTGCATTCATGACACAAGAAAATCTTGAAGTTTATTGACAAAGTAAGAACGTCGATTCAGTCACAATTCTATCATTCAGATATTTTGAGTTTCTAGACATCTTCTTCAAGAAGAACGTCGATATCTTGTCTTTGCATTAAGCTCATGATCATGTCATACATCTTAAAGAAGATGCTCAATTCTCAGTCTTTGCTTTGTACAACATGAGTCGTGATGAAATTCTAGAACTTCGTCGTTATCTGAATGAGAATCTGAGCAAAGATTTCATTCAAGTCAGTCACTCTCAGATGATCATCTTTGTTCTCTTCATCAAGAAACTCGAAGAAGAACTTTGCTTCTGCATGAACTATCGAGATCTGAATACTATCACAATCAAGAATCGATATTCTCTGTCTCTAATTTCAGAAACGCTGAATTGTCTAAGTTGAGCTAAAATCTTTATCAAGCTGAATATCATTTCTGCGTTCAATTGACTTTGAATCAAAGAAGAAAATGAAGCTCTCATCGTCTTTTGCACTCGATTTGAATTATTCAAGTATTTAGTCATGCTCTTCAATCTATGTAATGAGTCTGTCTCATTTCAGAAGTACATCAACAATACTCTTCATGAACATTTAGATAAGTTTTATACAGCTTATCTGAATGACATCTTAATCTATTTCGACAATGAACTCAAGCACAAGATTCATGTCAAGCTCATTCTGCAAAAGCTGCAAGAAGCAGATCTTCAGATGAATATAATCAAATGCAAGTTTCACATCATTCAAGTCTTGTATCTAGAATTGATAATCATGATTGAAGAGATAAAGATGAATTCTTCTAAGATAGACATCATTGTCAACTGACTCATTCTGATCAACGTTAAAGATGTTCAAAGTTTTTTAGATTTCGCGAACTTCTATAGAAGATTCATCTATGACTATAGTAGAATAGCTATCTCGCTCATTTGTCTCATCAGAAAAGATGTACTCTTTGTCTGATTTCAAAAATGTCAGATTGCATTCAACATTCTTAAGAAAGTCTTCACTTTCAAGATTATTCTTCGTCACTATAATTCAGATCACAAAATTGTGATAGAAATTAATGCTTTAAACTATGTGTTTGAAGACATTCTTTTTCAGTACGATGAGAATGAGATTCTTTATTCAATCGCTTACTTTTTGAAGAAGCATAACTCAGTCGAGTGTAACTACGAGATCTACGATAAAGAACTCATGATCATTGTTTGCGCTTTTGAGAAATAATGATCAGAGCTTGAAGACTCTATCTACTCTGTTGAGATGATCATGAATCACAAAAATCTTGAGTATTTTATGTCAACTAAGCAGTTGAGTCGTCATCAAGCTCGTTGAAGTGAGTTTCTGTCTAGATTCAACTATCACATTGCTTATCATTTCAACAAGATCAACGATAAGTTGAATGCTTTAACACGTCGCTCAGAAGATCTTTTTAAAGAGAAAGATACATTCGATTCTTGACATCAATATCAACATCAGACAATTCTGAAAACTCATGTTTTAGATCTCAATATTGACAAGAATTCTCGCTCTTGATGTTTTCAACATCAAAGTCATGAAGCTTCAGTCACAAATCATCGTTCTAGATTCAGTTCAGTTACATTTGTTCTCAGTTATCTCAGCACTTTTGCAAATTCTAGCTCTCATGAATCTAGAAATCGAAGAATTCAACGTTGAAGATGTTAAGTCTCAGCTAGATCAAGACACTCTGAATCTTGATGAAGATTCTGCTGACACTCTCACTCAGATATTGTGAAAGCAAGTTGAAATCAATGATAAATTTGCAACTCAGATAATTGAAGTGCTTTGCAATGAAGCACGACATCACAACAAGATTTCTCTAATTAAGTGTGAAGAACATGAGAATCATTTGTACTTTCAAGAAAGAAAGTACATGCTCAACTCAAATAAACTACGTCTTCATATCATTCAGCTCGCTCATGATAGTATCATCAATGATCACTCAGAAAGAGCAAAAAGTTATGAACTGATCAATTAAGTTTATTGATGATCAAACATTTATAAGTATGTTCAACACTTTATATAAAACTGTCATATGTACACATGTTTTAAGCTCTTTAAACAATGAACTTAAGAATGATTGTATTTTCTTTCAATCTTTAAATATCGTTGACATGATATCTTCATGAACTATGTAAATTCTTTATTGCTCAATATCTTCATGAATATCACATATAAATATGTTTTAATCTTCATTGATCATCTTATCAAAATGAAACATTTAATTCTTATCACTTCTATAAAAGTTGAAAAAGTTATCAACTGCTTTTATGCTCATGTTTGAAAACATCATGATTTACTTGACTTCTTCATATTTGATTGAGACACACAATTCATCTTTGATGTCTGAAAGCATATGTGTAAAATGCTGAAGATAAATGTTAAATTATCAACAACGTATCACTTTGAGATCAATGATCAAATCAAGAAAGTCAATGCTGTCATGAAGCATTATCTTTGAGTCTTTGTCAACTACATGCAGAATGACTGAGTTAAGTGACTTTCTGAAGTCAAATTCATCATTAATAATGCATCATCTTCAATCATTCTAGCATCACTCTTCTTGATTAATTTAAGTCAGAACTTACATTTAAACTTCAAGTCTTTTGAGTCTCTGCTTAAGAATTTTACGTTTCAAGCTTAAGACAAGTTAATCAATGTTGAAGAGTTCATCAAGAAGATGAAGAAACTAACTGAGCATCTACGTGATGAGATGCTTATAACTCAAATCATCTATGAATTCAATGTCAATCTTTCTTGTCGTTCTTGTTTTAAATACTTCGTTGAAGATAAAGTTTAACTGAATGCTCATAATTTCAGCATCACTCGTTTCGTTGTCAAGTTAGATGATCATAACATTGATCTCTTCAAGATCAAATGTGTTTTCAAGAACAATTCTCTGATCATTGAGTTAAATCTTTCAGCATTCATGAAGATTCATTCAATCTTTCATGTCATTCTTCTGAATCATATTACAAGTGACTTTCTTTTGAGTCAACATCAAAAATCTCAAGAACTCGTTATCATCAAGAATGATGAAAGATTCTGATATGTAAACAGCATACTAAACTTCAAGCGTGATAGATGCTATAATTCATCTCTGCTCAAGTATTACATTAATTAAGAAGATCACTTCTTTACTTGAAAGTCTTTTCATCTTCTGAATAATTGTGAGCAAACATTCAATAAATATCATCTCGTCAACTCTGTTATTGAAGAATCACATGTATTATCATATGTGATATCTCAATGTTAATGTTAAGAACTTTAAGTTCAATTTTCATCATCTTGATTCAATCTTAATCTGATTCAGATCTTGTTTAGATTTGACTTAGATATTTTGTTTAAAGCTGACTCAGATGTGATTCAAATATATTTTAGTTTCATTTGTGCATCATCATATTAAACTGCATTTCATCTCTTTCTTACTCAAATCTGACTCAGATTTTATTTAGATCTGATTCAAACATCTTGTTTAAATCTGACTCAAATGTGATTCAGATGTATTTTAATTTTGCTGTGCATCATCATGTTAAAATGTGTTTCATCTTGTTTTACTCTTCAGACATCTTGCTCAAATCTGACTCAGATGTGACTCAAATTTATTCTAGTCTCATTTGTGCTTCATCACATTAAAATGCATTCACATCAATTCTTGTTTCATTTCAATCTTCATCTTCAATTTTTTCTCATTTCATCTTGTTTCTTTTTATCATCTTGCAGAAGTTCAGTTTTGAAGAGAGAAACTACTGTCATGATGTCAGATCATCAATTCAATTTAAAACATAAATTATTGATATTTTAAATAATTTCGATTCATTGAATCTATTTTGCAGTTTAATGAATCAAGTCATCAATTTAATCATCATCATTTTAATTTAGTCTCAACAATTTTGTTTTAATCATCTCAGTCATGTGCGCGAATCTTTGCAATCTTAAGTCATAAAACTACTGTCTAGTCTTGATTCTGCTCAATTCATGTATATAGAAGTTGAGCTTTCGTTCTTTTCTTTCACTCTTTGTCTTTCATCTTGTACATTATCTGATGTATTGTTTTGTATCTAGATTCTATTAAGATAATAATAATATCAGTCTTTTATATTGATAGTATCTTTAGTCTAGCTCAGTTTCTGACAAGCAAACTAAATGAGCTTTGAATTATTTGTGAGCATCACGATGCAATGCTTAATTTGTATATTGTGAAAGTTGATCATTATAACGTGAACTTTCATTCACTGTTTGATCACATGATCACATGATCATGTGATCTTGTTGTTTGTGAGCATTGCAATGCAATGCTCAATCTGTGTATGTGAGCATAACATGCATATATCGCGCTGTTACTGTTTTATTGATGAGATTGTTCAGCTCTTTTGACAAGCATAGCTTGCAAAAGATTCGTAGTTAGCATCATGTAAATTTGAAGATAAATGAAAATGAATCTGCAATTTCATTTTCAATGAGAAATAATTAATGAAGTGATGATTTCATGATGATTTCATAATAATTACATTTTTATGTCAAGTATCTTTGAATCTTTGCACTTTTTCTTTTTCTTTTAATGTTTTATATCAATATGTGATCACTTTTATTAAAGAAATGAGAATTATCATAATATGTTGATTTTCTTCTTTTCTAATCATGAATTTATGCTTGAAAGTGAGTGATTATGCTTTTCGCTCATATTTCAATCTCATTTTAAAAACTTCTTTAAGCTTTAAAACTTCTTTCATATCTTTGCTTGATATTCATTAATTATATTTCATGAAATACTTTTTTTCATATATTTTATAATATAAGATTTTCTTTCTTTTTTACTTTTATAAAATCTTTTCTACTTTTCATTCTTACTCATCATCAATAAAATTAACAACAAGATTTATCTATACAAGATGTTGACTATGAATCTTTTATAAGTTATGCTTGTCAGAAAAGCTGAATAATCTGATTAATAAAGCAGTAATAGCGCGATACACATATGTTATGCTCACATACACAGATCAAGCATTGCATTGCAATGCTCATAAATAACAAGATCATATGATCAAATGATCATGTAATCAAATGATCATGTAATCAAACAGCAAACGAAAGTTCACGTCAAAGTGATCAGCTTTCATAATACACAGATCAAGCATTGTATCATGATGCTCATAAACAATTTAAAGCTCATTTAATCTGCTTAACTAAATGATTAAACAGTGAACGAAAGCTTATGTCAAAGTGATCAACTTTCACAATACATCAATCACTCATTTAGCTCGCTTAGCTAAATGATCAAACAGCAAATTCAAAAGCTTATGTTGAAGTGATCAACTTTTACAATATACAGATCAAGCATTGCATTGCAATGATCACAAACAACTCAAAACTCATTTAGTCTGCTTAATTAAATGATCAAACAGTGAACGAAAGCTTATGTTGAAGTAATTAACTTTTACAATACACAGATTACTCATTTAGTTTGACTAACTAAATGATCAAACAGTAAATGAAAGCTTATGTTGAAGTGATCAACTTTTACAATACACAGATTGCTCATTTAATCTGACTAACTAAATGATCAAACAGCAAACAAAAGTTCATGTTGAAATAATCAGCTTTTACAATACACAGATTGCTAATTTAATTTGACTAACTAAATGATCAAACAGCAAATGAAAGCTTACATCAAAGTGATCAGCTTTCACATACACAAATTAAGCATTGCATTGCAATGCTCACAAACAACTCAAAACTCATCTAGTCTGCTTAACTAAATGATCAAACAATGAATGAAAGTTTACATTAAAGTAATCAACTTTCATAATACATTGATCACTCATTTAACTCGCTCAGCTAAATGATCAAACAGCAAATTTGAAAGTTCACGTTGAAGTGATCAGCTTTCACAATACACAGATTGAGCATTGTCTCATGATGCTCATAAACAATTCAAAGTTCATTTAGTCTGCTTAACTAAATGATCAAACAGCGAACGAAAGCTCACGTTGAAGTGATCAACTTTCACAACACATTGATTGCTTATTTAGCTCGCTCAGCTAGATGATTAAACAGTAAATTTGAAAGCTTATGTTGAAGTAATCAGCTTTCATAATTTCGATTTATTTATATAATTACTTGATTATATAAACATGTTGTGCGCTCATATGCACACTTTAATGATCTGACTGCTCAATGAAAAGATATACAGCAGCGATTATGACTAGATTACATGTAATTTAGCATATACATCACGCTTCAATGCTACTATTTAAATAAATAGCATCGTGTTTCATAGTTTTAAACTGCATAAGTACGTAAAACTTGAAGAAATAAAAAAAATTCATCATCAATAAGCTTGAAAGTGAAATACTTAAGTATAAAATCATCATTTAATCTACAATTATACAACTTTAAAAAAAATACATGAAAGATAGAATAAATTTTATAAATGATTGAAAGATTCAGATGATACATTTGCTTGTTTATAAATTCTTATATATGAAAGAACTTTAACATTTTATTTAATAATTTTTTGTTCAACTTCTTCTGCCTCAGATTTTTTGCTGATAGCATGATTAGATCATTAACATTAAAGAACTTAAATTTATGTTTTCAATGATCAGCGATGAAACTCATCTGTACGCGATGCTGACTTCAAATCTACTGTTTAGCTACAGTAAAGTTTAAAGATTATCAAAAGTTTGAATGACATTTATGCGCTGCTTGATTGTGAAGTGCTGTGCATTGATCATGTGCAGAGTTTTCATGATCTTGCAAACATTAATAATCTTAATACACATGCTATAAGCAATTTATATGCAGATGAGAAAGTCAAATAAAACGCAGAACTACAAGAGAAATCACTTATGAAAATCATTTAATTCAGTATCTCGTCGCTGCGTTTATGATGATAAGAACTGAGATAAAACATTCTTGCATTTGATCTGTTGAGAATGATTAGCAGAAAAAACTTGAATCATGAACATTCTTTAAATCTTCATGCTAACTACATATAAATCTTGTTAAGACTGCGTGTCTGTTACTACGACATGAACAATTCACAAATCTCATTAAGTACAACATGAGTAAACTCATGAATTTTATCAATATCATTTAACAGATGTTCAGATATAAGCATTTTATATGCAAATAATATGCTGATGAAAAAACTTTATTAAAAGAAGAGAAACACAAGCAAGTTAGTAAAGAATAATCAAACTACACTGTCTGATTAAAGATGTAGCATAGAAACATTTTTGTAAGACATGATCAATCTGCATGAGAAAAATCTCTATAGATAACATGAAATAGATGAATTGCACATCTTACAAGCGAAGTGAGCATCTGTGAAACATGATATACAATGATGATGATTGTCAATCTTGAGAATTTCACTTCTTCACTGAGCTCTGATTCTTGAATGTCTTAATGATAGAATCAATTTCTAGTTGAAAACATTATTTGTATAATTCAAGAAAACAATAGTGTATATTAATATGATTAAAGAAGAAATTGACTGCAATATACATGTGTATTGCTGATAAAATGTTTGCAACTCATGCTTAAGAAGTAAACTGTTGAAATCTAAGCAGTGAGAGATTTTGCTCATCTTGAACTGTGAATCTGCTGCAAGAAAAACTCTCTGAGTGATTTCTTGAGTCTAAGAGAAAAATCAGCATAAAGATTGTATTTTATGTATGTTGCATGCAATATATATAACATATTTTTGATAAACATTTAAAGCATCAGTCTGATATTAGCGCGACAAAGAGAAAGAACTGTCAGATAAGAAACGCAGACTAGAAACTTTGTAAAATCAGACTTTACATCACGTTGCAAAAGCATTCAAAAGAATAAGCATCAAAACGTTAGAAATCGAAATGTATACAAGTTCATTACATGTTCATCTAAACATGCTGCAGAATAAAGTCACATTACGCAGTTAAGTTAATAACAGAACGCAAGAGACTAAATGAACATGCAAATTTATACATGCTCAACTGATGAGAATTAATCATCTCATCTTTCGCTTTTCTATCATTAAGAAAATAGTGTTTCTGAACACATTTATTCAAGAAAACGTAAGAATACAGTCTAGATGCAGATGATTTGATCTTTCTACGACAATCTCAATAAGTGATAGCATCACAATAGCATTATATCACAAAGATCAATGAAAGCAATGATGGAAAAAATACAAGAAATGCATTGCAGATGTCAATGCAATCTCAGCACAAAAATCTCATTTATTCAGCAAGATGATAAAGATGCGTAATAATTTTCAGAAGATTGAAAGCATTCTTGCAATTCACATCAGAATTGAACGCATAAATTTTAATGTTTATTTGCATTTGAGAAATGTTTCAAGCATGAATAGTTCATGATGCAACTGTGAATGAAATCATCAGACAGCGAAGCATGTACTTATGCTGCTATGCACTGCTTAAACTGAACGCATCTGCGATTAAGAATGCTACACAATATTGACTTCTTGAACTATTGAATAATCGTCGCGATCACAAAAAATCTCAAAGCAGCAGTGAGAATGATGATGAAAATGAAGCTTCTGAAACAATTTAAAGTGATTAGAATATTTATTTTCTAACATGTGATCAACGTGAACAAATTTGATACATAGTTTTAATCTTGTTGTTTTGACTGCGTGAAGCAGTTGTATAAATAACGAGTGATTTTCTATCTCAAAGAGTTTTGTTCACTCATCACATATAACATAAAGTCTTTCATGAGTTAATTTAATTGATGTCATAAAAGTGTATGAATTTATTATTATTATGTTTTCAATTATAGTATTTTGTCTGAGCATTAATTGCATTTTATCATCATTACATAAATTAACAATGAGATTCATTTATACATGATGTTGACTACAAATCTTTTGATTCTATTCTGTGTCTGAATAGAAGTCAAAAGAGTCAAGAGATCTCAATTCAACGCAGTTTAAATAATGTTAAAACGTTACGTGATCAGAAAAGTCATCATGCAGAGTTTTCACTTACGCGACAACATTCTTTTCTAACAGTCACAATCAATTTACGAAGAAGATTAATGACATGTCAATGTCAGTAAGAGATGAAAAGATACTACTAGTGAAAAAGACAACTCAAATGAAGAGTCTGCAA
>JAABUP010010456.1_pt1 | contig 10951 bp, 13 predicted proteins | sample 5559201 | NCBI WGS metagenome assembly JAABUP01 (sample SAMN10711887, study PRJNA513373) | rock metagenome | isolation source: Antarctica rocks | place: Antarctica | reverse complement strand
CTGACGCTTGGTGGGGGCTGCGGCTTTGCCTTTCGGCTGCTGCTTTGCCGTGCCTTTGCCTTTGCCCTTCTGCCCTTTGCTCTGTGCAAAGACCTCTGCTACCTCCTCCTCCCATGCCTTACGTGTTCGTGACTGACTAGGGGCAAGAATGCAAGCCCAAGACCGTAGCCACTGACTAAGCGATACTGTACAGCGTCGCAGCGCTTGCCAGATCAACTTGAAAGCCCATGACATGCATGCTGTGACTAAAGCCAGCAGCGGCTGCAGCAGCTGCCAGACACGCCGCAGCGGGCGTGATTCTGAAGCAGCGACAAGCGTAACGGCCATGTGCTCAAACCCAACACTGACCCAGCCACCAAAAAATGACACCAACCACGAGATCATCTTCCACACCAGTTTAAACGCTATGACAATGACAGCCAAAGAGATGTACACAAGAGATACACCTGCTGCGCGGCTTCCCTTCCATTCATAATAGGCTTTGATTGCAAGCATAGCTGCAAGGACGGCAACATCCACAGCCAGATTCAGCAGAAGGAAGCACCAGGCCTTGACTGTATGTGGTTTTAAGCGCAGCGTTTGGAGCCAAGGTCCCAGCATGCCCACGAAGAAGTATTCTGAAACTTTGCCTGCAGCCAGCATGCATTGATGTGATGCCAACATGTATTAAGAGCTATGTAATGGTGACAGAGCTGATGAACAATGGTGATCATGATGCTATTGGCTCATGCCAGGTGAGTCATCGATGGCTTCAAACGCACATTGAGTTCCATGTGCGTAGAGACAAAGCCCTTGAATGAGCCTGAGAACAGCTTTGGTGCCTACAGGCCTGAGCCGGCAACAAGGCGTGGCAGACATGTGATTGCACACATGTGATTGCATACATGGAACTGCAACCAAGTGTTTGCACACGCATGACTACAATCATGTGTTTGCATACATGTGATTGCATGCATGTGAATTCACAGTGGTCATTGCAAACATGTGTTTGCAGACATGTGACTGCAACCATATGTTTGCATACAGGTGATAGCATACAAGTAATTGCATACAAGTAATTGCATACAAATTTCAGCAAAAACATGCTTGCAACACCATAAGATGCAGATCGCACAGCATAAGATGTCAGTCAGGAATCCATGTGGATGACATTTGTTAGACTGCAATTCTTACGTGCATTGAGTAGAAATGTCATGTACGTTGTGTGACGCACCTAGAGACAGACTAGAGAAACCACCGTACTCCGCACCACATCCTGCTACCTTGTTGCTATTCAGCTCTTCCAGAACAGCTGCAGCAGCCTACAGGTTGCACAAACTGCTTGGACACAGTGATTGGTGGACAGTTGACAGGAAACTGGTAGACAGTACTGGGTAGTCAACAGATCGCAGACAGTGGATGTTGACTGCACAGGAAAGGCAAGCACATACGACATAAGAGACAGACCTAGAACTGTGTCATCCTATGTTTGACAGGAAGAACGAAGCAAGAGTTCCATCATGTTTCCATTGCCTTGTCAATCTGTCTAGCACAGTGTATGGTATGATGTGACTTCTGTAAAGGTGTACTTTGTATGCCTCCCCCTCCCCCCCCCATAACAAAGAGCAAGAAGAACTATTGTTTTATTGTCAGCAGAGCACAGGCAATCATGACAGGCATATCAACCATGTCGCAGCAGCATCTGAGGTTGTGTATGTGTGCATGCATCTAGGTCTTATCTGAAATTCTGCTTGTTCCAGTAGGATATTATATTTGCGCATTGCACCAGATCTCCAGAGGTACACGTACAGTCGCCGCAGCAGCCAGTGCTGCTGAAGGGCCACAGACCTAGCCACCTCCCCCTCCTCAAACTTGTGACCAAAATTGGCTCTGAGTCGGATTGGCATGAGGGGGTCGCTGAGTTGGGCTGAGATCACTGTGCGAGTCATGAGCCCTCCCATCACTGCAATGCATCCCCACATATGTGCGTTACCTCGGCTGTGTGAACAACTGTTCTGCAAGGTTCAGGAGTGCTTGAGGCACCAGCAAGCAAAAGATGCATTGTGTGCCAGTAGCCTGATCTCTGTGAAGTCCAGCAGCACGCCTAAAACCCATTGCAACAATGACATGGAATGATCTGTAAGACGTTCATTCTTCTGGGGTGGAATGCTCATGCAATTAGAAACAGAAGCTATCAACATCAAAAGCATGCACGAGCAGCAGGGCTCTGCCATAGAAGCTACAGGCAAAGGGTTGAAGCAATGGCAGCCAAGGGTGATTGCCCATTGTACTGATTGCAAGAATTAGCAGATGCATATTGCCGACAGCACCATCAATGCATGTAACAAGGTCTTGTACCATTACCCTGTGTAGATTGACATTTTGTGTCATGTCGTAATGTTGTTATGTTGTCATGATGTAATGATATCATGATGTGAAATCTTTCATGAGCACTGTGACTGGTTGACCAATTGATTTGTTCATTGGGCACTGGGTTAACCAATTGATTGATTGGTCTGGCACTGGGAACTGGGCATTGAAAAATGATTTGATTGAATCGATGGGTATCTGGTTGAGCAGTTAACTGATTGCTTGCCTGACAGAAGGTAGTTGTATGCCCAGATGGCATCTGACTGCCACAAACGCAGCACAGCTCGTCCTGCCTCAAAGCAACAGAATGCTGTGCTGTACTTGGTGCTTGCCCACCAGGCACCAGGAGACACAGCAAAAGAGGCGGCAGACCAGAAAGTGCTGCTTATGCTGTTATGCTGAAAGCCTGCATGCTAAAAGGACCAATATAAGAGTGCAGTCAGTGGCTGGACCATCTTTCTTGTGTAGCAACTACATGGCATCTCACACAGCACGCTCTGAAGAAAAACAGCTGGCAATCAGCATGCAGGACCAAAACACTGCATCAAAGGGAAAGATGTCGTGATACAGTGACCTGCTCAGCGTATGCTGGTATGCAGCAAATTGCACTTGAGCAGGTGGTCATCAACACCTGCTTTCCCCATGCTGTGTGGCTACATCAAGACATCTTTCCCCTTGCTGCACACCAGCACCCCTTTGACAGTGCAAATCTACCCAGACAGTGCAGTTCACCAGATTCACATCATGAGAGATACCCATCTGCATGAGAGACACAACTGCACATGACGGTAGCAACAGCGTACCAAGCGTGATTGCCCAGAAGTGCAGTCCACACCCATTGCTGATGTCATTGGCAAGCTTGAGAAGCAAACCCAGATGGGCAATTTCCACAAAGCGCAGATAGCCCCTTGTGTGCCTTGGCTGAATAGGAAGGCAACGGCATGCATGCTGGAAGGCTACCAGCGCTGCAAAGATGGCTGGGCTGGCAGCATAATGGCGATGCAGGCCGCACATCATCAGCAAATGCTTCACACCTGCAGAGCAATGCAGTTTTTGAGCATGCAGACTCTGAGCTGGCTTTGAAGCAGTCAGGGTATACATGTTCAGGGTGAACTGCATAGGTTGCTGAAGGAATGCTGCAGATGCATGTTGTTAGTCTCAAACGTCAGGCAGACTCAGATGAGAAGCTAGCTTCAGCCAGGTTACTTTCTGCAACTGAGTCGGCATGCTTGTTGTCTGTCATGCTGAGCTTGTTTGCCTGGCCATGTTGCAGGCCTTTGCAAGGTTGCCTGGTTTTTGAAAGTAGTCTGTGGACACATTACAACATCACAACATGAAGCGGCGCACCTATATAATGGTTTGCAGCGTTGTAGGCAAAGCTGACCCCAAGCCAACGACCTATGCGACATGGAGGCAGATTTGTGGCTATTGCAATCAAACCCATAATGATGACAGGCACCGTGGGTCCCTCATCTTTCAAAATGTACAGCCATAACGTCGCATCATTGACATGTTTTTCCTTCATAACTTCCAGGAAGTCACGGCACCAGCACAGTAAACCTAGGTAGGAGTGTGGCTCACTGCATGTCAGCAAGCACATGATGGTCAGGGTTGTTGAAATGTCAGTTGTCTGGCATGGCAACATGCTCCTGAAACTATGCACTGCCATTCACACCACCTTGACAGCAAGACTTGGTGCAAAACTGTGACGTGTTGGCAGCCTCTTCAGCAGGAGCATGATGAGGTATGCTGATCAGGTCCTGTCTTGTTGACTGCCAAGACAAGCACTACTCAGCAGAGCTGCTCATGACCAGATATACCTGACCGCATGCCAAAACACATGCTCAATGAACCAATGAACGAACGAACGAATAAATGAATGAATGAATGAATGAATGAATGAATGAACGAACGAACGAATGAATGAATGAATGAATGAATGAATGAATGAACGAACGAACGAACGAACGAACAAACACACAAACTAGTGAACGAATGGGCTAGCCTTCCTAGAAATAGACTAGAAGGCATCTTTCATTTCGCTGGCTGACATGACACATGATTTACCTGTGACTGCAAACAATAGACTCCAGGACCAGAAACACAACATGACACATTGTCATGATGCAACCTGCAGCATGCAAGCAGAAATTCAGCTTGGTCATCGTTCTTTGGGAAAGCTAAGAGATGGGTCAGCATGTGCAGTATAACAGTGGGAGTGATGGCTCACCTAAAGGGATCAAGAGCCTCAAAAGGACTTTTGTGATGAAGGAGAGTTCATAACTGTCCAGACCTTCACCTGCTGGCGTTGCTTGCTTAGTGTCGGCTGCTGGTGGCTTGATCATTTCTGCAAGTAGCTCAGAAATGGGGTCTGTATCATGTAGGTCGCCTTCACAATAGTCAACACCTTCCGTGCACGGATGTTTTTCATGACACATGTCATCTGTACAGTATAGGTCATCTTCGTAATACTCGTCATCTGCACAATATGGGTCATCTTCATAATACAAGTCATCTGCACAGTATGTGTCATCTTCGTAACACAGGTCATCTTCGTAACACAGATCATCTTCATAATACAGGTCATCCTTGGATTGTGGACCAGCTTGATAGCATGCATCATTGGCAGGGCTGCCGTCGTCTGCAGTCCAGACATGCACTCAGTCTACCCAGCTGACCTGCTCGTATAGCGTTTTGTTGTAGAAGTTCTGTGAGCTAAGAGTATGCCACCGGTGCGGCTGCAGTGCTCACCTTGCTCAGGATCTGGATAAGGGCGGGATCCAATTGTGATATCAATGAAGTAGTCATCATCACTGAGTTCAGCAGAGACATCAGGCTCTGTGCCATCAGCAGGTTGTGCTGTTCTGGCAAGGTCAGCCTTCAGGCTTTCTAGCAGGTCTTCAACCATTTGGTCGGTAACCTGTTCATGCTGCCCATATTGATGCAAGAAGTGGGCTAAAGAAGTGCCGACTGTCATGTAAGTGTCGCTCTGACGCAGGCCCCACGCCGCCAGCAACACGCAAACAATAAGGGTAGCAGCCGCAAAATATCTAGCAGGTAAAACTGACTCTAATATTGGCTGCTTTCTGTGTGTGACGTTGACACGACCTTTTGCTTCACCACGCAGTTCCTGACGATACTGCTGCAACTCGACAGCCGACTTTGCAGCTTGTGCAACCCTCAGCGCCTGTTCGGCCATGGTGATCACTCGTCAGCGACCTTCTGACTGGCCTGGCTGATTGAAGCAAAATCACTACGACAAAGGGTCGCCTTCTGAAGAAGAAAGTTTCTAGGCTACGGCCGTTGGCACGAACTTGGATTTTGTCTCGCCTGTCTTGATCAAGGTGCATTGCAATTTGCTTCAATTGCTGAATGCCGCTGAGCGTGAGCGTTACGCCGTAACGCCCGCGCGAACCACCGGGTCAAGGTATCAGGCTTGCCTTCAAGTGGCAAACCAGCAACAGGCCAGCGCTACACGAACAAGGTACACCGAATCTGCAAAAGTGCTTGCAGCAATTGCGACGGATGGCGGCTAGCTCTTGCCAAGCTTGCTTTCGTCAGATCTGGTAGACGCCGCAACGCAAAACACTGCCTCACAAGACGCAGGCCGGCAGGCTCTCACGAGATCACTCTCTCTAGGGTCAGTACAGGTCACAGGCATAACGACACGGCGTCTCGTCAACCCGTTGTGCAACTTTGGCTTTGAAAGTCTGTTGAAGCGAATGCGGATCTGCGGTGAAGCCCACAAACTTGCGGCAAAGCCGCCGTGAGATGTCTTCCAAACAAGGTGACACTACTCGCCAAAGCTTGTTCACGGCCGAGCAACGCGAATACCTGCGTGAGCACCAGGTAACTAGACTTCAGGGCTCTAGCTGCCCTCTTTTGCTGCAGGCTTTGCGTTCTGAATGCATTACAACTTCATCTCAGCATTGCCTGCATGTTGCTCTTCTGTCAGCATATGCTACGCGCTTCCCCAGGTGATGTCCATTCCTCAGCTTCATCAGCTCGCTGGCCAAATCAAGACCCTCAGACGCATTCGGGAGCAGCGCAAAGCCATGCAAAACAAGCAGGGCTTCTTCCGGCCCAGTGCTGCATCTGCTCCCTGGGGCGTTGATCTGAACCGTGGCAACATCTTTGAGGGAGCCAGCAAAGCACAAGACAGCGCTGCAAAGCAGATCAAGCAACCTAGCAAGAAGGCACCGAGAACCCCAAAGATCAAGCCACCAGCAAAGCGAGCAAGGTGTCATACATCATCGTGCTGTCACTGCTACTTATGCAGCTGCCTTGACAACACACCCCATGCACCAATGAGCCCAGATTGCTGTTGGTTGAGCACCATACAACATTGCCTGTGTAATGCGTTGGCACCTGACACCTGTACTGCATGTCAACTGCATCAGGCATGTCAGCTGCATGGGGCCCCAAATGCAACTCTGTTCAGAATGTGCAAAGCATGTCAGCATACAAACACCAGATTGCAACTTTATCAAGAGTGGGCAAAACATGTCACCGAGCGTCTGCAGCATTCAGAAACAGAGCTTGCTGCCTCCATATGCACAGGCAGTCTAGCCAGCTGGACCAGGAGTCTGATGTAGAAGAACAGGAGGAGGATACAGCAGCTGAGAGTGAATCAGATGTGGATGGCAACCCAGCTCGAGACATCAAGCTCAGACCGCGCAAGCGAGTGAGTTTCAAGTTGGATGATGCGCCTTCTGCTGACGATGCCCTTCAGGTAGGCACTCTGCAACAATTACCTGCAATCTGTGGTCAAGCAGAGCATGTGTTATGTGTGTCACACTGTGTGTCGTACTATGTGTCATACTATAAGCATGCTGCAAGCCTGCAGATTATTTTCATTGCTCTGCTGTCATCAACCATGTTTGCACAACAGCCTCTCAGCAGCCCGGCCGGCCATTTGGCTGCGCAACACTGGTTGCTACTGGAATGTAACCAAACTTGTCAATACTGCAATTCTTGACTGGTACTACTGGATTGCAGGATGTGGATGATGATCAAGGCAGCGACAGCAGCGGACATTCTGATGGCTCTGGGGAATCTAACAAGGGCAAGAAGAAGAAGAAGAACAGCAAGAGAAAGAGGCAGAGCAGCAACAGCGCGAGTAGTGCTGAGGGCTTTATTGAGGTGGAGGGAGACGAACCAGCTCAGCTGATGACCATGTTACCAGTAAGTGGTTGGTTTCAAATTTTTGATGTTTCATCATGCATTTTGCCAAATGATCAATAGGTCCTGGCTTGCCCCTATAAATGTACGACATCCTTAGTTGATTGATTGAATTGTTCAGCATGCATTGCATTAAAGGTAAATACACATATGGCATTGATCCTCTTGTCTTTGCAGCAAGTTGCTGCAAGTTGTGTTGTTTGTCATGAATCCATGCATGCCTATGTTGTTGTGCGGTGTCTGCTTGGCTGTACTACTTGGATGTACAAATGCCAACTCTCATAGCATCATTGACTGAGACAGTTGGCTGAGGCTCAAATGCTGGTTTGTGTAGCTCAATATAGCTCACACGCATATTGTGAGGTTAATGATGAGCCTGTATTTAGGTGTACTACATCTGTCTGTTTGTGCAGGTGAAGCTGGATTGGGATTCTGATGATGAGGCATGCAATGTCTGCGGCGATGATGAGCAAGCAGAAGGGTAAGCCTGATAGTAACACATGTGATGAGTACATACCAATCTCTATCACTTACGATGTATGCGTTAGTGCATAAAAATGTTGGCTTCTGCCAACAATGTCACATCTTCATCACTACATGAACGTATCTTGACTAACATCTTTTAGTGTGGGGTTGCTCACGTTAGTTGCCAGGCTGTAGAATACGTGCCTATTTGCACAGCAGTGCCAGCACAATTGCAAGCCTGCTTCAGTTGTGAACGCTCATTCAGGACAGGTTTATAGCCGATTGAATGGTGCAGGGTCTACATTGGCTGAACTCTGACCTGATTACCTGTTCAGCTTATGCCAGGTGTTGCATGCCTTCAGATCTTGTTACACTCATGGCAACAACAAGCCATGCTTCGGCCAATGACCAATGCATGTACATGCAGCTGCAACTATGCATGCATGCGTGCATGCAAACTGTGTTTGTAGATTGTGTTTGCCTCATGCAGGAATGAGATCCTGCTGTGTGATGGGGAGGGCTGTGATGTGGCGGTGCATCAGGCCTGCTATGCAGTGGCTCGGGTCCCGCGGGGCAAATGGTACTGCGACGCATGCAAAGACAAGCTAGATCTGGCCAAGCCAAACTGCGTGTGCTGCCCTGTTGTGGGTGGGGCCCTTCGCAAGGTATGCAACAGCCATGCCCTTTTAGCTTGCACCAACAGGTCCCAATAGGTACGATACATTAGCTGGCAAAGGGTGATGGATGGCGCATTAAGGGCAACTCATCATATTGTGTAGTTAGGACCTTCAGATTTGAATGAGGGAGTGGCTGCTGCAACAGGAGTGAGCTTTTCTTGTGCAATACCACTGCTAAACCCGAGGATGTTGTGCAGGGAAGCATGAGCATTAACTCAGAGCTCAGTGACTTTCACAGCAACAGGTTGTTGCCATGTTTTGCCCTCTTGCGTTGCCTCTGCGACAGACTTGAACTCCTGTGGTGAACTTGCCAGGTGCCATCGTTGGGGCCGGTCAAAGCGGCCCAGGGCTACCCCAACAAGAAGCCCTACCTGCATCTGGCATGTGCCCTGTGGACCCCTGAGATCCTGATCAGTGACCCTGAGGGGATGAGGGGGCCCAAGCTGGACGCCCTGAGGCAACACAGGGTGGACCTCACCTGTGCCATTTGCAAGCAGGCTGGTGGCGCTGTCATGTAAGCTTGCTTTGCCTCTTTCCATAGCAGGTTTGCTGTCAAACTCTCTACTTCCAGTCTGCTTTTAGCTTGCTGGTGACTTCCAGCTGCTTGCTTTCAGGTATATAGTATGCTCTTCTCAGTCCCAAAACGTCTACTTTGATTCAGAAGCATCATTCCTATACAAGAAACCTACACTCAGAAATGTCTGGGGACATCCAAAAACATGTTTCTACATTGCGGAGATGTTTTAGGCATTGCTCAACAGTGGGCTGAGTCTTCATTGCCTGACCAGGGTCACCATGCTATGTGAACATAAAGTGTGAGAGCATGAATCAACTGGTGTTGTTTTGTGGTGTGTAGCCAATGCAGCTTTGGAGTGTGTTGCCGGTCCTTCCATGTGCTGTGTGGACGCCACGTCAAGGCTGCAGCAGCCTTCAGACACACTGACGGACACCCTCTGGCCTTCTGCATGGAGCATTCCAAGGAACGATACCAGCGTACCAGAGAAAAGGTATGCACCTGTTGTAGTGCGATCTTTGAATCTCACAATATGTTTGTCAGCACTAGATAACACTGATGCACAAGGTATGTACAGCTGTATATAATAGCTATGGTCGCCAGGCAGAACCTGTAGCAAAGTAGATACATGTGCAATTGTCTTTACTGGTGTGACAGAAGATGCAAAAGCCATTTGCAGTGGGTCAGCATTCAAAAGTTCCTGTGAATGACAATGAAATGGCTGACTGCTCAAGTGGTCACTGCATGACATGAGTTGCACTCCTGAAACATATGTGTGTGCCTGAGCATCAAGTGTAGTTCAAGCTTTTTGTATTGGCATGCAGCTGATTGCTGGGGATGACTTTGAGCCAACAGCATCTCAGAATCTTGAAGATGCAGAGGCAGCTGCTCAGGCAGCTGCAGATGAGGCAGGGCCCTTGCAACCCAATGACTATGAGATTCAGAGGCAGCGCAACATTGACCGCAACAAGCAAATGCTTGCAGACCTCAAGCGGAAGAGCTTGTGAGCTGCAACAACATCATGAGCCCTAAGCAGTTGTGAATGTGTGTGATGGTGTGTTCCAGTTGGGTGTTGGGTGCTTGACCTGTAGCACCATTCTGCCATTGACAGCCAAGAGAGAGAGAGAGCCCACTAGCCAGGCAAGAAGATTTCTGATGTCATTCGTTACATGTTAGAATGCGATTTCCAGGGAGTTCTGGGGCATACTACAGTAGAACTCATGAGCTGATCAGAGCTAGCTGCTGCAGACTGGCAACAGAACGCGTGTCAACAGGCGAATAATTGCTGCTGGAGTTAAAATGAAGGTAGCATTGACCAGCATTTGTACTTGCACATCAAACAAGCGTGCTAAGGCATGCCTGCGCATGGACATCTGCAACAGCACTTTTGCTACATAGCAAAAAGATGCTAGTGACTACAGAACTCATGATCATGGCTAAGCACGATGATTTCTGATGAACTCTGCCTGTATCCGTATGTTTGCCTTGTTGTGCGCATTCCCGTTTGAGGTCTTGTGCTCAAAGTTGTAGAGCATTAATACAACGTTCTTCTTGAGAGAGAGAGAGAGAGATTACAATGCTTTAGCCAGCCAGCAAGTCTGATCACATATAGAAGAAGACGAAGGTCAAATGTGGAAAACATCAAGACAGTTTAGAACGAACTTGACAACCTGCATAAGATCCTGCTGCGCAAAAAAGGATCTCATGGTGTTTGTGTCCGTGGAAAACAAAGGAGCATACCGCTGCCTAACTGCCTGGAGAGCTG
>JAABUP010010449.1_pt1 | contig 10958 bp, 5 predicted proteins | sample 5559201 | NCBI WGS metagenome assembly JAABUP01 (sample SAMN10711887, study PRJNA513373) | rock metagenome | isolation source: Antarctica rocks | place: Antarctica | reverse complement strand
TTGAGTCATATCACAAGTGATTTTCTTTCAAGTCAACGTCAGAAACTTTGAAAATTCATTGTCATTAAGAATGACAAAAGATTCTGATATGTAAACAGCATACTAAACTTCAAGCATGATAGATGCTATAATTCATCTCTGCTCAAGTATTACATCAATTAAGAAGATCATTTTTCTACTTGAGAGTTTTTTCATCTTCTGAATAATTATGAGCAAACACTCAATAAATATCATCTCGTTAACTCTGTCATTAAAGAATCACATGTACTGTCATGTGTGATGTCTCAATGTCAATGTCAAGAACTTTAAATTCAATCTTCATCATTTCAATTCAGCTCAAATCTGACTCAGATCTTGTTTAAATTTGTTTCAGACATTTTGTTTAAATTTGATTCAAATGTGACTTAAATGTATTTTAGTTTTATCTGTGCATCATTACATTAAATTGTGTTTCATCTTTCTTTTGCTCAAATCTGACTCAGATCTTGTCTAGATTTGATTCAAACATTTTGTTTAAATCTGACTCAAATGTGATTCAGATGTATTTTAATTTCTGTGCATCATCATGTTAAAATGCGTCTCATCTCGTCTTATTCTTCAGACATCTTGCTCAGATCTGACTTAACTGTGACTCAGATCTATTCTAGTTTCATCTGTGCTTCATCACATTAAAATGCGTTCACATCAATTCTCATCTTATTTCAATCTTCATCTTTAATTCTTTCTCATATCATCTTGTTTCTTCTTATCATCTCACAGAAGCTCAGTCTTGAAGAGAGAAGTTACTATTATGATGTCAAATCATTAACTTAATTTAAAATATAAATCATTGATGTTTTAAATAATCTTGATTCATTGAATCTATTTTGCAATTCAATGAATTAAATTATCAATTTAGTTAATGTCATCTTAATCTAGTTTCAGCAATTCTGTTTTGATTATCTCAATCATGTGCGTGAATCTTTGCAATCTTAAATCATAAAACTATTGTTTAGTCTTGATTCTGCTCGATTCATGTATATAAAAGTTGAGTTCTCATTCTTTTCTTTCACTTTTTATCTTTCATCTTGTACATTATCTGATGTATTGTCTTGTATCTAGATTCTATCAAAGTAATAATAATAATATCAGTCTTTTATATTGATAGTATCTTTAATTTAGCTCAGTCTCTGACAACTTCATTGAAGATGAAGTTTGACTGAATGTTCACAATCTCAGCATCACTCATCTTGCTGTCAAGTTAAATGATCATAACATTGACTTCTTCAAGATCAAGCATATCTTTAAAAACAATTCTCTGATCATTGAGTTAAATCTTTCAACATTCATGAAGATTCATTTAATTTTTTATGTCATTCTTCTGAATCATATTGCAAGTGACTTTCTTTCAAATCAATGTCAGAAATCTTAAAAACTTGTTATCATCAAGAATGATAAAAGATTTTGATATGTAAACAGCATACTAAACTTCAAGCATGATAGATACTATAATTCATCTCTGCTCAAGTATTACATTAATTGAGAAAATCACTTTTTTACTTGAAAGTCTTTTCATCTTCTGAATAATTGTGAGCAAGCGCTCGATGAATATTATCTTGTCAACTCTGTCATCAAAAAATCACATGTATTGTCATGTGTGATATCTTAATGTCAATGTCAAGAACTTTAAGTTTAATTTTCATCATTTCAACTCAACTTAAATCTGACTCAGATCTTGTCTAGATCTGACTCAGACATTTTGTTTAAATTTGATTCAGATGTGATTCAAATGTATTTTAATCTCATTTATGCATCATTACATTAAATTGCATTTCATCTTTCTCTTGCTCAGATTTGATTCAGATCTTGTTTAGATCTGACTCAAACATCTTATTTAAATTTGACTCAGATGTGATTCAAATGTGTTTCAATGTTTGTGCATCATTATGTTAAAATGCGTCTCATTTCGTCTCACTCTTCAGATATCTTGCTCAAATCTGACTCAGATCTGACTCAGATTTATTCTAGTTTTGTCTGTGCTTCATCATATTAAAATGCATTCACATCAATTCTTGTCTCATTTCAATCTTTATCTTCAATTCTTTCTTGTTTCATTTTATTTCTTCTCATTGTTTTGCAAAAGCTCAGTCTTGAAGAGAAAAGTTACTGTCATGATGTCAAATCATCAATTCAATTTAAAACATAAATTGTTGATATTTTAAATAATTTTAATTCATTGAACTAGTTCAATGAATCAAGTCATCAATCTAGTCATCATCATTTTAATTTAGTCTCAGCAATTCTGTTTTGATCATCTCAGTCATATGCATGAACTTCTGCAATCTTAAGTCAATAGAACTATTGTTTAGTCTTGATTCTGCTTGATTCATGTATATAAAAGTTGAGCTTTCGTTCTTTTCTTTTGCTCTTTGTCTTTCGTCTTGTACATTATCTGATGTATTGTCTTGTATCTAGATTCTATCAAAGTAATAATAATAATACCAGTCTTTTATATTGATAGTATCTCTAGTCTAGCTCAGTTTCTGACATGCTACGTCAAACTCGCAGCCTCATGAAAGCATTTTTGAGAAAGCTTCGAGACTATTCAGATCAGATAGGTAAAGTAAACAAACAAACAAACAATGTTCGATGCTTACTAACTAGCCGAATATTCTTACTAGTGGTGGTGATCTGATGCTATATTTAGGGTGGCTTCATAATCATCGGGCAAAGGGATATCTATTCTATCTACTCACCTTAACTCCCGTAAATCCGTCTCCCAACACGCTAAGGTAGAGCAACGGGAAAGCGGCACCTTTGCAAATACAAACGCAACCAAACCCAATAAATACACTCGATTTATCAATGCGTACGAAAACGGTCCGATAAGATTCCTCAGGTATTCTAACATCCCTTGGCATTATGACTCTTATTGCGAAAAACGGAACGAGGGAGTCATAGTGGAAGGGGGTTGGCACGAAGAAATGGGAAGGAAAGCTTTTCGGATGACGTTTATAATTGGGGTTTATAATCGGTGCCCTTTTCGATGCTTTACGCTTCCCCCCCCCATATTTATAATCTTATATAATCTCATACAATTCATATCTTGAAAAAGTTCCAAGTCCTTTTCATTGTGTTCCATTGACCCCGCCTACCACCATTGCCATCTCGGTGAAACCCAGTTCTTGAACCGCTTCCACGCAATTGTCTCACTGATATCCAAACACCCCAATCCTCGAATATTCACAATGTTTGGCCATCAGCCTGGCAGCGATTTCTATCGCCAGCGGGCTGATACTGGGGGTTGGCTGTCTGCAAACGTCGCATTGAATCCCATCTCACTAACATTACCTAGATCCCGAGGCTAACCTTCACAACATCGATCCCAATGGCGAGAACTTCAATGATGAAGAAATTACTCACAGCCCAGACCCTCTGGCGACAGCAACAACGGCCACTGCTGTTCCAAGTACAGAGGCGTCTTCGACCTACCAAGCCGACGGGACATGGGGTGAGCGAGATGTCGGCGGTCCCGTGAGCCATCGCGAGGCTATGGAGGATTTTGAGGCCATGCGGAGGGAGCTTACCCAGCTCAGCCAGGTTCGCTCAAAAACGTCTGCAAAGACCGAACGAGGTCGGTTTGGTCGATCAACCACGAGCAGAAGCAAAAGGTCTGCAACCCGAAAGGCTCGGCGGACGCCATCTGCGATGACGGCAAGCGAAGCTAATGACGATGACCTGGAAGCGGGTGACGCAGAGGCGATGGCAGAGAAAGAAGTAGGTTTCGAGCTTGGAGGCTTTATCAAAGAAGGTCACTTCGAAAAGAGGAACCAGGACGGTGGATCCGCAAAGAAGGTGGGAGTCGTCTTCAAGCATCTCACGGTCAGGGGAGCGGGGAGCACGGCAAATTACGTTCGTACCCTGCCAAATGCAATTCTCGGGACATTCGGGCCAGACTTGTATCGAATTTCAACCCGCATTTTTCCTAGTCTCAGATTTGGGAGCTCAGAGCCGACGAGAGTGCTTCTTAATGATTTCACTGGGGTCGTTCGAAATGGAGAAATGATGCTTGTCTTGGGACGTCCTGGATCGGGTTGTACAACATTCTTGAAAGTCATCGCCAATAAACGTGGTGGCTACGCCGAGGTACAAGGTGATGTTCTCTACGGGGGAATTCCTGCCGCCAAACAACTTGCCCACTACCGTGGTGAAGTTAATTACAACCCCGAGGACGATCAGCACATGCCTAGCTTGACCGTGTGGCAGACGTTGAAATTTTCATTGCTCACCAAGACGAAGAAACGGGAGAAGCGGGAGATCAACGTGATTGTGGAAGCATTGCTGAAAGTTTTTGGGATTGACCATACTCGACACACGCTCGTTGGCAATGAATACGTACGTGGGGTCTCAGGAGGAGAGAGAAAAAGAGTGTCAATCGCTGAGACTGGCTGAGACACTGGCCACGAAATCCACCGTAGTATGTTGGGACAACTCCACAAGAGGCCTGGACGCAAGCACAGCACTAGACTATGCAAATTCCCTCCGAATTATGACGGACGTCAGCGACAGAACCACTTTAGTCACTCTTTACCAGGCAGGCGAAGGCATTTACGAACTGATGGACAAGGTCCTTGTTATCGCCGACGGACGAATGCTGTTCCAAGGCCCGGCTAACGAGGCGAAACAGTATTTTATCGACCTTGGCCTCGACTGCCCGGTCCGGCAGACTACTGCAGATTTTCTTACTTCTGTTACGGATCCTATGCAGCGCATCTGGCGCGAAGGATACGAAGCTCAGGCTCCAAAGACCGCTGAAGATTTCGAAAGGGCATTCAAGAACAGTCCGAATTACAAGCGTGTTCTTCAGGATGTCGAAGATTACGAAAAGCATCTTGGGAACACCGAGTACCTTGATGCAAGAGAATTCAAGCAAACTGTCAAGGAACAAAAGTCGAAGCATGTTTCTAAGGGCTCAAGCTATACCGTAAGCTACTGGAGACAAATCATCGCATGCACTAAGCGGGAATTTTGGCTAACTTGGGGCGACCCAACCACACTTTACACCAAGTTCTTCATCATTGTTTCAAACGGTTTAATCGTTGGCTCTTTATTCTACGGTCAACCAACAAATACGGAGGGTGCTTTTACCCGCGGCGGAACCGCTTTCTTCTCAATCCTCTTCCTTGGCTGGCTTCAGCTTACCGAGTTGATGAAAGCTGTCTCTGGACGGGTAGTCATCGCTCGCCATCGAGACTATGCGTTTTATCGTCCGAGTGCCGTCTCAATCGCCCGAGTTATCACGGACTTGCCCCTAATATTTGCCCAGGTCGTCATTTTCGGTATCCTGATGTACTTCATGACCAATCTGGATCGCAACGTTTCGAAATTCTGGATTTATATGCTCTTCGTGTACACAACTACCATCTGTATCACTGCTCTATACCGCATGTTTGCAGCACTGTCCCCAACCATCGATGATGCAGTAAGGTTTTCCGGTACCGCTCTGAACCTCTTGATCATCTACACAGGCTATGCGATACCTAAACCCCAGTTGCTTCAGCAAAAGATTTGGTTCGGCTGGCTCTACTACATCAACCCCGTCTCGTACGCATTCGAAGGAGTCTTATCCAACGAGTTAACTGGCCGTGAAATGGAATGTGCCCCACAGCAGCTCATTCCTCAAGGTCCTGGGATTCAATCACAGTACCAAGGCTGTGCTATCAGTGGAGCACAGCTTGGCAGCACTACCGTGACCGGAGATCAGTATCTTCAGACGACCTACCAGTACGCACGCTCACACCTGTGGCGCAACTGGGCTGTCGTCATTGCCTTTACGGTCCTTTATATATTGATCACTGCAGTTGCCTCAGAGATATTTTCATTTGTCGATGGGGGTGGAGGAGCTCTGATCTTCAAGAAGAAGGCCAAGAAGGAAGTGAAATCGGGCTCCAAAGTCGCTGATCTCGAAAAAGCCGGGACTTCCGGAGACAGCAGTGTATCGAGTGGTCAGCTACCAATTAACCTATCCGAAGAAGTTGACATGCCAATGAACACGAAGGCTGAAAGTGTCTTTACCTGGACCGACGTCGTATACAGCGTGCCGTATCAGGGAGGTCAACGTAGGTTGCTTAATCACGTTCATGGCTACGCAAAACCTGGCGTTCTGATCGCCTTGATGGGCGCGTCCGGAGCTGGAAAAACCACGCTTTTGAATGCTCTAAGTCAGCGACAGAGAGTCGGCGTCGTCCTTGGAAATATGCTGGTCGATGGCCGCCCCTTGGGTCCAGAGTTCCAAAGGTTGACTGGTTTCGTCGAACAACAAGATTTGCATGACCGTACCGCAACGATTCGCGAGGCCATTGAATTTTCTGCCATCCTACGGCAAGAGCGCAATGTTCCTCGAGAGGAGAAGCTTGCCTATGTCGAAGAGATTATTGACCTACTTGAATTGCGCGAGCATCAGGATGCTTTACTTCTGTCTTTGGGAGTAGAGCAAAGAAAGCGAGTTACGATCGGGGTCGAGCTGGCCGCGAAGCCTTCTTTGCTGTTCCTCGACGAGCCCACCTCTGGTCTCGATAGCCAATCGGCGTACTCCATTGTTCGCTTCCTTAAGAAGCTGGCTCGAGCTGGCCACGGTCTTATTTGCACAATTCATCAGCCCTCATCGCTTCTCATCCAACAATTCGACATGATTCTAGCACTAAATCCTGGAGGTAATACGTTCTACTTCGGCCCTGTAGGCGAAAATGGTAGCACTGTCATCAAGTATTTTTCAGATCGCGGAGTTGTCTGCCCACCTTCAAAAAACGTGGCAGAGTTCATCTTAGAAACTGCAGCTAAGGGTGGGAAGAGAGCTGACGGCAAAAAACTGAACTGGAACGAAGAATGGAAGAAATCTCAAGAGAACAAAGATCTTCTCATGGATATCGAAAAGGTCAACGCGGAACGGAGCAAGATTCCACCCCCAGCGATCGATACACAGCACGAGTATGCTTCGCCTATATGGCTACAGATCACAATGTTGACCAGGCGAATGTTCACACAATATTGGCGGGATCCTTCCTATTTATATGGGAAACTGTTTGTTGCGGTTATTATCGGAATCTTTAACGGTTTTACCTTCTGGAAACTTGGCAATACCGTCCAAGACATGCAGAATCGCATGTTCACTTCGTTTCTAATCATCCTCATTCCACCCACCATCGTCAACGGTGTGGTTCCTAAGTTCTTCCAGAACCTATCGCTCTGGGAAGCTCGTGAGAATCCTTCTCGCATCTACAACTGGGTGGCGTTCTGCACAGCATCAGTTGTAACCGAGATACCGATCTCCATAATCGGTGCTGTCATCTACTGGCTGTTGTGGTATTACCCTACTGGACTGCCAACAGACAGCTCCACTGCCGGCTATGTCTTCTTCATGGTCATGCTCTTCTTCCTCTTCCAAGCAAGCTGGGGCCAATGGATCTGTGCTTTTGCACCGTCCTTCACAGTCATCTCTAACGTCCTTCCCTTCTTCTTTGTCATGTTCGGCCTTTTCAATGGCGTGGTAAGACCTTATTCGATGATCCCGGTGTTTTGGAGATACTGGCTCTATTATCTCATCCCCAGCACATACTGGATTGGTGGAGTAATCGCTGCTACTCTTAGGAATATTCCGGTTATTTGTGGGCCGGGCGAAGCCGCATATTTCAACCCCCCTCCTGGCCAGACTTGTCAGCAATACGCGGGGGCCTTTGCTGCTAATGCTGGAGCTGGCTACTTGACCAATCCAGGCGCGACAAGCAATTGCGGCTACTGCCCGTACAGCAATGGAGTGGAATACATGGCTGTTCTGAACGTGGTGCCTAGCGACAAGTGGAAATACCTGGGCATCTTCACGGGTTTTGTCTTCTCAAACTGGGCGCTAGTGTACTTTTTCATTTACACTGTAAGAGTCCGTGGCTGGAGCTTTGGGATGTCGACGATATTTGGCACATTGGGCAAGGGGGCTGATATCATAGAGGAGGGGGTGAAAAAGATTATAGGACATGGTACGGAAAAAGAGTAGACTCCCAGGGGTGTTCAGCAGCATTTTGACATTACAGCAGTCAGAATCTCTAGACAACAGTTAGAATAGAACAGTATCACAGCAATGGCTTTTAGCATACTAAGCTTTTGGTCTTGTTTTGGTCTATCCTTTCGAAAACGGTGCTGGCAACTGCATGTGTTTTCTATACAAATAATCATATTCAATCGAGCAAAGAAAAGACAGCGCAGGACCGCCGCTGTAAGGCTTAGCGGCATCTTTTAGACATCACGTCTCACCATGTCGATAACTCTGCCGACGAATCCCGCGGCAATGGTCCAAAGCCGTTGTGTGTTGGGGCCGATTGTATTGGTCCTCATGATCTGAAACTGATGGGTTGATATGCGCTCTCATGCCAACCTTGCAAGGTACGGGGTGGCTGTGTCTCTAATAGCCGCAGTTGAGATGGATGTACTACGTATTTCAAGTTGCTCTCCTGGGCAACCAAGGTCGTCTTAACTGCTCAGATCCTTCCTCTCACCGTGGAGAAAGCTACCCTACTTTCAATCAGCAATGCATTTCCACCCCAACGACCTACCAGTTCGACCCTCCAAAGCTCGCGATGGTGTCTACCGAGAATTCTACCATAACTCCACCGCCGCGCGTATCAACACAGATGAGGTCATCGTCGAGGCAATTCGAAAGCAATACCCAGACCTCCATCTATCTATCACAGTTCAAAGTAACTGCGACATCCTTGGTTACGCTGCCTCAGGCCACGCTCAGGCCATTCCTACTGACGCGGACGATTCGCTATCTGCAAGCCTCAAATGGAAGTTTTACTATCCTCCGGCACGCCGCAGTGACGAATCCTTAGGAGTTTTGGCCGAGTCCGTGCAGTTTGGAAAATACTTCTACACATGGAAGGACCAAGAATACTTAGTGTACATGGTCGTTGGGGAGCGATTTGGATATGGTCTTGGGATGCTCTATATTCTTGGATCATCGAGGGAATCTACCGAATCTTTGATGCTTGAAGCCTCGAAATGGACGGTTGATCTCCATGACGAGATTTTGGTCTTCGATGGAGGGTATTGGAACAAGAGTCGAGAGCTTTGGCAAACCGTGCAGGACTCATCTTGGGATGATATAATCATGAACCCAAGCAGGAAGAAGGTAATTACCGGAGTAGTTGATCAATTCTTCAATTCGAAGGAGAGGTATGCGAAGCTGCAAGTACCGTGGAAACGAGGCTTGATAGCTTATGGTCCCCCTGGGAATGGGAAGGTTTGTTTTACCAATCTACGCGAATAGAAAAGGTGCAGACTAACAAGATCCACAGACAATTTCCATTAAAGCCATGATGCATTCTCTTTCCGACCGATCCGACCCAATTCCAACACTATACGTCCGTACTCTCACAAGCTTTAGGGGGCCAGAGTATAGCCTTAAGCAAATATTTAACAAAGCGCGGACAACAGCACCTTGTTTCCTAGTCTTCGAAGATCTCGATAGCATCGTCACTGAATCAGTCCGCAGTTACTTCCTTAACGAGGTCGATGGTCTCAAGAGCAATGACGGTATTCTTATGCTTGGAAGCACCAACCATCTCGATCGTCTGGATCCAGGTGTAGCAAAGAGACCAAGTCGTTTTGATAGGAAATATTATTTCCCTAATCCGGATATGTACGAGAGGGAGCTGTATTGTGAGTATTGGCGCACTAAACTCGGTGAGAATGAGGATATCGAGTTTCCGGCTCGTCTAAATCAAGCCATTGCATCCATCACCAAAGGCTTCAGCTTCGCCTATATCCAAGAGGCTTTTGTAGCCAGTCTGCTAGCTATTGCAGGCGAGAATGAAGACGATCAGGACGGTGAAGCAGCTATGGAATCTCTAGATGGGCAAAACTTCTCTGAACTTGTCCGCGGTCTGAGTCTTTCTGGGGGCAACGAAGACCTAGAGAAGTACGTCCTATGGAGGCAGATGAAGAAACAAGTCAAGATTCTGCGTGAGGATTTGGAAGAGGAGGATTAGGTAAAGGTAAAGCAGCTGGAAAGGCTAATGGCCTTGCTGCAGGTTGGAGTGCAGCACATTTTCAGACCAGTATATCTGACGGGATCTTCAGCGGTCATTTTGCTCTTAAATGCCTGTACTGTTTTCACTTTGGGCCATGGTATGACACATTCAGCATCACTCATTTGCAATGTTTCAATCTTGCAGGTTGGTACAATTACTGATCTAATGACCACGTTTTCTCCAATGTTGAAATGTGAGCAGGTAAATGGCAGTATACTGATATGTATGACTATGAACAGCGTATGAGCGGTATTTCCATAACCTTGAGACCTAGACATGCCGGTGTCTGAACAATGGCATACCCAGAACAAAATTGCTGTAAACCACTACATCACATAACGCTGCATCCACCTTGCGACAATGCACCGTCTTCTGTGGTCGTCTTCGCCGCAACCTTCGCGATATCCTCAAACACCTGGTTCATCAACTCCCCAGTCACAGCCGAGCATTCCGCATAGCGATCACACCTCATTTCCTGCGCCACCCTATGTCCCTCCTGCGGATAAATCGTCCCCTCCCCCTCCACTCTCAAATCCCGCTTCAGCCCCAACAGCATAACCGGAATATCCTCCGTCCCCCTCTGCGCAAACTCCCCCCTCACGATCCCCTCCCTCCTCAGGTTGTAGTGCCGGATGGCTTCCTTCCTCCACGCATACTGCGCGTTGACCAAGCTCCGCCGGTCGCTGATGTCGTAGCAGATGATGATGGAGTCGGGGGAGAGGAGGGTGTAGTGTTCCGGGGACGCGGTATCGGAGAATTCGAAGCGGTAGGGGCGGTTGTACATGCGGATGTTGTAGACGAACGGTTGGTCTAGGTCGTGGAGGGGGGCGAGGGTGGTGGAGGGGCTGGTGAGGGATGATTGGCCATGGCTGAGGCGGCTGGGGTGCGAGGTTTAGC
>JAABUP010010448.1_pt1 | contig 10958 bp, 11 predicted proteins | sample 5559201 | NCBI WGS metagenome assembly JAABUP01 (sample SAMN10711887, study PRJNA513373) | rock metagenome | isolation source: Antarctica rocks | place: Antarctica | reverse complement strand
CGGGGACCGGCACCTGCTGGTGGAGGCCGGTCCGCCGGTGCTGGACCTCAGCGTGCGGGTATGGGTGCATCTGCTGGCGGAGGCGTTGCGCGAGCGAGGGCTGGTCGGGCTGTGTGAGCTAGTGGAGGGGGTGCGCTCACTGCTGATCGAGGTGGACCCACTGCAGATGTCCCCGCACCGGGTGGCGGAGCTGCTGGCCGAGCTCGCCGAGGCGGTGGCGGACCCGAACACGGTGGTGCTGGACTCCCGCGAGGTGGTGCTGCCGATCTGCTTGGACCATCCGCTGGCGCACGAGGCGATGACCCGCTACGCGCGCACGGTCCGCCCGGACGCCCCGTGGTGCCCGGACAACGTGGAGTTCATCCGGCGGATCAACGACCTCGCCGAGCGCGACGAGGTGTTCGAGGTGTTGACCAGTGCCACCTACCTGGTGGTCGGGTTGGGCGATGTGTACCTGGGGGCACCGGTGGCGGTGCCGATCGACCCGCGGCACCGCCTGGTCACCACCAAGTACGACCCGGCCCGCACCTGGACCCCGCAGAACGCCGTCGGCATCGGCGGGGTGTACCTGTGCATTTATGGCATGGAGGGCCCGGGGGGGTATCAGCTGGTGGGACGCACCGTCCCGGTGTGGCGCAACCTGCCAGGGCGCGACCCCGTGCCGTGGTTGCTGCGCCCGTTCGACCGGTTGCGGTTCGTCCCGGTCAGCGCCAAGGAGCTGACCGAGCTGCGGGCCGACATCCACGCCGGGTGCAGCGACCTGGTCACCCACCCGGCGACCTTCTCCCTGGCCGAGATCGCCGCTGTAGAAGCGGAGCACTCCACCGAGATCGGCACCCTCCGCGCGCGGCGCCGCGCCGCGTTCACCGCAGAACGGGAGCGGTGGCGAGCATGAGCACCACTCAGACCAGCGCGGCCGAGGCGGCCCTGTCCACCGCCTGCAGCGTCGGGCTACCGGTGTTTTTGTCCATAGTGGATGCTGTGGTGGTCGGGAGTGGCCCGTTGGCCGGGTTACCGTTTGCGGTCAAGGACAACATCGACGTCGCCGGTCTGCCCAGCACCGCGGCCTGCCCGATCCTGACCGAACCGGCCACCGCGCACGCCTGCGCGGTGCAACGCCTGGTGGACGCCGGTGCGGTGGCCGTGGCGAAGACGAACATGGACCAGTTCGCCACCGGGCTGGTGGGCACCCGCAGCCCGTTCGGGGTGTGCACCGCGGTGACCGATGCGACCCGGGTCAGTGGGGGCAGCAGCAGCGGCAGTGCGGTGGCGGTGGCCTCGGGGGTGGTGCCGTTGGCGTTGGGCACCGACACCGCCGGTTCGGGGCGGGTGCCGGCGGCGTTCAACGGCCTGGTCGGTGTCAAGCCCACCCGCGGGTTGGTCTCCACCCGCGGGGTGATGCCGGCCTGCCGGTCCCTGGACTGCGTCACGACCCTGACCCGCACCGTGGCGCAGGCCCGGGCGGCGTTGGACGTCATGGTGCACCCGGACCCGCTGGACCCATGGTCGCGGGCGCAGCCGGTGGCGTTGCCGGCCGGGATCGCGGAGCAGTTCACCACCGTGGCCGTGCCCCGCCAGCAGCTGGACCTCGACCCGGAGACCCGCACCGCGTGGGATCGGGCCCTGCAGCATGCGCGCACCCTGGGGCTGCATGTGCTGGAGGTGGACATCGAGCCGTTCCTGCAGGCCGCGGCGTTGCTGTACGGCGGTCCGTGGGTGGCCGAACGCTACGCCGCCGTCGGTCATCTGGTCGATGTCGATGGCCCGCACCTGGATCCGACGGTCGCCGCGATCGTCCGCGCCGGTTCCCGGTTGAGCGCCGCGGAGGCGTTCCGGGCCTTCGACGCCCTCGCTGGCCTGCGTCGTCGCACCGAGGGGGTGTGGCAGCGGGTGGACGCGCTGCTGCTGCCGGTGACCCCGGGCCATCCCACGGTGGCCGCGGTGCACGCCGACCCGGTGGGGGTCAACAACCGGCTGGGGATGTTCACCAACTTCGTGAACCTGTTCGACCAGTGCGCGGTGGCCGTGCCGGCCGGTCTGCGCGATGACGGGCTGCCCTACGGGGTGCAGCTGATCGCCCCGGCCTTCGCCGACCAGCCGCTATTGGACCTGGCGGCGCGGTGGTGCGGTGAACCGGTGGCGGTACCCGATCCCGGTGTGACGGTGGTGGTGGCCGGGGCGCACCAGAGCGGGTTGGCGCTGAACGGGTTGCTGGTCGCGCGCGGGGGACGGCTACTGCGGCGGGCCCGGACCACCGGGGGTTACCGGTTGCTGCGGGTGCCCGGCGGGGTGCCCCGCCCGGCGCTGGTCGCCGGGGACGGACCCGAGCGCGGCTTCGCGGTGCAGGTGTGGCAGCTGCCGGCCCACGGTCTGGGTGAGCTGGCCGCCGAGCTGGGCGATCCGCTGCGGCTGGGCCCGGTGCGGCTGTCCGATGGCAGCGTGTCGGTGGGGTACCTGGGCGACGCCGGGTCGCTGGCGGGTGCGGAAGACCTCAGCGGTTTCGACGGCTGGCGGGACGCGGCGCCCGCCTGATCGCGCACGCCGACCGCCGCCGTCGGCGCGCAGGGCATCGAGCGCGTCGCCGAGGTACCCGATCGAGCGCCGGAGTTCGGTCCTGCGTGGCTCCCGATTGCCCGCGGAGCGGGGTTCTCCTGGCAGGCTGTCAATCTTCGGCCAGGGCGATGCCAAGCGCTTGTGCCGCCTCGTTTTGCCGGTTGTCACGGGACAGGAGTCGCACCTCGTCGGGGGTTGACTCGCCGAATTGCGCGCAGGCGGCCAGGTGAATCGCATCCAGTGTGCGCAGAGGTGCGGTGAGGACATACCGCTGCGCAAGAGCGATGGTGTCGCTATCCAGGGCCAAGACGCCCAGGGGCCCAGTATCGGAGGTGTCGGTTGCGTACCGATCCAACAGCTCATGGGCGGTGACCAAATCGATCACGCCGTCTCGGCTTGCCCGCGCGAGTGCGCCCGCGATCTCGACGTCCGTCAGCTCACTCGTGATCACCGGGCAGTCGCCCTCGTAGACGACGCGCGTCAGCTCCGTGCTGTCGGACTGGTCACCCAGATAGACGCGGCCAAGTGCGCTGGTGTCGATGTAGATGATCACCGCTCGTCACGTTCGGACGACACGAGGTCCGAGGCGTAGCCGGGGACCGTCGAGACGGTTGCTAGGGGAGGTGGGGATGCCCTGGCCGCGCGCGACATCAGTCGTCCTGCCGTAATCGCCTCGCTCTTCCAAGCCTGCCGTCCCCCGACAGCCGCGCCCAGCAGCCGGGTGACGTACGCGTTGACGGACTCGCCGGTCAACGCGGCATGTTCCTTGACCGCCGCTGCCAGGGACTCATCAACCCGAGTAATGAGCTGCTTCATACGCTAATGATAGCAGTAGTGGTGCGATTTGCTATCAGTAACCGAGCCGCGGTCCCCATCCACACCGCCCGGTAGCGCCAACCGACCTCTGGTGCGCGTAGAGATCTCCGGGCGCTCGTGATGCCGGGCCAGCGGCGTCGTCACCATCGCATCGACCGGCGCGAACGCGAGCATTTACAACGCCGGACGGCCAGGACGTCGCGAACTCTTGGCGCGCGAGGCTGCCTGCGCGCCCTGGTAGTCGACATCGCCGCCGCTGGTCACCACATGCTCATCACGCTCCGGTACGAGCACCGCCGCGCCGAACATGAACTACTTCTAGCCGTACCTGACGCAATCCATGGTGCTGGGCCAAGGGCGGCCACTGGCGCGATCGCGTTCAGCCACTCGTGACCGAGGTCCGCCCGATCTGACCTCTGAACAGCGCGAAGCCCGGCTCACCGACCGTCCGGACGGCTACCGGGCTCACTTCCTGAAGCTCAGCGCAACAGGCACCACCGAGTGTAGAGCTACCAACGCGGCGGCCGTCACCCAATCGACCGAACCCCGGTCAGGGACCAGATTCGCTCCGCTGCTAAGGAGACCCCAACGTGCAGAACGCTCCCGGCGTTCAGAGCGCCGCGAACAGCGCCCCGTTACCGACCGGGGCAACCCGCCGGCGCCGTCAGGCGTCCAGCCCCCCCAGCACCGTCGCCGAGCCGGAGAGCCCCAGCCGGGTGGCACCCGCGGCGACCATCGCCAACGCCGCCGCCGTGGTGCGAATGCCGCCGCTGGCCTTGACCCCGAGCCGGCCGCCCACGGTGCCGGCCATCAGCGCCACCGCGTGGTCGCTGGCCCCGCCCGCCGGGTGAAACCCCGTCGAGGTCTTGACGAAGTCCGCTCCGGCATCTTCGGCGGCACGGCACACCGCCACCAGGGTGTCGTCGTCCAGCGCGGCGGATTCCACGATGACCTTGAGCACCCCCGGCACTGCGGCCCGGACCGCGGTGATGTCGGCCCGCACCGCGTCCAGGTCACCGGCCACCGCCGCGCCCACGTCGATCACCATGTCCACCTCGTCGGCACCGGCCGCCACCGCGCCCGCGGCCTCGACGGCCTTCACCACGCTGGTGTGCTTGCCGGAGGGGAAACCGCACACCGTCGCCACCACCAATCCCGCTCCGTCCACCGGCAGCATCGACGGCGGCACGCACACCGCCAGCACCCCGAGCTCGCGGGCCTCATCGCACAGCGCGGCCACCTGGGCGGGGGTGGCCTGCGGCGCGAGCAGGGTGTGGTCGATCATCCGGGCTAGCTGGGTGCGCGAGAGGGCGGCCATGCTCACACGTCCCTGGTGAGCAGCACGACTTTGCCTAGCGCCTCGCGACGTTCCAGGGCGCCGATGGCGTCGCCGGCCCGGTCGAACGCGAACTCCTGCGGCTGCGGCGCGCTCAACTCACCGGAGGCCAACAGCGGTTGGAGCACCGCCCACTGCCGCCGCAGGTAACCGGAGTGCGTGGTGAACCAGGCACCCCAGCCGACCCCGACCACGTCGATGTTGTTGAGCAACAGGCGGTTCACCTTGACGGTGGGGATGTCACCGGCGGTGAACCCGACGACCAGCAACCGGCCGCTGGGCGCCAGGGAGCGCAAGCTGTCGGTGAACCGGTCGCCGCCGACGGGGTCGAGCACCACGTCGACCCCGCGGCCGCCGGTCAACTCTTTGACCGCGGTCAACCAACCGTCGACGAGCACCACGTTTGTGGCCCCGGCTGTCCGGGCAACGTCGGCTTTCGCGTCGGTGCTGACCACGGCGATGGTGCGCCCGGCGCCGAGCAGCGCCCCGAGCCGCAGCGCCGAGGTGCCGATGCCACCGGCCGCGCCGTGCACCAGCAGGGTCTCCCCTGCCGCCAGTCGGCCGCGTTCGGCCAGCGCGAAGTGCACGGTGAGGTCGTTGAACAACAGCCCGGCGCCGGCCGCGAAGGAAACCGCGTCCGGCAGCGGGAACACGTTCTCCGGGGCCAGCACGGCCACCTCGGCCATCCCCCCGCTGAGCCCGGTCAAGCCCACGACGCGGTCTCCAGGGGCGAAGCCGCTGCGCTCCGGCGCGGAGCGCACCACCCCAGCGACCTCACTGCCCGGGGTGAACGGCGGGTCGGGTTTGTGCTGGTAGAGGCCCCGGGTGAGCAGCGCGTCCGGGAAGGCCACCCCCGCAGCGTGCACGTCGATCACCACCTGATCGGACGTGGCTGTCGGCTCGTCGACATCGAGGACTTCGACCGAGTTCGGCCCGTCCAGCCGGGTGACCTGCACTGCGCGCATCCAATGGTCCTTTCGAGGGGGTCGGCGGCAACGCTGACGTTACCCAGCCGCGGCGACCTCCCCCCGCACGCCCACCGCCTCATACGTCGCCCGAGCTCGGCCGTCCCGCGTGGCCAGCGCGTCATGCTCGCGGGCGGCGAGTGCGACCAGCGGGTCATAGACTGCACCGCCTGCGCCGTCTAACTCGGCGAGAACTGTGGGCAACTGGCGTGTTGTGGGGGCGCTCGGACGACCGGAGTCGATCAACCCGAACACCACATCGTCGTCGATCTGCGTGGTCCCCGAGATCACCAAATACCCGTCCTCCGAGACCGGCTGCGCGGTCCTGGACGTTGGCACGATCGCCCACCCAGCTCCGTAGCGCGACACGTCCACTCGACTGCCAGGGGTGAGGCCGTTACCAGTGGGACCCCAGTCCCGGCCGCGCAGGTGGTGAAGGCAGTGGCCCCGGGGGCCGAGTAGCGGGGCCGGGCGGTGGGGTCGTGCGGGGCGGGGCTGCTCAGCCCAGGGTGGCGCCGGTGGCGGCGCGGACCTCGTCCTCGGTAACCCCCGGAGCGCACTCCACCAGGACTAGCCCATCGGGGGTGACGTCGATGACCGCGAGGTCGGTAATGATCTGGTTGACGCAGCCCACGCCGGTCAGCGGCAGGGTGCACTCGGTGACGATCTTGTGCTCCCCGTCGCGGCTGACGTGCTCCATCATCACGATCACCTTGCCGGCGCCGTGCACCAGGTCCATCGCCCCGCCCATGCCCTTGACCATCTTGCCGGGGATCATCCAGTTGGCCAGATCCCCGCGCGCGCTGACCTGCATCGCACCGAGCACGGCGACGTCGACGTGCCCGCCGCGGATCATCGCGAAGCTGTCCGCGGAATCGAAGTAGCTGGCGCCGGCGAGCACCGTCACGGTCTGCTTGCCGGCGTTGATCAGGTCGGCGTCCACCTGCTCCTCGCTGGGAAACGGCCCCACCCCCAGCACCCCGTTCTCCGCGTGCAGCACCACCGTCTTGTCGGCCGGGATGTGTCCGGGCACCAGGGTCGGCATGCCGATGCCCAGGTTCACGTACTGCCCGTCGTGCAGCTCGGCGGCGACCCGGGCCGCCAGCTCGTCGCGCGTGAGCGTCATGACCGCACCGTCCTCTGCTCGATCCGCTTGACCACATCGGGCACGTGCACCACCCGGTTCACCATGATGCCGGGGGTGTGCACCTGCGCGGGGTCGATCTCGCCGGGCTCCACCAGCACCTCCACCTCGGCGATGGTGACCCGGCCCGCGCACGCGACCGACGGGTTGAAGTTGGCGGCGGTGTGCCGATACACCAAGTTGCCGTGCCGGTCACCCTTCCATGCCTGCACCAGCGCGAAGTCGGTGCGGATCGCGTGCTCCAGGACGTAGGTGACGCCGTCGAACTCGCGGGTCTCCTTCGGCGGGCTGGCCAGCGCGATTCCACCGTGGCCGTCGTAGCGCCACGGCAACCCCCCGTCGGCGACCTGGGTACCGACCCCGGCCGGGGTGTAGAACGCCGGGATGCCCGCGCCACCGGCCCGCAACCGCTCGGCCAGGGTGCCCTGCGGGGTGAGCTCCACCTCCAGCTCACCGGCCAGGAACTGCCGGGCGAACTCCCGGTTCTCCCCAACGTAGGAGCCGACGGTGCGCCGGATCCGGTGGGCCGCCAGCAGCATGCCCAGACCCAGACCGTCGGTGCCGCAGTTGTTGCTCACCGTATCCAGATCGGTGGCACCGGAGTTCAGCACCGCCTCGATGAGTGCCTCCGGCACCCCGCACAACCCGAACCCGCCGACGGCCAGCGACGAGCCGTCGACGATGTCGGCAACGGCTTCCGCGGCGGTGGCGACGACTTTGTCCATCACGGGGGTGAACCTAGCGGAGGGCACCGACGACTCCGCCGGCCACCTGGACCTGCGCCACTCACCGCCCGCGGGTGGCCGATCGGCATGGTCAACAGCTGGAGGCGACAAGGCGGGACGGAGGGCTCGCTGGACTAGCCGTTCCAGGACCAGGCGTACACCCCGTCGTCGACCGCGCGCCCAGCCGCACCGAGCTCCAGGGGCCGGAAGGTGTCGACCATGATGGCCAGCTCGTCCACCTCCTGCACGCCCAGGCTGCGCTGCACCGCACCGGGTTGTGGCCCGTGCGGGTGGCCGCCGGGGTGCAGGCTGACCGACCCGGGCCCGATCCCCGAACCCGCCCGCGCCGCGTAGTCCCCGGACACGTACAGCATCACCTCGTCGGAGTCGACATTGGAGTGCGAGTACGGCACCGGGATGGCCAGCGGGTGGTAGTCGACCTTGCGGGGCACGAACGCGCACACCACGAATCCCGCGCCGGCGAACACCTGGTGCACCGGCGGTGGTTGGTGCACCCGTCCGGTGATCGGCTGGAAATCGGCCACGTCCAGCGCGTACGGGTACAGGCACCCGTCCCAGCCCACCACGTCGAACGGGTGCGCCGTGCAGGTCAGCGCGGTGCCCACCACCGCCCCCCGCACCCGGTGTTTGAGCAGCACCTCGACACCGGCACCGTCCACTCCGGACCCCTCGACCAGGTGGACCTGCTCGGGCGCCCGCAGGTCGCGCTCGCAGTACGGCGCGTGCTCCAGCAGTTGGCCGTACCGGGACAAATAGCGCTCCGGCGGGGCCAGGTGAGCGCTGCCTTCGACGCACCACAGCGTCACCGCCGGCTCCGGCACCCAACGGTGGGTGGTGCCGCGCGGCATGACGACCAGGTCACCGGCGTGCACCGCGAGCACCCCGAACGCCGTCTCCACCCTGGCTCGGCCGTCCACGACGAACACGCACTCGTCGCCAATCCCGTTGCGGTACAACGGACTCGGCGTATCGGCCGTGACGTAGGCCAGCCGCACGTCGTCGTTGCCCAGCACCAACCGGCGCCCGGTCACCGCGTCGCTGCCGGGGTCGAACGCCAGCTCGGGCAACCGCAGGTGCCGGGCCAGCAGCGGGTGGTTCGGGGTAGTCGACCAGTCGCCGGGGTCCCATTCGGTCGCCGCCGTCACCGCCGAGGGGATCCCCCGGTGGTAGAGCAGCGAGGAGTCGGCGGAGAACCCCTCCTCGCCCATCAGCTCCTCGTGCAGCAGGGCGCCGGCCGCGTCGCGGTGCTGGGTGTGCCGGGTGCGCGGGAGCGAACCGACCCGCCGGTAGTGCGCCATGTCAGAGGTTCCCGCGGGCGTCCTGCTCGCGTTCGATCGACTCGAACAGCGCCTGGAAGTTGCCCTTGCCGAATCCGAGGGAGCCGTGCCGCTCGATCAGCTCGAAGAACACCGTCGGCCGGTCCCCCAACGGCTTGGTGAAGATCTGCAGCAGATAGCCGTCCTCGTCGCGGTCCACCAGGATCTTGCGCGCCTGCAGCTCGGCGACCGGCACCCGGACAGCCCCGATCCGCTCGCGCAGCACCGGGTCGTCGTAGTAGGAGTCCGGGGTGTCCAGGAACTCCACCCCCGCAGCACGCAACGCATCCACAGTGCGCAGGATGTCGTTGGTGGCCAAGGCCAGGTGCTGGCAGCCCGGCGCGCCGTAGAACTGCAGGTACTCGTCGATCTGGCTCTTCTTCTTACCCACCGCCGGCTCGTTCAGCGGGAACTTCACCCGGTGGTTGCCGCTCGCGACGACCTTGCTCATCAACGCGGAGTACTCGGTGGCAATGTCGTCGCCGACGAACTCGGCCAGGTTCTCGAAACCCATGACCCGGTTGTAGAAGTCCACCCAATAGTTCATCCGCCCCATCTCGACGTTGCCCACCGCGTGGTCCAGCGCCTGGAACAACCTGCGTGGGGCGCCGGCGGGCTTGACGTAGGACGACGAACGCTCGACGAATCCGGGCAGGTAGGGGCCGGTGTAGCGGGTGCGGTCGATCAGGGTGTGCCGGGTGTCGCCGTAGGTGGCGATCGCCGCCTGCCGGACGGTCCCGTGGGCGTCGGTGACGTCGTGCGGCTCCGCCAGGATGGTGGCGCCCTGGGCGCGGGCGTGCGCGATGCACCGGTCGACGTCGGGAACGTCCAGGGCCAGGTCGACGACGCCGTCACCATGGCGGCGGTGCCGGTCGGCCAGCGGGCTCGCCGGATCCACCGCCCCAGTGATGACGAACCGCGCCGAACCCGACTCGAGCACGAACGCCTTGTGGTCGCGCTGACCGGTCTCCGGTCCGGCGTAGGCGACGAGCGTCATCCCCCAGGTGCTGATGTAATACTGCGTGCTCTGGGTGGCGTTGCCGCTGACGAACACCACGGCGTCCAGCGCGTTGACGGGGAACGGGTCGGCACTGTCGTCATGAGCGACGAGGCCCACCAGCCGGGTCAGTTCGGCGACGTCCAGCTGCGCGGCCACCTCGCGTGGAGTCAGCGCGATGGGCGTCTGGGTTTCCATGGGCACGGCTGCTCCTCAGATGAGTGGTGTGCGCACCATCACCCCGGCACCTCCGACTGCGCAACAGAGCAGTTCGACGCTGAGCATCCTGCGCAGTCTGTCCGTCTGATCTGGGTAACAGCTAGGCAGTATGTCCATCATTGTGCGCATGCCCAGCACCGCGGACACTGACCCGTGTGCCCATCGACGACCTCGACGCCCGCCTGCTGGAGTTGCTGCACGCCGAGCCCCGGGTGGGGGTGCTGGAGGCGTCGCGTCGCCTTGATGTAGCGCGGGGCACCGTGCAGGCGCGCCTGGACCGGATGCAGCGCGAGGGGGTGATCGCGAGCCTGGCGCCGACCCTGGACCCCGCCGCGTTGGGCTACCCCGTCGCCGCGTTCGTCTCCGTCGAGATCGCGCAGGGCCAAGGTCACGGCACGGTGACCGAGCACCTCGCCGCCGTCCCCGAGGTCCTCGAAGCCCACACCACCACCGGTTCCGGCGACATGCTCATCCGGGTGGTGGCCCGAGACCACGCCGATCTGCAGCGGGTGATCAACGCGATCGTGGACGGCACGCACGTGTTGCGGGCATCGACGGTGATCGCGCTGGAAACCCAGGTGCCGCTACGCACCTGGACGCTGGTGCGCGCCGCACTGCGGTGACCACTGCGGTGACCACTGCGGTGACCACTGCGACCCACCGGCGAACCGGGCACTCTGCGGCTAAGCAGTACGGTCCGGATAATCGGTCCACGCCGGGAAAAGCGGACGCTCTGGAAATAACGGTACACAATAGCCGAAAGTTCGGTAATGAGGGCTAGGAATTAGTGTTGAGGTCGGCCCTTGTTCATCTCCGATGGCTACCTTTCCTCCGACCGCGCGCAAGCCCAGCAGGCGGACGAGACG
>JAABUP010010446.1_pt1 | contig 10960 bp, 13 predicted proteins | sample 5559201 | NCBI WGS metagenome assembly JAABUP01 (sample SAMN10711887, study PRJNA513373) | rock metagenome | isolation source: Antarctica rocks | place: Antarctica | reverse complement strand
GCGGGGCCCGAGGGTCAAAAGAGGGTCGAGCTGGTGAACAGCATCTTGCCCATCAAACAATGCTAATGTTCATGCAGCTGGGCTGCATCATCTCAGGAGTATTGCATAATTCAAACTGTGAAGTAAGCGAAAGTGGCAACAACATATGGTCAAAATACATAAGTTACGGATATCCTCAAGGGCAGGGGTCATAGTTTCAGAACAGTGTCGTCAATTATTCATAAGTCAGTGTCATGAGTCCAAGCTCTTAGCATGATGCACTGGCTGATATACAGAGCCTGCCAATCTGCAGTGGAGTTCTGAACCAACGAAAGACACTTCAGCTCACAATGCATGGGGCCGTTTAGTCTGATTGTCAATGCATATCTCCTGTTATGTCATTGACATTCCAACTTGCAACTCATATCACAGGCATTCAACCTCTGTCACTGTGTCCCTGGCAAATTGGCATGATTTGGATAGTGGCTGCAGAGTGACTGGGTTTCCTCAGTCATGCCAGAAATGAACATGCACACTAGTGGAGGAAGGCCTTCTCGAGTCAAGGCCCGCCAAAGGACAGCAGTGCCAGTCATGAACAGGGAATGCAAATGCAAACTAGCAGAGGAAGGCCTACTGGAGTCAAGGCCTGCCAGTCTGCAAAGGACAGCAGTGCCAGTCATGAACAGGGAATACAAATGCAAACTAGCAGAGGAAGGCCTACTGGAGTCAAGGCCTGCCAGTCTGCAGAGGACAGCAGTGCCGACCATGGATACCCCAGCAGAGACTGCACAGGAGCCAAGGGTCTCAGGCGCATGCCGCACCATCAGACGCCGCTGGTCAAAAATCTTGAAAGCAAAGGATAGGATGATGACGCCCAGGAAGCTCATCAGGAAGTCTCCGGCACCATAAAGGCCGGTGCCCTGCAGCACTTAGAAGCATGCTTTTTTTTGTCGCATGCGTTCTTTTTGTGACATGCATTCTTTTTGTTGCATGATCGGACAGAGCACCTATTGGAAGCTGAGCATGCCTTGGTCAAGTTGGCAAGCTGTGTGGGATGAAGGCGAGGTAATGCTACAAAGTTGATGTTGAAACAAGGTGCACCATGTTGCTCTTGGATAGCTGCTGAAAGCAAGGTGAGCAGCAACAGCAGCAGCAGCATAGCATTGTCAGGTAGCTTTGCAACGCCTACTAGTAGTCCACTAAGTTGCAAAACCATTCACAGGAGTCACAGCATTGATCACCCAGCAGGTCAGAACAATAATAATAATAATAATAATTAAAACGCTTTCCAGCTCATGATGAGCTAGGTACGTGCAGGACAAGTCTTGTCTCTCCAGAGCAGCCTGTCTTGTGCATCCCTATAAGGCCTACTAATACGACAGACTGTCAGAACAATGAAGTGCAGCAATGTCAATGCCAACAGCATCATACCTTTGTCAGGTAGCTTTGCAACGTTTGCTGGTAGCCCATGCCTGTTGCCAGACCAAAGACAGCAGCTCCAGCATTGATCACCAAGCAGGTCACAATGATGGGGTGCAGTATGCGATTGGCAGGTGGTGGAAGGAGGGAGCCTATGAGGGTGCCTTCTAGTGTTGCAGCTAGTAGGCAAGGGAAGGTCATGTAGATGGCCCAGCCTGGGTTGAAGCATGCTAGAGCCACAGAGACAGCTGCCACACCACCTGCGCAGAAGCTGCTTCTTCATGTGTAGGGCTCACAGGACTCAAATGACTGTGCAGAGTCTTGGTGACAACTCTAGCTGGTGCCCTGGGCCACTTCAAATTCTTACTGTTGTGTTGCAAGACCTGAAGCCGGCTTCAGGCCTGGCAAGTTGATTGAAACAGCAACATTTACGTGATTTACTTGGAACACAGCCAAGAAGGTGATGGGCGCAAGAGAGGAAGAAGGGGGTAAGTTCTGTAGCTTTCAATCGCAGGTGGGTGCATGAGGACATCTGAAACAGGGTGTGAGGAGGCGCACACTTGCTGGAGTACCTGTCAACGCACCTGTATGGTAGGTACCTGAAAGCTAATGAAACAAGTGCACTGTGTGGCAAGCAACAATGTGGAAAACCAACAAAATCGAGCTGCATCAATAAAGGCAGCACATACCCCAGGTGATGAAGTGCATCTTGCCAAACGGGGGCAAGGCAGCAGCAGTGGGGGCATCCAGCATCTCTGTCTGTACATACTTGCGTACAAGGAATGCCACTTGGGCTGTTGAGAGCAGAGTGAGTGGCATGCCAATGGCAACCACACCAAACATCTTGGCCAGCGACGTGCCTGCATGACATCCTTGCAGTGGCCAGTGCATAGCATGTGACACAGACACACACACTATCGTGTTATCTTTCATTTGTTGCGAGTGTCAATGATATTGACGTTGTTGATACTGCTATCATATTGGCACAACCCATTTTACTGTTATTATTCTTGCTATTCTTATTCCACCCCACCTGTTTTTGCTATAGTGAGCTTATCAACGCAGCTGCATGCATATAAGATGCAGAGGGTGAGGCAGGCGTGTGCAACACCAAATGACAGCAACAATCTTCACTACTGTGCAAGCACATGGAAAATGCCAAAGCGTTGAACAGCTGACAAGACAGCAAAGCATGACCTTGAAAAAGCATCAAATTTGCTTTTTACCCATCAGCTATGGGGTAACGACCAGCCACATGCACATTGCCATATGACTGCACAACCAACAAAGGCCACTTGCGCCTCTCCAACATTTAGTCCTAAGTTCAGTGCCCTCAATGATCAGGAGCAGGGTGTTGATTGACACTCATCACCTCCCTTAGTTGTCAGCGTGCTTTGCGTATTGACCCACCTTCAATGCCTTGAATGGTGAGGGGCAGGACAGCCAAAGCAGGCACATAAAAGGCACCAAGCCATCGTTGAATCCACAGGATTGCCGGGTCAAACCACCTCACCAGCTTCTCAGCTTTTGCAGGGGAGACCTTTTCAATGATGGCCAGGGATGAAATGATAGTAAACATTCCTGTCACAGATGACAACACTGCATCGCTCAATTGTGGCAATGACAATTTTGAGCAATGACAACAGGACAGCATGGTGATGCTTGGCTTTGGCCATAAAGACAAAAAGGCAGAAGCATGGGGAGCACCAATCAAGACACAAGACACCTGCCAAGGTGCAAAACAGTATCTCTGCAAGCCTGTCCGAACAGCAACAGCTTCCTGCTGCACACTAGTCAGCATTCGTGATAGTTCTGTGTCTGTGACTCCCACCCTCATGACATATGCATTATCCGTCCTGGTTGCATAGGGGTACAGCGTAGAGCTTTGTATCTGCAAGGGCTTGGACCAGTAACACAATGCGAAGATAGGTGGTTACCTATCAGGGCACTGGGAAATTGTATACCCAGCGCATGTGTGAGCTTGCTGAGGCCTGTGTTCATGCCATACAACAGCAGGATGGCTAGTGAGAAGTGAGGCAGGGTGCCAGGCATCTCTTCCAGCTGCTGTTGTGCAGGCTCATCTTTGTGTTCCTTTTTCATGTCCATCTGCCTACAGAAACGGCAGCAGGCTTTTCTTAGGCAGACGCAGTCAATCTTCCTGCAGGGAGGTCTGTCACACTGGACAGTGGCCAAAGGTTGAGATGTTTCCAGGGATGGCCTTTTCTGTTTGCTGCATGCCCTTCGATGAGTCTGACAGGCTCAAAGTGTGTGACAAGGCATATTCAGCCATAGGGCAGACAACGATGCCAGTGAAGGACGCAAATCAGCAGCAGCTGTGGCCTGATGGCACTAGGCAAACATGACACAGCAGAGTAGACGTGGTGATCTGCAGTGCAAGTGGAAGACGTCCGTGCAAGTGCTGGCAACTACCCTTTACTAGAAGGTGGCGCGTCAGCTTCAGCTTCTATGTATTCATCAGCCTACATGGTAAGCAGAGTCATGAATATGGTGTCAGGAGCAAACCAGGGCAGGCAGGTACTTCAAACTATTAGCATCTTTGCACTGCATTTTGACAGCAAACTGGCACAATCTGCAGGCGGCAGTGTGTCCGTTTGCTCATATTTACCAGTCTATTGATGGGCAATTCATCTCTCCGGGCTGCGTGTAACTGCGTCCGTGGCACCTGAGTCGAGGTTTTGCCTGTGTTTGCACTCACAACTGTCTTTAGTGTCTCTACTGAGATGAGCTGACTGTTGTGTCTTGGGGGACATGATCAACGCAACTGCGCGGCTTGCAGCCTGACCCTTCCATGAACTGGTCACAAGCTTTCCAACGGAAGGTAGGTCACGGACAGGTTTGAGGTGGTCGTGCACAATTCGTCGGCATGTGCAGAGAGCACCGTACCAGCTTGCCCAGGTGTTGAACCGAAGGTCACCGGGCAAGGTGCGACAGTAAAATACGCAAGGGTTGCCGCGCAAGGGTAACGAGGTCCCTGAATGTGGCGACAGCGACGACTGATCTGGGTACACCCTTTGAACGGTAGTCGTGATTGTACCTGTGTACAGCGCGCAAGCGAGGCAGTGCTACGCCAGCTGCAGAAGCGGGCGCCTGGGGTACCGAACGTTTCAGCAGGCGGCAGCATTGCTTCCGAAACATTTGACTTGATAACGCACCCGAGCTGGATTGCGGAGGGAAAGGGGCCAAAGGCGTGTTGCAGGTCAAGTGTCTGCAAAAGGCCCTCTGATCATACGTGAACGGTGTCGTAGGAAAACGTTCCGAGAGATCCACAAAAAGTGTGCGGTTCTAAGACCTGAAGCACTTGCAGTTGTGTTTGGATAAGTTCGTGTCACCGGTTCGGGCAAGGGCAATGCGAGGCGCACTCACCAGCTCTCAAGTACAGGCCCACGTCACTAGGTGCCGGCAGAGACCTTGCTGTGGAAGCCTTCGTCGTCCAGTGCCTTTCACGTCTTACCAAACGCCAGCAGGTATGTCGATGTCGCACAATCAAATGACTTGAACGTCCGCTCTGCGCTGATCAGCATGTTCCCTCTGCAGCTGAGTCAGTCCTGCACAGACACAGAGGAGGCAAAGAGCAGTGGCGTCAGCAACCTCTGCATAGGCAAGCCACCAGGAAGCTTCAGACCTGCTGCTCATCAGACAGTGGTGACAGTCCCCCAGTATGCCTCCAGGCTTGAGACATAGCAGCTGTTGCCCTTTCACTGCCTTCTGCAGGAGACCTTTTGTATTCCGCTGGCATGCACAGCTCAAATTCTCTGTTGAGACTTGCCCTACATTGTCGCATGTCCTTTCCTTGAACAGCATGGAAATGCGCAACATCGTGTATGTCAATGTTGTTGCAGAAAAATACTGAGTTTGGCTACTCTCGCAAGGATGTGATTATCATCGGCGTAAGCATTTTTGGAGGCGGATTTGCCATGTACTACGGCCTGCAAGCTGGAGGCTTATCAGCAGGCATTGCTGGCAATTTTGTACAACTTTTTGTTGTACTTGGACTGTGTATTGGCTGGATTGGATCCTACATCTTCAGAGTTGCCAACAAGGTCAGCTGCATTGTGTTGACACCCATGACTGTATTGTGCTGTGTCACATGGCATGATCAGCTCACGCTATGAGTCATTAAGCATACCATTGCGACTGAGCCCGCCAGTGTGTCCAGCAACCAGCTAGGGTGATGGTGACAGAAAGAATTTCGAGTTGGCATGATGCAGGATATGACATACGTGAAGCAGCTTGAGAACTATGAGGAAGAAGTGATGGCCAAGAGGTTGGAAGAGATGCCTGAAAGCGAACGAGAAAAGTTGATGGCCAGTGTTGAGGCTGAGAAAGAGAGGAGACAAGCGCGGCAGCAGCAGTCAAAGTGAATTGCGTGTTTTGTCTGTGTGTTGTAGCACATCAAATTTCAGATTGCCTGCAGTTCAATACAGAGCTTCCTTGCTCAGGTGGTGGCTGCACATAATTGCTCTGTTCTATGCTTATAGTTAGCCCTTCTGTCAGAGTTCATTATACCATTGGGTCCATCTCAAAGTCCATGATGCTTGAGACTGGCAGCAGATTTTATGTGCCACGTGTGCACAGCTGTGCACGTGAGGTGCCATAACGCTTCTGGAGGGCTGCATTATGGCACAAACATTGACAAACATGGACTATATATGTAACCAGTAGGGAGATGGTGATTTCAACAGTGTATGGAATTTTCAGCATGGGGGATGGGTGACCTGACAATCTGCAACTGTGCGCGTTTCGGACTGCGTTGGCGCAGCCATTGTCCCGTGTGTTTCCATTGTTACAGCAACACTGTTGGTACAGTACCAAAACTGACTGTTGCAGCTTGACCTCAAACCGCCAGCCTGAAGAGGAGATCTTCAAACTTGCACCACTGTCACCAAATGAACCGTGCTATGCTGTGGTCAGGCCATTCAAATGGTCTAAACAGGAAGATGTAGACTGTCGCTGCGTTTGTCAAAGCATAGCCTGCTATCGTGAGCCTGAGCTGTGAAGCTGATGCCGGCTGCATATGGAGAACAACCATGGCAAACGGAATCATGAAGTACCTGCAAAAATATCCAGATCAGATGGCTGTAAGCCTTCAAGGCAATCAGAGACAATACAGGCAGACACGTTATGGCATCGTGACAAATGTCTATGTGCCTGTGGCATGCTTAACATTATGCATTCTATGTAACACAGTACTGTCAATGACATAGCTGCCTTGCCATTGACAGCTTGACGTCTGCTGAGGGTGCCAAGGTGCACACACTGCAGCAATATAGGGCCATCATTGTTGCTGCACAGATGCTGTGACCATTCAGTTTTCAGGCAAGTCTACAGCATGGATATCACCAAAGCAGTGTCTACATATACAACACGTGCAAAGTGCAAGAGACTACCTGAACTCGATCAGCCAGGCAGGCACAAGAGTCACTACTGTGCACAGGGTCATCAGGAATGCACATGACTTGGACTGCTGTGCCATTACACTGTTCCATACGCTCCTGCCAGAATATGCATACAGAGGTATCAATGCATATCTGGCTGCTGGAGACCTTGCTAAGATGTCTTTCCAGATGTAGAATGTGTAGTGCCTGCAGGCAGTGGCATTGGGATTTCAGACATACAGAGCAACTGTGAGGCCACAAGCAGCTTTTCTTGTGAATTCAGCATTGCCGAGAGAGACAGTATAGCATACTAGCGTGGATGATGTACAATGCATGGACCAGCATGGATCAACAGTCAAATGCAAGAATGAACAAGTGTTGAATGCATGAATGAATGAACGAACGAACGAACGAAAAGACACATGAGTGAATGCATGATTCACTGAATGCATGCATGCATGAATGAGGCAGGCAGGCCGGCAGGGTATGAGGGCAAATGAGAGAGGTCATTGCAGGTATGACAAGGTGGCATCCCACACACACATGGTGTACAGCCTGTGTCCTGCTTTATGTCATGTGTATTCATGTTGCTGCTCCTGAGGTTTATGGCAGAATACCTGTTATCAGCAACAAGATACGGATGGACCATTGTGAACTTGTTCACAAGCAGACCTAGCATGCCAGTGACACCCAACAGCTTCATACTGGTCTGCAGTGGCTGCCATTGTAGGGCCTGTTGCAGACCTATCAATGCTTCACGCAACCTGCACAACACTGGATACGCTCAGACCAGTCCTGACCAATGCAACCCTGACCAGCAACTGAGATAGATTGCATGTCTGCTGGGACAGTATGAGTCTGTCCTCTACATACCTGTCTGTATTTGACACAGCCATGGTCCTGGCATGCTTTCAATGCAGGCCAAGCTGTCACAAGAGCAACTAGCTTATGCAGCACGAGAAAGGTTGGGAACAATTTAGCTATGCAGACTAAGCTGCACTTTGTGAAAGACCAAAAGCACAAGTGTGTCCTCAATCAGAATTCCATGTCAAGGCCAATGTTAATTTTGCGCCAGCCGTAGTTACTTTGCATCAAAAGCAACCATGACCAAGCTGCTACTGGCTACATGAGTTGCTGTCTTGCGCTTGCTGCGTTGCTGGCATCCTGTTGCTGCATTGCTGGCATCACAGCTGCCAGATATAAGATCAATAGAGGACCTGCCTGCTGATCAAACCCTGTTCATAGACAAGGGCAGGCCGAGAGTCTCACCGGGCAGGGCTGAAATGAAAGGGGGCCAGGGCTATGGCAGTGAACAGCACAAAGTACAGCGGCTGCATGAGGTGCTTCACAGGTGTGTGTGCTGCCTTGTCCCCAAGCACGATGCCCCCATTCCACACCACAAAGGCAGCAAAGGTCAGTGGCACCAGGATCAAGGCCCAAAGATCTGCCAGCAGAACCCATTTCAGATGCCATACTCTTTCCACAGCAAACATGAGCTGCTGTGGCAGTGCTTCTGGGATTGGCTTGTCTGACTTGGCTTTGAGGCAACGCTTCAATACCAACATCTGCAGGCTCACATTGCAAGGTTGCAAACTGGAGGCTCAAGTCATGCCATGCCCTTTTGAAGGCATACAATAACTGCGCTGAGAGTGCCTCAGCAATTGCTGGCAAGCGACATTCAAATCAATGATTTGATACTGACCACGCACAGCAGTACTTGGGTAGATCAAGGTGATCCATGCATGACGATGAAATTGCATGGGTTGGCTGATGACAGCCTTTGCCTTCAGCCTTATGACATTACCCTCAAGCAGGTGTCAGCGAAACTTTACACATGTGTCAGGCTGGTGTTAGTCTGCATTATGTGTGGCATGATGTGCATAGCAGGATACTTACTACATTGTAAGGCAGATCTGCACATTGTCACGTCAAGTAAGCTGTGCAGCTGTTGGGTACTGCTGAATGTCAGGGGGAATTGCATGCGTAATCAGGGGAGGGAAGCAGGCCTACCCCTATGATGAAGCACACCCATACAGCATTCGTCTGCCTGAACAGCACAGCCCAGCCGGCTAGTAAGGCACTGACCTTGTATCTGTGTTTCAAACAGGCCTGCAGGACAGACACAACCAGTGTATTGTGGCATCTCCCTCCAGGACTCATCACAATACAGTCATAGGACTACCAAGCACGTAAATATCACAGGTGCTCTTTTCAATGAGGTGGCGAGAGGGTTGTGCACTCCTGTGTGCCCACATGCTATACTAAGTCATGCAGATCCATCTGAGCACTGCATGAAGGCAGACAAACAAGCCGCCATACCCCCTCCAACACATGTGGCAGGGTGAAGCGCCAGTCATAGATAAATGGTTATCATCTTGAAAAATTCATCACAGCTTGCAGTAGAATGCAAATATCAGCAAGCAAGTTGCCATTGCCTTTGCATGTTGTTGGCTGTAATGGCACGCCTGCAGGCAGAAGGGACTCACCAAATATGAAGCGATGACAAATGTGAGGGAGCCCACATCTGTGTAGTACAGGAAGTGGAAAAAGAAATGTAAAGGGAACAGCATAACTAGCCAGGCCTGCAAGATCAGAGTGTTTTTGCACAACTTTGTAAAATGCCAATCCCATGTGCTGTCCAAGTGCCAATCTAAGATGTGCTGATGCAACAAGCCAGAGCAGCGCACAGAATTCATCACTGTGCATGTCTCATTGAGCAGACGCTATTCTGCTATCCAACAATTTCAAGCTCCATTCAACAGCATGCGAACACTAAAACAACGTGTCAATGTGCTGCATATGGCTTGAGTTAGGTTGCCGTGCCAATGCTGATGCACAGGCCAGTGACCCACGGCACATATAATGTTGTGCCAAGCAAGAGACCTAATGCAATCATGAGTTGGGAGACTGCTCGTGCTTGCTTACCATCTCAGTGGAGACAGCAGAGGTAGCCACTGGATGAAGTAGCTGGTATACATTGCGCAAGAGAACAAAGCAAACCACCCCAAGCACCAAATTGCAGCTTCTCAGGAGTGTTGTGTTGCAGTCCTGAACCTGTGCGCAGAAATGTAAACGTATGCTGGAACTCTCACAGACTAAGGCACATTGGTTGCAGAGTTTGCCACTACTAGTAGCTGCATATGTCATATGATGTAGCCGGTTTTAAATTGAGCTGTGGACAGTGCATTTTCTGCAAGCATGCAGCTGCTACACTGCCAACCCAAGGTGAGCATGATGTTGCATTGTGCCGTGCTGACTGTGGCTATGAAGCGTACCAGTGGCAAGTATTGATCAGGCAGACACACACTGCCCAATAGCTGAAGTGCGCGAGCGTGAGCAGTGCCAAAAATGTACAGTCCTGGGAATGTAGTGATCTTCGGATCCCACCGGTCGAACAAGCCTGAACAAAACCTTTGCGTTTGTGGAACGTGAAACGGTTCATCCTGCATCAGGGTTATGGTACATGCTTTGCAATAGCAGCGTTAGGTTGTCAGTACGAAAGGCGATGACAACACTTACCTCACCATGTACGGCTCAGGAGCGTGTGTGTAAAACATCCACGCAAAAGCAAGTAAAAGGGGAAATAGCACAGTAAGTGAGGCTGGCAAGCCATTCAATGTGCTAATCGTCATGTCACGTACAATGCCATGTATAAGGTGGTCGTGGTTGCGTCTCAGACAGACGCAGGAAATTCTGTGTACCAGACAACCTGCAATAGCGATCACCGCTTGCAACTGAAAGAAATGGGGCTGGGGAATACAAAATGCACAGACATATCGGGTACACAGAGAAGATGAAGAGTGCACCTGGTCACAAGTTTGACATACCCTTTAGTTTAGCTTAGAGTGCGTCAGCTGTGAACATTAATGTTTTCATAAGTGCTTTAGAACATTTGAGTATCTTTGTCTGACACTTTCAGTCTACTGCAGTCCAGCTGGTCCAATGGTCATGGTTGGCCCCAACGACCTTTAAAATCTAATGAATGAATGAATGACGTGAATTATCCACATGTTGAAAGTCGCTAGAAATTGTACATCGCCTCAATGCAGACGTTACTGTTGATGAGCTGAGTCAGAGCATCAAGCGCTTGAAACGTGGCAAAAGTCCTGGCATAGATGGCATCCTTGCAGACATGATCAAAGATGGAGGTGATCTTGTGCAGCAGT
>JAABUP010010442.1_pt1 | contig 10964 bp, 15 predicted proteins | sample 5559201 | NCBI WGS metagenome assembly JAABUP01 (sample SAMN10711887, study PRJNA513373) | rock metagenome | isolation source: Antarctica rocks | place: Antarctica | reverse complement strand
TGGGAGAACGTGGATAGCAAGGTGCCGTTGGAGGACCCGCTGTTCTGCAGTCTGATGACCCGGGGGTAGCTGGCGTCCTCGTTGGGATTGGCCGAGATGTTCGGTGTGTAGAGCGCGGCGCTGGTGTAGGCGCTGGCCGGCGCGGCAAACACCAGCAACCCAGCCGCCACCGTGACCACAACAGCGCCGAGGGCACGCGTTCTATGCCACCTCGAAGACCGCAGAAAACGACGCATGTGAGCTCCTTCGATAAGAGGTCTGCAACGTTGCAGGCTGCAACGTTGCAACGGTAACTCACTGTGGTACACGCCACAAGCCTGTTCGATGGACGGTCATCGGCGACGCTGCAGCTCCGAAGGTGTAGTCGGAGAAGTCGGAGAACACTCGGACCGCACCCGCCGCGGTGAGTGGTCGACATGGAGAGCGGGCGTTCTGTTCCAGAGTGGACACCCGGCCTGGCCGGCGACGTTGCTCATTGCCGGGTTCTCGGTTCAGATGTTCATGGGACGACGAGCACGGATCATCTGCCTGCAACAGTTGCCCTTCCGACAAACGTGCTGACCGGCGACGTGCCCTTGGCGTGCAGTGCCGGTGACGGTCCAGGTCAGCAATGGAGGAACCCCCCGCGACGTGCGGGCAGGCGCGTGCATGATGTTCATGACGCACTGGAAGCAATCACGGAGGTACCAGGTGAGCGAGGTCAACGATGAGCAGGCACAACAGGTGTATGGCCGGATCAGCCGCACGTGGCGTCTGGTGGCCCCAGCGGACAAGCGGAGCATGATCGCCGAGCTCAAGGGTGTGGGTGGTTCCGCGCTGGCCGGTACGGTCGCGAAGCTGATCGACGAGATCGAAACCGAACTTCGCCTCCAGGAGCTGGACCCGGGGGCCTAATTCTGAGTTCGCCGGCGGCCCAGCAGCGCGATCGCCGACTGGGGAATTGGTGATGTGGGCGAACATCACGCCGCCCGTGACAGATCTACGACGCCGCGGACGACGGGTTCAGGTCAGTCGCCGGCATCTTCACCGCGGGTTGTCCGCGGCCCTGATGAGCCAGGGGGTGGCTGGGCCGCGGTAGGTGCGGCCGAGTCTTCGCCGGCGGGCGTTGGTGTGTTTTCGGGTCGGGTGGGGTGGAGCGGGTAGTACTCCAGCAGGGCGTTGTTGAACTGGGCGCCCAGGATGATCGCCATCGACGCGAAGTAGTAGAACAGCAGGAACGTGATCGGGGTGGCCAGCGCACCGTAGGTCAGGCCGTGGGTGTAGACGTAGGACAGGTACAGCCGCAGCCCGAAGCTGGCGATCAGAAAGACCGCCGCGGCCAGCAGCGCGCCGGGCAGCCCACGCCGCCAGGGGTGTTTGCGTTTGGGTGCCACCCGGTACAAGGTCGCGAGCAGCAGAATCAGCAGCACCGCGGTGACCGGGTAGTAGCTGATCGAGACGATGGTGGTGCCGGTGCCCTGCCACCGCGCCGGGAGCAACCTGATCAGGTATTGCGGTCCGATGGCCAGCAGCGGCAACAAAATGATGCCGAACACCAATGCGATCAGGTAGACGCCCAACGCGAACAGCCGCTCCAGCGCGGCCGGCCGGAACTCGTGCTGCCGGTAGGCGATGGTGATGGCCTCGATGAACGCGGAGATCGTCGACGAACCGGCCCACAACGACACCACCAAACCCACCGAGATGACGTCGCCGCGGCCGGCGTTGAGGATGGTGTTCACGGTGTTTCCGACCAGGTTGTTGGCGACCTCAGGGTTGAACACACCGTGCAGGAACCGGTCGATCTGGCTGTGCAGCATGGCCAGGGTGGCGGGTCCGAACAACGGGGCCACCAAGCCTGCCAGTCCCAACAGCGCCAGCAGCATCGGCGCCGTCGAGAGCGCGCACCAAAAGGCGGCCTGCGAGCTCAACCCGAACAATGAATCACCCCAGGCCTTGGACAAGGTCCGGCCGGCGACCTTGCGGTACCGCCGGTGCCGGGCCGGCGGCTCGTCATCAGCCCGGAACTCATGCCACGCCGCGATCACCGGCCGGCCGCTGTCGGCCTGCGGCGGATCGTTGGGCCCCTGCGCCCGAACCGGCGCGGTCACACCCGGCGAACTCCCAACGACGTCCGTCGCAGGGCCAAGGTGCTTGCTGGTTTGAAATCGGCTGCTCACACCACACTGGATTCCCGCCAAACGGGCCAGCCACGCCCGACCGGCGCGGCGCTCCGGCTGGCCGCAAGTGTGGGGGAAGCCGAGCTGCGGGCACCCGCCGGGCTTTTATGGGAATGACCGATCTCAGTGAGCTGGGCACCCACATGGTCGTGTCCCGTCGGCCACGCGTTGTGCCGTTTGGAGGGTCGGCGGGCGCAGGCGGGCGTTGCATCGAGGCGAGGTGTTGTAGGCGTGGCCGCAGGAATTGATCGGTAAGCAGGCCGAGTTCTGGGTTGTGCTGGCCGGCGGGTCGACGCTGCAGGCTGCCTGTGATGCTGTCGGGGTGAATCGGCGAACTGGCCGCCGCTGGCGGCAAGCGACCGGCGGGCAGGTCCCGCGCAAGAGCCCGAGTGTATGCATAACTGCTGGCGGATCTACTATCCCTTTACATCGTAAGAAAGCGCACCCACTAGGACAGGTGAGGCGGATGAGCGTCGAGAACGTGGTCTGCCAGACACCGTCCCCAGGCGTCGACGAGCTGCAGAATCAGATCCGGAACTTGGACGCCGCCTTGCAGACCGCCAGAGTCATCGGACAGGCGCAGGGCCTGCTGATGGCACAGAGTCGGTGCACGGCGCAGGGTGCGTTCAACCAGCTGGTGCAGATGTCCCAACATCTGAACATCAAACTTCACCTAGTGGCCGCCGAGTTCGTTTGCGTTGCCACCTACACCACCTGCGGCCCTGCTGACGGCGCGGCGGCCAGCTCGACCGTTGAACCGGAAAGGCCGAGCCGAGCCCGGCGAGCCGCAGCTGTGCGCCTCCACTGAAAGTCACACCCCGGCAGCAAAGCGACCACGACCGAGAGCGGACTGCGCGTCGTGATGTTGGACGTCAGACGTGCTGTGCCGCAGGCGCCGAAGGGTCACCGCTCTCAGCGAGCTTCGATCTGTCATCGGCGGATGAGGTCCGGTCGCTCTTGGAATCCATCCTGTCGCGGAGAAGCCGACATATGTCGGTGTTCCATTTCCAAGGTTTCGAGACAGTTCCGAAGCCGGCAACGACCGCTCCAGTGGGATCTTCGTTTCTGCTGGTCAGCGCCTTCCGGTGGATTCCCGAAAGTCCGTCCCAAAACCTCTGTCTGATTACCGTGTTGGGTGGCGACTTATGGGACAATGAGCGTATGCCGTCCCGCCCGCGTCGACCTGTCGCGAAGGAACCGACGCCGACGCAGGTCTCGCACGCGGTGCTGGGGTATGCCCGGGTGAGCACGGGGCATCAGGTGTTGGATCAGCAGCTCGATGCTTTGGCGGCGGCCGGCGTTTCGGGTCGGGTGTTCACCGACACGATGTCCGGGACGCGGGATGACCGTCCTGGTTTGGCTGAGCTGATGGCGTATGCCCGGGCCGGCGACACGGTGACGGTGGTGGCGTTGGATCGGCTGGGCCGTTCCTTGTCCGGAATCGTGCAGACCGTGAAGACGTTGGGGGAGCGTGGGATTGTGTTGCGGTCGCTGCGGGAGGGGGTTGACACGTCGACCTCGACCGGGCGGATGGTGTTGGGCATCTTTGCCAGCTTGGCGGATTACGAAAGGACGTTGATCGGCGAGCGGGCGGCAGCGGCGCGGGAGGCGGCGCGGATCCGAGGCCGGCAGGTCGGCCGGCCGTCGGCGTTGACGGGTGAGCAGGTGGCGATGACGGTGCGGATGCGGTCGGCGGGGGAGTCGGTCGTCGACATCGGCCGCACCTTCGGTGTTGGTCGGTCGACGTTGTACCGGCTGTGGTCGAGCAGCGGTGAGCTGCCGGATGTAGCGACTATCAGCCCGGATCGTGGAGCCCACCGATGAACGGCCGCCGACCGTTCCGGGCGGTGGTGGCGGCCGCCGCGGTGTTGTTGTTGGCCGGTTGTCAGCTATCCGGGGACACCTTGCCTCCGCCCCCGGTCAACCAGCCCGCGGCGGCCGGTGCACCGGCGGGCGGTGCGGGCAGTACTGCCGGTGGTGGGTTACTTCATGCCGGGCGTGGGTGGACCGGCGCCGGGATCGTGGGGGTGTTCCCGGCGGCGGGGAGCTGTCATCTGCGGTTCACTGCGGCCGGGGAGCCGCTGCCGGATCCGCGGTGCACACCCGGCGCCGCGGACCAGGCCGTGACGCAGCAGAACCTGCACACCACCGTTTGCCGCAAAGGTGGCTACACCCGCACAGTGCGGCCGCCGCGGGCGGTCACCGACGCGGCGAAGCAGAAACTGCTCGCCGCCTACGGCATTTCACGCTCCCACACCCACGAGTACGAGCTGGACCATCTGTTGGATTTGGCGTCCGGCGGATCGTCGGCGGTGCAGAACCTTTTCCCGCAACCGAACGTCCTGAAAACCGCTACCGGGTCGGCCTATGTCCACAACGACAAAGACCGGGTCGAGGCGTACACCTTCCACGCACTGTGCGCGGGAGAGGTGACCCTGGCCGCGGTGCAGCAGGCGATGACCTCGGATTGGACCACCGCTGTGCAGAGGTTGGGGCTACCGATGATTCCCGCCGGCTACACCGGATGACGCCCGCGCTGCTGGCCGCGACCGTGGTGGTACCAGGGTCGGTGACTGCGTTGGCAGATCGGGTGTCCGGCCCGGTCGCCGGCGGCCGCGGTGGTGGTGGGTGCGCTGCTGTTGCTGATTCTGGTGGTGTGGCTGGCCCGCAAGGTGGTGCACAAGGTCATCGGCATCGCCGTCAGCGTCGCAGCGGCGGCCGCCACGCATGCCGGCACGCACACCTGGACCATCATCTGATCAGCACTGCCACGCACACCTGAACATAGGTGGTCGTATGTCCTCACGGTGGACGTCAGACGTGAGGAGACCAGCAGCGGCCGGAGCCCGGCCAGCAAGGATCGCTCGACGGTACGGGCGGCACGAGTCCCTCCATCTGATCGCGCACAGGAACCCGGGTCTACCTGCCGGGAGAGATGGATGTGGCCAGACTGTCCACTCCGGGTTGCGGGAACACGAGGCAGCGTCATGCATGCATCGCATGCTGCTGGCGCCAGGTCCGGTGTACCACGGCCGGAGGGTGACACAGACGGAGCAAAGCGCCGACGAGCACCGTGTTCGGACCCAGCGGATGCCCCATTGGGGCATCCGGTCGGCGCGGATTCCTTCATATTGCCAGGCCATCGGTCGGCCAACGTCGACAACCCGGAGCAGGTCGGACCGATCCGAACCAGCGCAGTTTCGCCGACCGGATGCGCGACATCGAAAACGCCGTCAGCACAGTCCTGACCACCGAAGCCGACACAGCGACCGAGCAGGCGCCCAGCGACTACAACATCGACGAGCGGCCGGATCAGCCTCGCCAGCACGGGCCGCGGCGCTAGCCTCGACGCGCATCTCAATATCGTGGTGCCACAGGTCTTGACAACATCTCGATAGACCGTAACGTCGGAGCCTCCGGATGGTTCGTCCAATGGGGGTCAACGTGCGTCGTCGCCAGGTACCACGCTTACTACTTGCAGCCGCTGTCGGGCTTGCGCTAATCGGTCAGCCTGCTCACGCCTCCGACCAGCGGTCGCGGGGGTCAGCCATCTCTGACCCCACGGTCCTGGCCACGCAGTCGAAGCTTAGCGACATTGTTGACGACATACGTGGATTGGACGGCACCGACCACTACGTGGACGGGGCCATCACCGGAACGTCTCTGATCGTCTACTGGTACGGCACTATTTCGTCGCAGGTTCGAGCACGCCTGACCGCCGCAACCGCGAACGGACTTGCGGTGTCCATCAAGCCTGCACCATTTAGCCCTGCTGCGCTTCGGGCCACGAAGGTCTCGATCATGAAGCAAGCAAAAAGACTGCACATTTCCCTTCTTGTCCGCCAGCACGGTGGGTTAGGATTCGACGTCGAATTCGCGGACGCGCCCAGTGCACGCGCAGCCGCTTCGGCGATGACCACGCTGTCCGCTCACCCCAGTGCGATACCCAGCGGCGCTGTCTTAGCCTATGCCCCTCTGGTTGCTAAGGCTGGCGGTCCCGATATTCATTTAGTCGCCGTACCCGTTACCTTCACGTCACTTGCCGGTCGACAAAGCGACACCCCCCCTTTCTATTCCGGCGGCCGACTGAACGGGAACTCCGCATGCACGCTGGGCCCTCCGATGCACAAGGGAACCGGAAGTGTGTACGTCACTGCAGGTCACTGCGTGAACTTCAATGATGAAGTCGTGGAAAAGTCTGGGGGCGGGTTGACGATCGGTCATTCGGTCTATACGAAGGTGTTCGAGTCCACCGGATACGACGCATCGTTCGTGTCTCCAAACAATGCAGTGTCGAACGCACTGTTTGATGGCAATAACGTGACACTGACCACCAAGACGATCATTGGTGACAAAGCCACTCCAACGCGAGGGGTGTCAGTTTGCTACTCGGGAGCGACGACTGGTACGGCCTGTTCGTATCTCGTAATTGACTACGCAACGACAATGGGCGGTTTCGACGTGACGCTGACTGAACGAAGTGACCACGCCACCCCAGCGTCTGGTGATAGTGGCTCCACCGTTTTTCAACTGAATCAATCGAATATTCAGCAGGTGTATGTCCAAGGTGTACTGGTCGGAAAGACCAGCTCCTATACGATGGGTTACACCGAGATATCAGATATCAAGTCTGTGAGCGGCTATTCAATCGGGCACGCATAAGGCCAGTGATTTCGATTCGAAGGTTTAGGAGGGTTGGTGATAGTTTGTGGTTCGATTGACTAGAAATCGACCGCCCGAAAGCGACGTTGAGAGATCGGCAACGTTGTTGACCTGCCTGAGCCGTGTGCACGAACTGAGCTTGGAACCGACGACAGGCGAGTTTATCGATGGGTCAATCGCGGCGGATGAGATGTCGGTTCGCGTCTACTGGTATGGGTCAGTGCCTGCTTCAGTCCGGGCGCTCGTCGCTGAGGCAGCCGAGCTAGGTGTTACGATTTCAGTACTCCCCGCAGCATTTTCGAGTCAAGAGCTAACTGCGGTCAAACGCCAAATCATGGACAGGGCACCGGCACTCGATATCGGTCTCCTCCTACGACTACCCGATGGCTCCGGCTTCTCTGTTCGGTTCCGATCTGAACAGTCGCGTGACGTGGCAATAGCTGCCCTCGGCGGTGTAGGTGAAGATCGCAGCGCCTCTGTTGACACCGGCTGTGACGCTGATTTCGATGTTCTGCGGTCCCACTCGCACGAGCCGACGATCAAAATTGACACGGCTATTGACTGGTTTGAACTGCTCTAGGACCGTTGGTATATGCGTGGTATCAAGACCCCGAGCTGGCCTTCGATCTGACGTGCCAGAGGTGTGCGTTGGCTGCATCCCGTGTGCGGTCGCCGCGGTCGCGGTTGTCATCGCTCGTAGTGCCCGACATTCCTTGCACGCGGCAAGGAGGTGCGGGTGGATCGGGAACCGATCACCGACGCGAACCGCGGTCAGGCGATGACCGGCGGTGAGATCACCGAAGAGGAACACGAGGTGGTCCTGCACGCCGAGCGGCCCGTCGTGGCGACCGAGGCGGTGCCGGTGGAACGGGTCCGGTTGGGCACCGAAACGGTCACCGAGCAGCAAAATGTCACCGGCGAGGTCCGCAAGGAGCAGGTCGAGGTTCAGGACGGCACCGATCCGGCCGCTCGCCCGGAGAACCGCTGACCCCGTTTGGGGGCTGTCGACTGCCCGGTGGGGTCATACAGTTGGTGTCCATGCAGATTCGTCAAGGTGGAGGAGGCTCGTGATGGCGATGGGTGACAAGGTCAAGCATGCCGCTGAAGCGGCTGGCGGGAAGGTCAAAGAAACTGCCGGCAAGGCAACCGGTAACCAGGACCTGGAAGCTGAAGGGCACGGCGATCAGGCCGCGGCGAACGTGAAGCAAGCCGGCGACAAGGCGAAGGACGCTGTCGGGGACGCCCTCGGGCACTGACCCAGACGGAGGCAGGAACGGCGCGGCACGCCACGGCGGCCGCGCCGTTTCTTTGCGTCCGTGCCGTGCAAATGGCAGTCACGGGCGTCAACGCAGGGCGCCGCGCAGGTCGGTTGGTGTCGCTCCCCGGATTCGACGCCGCAACACCCGCACCGGCTGCCCCCACCGACGAGATGTTTTTGCTGGCTTACAACGGATCGTCGGCGTGCCGCCCCGTTGGCGCTTGTTCAAAAAATATGATGCGAAACGACGCACAGCTGAACATGCAAAAGTTGTCGGTGCGGGACACCCACTCTGAGGGGGACAACCGATGACCACGAATGAGCCGGACCCCGACGTCAGCCAGGCGGAGCTGGCCGGGGTGACGCCAGCGGCGTTCACCGCGCGGATCGCCCGGGCCCGCTCGCAGCTGACCGCGGCCGCGAAGCAGGCGCAGCAGAGCAGGCGCACCGCGCCGCGACGCCACCGGGTGCGGTTTCTGGTGCCGCCGTGGGGCTGGGTGGATTACACAGTGGACCTGGACGAGCCGGACCCGCAGCTGACCGCTGTCGGTGTGGTTCGGCCCGGCTACCGCAACCTCGAGATCGAAATGTTGGCCGGCGCGCAGGATCAGCAGCGAGTCGCAGTCCGCGCGATGTTGACCGGCGCGGTCGCGGCGGTCGCCGGCGGGGAACTCGGGAACGATTTGCACTGGCCTGGCCTGCTCCATGGTGTGTTCATCATCGGGTTGGGCGGTGCCGGCATCGCCGCGCAGGTCGGTTGGCGCCGCTTCCAGATCCGGAATCGGCAGTACTCCCGCCGACTGACCCCGACCGATGAGATGTTCCTACCGGCCTTGAGCGTCCTGGTCGCTTTCACGCAAACTCGGATGCTGCTCACCGCCTACCCGAAGGAAATGAAACACGAGGCGAAACAGCACGGCCTGCAACCGGTCCCGCTACCCAACCAGCACCAACAGGTTCCCGCCGCGATCCACCAAGCGCTGTGGGACCTCCTGGGCGGCGCCAGCGCAGAACCACCCGACGAAGTTCTACAAGCGGTCCACGAGTTGGCCGACGCGGTGCTGCAGGACATCTGGTTCGCCTGGAACGAATTCGACTCCTTCCTCCCCGCACCGCTGACCGATCCGGCAGCCGAGGCAGCCCAGCTGACCGCCCGGACCACCCCAGCTGCCGACCTACGTGGTATCGCCGGCGACCTTGCCCAGGACCGCGCAGCGCGGGAACGCGCCGTTCAAGACGTCCGCGACATCAACGACAACACCAACCTCTGACCCCGCAACACCCCGCCTTCACCTAGGGCTCCCTCGTTTGCACTACGGGGTCGAGTCGTCGCCGGCCTGGACGTCGGGGGTCAGCGCGCCGGGGTTGAGCGAGCGTCCGGTGTGCTTCGCCCACTGCTCCACTTCGTGCCGCCACCACAGCTTGCCAATACCCAGACCGTCCATGGCGCGGGGAAATTCGGGCTTTAGAGACAGTTGGTAGACCCGTTGACGGCCAACACCAAGGAGCCGGGACAGCTCCTGTGTGGCGACGAGCGGGCCGTCCTGTCCAGGGTCGGCCAACACGATGACAGTCAACGCCTCGGGATGCAGGGTCCGACCTCGCCCATGTGCCCAGTCCTCGATGTCATGCAGCCACCAGATGTTGCCTGCTCCGAGCACATCTCGGGGGGCCGGAAAGCCCGGTTTCTGGGATAGCTGGTAAACCCGCGCCCGGTTGACGCCGAGCAGCACAGACAGTTCCTGGGTGCCCAGGAGTCGCCCGACTCGTTCCATGGTGGCAAGCATAGTCACATGCATAGCAGCCGACACGCTTGTCTGTCTAGGCGTTCGCGTACTAGCCGAATATTCCTAGTCAAATTGGTACTACGGACTTGACGCCTACGCAGACGACTAGTATCATTGACTTATCAGGCCGGGCGGTCCGGCTGAGATAAGGAGAGCAAGTCATGGCACACGAATTGGAAACTTGGTCGGACGGTACGGCGTCGTTCGTCTCGGCTCGGGAGCACGCGTGGCACCGGTTGGGGACGGTTCTTCCGGCCGAATTCGATGCGGCGCAGGCGATGCAGTATGCGAAGTTGGGTGGTTGGAATGTTCGGACGATGGCGTTGCAGACCGCGCCGGTGCTGTCCGCCGATGGCGTGTTCGGGACGTCGCCGCTGCCGGATCAGTTCGCCACGGTCCGCACCAACCCGGTGAGCGGCGGCGTCGATGTGTTGGGCGTCGTCGGGCGCGGTTACACCGTCATCCAGAACGAGGAACACGCGGACCTGCTCAACCGGGTAGTGGACGAATCGGGCGGCGCGCATTTCGAGACGGCCGGTTCGCTTCGGGGTGGCCGGGCGGTGTTCCTGTCGATGAAGCTGCCCCGGACGATGAACATCGGCGGTATCGACCCGGTCGATTTGTACCTGATCGCGTTGAACTCCCACGACGGGACCAGCGCGTTTCGGTTGTTGGTGTCGCCGGTGCGGGTGGTGTGCGCGAACACGCAGGCCCTGGCGTTGCGCCGCGCGCAGTCGTCGTTTTCGATCCGGCACACCTCCGGAGCGAAGGGCAACATCGCGCAGGCCCGCGAGGCCCTGGGCTTGACGTTCAAATACGCGGAAGTGTTCGAGCGTGAGGCCGAGCAGATGATCGCGCAGTCGCTGACCGATGCGCAGTTCGCGCAGATCATCGGCAAGCTGTGGACCACCGAATCCGAGTCGAAGCGGTCCGCCACGATCACCGCGAACCGCGCCGACGTGCTGACCGGATTGTTCGCCGACGCGCCGACGAACGCCAGCATCCGGGGTACCCGGTGGGCCGGTTACCAGGCGATCACCGAATACCTGGACAAGTGAGCGGAATAGATATCTGATGCAACATTCGACATGGGGTGAT
>JAABUP010010441.1_pt1 | contig 10966 bp, 20 predicted proteins | sample 5559201 | NCBI WGS metagenome assembly JAABUP01 (sample SAMN10711887, study PRJNA513373) | rock metagenome | isolation source: Antarctica rocks | place: Antarctica | reverse complement strand
CATCGACGGCTGTCGCGCCGCGATGCGCGAGCACGCGACCGAACTCGGGAAGGCGGCGGCGTGATGCTCTGGACGGACGCGACGGAAGCGGCGGCGCGACGAGCGGTACGGCGATCGGGACGAACGACGGGGCCGGGTATCCGACCCCCGCACGAAAGGGAGATCACGATGAACATGACGCACGGCGCGGACCTTGAGATGGAGTCACAGGAGAGCATCCACCGCATGAACCGACAGCAGGTGGCGAATATGGTGAATCTCGCGCAGCAATTCTCCTCCATACTGGACCATGATGCGATCACCGTCACCGACGTGCGCTACGCAGCGTGTGCGGTGATGGCGACGGGACGGGTGCATTGCCTCAATGGTGGCGAATCGGCGTCAGCATCGGCACCGCGAGAGACGCGTGCACGGCCGACGTCCTGACCACCAACATCGGAATCGTGGGGCCGGAGGTTCCGGCCCCGCTAGGATATGGAGGGTAGGACGATGAGTGGCACCTTGACGCAATCGGAGCGTCGGAGGATTGGGCAGCGCGGTTGGCGACTTGCGCACATCCTCTTCTGTACGCAGAGCGAGCACGCGCTTCGGAAACTCCTGCTCGGGGCGCTGCACGCGAGGCGCTATGACGAGGCGGCGCGTTATTTGGCTATGTGGGATGCAATGGACGCCCGCGAGCGTGAGCAAATTGAGCGGCTTTTCAAGTGGCAGCGCTCGGCCGAGCAGGTCGTGACCCGGCTCAGCATCCGCGATCTTGAGGAACGGCTTCACGACCTCATAGAGCGCCCGCCGTATCGCACCGAACGCACGCACGAGCGGTTGCAGCGCACCGATCTACCAATCTATCGGGCGGAATACGACCGACGCCTCGCGGCCTGCCTGCCCGCCCCGCAAGTGGGCACGGACGAACTGACGGAGATCGAAAGGATGCGGTTGGAAGCAGTCAAGCGGCGGCGGAGCATCACGGACTGATCGCAACCCCGTACCGTCCTGCTCGTCGTATACCTCAGCAGTCCGGTTATTGCGTTCCTGGCGGGCGGCAAGGTGGACACTACGCCAGATCGGGAGTAAACTTCCTGTAGTGCCTATCTTATGCTGTTTTCCGTGGAAGATAGGCACTACACAAGAGAGGATACGCGATGTTTGTCAGATGGAAAACCGTTAAGCGCGCCAACGGGAATGTTATGCACACCGCGCAACTTGTCGCAGCGGCGCGCATGGAGGGCAAGCCGCGACAGAAGGTCATCGCCCATCTCGGATCGTACACCGAGAGACCGCCCGCGACGGTACCGAGCGCGCGGGCGGCGAATGGCGAGACACCGATCTATCGTGACATGGATGTGTGGGGGAAGGTTGAAGCGCGAGCCGACTTCTGGGAATTGTACGACGTGCGGTACGTGAAGGCGGTGCCCGAAGACCTGCAGAACAAGATAGAGGCAGCCTTAGCATCCCGCGTGCCGCGACTACAGCAAGGCGAGCGGACAAACGACCCCCGCTTTTACCGATCTGTGCAAGGCCCGCAACGAAGATACTAGCGTTAGTGCCTATCTTACACCGATATCAGAGATATCAGAGGAAGATAGGCACTACGTCGTATCAAACCTAGCTAGAGCTTACCCAGCGCCCATTTGCAGTACCGTTGGCAAGTAAGTAGACTCGCGCTCGTACGGGCGGTGTAACGGAGAATGTTTCGCGGGGTACACGACGTGGTAGAGCATGTAACGGTTGCGGAAGCGGCTGAGCGGCTACAGATTAGCGAGCGTGCCATTCGACAGCGTGTCTACCGTGGCTCACTCCCGCACCGCTACGACGGGAAGCGGCTGCTCATCCAAGTAGAAGAGCGTGTACCCCGCGTTCCATCTCCGGATACCCCGCCCGTTACATTCGCCACGCCACCGCCTACGCCGACCTATGACGCGGACGCCGTGATCGCCATGCTGCATGTGCAGATCAGCGATCATACCCGCGTGATCGAATCCATGCAGCGCGATCACGCCCGCGAAGTGCAGGAACTCCATGTGCTCCTCCAGAATGCCCAGCGCCTGATTCCGGCCACCGTGCCGGACGCGCCGCATGCCGCTGAGCGGGCCGCTGACGACGTAATCCCCCATGCCGAGGCGACCATCGCTCCTGGGGGCGCTCAGCGCGAATCTGAGGCATCGTGGCGCGTCCGCCTGCGTCGCTGGATGGGCGGGTAGGGGCGGCGTGTCAAGGTAGACTCATAGACCCGCATGTGACGACCGCAAAACGACCCCAAAACAACCGGTTTGGCTCGAACGTACACGCCGTGCCTGACAGTCGGCTTAGGGTAGACCCCAGCCGGACAGCCCCGACGTGCGCGTGGCGTCCGCTACTGACGAATGTTGATGACGGGGCGCGGCGGCCAATCGGCGCAGTGCGGACAGGGCGGGTGCACCTCATGGCGTCCCTTCCTCCCGTTCCTCGTCATCCGTCGCCAACAATGCGCGTTCCGCCGCGAAGAGGCCCATCAAGGCGAGCGTTTCCGCGTCGCGCGCCCCGCCCGCACGCCAGAGAGGCAGGAGCGCCGTTGGAATCATGCCGACGGGCACGGCAAGCGCCGCCCGGTCATAGTCCTTGCCGAACATGCGCGCATACGTCCGCTCGCGCGCGTCGGGCCCGAGGGAACCGTTGCACTCGACTTGCACGATGTGCCCTTGGAGACGGTACCGGGCGAGCGCGAGCAGCCGCACCTGCACGTCTGCGAGGCCGATACCCCCGCGCCACGCATAGGCGAACTCAATGGTGTCCGTGAGCCGCCAGAAGAGCGGGTGCGTCTCCTTGGTCCGGGCCGAAACGATCGTGCGGACTTCATCGGCGCTCTCGTCTCGCCACGGCCCACACGATGCGATGATTGTCGTGAAATAGTCCCGCACGGCGGACGGGGCGGCATGGAACCACGCGCCCCGATCCGCCAGCCGTTCGCGCGTCGCCGCTACCGCGTCCGGTACGTCGCCAGCCGCAGCCGGTTGCCGACGTTGTTCGAGCAGCGCCACGCGCGATTCGATGCGCTTCATAGAAGTTCTCCTGCGTCATCGCTATCCGGGGTGCCCTTCACAGAGTCAATCTCTATCGTGAACCAGTGGATCGCGCCGCAGCGCGGGCACCGTTGCGCGGGCATGGTGCGTTCGGGGGCGGGCGTCGTGTCGATGGTGAAGACAACGGGCGCGCCGAGGGTGTTGCCGCATTCGGGGCAGGCCGTGCCGCCCGCATGCTGCCCCAATCGCTCGATGCGTCGCTGCAATCCCCGCATCATGCTCTCCCGCTCACTCGCGCCCGTAACCGCGCGTACGTCCGCTCCCGTATCCGCCCGTGTCCCGGTATCGTCATCCACGGCCCATGTTCTGCTTCCTCCTGCGCCATCATCGCGGTGAAGTACTGGCCCATCTCCTCTAGAAGCGTCTCACCGTGCTCCGCGTATGCCGCCTCGAACGCCCGCGTGTAGGCGTCGTAGTCGAGAGGCGTTGCCGCCGCGTGTGCCGCGTCCGTCTCATGCCGGTACCGCGCGAACACGGCCCGATTGATGGCGTCCTCGCCACCCGTCGGCTCGTGAGGCAAGCGACGGGTAAGACTGTCAAGGCGTCGCTTCAGTCGCATCGCGCACCCTCGTGGCCCTCGTGTGACACATCACTCTCAACCGCAGCGGGACCGCGCCCATTGTCGGGAATCCAGATCCGGACCGACACATCCGCCCTCGGCTCGTGTCCCGGCAGGGGGAGGCCCGTCGCGGCGTCGTAGATCACGACCTGGTACGCCTGCGATGAAGGTGCGTGGCGCGACTCTAAACGCGCAAGCCGTCCGGTTATCTTCATCGTCCGACCCGCCCCGCATCGGCGGCAGAGCGCTCGAGTTCCCGCACCCGCTCTTCCAGCACCGCGCCTTCGCGCAGTTGCAACATTCGCGCGAGGATAACGTCGGCGGCACGAACTTTCGTACTACTCGCCGCCGCCGGATCGGTCATCGCCCTGTCGAGCGTGGCGGCGGCCCGCTCCGCAAGGCGCACGAGCGACCGTGAGACGGCGGCAATCGCGCCTGCCTCGGCATCCCGCAGTGCGGTTTGGAATGCCGATTCCGCGAGCCAGCGATAAATGCTGTCGCGCGATATCCCGGCGGCTTTCGCAGCGGCGGTCGTGTCCGGCTCGGTCAGCAGGGCCGAGACCGCCTTGCGCTGTTTGAGTGTCAGATTTTGCTGCATTCTGTCCGTTCTTTCGTTCGTCTACGCGACCTGCTACTTCGCCGACTTCTTCTCGCCGTCGCCCTTCAACATGCCCCGGCCAAGGCCTGAAGCGCCAAGGAGAGCCTCCCGCCGCTCCGGGGACATCCCGCCCGCGCGCGCGTCCGGCGACGGCCCCTGGTCGAGGCCGAGCAGCTTTTTGCCCACTGGTGAGGCGCGCAATAAAGCATCCCTACGCGCCTCCCAGCCTTGCACCTCGGGCGGCTTGGGAATCTCCCGTCCCGGGTGGATCCGATGCCCGACTTTGTCCCAGAAAATGAAGCCCGCCCGTTCCAATTCCCCGAGCAACGGTCGCACCTGCGCCGTGGGGATGAACATTTCGGGGGTGAACAGCGTATCTTCTTTGCAACCTTGCAGCGACACCAACCTGTCGGCCAGCGTCAGTCTCTGCGCTACCGTCAAACTACCGAGAATCGTCGTCATTGGGGGTTCCTTTCTTCAGTCCGACATCGGCGCGCTGATGAGCGCAGTCAATCTATCTTCTGCGAGCAGGATCAGTTCTCTCGTGCGTTGTTGTTCCCACCGGAGCGCGGAGGCGTCCAGGTCGGTCGCGTTGCTCCGCGCCGTCGCTTGGTCGAAGGCGGCGCGGGCAGCGACCAGCGCCGTTTCGGCCGCCCGTGACTCGCGGGCGATCGCCGCCTCGCGCAGCCGGGCGGCCGCCTGCGTGGCGTGCAACGCGGCGATCTCCGCGTGGATGAGGCGGACCCGCGCCACCACCAGCTCGCTCTCCAAATCCAGACGCCGGTGCTGAATTTCCTTCAGGGTATCGGCGCGCCCCTGTTTCACCGCCGTGCTGTACGCGCTGGGCAAGCCGGCGAGGGCGGTTTCCAATTCGACCACCGTGGCACGCGCGGCTTCCAGCGCCTCCTCAGCGCTCTGCTCGGTGGTCTCGGTCGGTTCTGCGGTCGGTGCGGTCGTCATCATGCGAAATTCCTTTCTTCTGATTGTTCGGCGGCGTCTCCGTCGTCGTACACGTCGTACACGGCATCAACATCGCGCCCCCCGCTCTCAACGCGGGCGGCGCGCCAGCCGGTCAGCCCCGCACGATCGGCGCGCGCGGGCCGGTGGCGCGGTTTGCGCGGCAGGCCGAGCAGCGCCATCACGGCCGCCCGTTTCGCCTCCCCCTCGCTCGCCCAGCACCCCCGCGCCCAGACCCGATCGATCGCGAAACCGTAGCGCCCCGGCTCGTGCCTGATTACCACGACCCAGTAGCTTCCACGCAGCAGCGTCGGGTTGCCGATTGGGCTCCGTTGCCAGCGGCGCGAGGCGGCGATCCGTCCCGCGCGGTCGTCGGCTTCGCCCACACCATCGGCACGGTCGTCGCGTTCGGCGGCACGGTCGCTGTCGGCGCGATGCTCGCCTATGGGCACGTCACGCGAGAGGGGGCCTGACGAAAGGGATATGTTTATCATCTCAGCGGCCGCCTTTCTTCGATCGGTACGCCCTGCGGATGAACTCGCCCGCGCGTATCCGCCGCACGATCACGCGATCAAAGCCCGGTTCCAGACTATCCATCTCGTGCTGCAACACCGGCCGGTCGCGCTCACCTTCGCCGGGATGGAGCCGGAACCAGTTCTCGTCGCCCTCCGCCACGAGGCGGCGGATCTCCCGGACCCGCTCCGGCCGCAGGTAGTACACCTCGCTCATTGCGCTCCCCCTTTCGTCTGCGGCAGTCCTTTCATCACCGCGATGATTAGATCCGCCACCTCCTTGCGGGGTGTGCCCTGCGGGATCGTCAGCGCATAGTATCGGCGGGTCGCTTCACGGATTGCCTCCTCCGGGAACGTCCGGTTTTCCCAGCCGAGCGCTTCATCGTCCGCCCATTTCCGCAACGCCACGCGGTCGGGCAGGTCGTCTGCGGTGAACGATGTCTCAGTCTCCTGTGAAGGGTTTGCAGTCTGTGAAGGGTTGTGAACCCGATTTGAGGGTCGAGAGATATTCCCGTGATCCCGCGAGGCTACCCTGTTTTCTGGTTCACAACCCTTCACACCCTTCACAAACTGTTCACGCACCGGGGACTCGGTCTCGAAACTGCTCTGCTGTGGCGAGTCGGCGATCCCGATCCCGAGCCAATTCACGCCGTCTCGCTTTCGCTCCGAGGTATACCCACGCTCACGGAGCCGCCTACCAAGCGCCGTCTGTGTTTCGACCTTTTCGCCGTTACCCTCGCACCATGCGACGTAGGACGTGTAGAGTTGCTTTGCGGTGGAGGTCATCTTCGGACCTTCAATGCAGCAATCGGCGATCCAATTGCCGAGGGTGTCCATCTCATCGCGGTAATTCGCGGTCGCCGTCTTCACTTCCTCGGGCGTTCCAAGGCCGTTCGCGAGCCAATCGCGGCATCCTTCCAGCATCCAGTTGAAGATGCCGGGCATCTCGGCACGCAGTTTGTCGGGAAGTTCAACATCCATCGGTGGATACGGTTCGAGTTGACCTGCTGCTAACGCCTCGGTGTTTCGTTGGCGATACTCGTCGGTGAGTTCATCCGCCCGATAGAAGCGGATGGTGAATGGGATGAGCCGGAGGCGCTCCCAGATGGCGATATCGGTGCCCCGGACGATGGGTCGGTGATTCGTCGAGAACCAGACTTTGAAGGTCGGCGGGAAGGTGAACCATTCGTGATTGAGGAACCGCGCCGGGATTCGGTCGCGCCCGGTGAGGGCCTTGATTGTGCCCTCCGCAAGGCGTTGCCCGTCGTTCCCCTCCGCCGCCGCGACGAACCGCGCGCCCTTCAATCTGGCAAGGTCGTTGGGGATCGCCCCGTCGCGCTTGACCATCAACGTTTCCGTCGGCGTCTGCACGCCGTAGTCGCCCAAGAGGTCGCGGAGCAATTCGACGAACGTCGTCTTGCCATTCCGTCCGCTGCCGTAGAGGATCGCCATCGCGTCCTCGCGCGTGTTTCCCGTCAGTGAGTAGCCCGCGAACCGCTGAAGAAATCCGCGTGTGTCGGCGTTCGGGATGACCCGTTCGAGAAAACGCAGAAAGGTCGGACAGGTCGCGGACGCGTCGTATCTGACGGGGGCGACCTTGGTGATCAGATCCGCGCGATCGTGCGGTCGGTGGTCGCCGGTTCGGAGATTGATCGTACCGTTCAAAATATTGAACAGCCAGGGGTCGGCGTCGAGGTCATCGGGGCGGACTGCCAGCGTCGGGATGCTCTGCGCGAGCGTCGCCGTCGCCTTGATGACTGATAAGGAATGCGAGCGCCTCGCCCATTTCGCATAGTCCTCGCGGTACGCCTCCGGTGCATTCGCTGCCTCGACGTAGATGCTCGCGCTGACATCCTTGACGCGTTCGATGATCGCTCCCGTGTCGTCCGGTTCCCAGCGTGTTTCGTCCCACAAAAGCCACTGACCGAGCACCGCGCAGTAGCGGAGGTTCTCACCGTGCCGTCCTCGCAGCCGCAGCGCGTTCGCGGATTCATTCAGTTGTCGCTCAACGACGAAGGTATCGGCCGTGGCCGGGTGCGTATCCTCTTTCGGTACGTCGTCGGAACCGTCGTCGGGCGCGTCTCTCGCCAGGGCGTAGACATCGTCCATCGTGTGTCCGGCGGCGAGGAAATCGTCCACCCCCTGCTTGCCGCCATCGTCCGCATCGGGCAGGAAGATATGCCGGACGCGGGCGCCACGCTTTTGGAGCAGCGCGGTCAGGCCGTCGAGCGCGGCCTTGACCTTCGGGTTCGTCATCACATCGGAGTCGTAGGAGATGCTCGTCACATGCTCCGCCAGATTGAGAAGGGCGAAGTCGGGCAGGTCCGCCGTCTCGCCGTTATCGCCCTTGCCGCGATAATTGAAAACGCCGAGCAGGCCGATGGGGTAACCGCCCGCCGATAGAATCGCATCCACCTTCTTGATGCCCTCGGTGAAGACCAGCGGCACGGACGGATCGTCGAGGACGGCACGGGTGGCGGGCGGCACGTCGAGCGTCATCTTCGCGCCGAATGGACTCTCGTATTTAATCTGTTTCTGCTTCTCGTTCAGCCGGGGATCGTCGGGGCGTATCTGATAGCGGACCGCCCCGGCAACGCACCCGAGTCCATGCACGGGCACGAGGAGGGCGGGGGTGCGGGCCTGAAAATCGGCGAAGCCCAGTTGGACGATCTCCGCCGCGCTGGTGATCGTGCGATAGCCGCGCGCTTCGGCGACATCCTGACGGATCGCTGACGCGTCGAGCATTGCCTGATGCTTCGGGGAGAGGCTGAGGTTCGGCTGGGTACTCATGCGTCACCGCCTTCCTCGACACAGAGATCGCTGAGGAGGAGTACGGACGCGCTCGCGTTCCGTCCCTCGCAGAGGGTCAGGCCGAGCCGGAAGATTGTCACAACCATGCCCTCAGTGTGCAGGCGATAGACCTCACCGGCCGTCGGCATCTGCTCGATGAAACCATGCGCATCCATCAGCCAGCGCGCCAGTGCGTTCGGGCTGAACGTCTGAAAACTAAAGGGGGTGCGTTGTGCGATCGTCGGGGTCCTCATCGTACCAACCCCCTTTCCGCCAGGCCAGTGATTACCGGCCGCAGGATGCTCCACGACGGTCCGAACAGCTTCAGGACGCCACTCCTGTAGAGGAAGAAACGGACGCCCTGCACGGGGTCAACGAGGTGATGACGCGCGTCGTAGACGGCGGGTTCGTCGCGGAAGCCGTTGGCACGGAGGTCGGCCGCCAGCGCGTCGGGGTTCTCAGCCCGCAACGAGACCCGCGAGACCCCATCGAGGAAGGGGGCGCGGGGGGTGGCGGTCATATCGACCCCCCGATCATCACAAGGCGCATCAGGCTGCGAATGCCCGTCCTTTTCGCCCGGCGGCGCTCCAGGTAGAATTTCACCAGTGTTTGTGGTACCATCGAATTACTCCAGTTCAAACCTTGTGTCTGCCCGACTGCCTTGTCCGCAGTCCGGCACGTCCGAATCACGCCGCGCGACCATCGTGCAGCGCCTCTGTCTCCGTAGTCTCAACCGGCAACTGCTCGCGGATCCAGCGCCGGATTGCCTGCGTGAACCGTAAGTCGTTGGCAATTGCGTACTGCTCCAACTTCTGCCTTTCCTCCGCCGATAATCGGACGGTAATAGCGGATTCCCGCGCCGGTGGTTTCAGTCGTTCACGTTCTGCGATCATCTCTGCCCCTTTCGATCGGGTGCGATGCATCACACATCCATCATGGCGATTGTAAACCTAAGTGATTTCTTTGTCAATGCACAAACTAATTGCAGGTAAACATAGAGACACTGCTGCCTGCAATTACCTGTTCCCCTGTCCGGGTGGTCGTCCGGCGTGAAGATCGAGGGGCACGCCGATCTGCGCGGCGATCTTGTGGACGGCCTCATTCACCGATTGATGCTCCATCCCTTCGGCCTTCGCGATCGCCGTGATGGTTTCCTTGTTGAGGATCACCCCCGCCGCCCACTGATAGTTGCGGTAGACGCGCCGCACTCGGACTCTGTCCCGCCCGACGAACGGGTGCGCGGTGTACGCGTCGTCGAGGAAGGTCTGAAGCTCTTTCGCGAACGCCGCAGTGATGATCTTTTTCGCCATCCCTCTCGTTTGCAGCTCCGGGAAAATACCGGTGGCATGCCGGAAGGCGAAGACCGGATGGGCCAGCGGGTTCAATGGTAGCCCCGTGATCACCAGCATCACGCGAAGGGCTTCCCTTCGGAACCACGCCGGAGGTTTCCATTGTCCGAGCGCAAGCCAATCCGTGAGCACCGCGTCCTCGGCGGCGTCAATCTGTTCAGCGATCTTGGTGATCTCTTCATTGTCCAAATATCCGGGCACGGGGCGCGCTCGTAATACGATTGCTTCCAACGGCCGGGCGTATCCGCCAACGTTTAAAGCCGCGAAGGCGAAGAGCGCCCTCGACCCCATCCGCTCGATCGCGCGAAACTGCTCATGGAACCACCACTCCTCATTAACAATCTGCACTGGTGTCCTCCTTTTTCGCCGCACGCAAAAGCCCCGATCTCTCCCACGATGGGGGAGCGGCCGGGGCCAATATGCTAATGTGGTATGATGATCCCGCATGGGAGTCGCCGCTTCCTTGCCGCCGCCCCCGGAAGTGTGCCAACACTTCGGCAGGGGGTTTCCTATTGCCTATTGCCTATCTCACCGCAATGTCCTCTTTTTGCCGACTACGTTTCCCACGCTTGCCGAGTCGTTCACGCCGATAGCGCTCGATCTCGGACCGCCGGACGAATAACATGCCGGCTTTCCGTACCGTGCCGCCGACCCGCTCGGCCTGCATTAATTCGCGCGACACCGCCGTACGGATTGCCCCCGGCTGAACCCCGAGACTGGCGGCGGCTTCACTGATCGTAAGTAGTGCGTCCATATCCATAGACGCAATGTAGCATCGCAAAGGCTCCGTGTCAACCCCTTGACAGATAGACCAAATGGTGCTATATTGGTTCTGTCAGATGGAACAGTCCGCTGACACAGGAAATCCCGGCAGCGTTCGTACCGCTCCGGGGTTGGCACAAGGAAGGCAGAGTCCCCCATGCAGACTCAGTTTAGCACCGGCCGCGACAAAGGGACGTGGGACGGCGGATGCACCAAGGGCCGCACCATCGCCGCACGCCATCTCGCCGACGAAGATTTCGCCGGGTACTACGAAATCCTCTGCGAGTACCAAGACCTGAACAGCTGCACACCGAGCGCGTACTACGCCGGCTTCATCGACGGCTGTCGCGCCGCGATGCGCGAGCACGCGACCGAACTCGGGA
>JAABUP010010440.1_pt1 | contig 10966 bp, 6 predicted proteins | sample 5559201 | NCBI WGS metagenome assembly JAABUP01 (sample SAMN10711887, study PRJNA513373) | rock metagenome | isolation source: Antarctica rocks | place: Antarctica | reverse complement strand
AGGGCATGGCCATCAGCGCCGCCTTTACGTTCTTCACAGGAGTGCTAGCTTTCGGATTGAGATCCTTGCTCGTGTGGGAGAACAGAAAACTTGACCAGAAGTATGGGTCGAATAAGAACAGAGTAGTCAATCAGCCAGGGGCCGAGGGGGTGGAGAGTGAAGTTGGGGAAGAGATTATGGCCCAACTTTCAGATATGTCCTGTGATGATAAGCCTTCTCCGGCATGAAGCTTATCCATTAGTGTTAAAATAATATCATCATGAGTTTCCTGCATATTATGAATGACAATGAGTCGAAGGGTGTGATACGTGTCTTCGACATATAGACCAATTATGGTCAGTCCATATGAGGAATGACTTCTTCAAGGGAAGAGACTAGTCTTCATCATATGCACGTTCAATCTTCAAGCTTGTACCTAAAGCACGCATGCAATTTCCCCCTTTAGCCATACACGACTGAACAACAAGTCGTCTTAGCTGTAGACTTTCAGAAGGATGGCGAGGGGACTCATTCCCATGATGGTTCTTTGAACGATATAGGCAGGCAGTCAATTCTCCCGAAGAGAATGCGAGTTGCACAAAGGCCAGATTGCTGTGATTGTTGGCAATAGCAGAGAGACTCCAGTGTTTATGGAAACGCTATCTTCCAGACACTACCTAGCTAAACGGTGACAAGGACTCGCAAAAGTGGCGTCCTTGAAGTGGATTTGGGAACCTTAGGGCCTGGTATGACTTACAAGCTCCATGAGGATAAGTTGGATCCCATTGCCGTTGACGATCTGTAAATAGCATGCCAAGAAGGGGAACACTTGGATCGGAATCTAATGGTAGACAACACCAATTCCGAGATCCTCTGTCGATGAGTGACTGCCAAGGGATAGCCCTCTGACCGTAGATATCATTTCCCAGAGGCTTCGCCAGGAGTAGTCTGAGTTTGACATGAGATGAGATCCGGAAATGAAAAGGACCTGTATTATGAGAACTAAGTGTGATGTGTCACCAGCTACGTTACTGCAGACCTGGTCATTCCCCACAAGGAGTGGCGGTCAGCAAGGGTCCCTGGAATGAATTTCAGTGCTACTTCACATTGAAGATGACGAGCATATGCCATTGAGGCTATTGAATATCACAAGAAGACTCTGTGGTCACTGGTGGGCTTCTTCTAGGCCATAGAGAACAGACTTGCAGCTCGAGTCCCATTAACGCTCCACGCTTTTTTCCCTTTGATTTCTTCTGTAGTCTCCCCGCTGAAATCTTCAACACTGCACACATCGACTGTAAGCCAGCACTGATTGAAGCTGACACCTTGGACAGGAGACTTGTCGCATGTGGTCATTGACGTAGCCAATGCGTCATAAAGGAAAGGACATCTGATCGTAGATCTAGATCGTGCGACAATGACCTCACCTTCAATTGTTCCCAGCAGTAGGTGCCTGAAGTGGTGTATTTCCTTTCGCCGGGCATGAAAGTCGTTATTCTGTGTCCCTTGAATCCGTACGGCCCATCAAGAATCGCTGGTTTGTATTTTCAATTTTAGTCCTCGACCTCTTCCATAGATAACATTGTCCTCATCAATATTGTTTCCTCTTCAAGCATAGACATATCATTTCGTCATGCATCTATTGATCCACTTCCATTCTGTCTGCAAGAAAGTGCCCCAAAATGTTGCAAGTGCGAAAGGAAACGCTTCGAGCATGGACAGGGTCGATACCAAATCCCCCAGATGGCACCGCCAGTCCTCCCGTTTCGCTACCTAAGGTAGATAATCATGGTTACCGAAAAGATCTGAATTAGGCAATGCAGACCCCCAAGTCTTTTCAGAAGTAGCGACCCCTTGAGTCTTTGGCTTTGGCTTCGATGTGCGGACTGTGGAGCAAGTGCTAGGTTTCTCTGCGAATAGGATAGACTGCCATGACTGGCGCTGAATTGGTCGAAGAGACTCAGATCAACAGAGCAGAGGTTGTTTCCGTCAAACCGCTCTCCAGGGAGAAGGCGCAGACGAAGCCGAAGCAAGTCTAGACTGTAATGATCTTGGAGCTATTTTGTAGGAATCATGATACTGTTTTTTACTGACTGCTAAGACGCTGATTCTCCTGAAATGAGGCTGTTGTTTCATGCTGTGTACTCATGTGCGATGTTGCGACGCTCACGCACGAGCAAAGAGGAGCGGGCAGAATTAGTGTTCTTTCACCTGATCTCAACTTCAGAATTGGTAGATGTTTCCGCTTCTCATTCAGGATCACCCACTTTATACTATTTCGTTCTGATCTGTTACTCGCCACAGGATTGGCACCGATATCGCCCGTATCGCCAGCCAAATCAACGACCAGTCTCATTTTCTGAGAGCTTGTTGTCCTCGACTTGTGTAATAGATGTATCGATAGACACGGTTATATCTACCTTCAAACCTCCCTTGCCTTTTACCCAGTTTTTTTTCTTTCCGAGTTTCTCCAGACCATTAGCCCATGCCTTGACCATGTGAGCAATCTCGCTTCTGAAAGCAGTGATTTTGACCCAGCAACGGTCCGCCGATGAGAAGTCCTGGCCTGAGGGAAACCCGGTCTGTACTTTGACTATTTGCTCGTTCCGTACGACACCAGCAGGAAACATATCAGCAACTCCCTTTGCCATCCGTCCGACGAATCTCGTCCACCATTCTAGCGTTCCGCAAAGTGTCTGAAGTCCGGCAAGAAATTGAGCTTCCACGGCGCTGACATCCCCACCCCATCGTTCGCACAATATCAAGGCCACCAGCGAGCGATCACGATGAGTAAGCCCAAGTGCGCCAGCTAAAAGACCAGTAGTGGAACAACGTAATGCCGCATCTGCCCGAACATCCTTGGGTAAGGGACTATGAATATAGAGAAGGTTAACAGTTGCCTCGAGCAGCTCTGGCTCTAAAGGATAGGGAACAGCGTCTTGTAAGAGCCTGGAAAGCAAAGTGGAAGAGTGCGGTGCATATGGCGATGTTGCAGTAATGAGAGAATTTTGGGCACGAATGGAGGGTGGAAGCTCAGAGTAGAGCAGACCCTCGCGTACGCCACCTTGGACAAAAGTCACCTGTGAGATGGGCAATCGGGCTCGTTGAATGGCTGTTATAAGCGCCTGGACTGCGGGAACTTGCGAGGCACGTCGTGACGAGACTCGAAAAGCTGCGATTTCAGCAGGGTCTAGGTCCAAGGCAGAGAAAAAGTGAGCCGCCAGAACAGTGTATCCATTGACGATCCGAATGGGGTATGGCTGCACACTCTCTTGAGACATAAGGATGTGGCCCCAACCTCGAAAGCCTCCGCCACTCAAGTAGAGGGTAATTCCAGCACCATTCTTAGCCGAATTCCACCGACTCATCGGGATCTGAAGGTCGTTCTCCAGCACAGTCTGGATTTTCGAGGCTATTTCCGCATGATATTGGCTTTCTTCAGTGCTAGTAAGACTAGACAAGCGAGACATTAATGCTGCAGCGCCATAAGGTAAGCTGACGGAAGGTCCCATGTTGATATCTCCATCCGGCTTCTTCGTCGCCCAAGTCAATTGCACGCTTCCACCACCCATGTCCATACAAAGTCCGTCCAAATGAGCAACACTACTGGCTATTCCCATAGCCCCTAATCTTCCTTCCTCTTCTTTGGCCAGCAATTGCACATCCCATCCTGTTCTGTCTCGGATCCGAGATAGCAGTTCGTCCCGATTGAGGGCAGTTCTCGTAGCTTCTGTGGCTACAACCCTGACGTTGCTATCGTGTACACCAAAGTCCTGGCAGGTCCTTTGAAAGCACAGTAGAGCTGCGAGGGTTTCCTCGATTGTAGAAGGTGGGATAGGAGCTATAGCACCAGTAGAGTGCTGAGCATCGTAAAGAGATATTCCACAGCGGTCTTGGAATATGGTTGGCATGATTCGTGCCTTTGTAGGAGAAAGGTCTGAAATCGAGAAGCGTATGCCATTACTTTGAAATACGTTAACAAATGCGAGAAAGACTCAAGAACAGATGCCAGATCACCTTCCAATGTCTACCAAAGCCTGGTATTCCTGACCTGCCACCTTGCTCGTCATAGTGGTTCAGTGTTCAGGTATCGTGCCGCTTATTTGAAGGGAAAGGTATTTCCGAATGGCCCCATGTCATCCATGATCAACTACTCCAAAGACCAAGCTTCTCCATTCAGGGTGGGAATTCGTCGATTCAGGCAGCAATCGAGCCTCAGGATAGTGTCTACAAGATTTGAAATTAATCGAGCTCATTGGGAAAGAACGATGGTTCTCTTACCGGAAGACAAGAAGACAGCGATACCCCTGAATTCTTGTGACTATCCTAGAGCTAAGTACCTTAGATAGGGCCTCGCTTAGCGAAGCTCTAGGAAACATAAGGGGTAGCACTATGTACGACTTCGCTCTACATGCGTGCAAGCTGTTCAGGGCTACAAAGTGGATTATAGTACCGGGTGGGGACATCATGCCATCATACTTCGCTTCAAAGCTGACCGGTCCTACTTTAATGGGACTGACACAACTCCATTGAATCCATCCCTCTTCGCTTCCTTCGTTGTCTTCAACCCACACCGCCATTTTCCACGGCGCTTTGCTCGAAGCAGAGTCTAACGATTAGTACCCACAGCTGCCGTCTCAGCGTCTATGGCTATGGCGATGGCGATGGCGATGCTCCAGAGAAGCATGATCATGTTGGCGACAGGAAATCCCATGTGGAGGTGGTAGCGTGCAGTGATTAATGTAGTCAAGTATCATGACAACGAATTCGATGAATCGTGGCTCTAAGTGCAGAGCGTAGCATGCGGACAAGATCTTGTAGGAACAGCTGGTAGACTACTCAGGTATCGGATTTGGAAATCCGTTGGTTGGATTTCTTTTTCAGTATCGTCCAAAGTTGCAGCCTCGAATCAAGCTGACCAAGATGCTTACAGCATACTCATCATTGCTCCTTCCTCGGCAATCTCCTCTTTGAGAAGGGGTCTCGTACCGTGATCTCAATGAATGAGCTTACCACGACGTGGATGAGAATCTAGACACTCGCGATTGACCCGTTGAGATGACTTCAACCGTTTCCCTGCGAATCGTTGCCTAGCATGGTAGGCAGTCTTGGATTTTTGGTGGTCAGCATGCCTTACAGTCAACAGGACCATAAGATCATGGGCCAACATTGAATCTCATTTTGACACCCATAGCGCTTAACTCCACGTCGAGATACCTCAATACTCCAGGTATGGCCACAATCGTGGTGTTCTCCCCACCCACCCATTTTTCGCCCGAGCCATCTTCCCACTCCTCTCCGATCCCAATCTCCTTCCCTTCTTCGACAACGTCTGCCAGTCTCCTCGCACATCTTCTGCACCTCACCATACCCGTGCCTTTCCCCCTTCTACCACCTACTCCGCTTCCCCAGACTGTAGGTTGTGTTGACAGAAAGCTTCCACACCCTTTGCAGACCCATTCTTTCTTGTAGTCGCTGCATCCCATGAGTCGATCCTGCAGTAGAAAAGCGCAGCCATGTGCCAATAGAGCATCTCTCTCCATCTCCCCAACTCTGATTCCTCCACCTTTGGCCCTCCCCTTGATGGGCTGGCCAGTCAGCGGCGTTACTGGCCCTGTTGTTCTTACTTGGAATTTGTCATTTACCATATGCCTCAACCGCTGATAAAAAACTACTCCTTGGTAAATGTCAGCCGCGAATTCTCGGCCTGTGATACCACTATACATCGGCTCATTTCCATGGTAATTGTACCCTGCGCGACGCAGCTGCTCACCAAAGTAGTCGCCTGCAGTGTCCTCTTCAGAGAATCGCCAGGGGGATGAATCTTGTGCTAGTCCGTGCAAAGCTCCAGCCTTGCCAGCCAAAGACTCGACAAACATACCTATTGTCATGCGGGAAGGGAAAGCGTGTGGGTTGATGATGACATCAGGCATGATGCCTGATTCGCTGAAAGGCATGTCGATGGCAGGCCATTTTTGTGAGCAGACGCCTTTTTGGCCGTGTCGGGATGAAAATTTGTCACCGATGACAGGCGATCGAGGGATGCGCAATTTGATAGAAAGGGACTGACAAGGCTCTGTGCCTGTTTCGCTACCAATCAAGCGTACTTCTTCGACGTATGCAGTTTCAGACTCCTTGTACCTGTGAAAGGATGTGACACCATCACGATTGATCCATGGGCTTGTAGCAGTCTTGGCAGGGTCATAAGTCACAGTGTGGGAAACGCAGAGAGGATCGCCCTCGTTAATCTTTGTGCCAATGAAAGGAAGACCATCCATGTCAAGGCTGCTGCGGACAGCTGCCGAGACAAAACTATTTGGGGCGAAGCCGAATAGCTTAGTGATGTTGCGAATAGATTTGGTTCGAGCTCGATTAGTTCTCTCATTCTCATCAAGGTGTATGATCTTGGTTTTATAGATTGTCCCATGAGCAAAACCGCGCTCATGAGCCGACTTATTGAGTATCATAGCATCGTCCATGTCATAGCCGGTGTACGATATGACAGCTACAACGGCGTTCATGCCGTTGGGAAAGTTGTCGAGACCATATTCGTTATAGAGAGGGGGTCGAACGATAGGCGTTTGACCAGTCTGAAGACGGTAAGTCTTATTGTCCGTGCGGTATCGTAAAGAGGTCCCAGGCGTTCCCATGGTCTGCTTGCTCATTTGACATTGGTACATGTTGCGGGGAGATTGATTGAAATCGGAGAACGGTGTCTGATTGGCAACGATGGAGAGGATGTTGGTTGGGTCATGTTCGACGTGACTTGATTCGCCCGATTCAATTTCATTCTCGGTACAAGCGACCGACATGAATGGCTGCTCGAAGGGGCCGATATAATCTTCCTTATCCAGAGGCAAATATTTGACTGGGCGAACCATACGAGCTGCTTGGGAAAAGATGTAGACGCCAGGGAATTGGCCGCCGTGTGCGTTTGGAATATAGCCTACTTCAAGCTCCACAGGAACATTATGAGTGCCTTGGACTTTCCAGTATCGTAAGGTATCTCCGATGACACGGGCTTGTTTTGGTGTGCAGAAACCCAAGATCCGGCCATCTAGTTGGACGACGACAGAGTCGTCAATGGACGCAGAAGCCGATTCAGAGACACCCAATTGAGCTAAGAGCTGGGGAATGGTGGAGACGTCGAGACTATGGGTGATCACCTTACATTTGTGAGCTAGATGATTAAGTAGACCACAGGGGCTTCCATCAGGGGTGTGGACAGGACACAAGAAACCCCAACTCTCTGGTAGCAATTTGCGGACAGTAGTAGTTTTCAATTGAGCGAAGAAGCTTCCTCGGTGCACCATGCGAAAATGACTAATGAACCTGTAGAAATTGATCTTTTCCGCAACCACCGTGAAGCCGGACGTCTGCTGGAGATCAAGCCCAGTGGGACTAATCAAATTGCCTGTAGAAAGGAAATACTCAAGTAAGCCTCCAATGTTCTCGTTGGTCTTCTTGAGGATTTTGGTCGGAAACTCTTTCACAAAATTTGGATCAGAAAAAACAGTCTTGTCATTTTTAAGGCACCATTCTTGGCAAGCTCCTCGAATTGAGCTCAGCCAGTCATCCAGCTTCTCTTTGATGATCATGCCGTAGAGAAAGCCGGGAAGAAGGATCTCTTGACTGGAAACGGCGTCTGGATTGTCAACGGCGCACTCGCCATTGACCAAACAGTACAATTTTCGGATCATGAAAAGAATCATTTTGAATTTGTCATTATTCTGAGTTTCTGTAATGTCAACATTGCCTAAATGCACCAATACGACCTTACGCAGGAACTCAGAGCCCGCGACTTCATCCGGCATGTCTTCGGGCACGCCGAGGACAGGCCTGAACTTTTCTCCCAAGTAAGCTCGGGTCTTTGCCTTTCCATTCAATTTATAGGCCTTGTATGTCCGAAGGAGCAATTCTACTCGCTCTGTCATAAACGTGTTTTTGGTTCCTTGTGAGCCATGAAGCCCGATAAGGCCTTCAAATATTTCTCGATCATTGGTTTCCACGAGAGCTTTCAAAATCATCATTACCGGAACAAGGTATTCGTTTTTTCGCCAGGAGAAACGAAAAGTGATGTTACCATCGTTGAGATAGTGTAGAACATTAGTCTGAGAGGTTTGATCCGGGCGTACACATCTGATCTGCATACCAAATTTAGAATATGCCGACCCTCTATTCACGAAAGAGCTACGGATGATAGCCATAGGATAGTTGCGGCGATTAACAATCAGCATACGTATGAGCTTCTCGATCCCATTAACAATGAAGTAGCCTCCAAGTTCCTCAGACTCTTCTTTGTGCTGGATCAGCTGGGCAGGGGTATCCTTTTCCAGATGACATCGATTCGATCTCAGCATAATAGGCATCTGGCCCATCTCCCTGACAGAATCCTGCCAGTCCCCTTCATTCAATTTGTATTCCAATCTGACCCGTAACTTCCCCCTATAACTGGCGTGCCTCTCTCTACACTCTGCTGGATATATTTCTCGATTTTTGGTGCTGAATTTGTTGGTTGGCGGAAGAACCGCCTTATCCAGGTACACCTCCCGCACTCTGACGCTGAATCGGTTTCGCTTTCTGGGAGGCAACCCATCCCGATGCCTCTGAGCCCCTTGCTGTGGGGTTTCTGGTTCACCGTCAAGGAAGGTTTTGGTTCCGATGTCTTTCAACGCCGCTTCGAGGAGCTTGGTCCTATCGAGGAGGGCATTGAAAGATTCGACGTGCGGCCGTATAGCCTCGAGAAGAGAAGGATAAGGCGTATGGTCCTTGGGTGGAGTTCTGAAGAGTTTCTCTCGGCGCGAAGTATCGAATTCAGCAGACCATTGGGTGTCTGTTGGAGGAATAGCGGTAGGCATTGTGTGGTGAGGCTATAATTCCAGTCTCCCCTCCAAGCCAACATCTGCGATCTGTGCCCTTCTCGGACGAGAATGTCAAGGTTGGCGGGACATTGTTAGTGGTCTCGTCGCGTCGCATTTGGAAATCGAAAAGGAAAACCGGCGTGGTGGTGCAGGGGTCCTCTCGCCAAGCCGAAGGATGGGCCGAACCCATGGGGCCATCTGCAACCATCGCACAAGTCCCGCATTTACAATGTGCGCCTAGAAAGGGAAAGGCTCGCATCACCTGCACGCACACCTACTGCAAGTCAGGCCGTGGTGCAGTAGAGCGCGTGCTGCTGGTGCGGACGAGAGGGATCGGCTCGAGTGGGATTCTGCACATGCCGCCGTCTGCTTCTTCAACTTTTCCGCTCCTCAGCTTCTACAGTGCCTTGGTCTGCGACAGTACGAGTAGTTCTACTTTGCAGATTGCTAGTTCTACGATTTCCGGCTACGACCATCCGGGCAAGGTCCCCCGCCTCCCGCCCTGCCCTTCCTTCTCACCGGCGACAAAGTCTACCAAGGTTTTGCCAGACAGCAACGACTGGACAGCAAAGACCCAAGCAAAGAAGCCAGACCCATAGCCCGATAACCCCCCCCCCCCCGTGTACTCCACCGCTCCATAGGAATCGTCATGGCCGGGCTTTTCAAAATCATCTATGACTGGCTGCTGCGAACCTTTTGGTAAGTCGTCGCATCCCATGATGTAAGTCGAGATAGCAGGTGCAATCGCATGTCCACCTTTCACCACAGATTGGTCTGGCCATGATTCAGCTCCAACACCGTGGGCATTGTATTGATGTTGATGTTCTCTTGTGCAGGGCGACGGAGATGGACGTGACGATGATTGGGTTGCAGAACGCGGGCAAGACATCGCTCCTGCGAGTCCTCGCAGTAAGGTTCCACGACAGCACGCAAAGACCACACTGACAGGAAGCACACAGGGTGGAGAGTTCACTATAGAGTAAGCGAATCTGTTTTCACAGATGTTCGGCCATGTGTCCTCACGATACTGATCCTCAGTAGCTCGATTCCCACCGTAGGTTTCAATATGAAACGTGTGCAAAAGGGTCATGTCACCCTTAAATGGTATGCCGTGGAGTGTTCACGTTGTGTTGTTCCGATCGTTCTCTACTTACAGTCAGTAGTTGGGATCTTGGCGGACAGCCCAGATTTCGGTCAATGTGGGAACGATATTGCCGTGGCGTCAACGCTATCGTGTAAGCCTTGTGTAAAGATGCCGACAAGGGGCTGTGCTGATCAAGTCTGTAGATACATCGTCGACGCTGCGGACAAGGCTGCCCTTCCTGTCGCAAAAGAGGAGCTGCATGCCCTCCTTGAGAAGCCTGTCTTAGATGGCATTCCATTACTCGTCCTAGGCAACAAGTCCGATCTGCCCAATAAGCTCTCGGTCGACGAGCTCATCGAAGCACTAAACATGAAGGCTATCTCCCACCGTGAAGTCAGTTGTTATGGGATCAGCGCGAAGGAGGAGACGAATCTTGACGCGGTGTTGGAATGGTTAATCAACAAGACAGCCCACTAAACGAGAACGGAGCTGGTGAAGGACTGCAACGACGCCATGCACCATGACTACCAATGATGTTTGAATACGAGATGTGTTCACGACGTTGACGACGCAACGAAAAGACGCATGCCAGCAATGGCGAAATTGCTTCAATGCCGAGAGCAATGCAATCCTCGTCCACTACGACCGATGTATTTCAGTGCGTCTCGACGTCGTCCGCGATATATATTTCCTCTGGCGCATTGACCGCAGATCCCAAGGCATTTCATGTTTTTGTAGATGTATCTAATTGCAGATCCTCGGCATGTCTCCTAGGAGCCAAAACTTTCATATTATGACAACTATCGTGTTCAGTTGCGACGGATATCTCAGATGTATTTCAATGGTTTGCGATGAGTAGTGTAAGGAAGAGAAGGGGTGGAATGAACGAAAGCGTTGCTAAATGAAGGGAAAATGGGTGCCAGCTCATCATGCATGCACTAGAAGAATTCACCTAACAGCCATCCACCCCTATAGGGCTGATTGGATCCCGAGGCACATCGGTTTTTCAAAGGCCAGTCTTCGGAGAGACTTCGTATAGAAA
>JAABUP010010439.1_pt1 | contig 10967 bp, 16 predicted proteins | sample 5559201 | NCBI WGS metagenome assembly JAABUP01 (sample SAMN10711887, study PRJNA513373) | rock metagenome | isolation source: Antarctica rocks | place: Antarctica | reverse complement strand
AATGTCGCCCGCCTCGCCGCCTGGTTCGCTGAGCGCCCCCGGGCGGCCACCCGCCCCTCGCGCCTGGCCGCCCTGCGGGCATGAGTCCCACGCACCGGCCTTCCTGCGCGACTTCGCCAACAGTATCCTTACAGGCTGAACAACCGCGCCGAGAACTCGCACCAGCCCACGCGCGAGCGCGAGCGCCGCATGCGCCGGTTCAAGGACCCGGGCCACGCCCAACGGTTCCTCGCCGCCCACGGCCCGATCGCTACGCATTTCCGCCCGCGCCGCCACTGCCTCACCGCCGACGCTTACCGCGAGACCAGAGCCGAGCGCTTCACCACCTGGCGGGCGGTCACCGGCACCCCGGCCATGGCCTGAGCGGCGGGCCTCCCAGGCCTCATCACGTCTCCAAGCGCCTGCGTGTCACCCGCCCCGACTTTACCTGACAATACCACATAAGCAGCATCAGCGCGGTCGTAAGATGTAGATGTCCTGATATGCTGTATAGCGACTGCGTCCACACCACGATCCTGGCAGGTAGTCCTCAATAGTAAAACTTGACCGGAGCAGCATATGTTCTAACAGGTCCTTCTCGTACGCAACTACATGCTCCGGCTCGTTCAAATGTTGGAGCCAGCAATCTGCCGCTTTATGCTTGAATGTGTATGTACTTTGGCCTTGTCTTATGAGTCTACGAACTTCCTCGTCTAGTACAAAGAAGGTCGCCAGGAAGTGTCCCTCTGGTCGCATTACTCTTCGGGCTTCGTTGAGATACTGCTGAGTGGTTGCGGGCAATAGGTGCGTGAACAAGGATGAGGCAAGTAATATGTCAAAGCGCTCCGAGGCATAGGGAAATGTGAACGAGCTAGCATCACCGGCACCCTGCGGATTGTAGTATCCGTTGACGATGTCAGCATGAACGAACTTGAGGTTCTTCCTAGACCCGTACCTGCTATTGCACCAATCTATAGCGTCGGCCACAATGTCGAAGCCGTTGTAACTTCCAGATGCGTCAAGTGTCCAGATGATCGGCCCAGCTTTGCGAGCAACCCCACATCCAATGTCTAATATGTGCGTGTCTTGCTTCATCCCGCAGAAATTGCGCAAGTAGGCCATATACTCAAATCCATTGAGCAGATATAGTGCTGCGCCTTTGGGTCCCTCGTACATTAGCGTTTCGGGCGGAATGGGTATTGGCGATGCCAGTCGAATCAATGGATCGATTAGGCGGACAAATCGACGAAGAGGATACCCAGGACGGCTAACCAATTTGGTAGCTGCGACTCGAGTCATGCCGCGGAGAGTGAGCTCTCGGATTGATCCCATATTTGTATTCCTAAACTGAATCCCCGGTGACACCTACATGCCCTACATTTGGGACTATGTAGGTTTCTGGGACCATGTAAGTTTCATCGGCGTTTTGGTTTAGGGCCCCCGCCGCACGTTTCAGTCTACGATAACACTACTACGACGGTGCGAAAGGAGGGCCACGATGGAGACTGCCCCCAAGATCGCGCGGCAGCGCCTGAGCGCGTTGGAGTTGGCCAAGACGCTGGGGTACGTAAGCGAGGCCCGCCGCCAGCGGAGGATGGCGCGATCCCAACTCTACGAGTACAAGCGCCGCTTCCAGACCCATGGGCTGGAGGGGCGGCAGGTCCTTCGGCCCATTCCCAAGGAGCATTCCCCGACCACTCCACCGACGACGGTCGCGCGCAGCGCGGCGCTCAGCCTGCAGCAGGAGGGCATCAGCGTCGCCTCGCTGACCATCCAATCTATCCTCATCAAGCATGACATGGGGATCAAGTACGACTGGGTCTTGAACTTGCAGGACCAGGCGACCCGGCAGGCCATAGAGTTGACGCCGGAGCGGATCGTCCCGTTCGAGTGGCAGAACCCAGCCCTCCGCGAGCGGCATGTGGAGAGCGGTCGATCGGGCGAGCTGCCGTGCCAAGACCCTTGCTTCGTTGGGCGGTTCAAGAGGGTGGGCAAGCTCCACTTGCACGGCGTGGTCGATGCCTACGGCTCCTACGCCTACGGCGTCCTGCACAACGACGCGCTGCCCTCCTACCCGGAGCGCGGCCTGACCGTGGACACGGTGCTGACCGACATCGGCCGCGAGTTCTGCGGCACCGACGCACACCCCTACAAACTCTACCTGGCACATAACGACGTCGCTCACCGCACCACCAAGGTCCGTCGGCCGCGGACCAACGGCCTAGTCGAGCGATTCAACTGAACGGTGCTCGACGAAGTTCTTCGCGAGGCCTAGCGGACCACCCGCTGCGAGGCACCAGAGCCTTTGCATGCCCACCAGGACGCCTGGCTGGTCACCTACAATACCGAGCGCCCGTACCTCGGCTACCACGCCTCGGCCGCTGCCCGATCGACACCATCTGCGGGTACCTGAAGGACCGGGACTCACCCGCCCAACTGTCACCCAAGAACCCTAGTCGGTACTTTGCTGCCTCGGAATAGGCGGGCCAAATCAGGACGGCGGGAGTGCCAGTGAAAGACGCGGCTCGTGAGTACGTACTATCCTAATCCCGCACGAGGAATACAGTGGATGCTCGCGGTGTGACTCCTGCTGGCCACGGTACTACGGCTGAGCAAGATTCGTAGTTGGATGCTGCCGGAGTGTTTTGTCTTTGTCGCGCCTACCATCTGCCTCTCATAGTGCCTCGTTCGACAACGATCATGGTTTGAAAGGCGACGAGCGAGCGTGCATCACCTTTCCGTTCCCGCAGCACATTCAGTAGCAACGTCACAACTGACAGCAATCCTCGTTCTCCACCAGCGCCTGGTGCCGCCGGAGCACAGCGTCGTCGCCCCAGGTGCCGATGCCGATGAACTACTGCAACGCCTCCACGTTGCCGCCCGGCACGGTCATGGCCAGCCGCTCGATCGACTTGCACTCTAGGTCGAGCAATTGACCGGTGAGATAGTGCGCCGCCTGCCGTGGCTGCTCGGCGCGCCGACAGAGCGGGGCGAAGAGGGCCTGGTACGCGGCCAGCTCCTCTGCCAGGGCCTCCATATCGCGCGGGACCAGGTTGTTGCTCGGCTGCAGGGCAGATGAGGGCAGCTCGATAGCGCGAGTCGGGTGGGGCCGAACGGCGACGAGCATCGCATCTCCTCCCGCCCCAAGTCTAGCAGGCGGTCGACTAGAAGTCAATTAGCCCGACAACGAGGGCAGGGCGATTGCATCTGAATGGCGAACAGGCGGCGGTGTGGGTGCCAAGCGGCGAGCACGGGCCTCGGCGATACTGGGCGCTGACGGTCGAGGGAAGGAGGAGGAGTCCAATGACCGGCGTCCCGACGAGCGTCGCCGCGCACTTCGCCGCCCTGCCCGACCCGCGCGTCGAGCGCACCAAGCCGCACCGGCTGCGGGATACCCTGACCATCGCGCTGTGCGCGGTGGTCTGCGGGGCCGACGACTTCGTCGGGATGGTCACCTTCGCCGAGGCCAAGGAGTCCTGGTTGCGGCGCCTCCTGCCGCTGCCGGGGGGCCCCCCCAGCCACGACACCTTCGGGCGGGTCTTCGCCGCGCTGGACCCCGAGGCCTTCCAGGCCTGCTTCCTGGCCTGGGTGCGGGCGGTCGCGCCGGGCACCACCTGCCCGGCGGTGCCGATCGACGGCAAGGCGCTGCGCGGGGCGCGGGCGGGCGAGGCGGGCCGTGCCGCCTGCGCATGGTCAGCGCCTGGGCGAGCGCGAGTCGGCTGGTGCTCGGGCAGGTCGCGGTGGCGGAGAAATCGCACGAGATCGTCGCCATCCCGGCGCTGCTGCGCCTGCTGGATCTGGACGGGGCGACGGTGACCATCGACGCCATGGGTTGCCAAACCGCGATCGCCGCCGCGATCGTCGGCCAGGGAGCCGACTACGTGCTCGCCCTCTAAGGATAACCACCCGACCCTGCACGAGGAGGTGCGCGCCACCTTCGCCCAGGAGCGTTGGGACGGCTTCGCCCTGGCGCCGCTCGGCACCCACGATTACGCGAAGTCGGTCGAGCAGGACCACGGGCGGCGGGAGATCCGCCGGCACTGGACCCTTGACGACCCGGCGATTATCGCCCACCTCGACCCCGCCGGGGCCTGGTCGCACCTGCGGGTCATCGGCCTGGTCAAGCGCGAGCGCCATGTCGGCGACCGCGTGACCGTCGAGCGCCACCACTACCTCCTGAGTGCGCCCTTCTCCGCCGCCGCCTTCGCCGCCGCCGTTCGCAGCCATTGGACCATTGAAAACGGGCTCCACACGCCCGGCCAACACTTCGGGGGACACATATTGGTAGCATTGGTGGCCGACCGTGCAGCGTTACTCGGGCGAAACGGCGTGGCGGCACGCCATATCCATCGGCCAACGGTATGACCGGTACGTGTCCCCCTATGCCATGGCCGGGCGTGGGCTCCACTATCGCAAGGACGTGGTGTTCGGCGAGGACCGCTGCCAGATCCGCCTCGGGGCCGGGCCGATGATCCTCGCAACGCTCCGCGATACGGCCCTGAGCCTGCTCCACACGATCGGCTGCCGCAACGTCGCCGCACGCCTCCGCCACTATGGCCAGTACCCCGGCGCTGCCGTCGCCTTATTTCACCGCCCGCGCATCCAGAACGCATAAGCCCTGGGCCAGCAGACGTGCATTCTTGCCAGAATGTTAGCAGCGTGCTAATGTCTGAGTTAGCTCTAATCGACCGTCTGGAGGAAATAGACCAATGGGTGATACGCCGCGCGGCAATCTTTAGTCCCTATTTTCGCCTAGTACTCTAGTACTAGTGTGCGGTGCGAAAGCGGGCTGATTTTTGGCGTCCTGGCACGGGTTCTGCTGCAAGATGGTGGCCGAGTGTGTATCCGGCGCCGGAGGTGCCCGATGTTGCGCGACCGCTACGCCCCGCAGGATCTGTTCGCCCTGGTGCCGGAGGCCGCCCTAGCCTTCGACCCGGTGCTCGCGCGGCTCGATGTGCTCCTCGACGACGACGACCTCTATCAGCGCGTGCGCGCCGACCTCGCCACCCGGTACCCGCGGACCGCGCCGCGCGGACGGCCCTCCACGCCGGTCGAGGTCATCCTGCGCCTGCTGCTCGTGCGCCGACTGTACGGCTGGAGCTACGCCGAGGTCGAGCGTTTCGTGAGCGATAGCCTCGTGTTGCGGCAGTTCTGCCGCGTCTATCTGCGGCCCGTGCCGGACGGCACGACGCTCATCCGCTGGGCGGCGCTCGTCGGCCCGGACACGGTGGCGGCCCTCAACGACCGGGTGGTCGCCCTGGCGCAGCAGGCCCGCGTCACGCGCGGGCGGCGGCTGCGCATCGACGCCCATCGGGAGCGCTTCGGCCACCCGCCCGACCTGGTCGCCGGGGATCGCGGCCTGTACTCGCCCGAGAATGAGACGCGGGCACAGGAGCGGGGCGTACGACGTGTCGCCTTGCCCAAGGCGGGCCTGGCGTCGCCGACGCGCCAGCGGCACGAGCGAGAGCGCTGGTTCCGGCGCGGTTTCCGGTTCCGGGCGGGGCTGGAAGGGCGGATCCACGTGCTGAGGCGCGACGACGGGCTCGACCGGTGCCGCGACCATGGCGCGGATGGCTTCGGGCGCTGGGTCGGCTGGGGGATCGTCGCCCACAATCTCACCCAGATCGCCAGGGAACAGGCCGCCACCACCGGTCGCACCGCCCGCCCGACCCGGCGGGCGGCATAAGCGCCGCCGCCCCGGGCGGCCATGCACCACGCCCACCCCGCGCCCATCCGTGGTGCGAAAAACGCCGGTTTTCTAGCGCCGATGCCACAAAACGGGCATTTCGCACCGCAAACTAGTACTAGTACTACAGCGACACTTATCCTGTTCTTCGGTGCCAAGACGAGTACGTTCGCGGCCTACCAAACTACCATTGGCGGGCAGGAGCCCAGTACGAACGTCAAAGTGTCGCTGTAGTACTAGGTGCAATTGTCAATTAATCCGTTGACTATGCACTTGGTCGGAGCGGTGGGGTCTAGTCTCGCAGCGTCATTCGCGGTGCCTGCCTTATGCCGGCGCATACTCATTGGGAGTCCATCCATGTTCTTATCACGCTCAGTCGGTTCATGGACCACTGTTAGGATCGCAACCAGTATTGCTTTCTTCGCCCAACTCCAATTTTATGTTCCTCTTATCACACCTTTCCTCCAAGCGCGCGGGTTGGACTTAGCTCAGATCGCCTTACTCCAAAGTGTGGTACTTTGGACGCAATTCGTGCTTGAGGTGCCAACTGGTGTCATCGCCGATCGGATTGGGCGACGCTGGAGCGTTACACTTGCGCTGGTCGCTCAACTCTGTGGTCAGACACTATTCCTCCTAGCGCACGATTACTGGACATTCGTCTTGGCCCAGGTAATTACTGGCACCGGATTCGCCTTTGCCTCGGGAAGTGTTGACGCCCTGGTATTTGAGTCGCTTCCCGTTGTGGATCGAACTGCACGGATGCAACAAGCTAAAGGGCAGATCGGTACCGCCGTCCAAGCCGCTAGCCTCATAGCCTGGGTCGCTGGCCCGATATTCGCCATGGATTTGAGCCTCACGCGTATCGCTCTTGCGATCGCCCTCGCCATCATCGCGACAGGTATTGCCTGCGTCACAAGTCTCGCGCTCCGCGAGCCACGTGTGGCTCGTGGCTCTGCCACTCCACATAGCCTCACCTTACTGCGCGACGGAATAGGACTATTTCGCCGAAATCCTCGCCTGCGGCGAATTTCCCTGGCTTATATACTAACTAATGCCTTCATCGCTCACCTGTTGGTGTTCTATCAGGCGTACTTCGTACAAACGGGCGTCCCAGGTATCTGGCTTGGCTTGGCGCTGGGATTTGGCTCCCTGCTAGGACTCCTTGGTCAACGGTACGCGCACTTGCTTGTTCGCGGGCCTGCGCAGCACCATGGTCTCGTAGTAGCGACCGCATTGCCAGGTATCCTCTACCTGGCGATGGCTGTGAATCGACACCCGACCCTGGCGGTCTTGCTCTTCTGCCTGCAGTGGGGGACGATTCAAATCAGCGCACCTCTGTTCGCGGGCTATCTGAACGAACACATCCCCGATGAGTCCCGGGCAACGGCGCTCTCATTGCTCAACGCGATGCTCTCGGCTTACGTCGGACTAGTCGGACTCTTGGTCGGCATTGTCGCGACAACTTCCCTCCCAACGTCCTTCGCGCTAATGGGGTTGTTGGTGCTTGCAGGGGTGGTAGCTTTCCGGCTTGACGAGCGCCATCTTGGTGAGCCAACAGGTAGTATGCATTCTTAGCTCGACTTTGGCCTTTCGCGCTCTGGCGGCAGGGCGAGGATTGTTCGATGTACCACCGCCGCGCGCTTGTCGCCGGAAGCGTCGCCTGGTAGTGGGTCAATTTGACCTGAGAGGCCGCGTTCGTACGCGTACTCCTGGATCAAATTGACCCACTACCAGGAAGAATGGTTCGTAGACATGAGGTCACTCCATGTGTTATATTACTACCAGTGCTATTCTGCCCTAAGAGCGAGATATGCCATGTCACATCTACCACAAGAGCTTGAAGAAGAGCTTGAAGTCGAATCGCTCTTGAGACATGCTTTGCTGCCTCTTAGTCCACTGACTCGCGCATCGGGCTATACCAATGAAGTCTGGATTGGGGAATCTTATGTAGTTCGCCTCAATGGCGGAAGGCTAAGAGATTCGCTCCGGCATGAGCGAGATGTCTTAGTATTTCTACCCGATGACATCCCTCACGCGAAACCGCTTGCCTATGGTCGGCGTGAACATCGCGGTGAATACTTGATCCTTGAGAGGTTGCCTGGCCGTAATCTCGACGAAGTTTGGGGAGAACTCTCCATAGACAGTCGCAAATCGGCAGCCTCCCAACTTGCTACGTTTGTTCAAAAGCTACACAGTCTGCCCTTCTCGCAAGTTATGGGCAACCCCTGGTTACAGCTGGCCATTGACAACTGCCTATTCGGAGATGCCTATCACGCACATCCGCGTCACTTCATGCAGCAAATTCAAGGTGCAATTGGTCTGAGCGACCTTGACAGAGGATTGATTCGGGAGGTTCAGCAACTCCTTGAAACTCGCTTGAGCGTTTTTGACGATGCATTAGATGTCTTTGTTCACTCGGATATCCATTTTCGGAATGTCCTATGGTACAACGATCACATTACGGGACTTCTAGACTTCGAAGGAAGTCGGCCAGGGCCAGCCGATCTTGAACTAGATACTCTGATCCGCTATATTCGGTATCCTGAACAGTTTCGACCTAATAGAGCTTCAAGCCCGGGGCGGCAGGACTTAGTCACTGTTCTGGAGTGGATACTGATAGACTACCCAGGAATATGCGGTTGCTCCCAGCTTGTTGAGCGATTAGAAGCTTATGAGGCAATGTGGCAACTAGTTTGTTTGCATCACAGAGGACCGGATAGTCACATTGAGAATCCTGTCCGCGATCTCCAGGATTTGCTGAATGGTGTGTTTGCTCGGGATGTCAGGCGACTGCTTGGCGGATAGGGATACGATCATGAATAGCTTGCCCATCAGGCAGCACAACCTAAACCAAAGCTCCGATGAGAACTACATGTACTACGCTAGGAACTATGTGGATTTCACCTGAGCTTTGGTTTAGTGGTCTGTCAGCGCTCAATTGATGAGTCGGTTCGTTACCATAAGCACGGCGGGAAGCTGTTCAGAACCTATTGAAACAGGACTGACAGACCACTAGCCTTGGTACTCACTATCACTCGGATTCGGCCGCGGTGCGAATCGTCGGCCTCCTGAGTTTCTCGATTGGATGGTTTGCATGGCAAGTGAGGTTGTTTACTCTGCATCTCCGTGCCAGATCGGGCGCTATAGACATCAGGATAAAGATCTGGAGAACGCTTCGTCAGATGAGGCAGCAGGCTCGTCAGTCGATTCCAGATCCTTATCCTAATGTCTATAGTTTGGTGCTCGACAGGGTACTGAGTCGGGATTGAGATGAACTCGGTCAGCTACCGTGAGTAGGAGGTGAGAAATGACTCTTGATTTCCCATCGGGGCGTGACTTTGGCGGGATCTCAGTCGTGCCATTCGGCAATACGATAGGCGCGCGCATAATTGGACTCAGTTTGAAGGATCAAATTGATACGAAGGTGATTTCGGTTCTACGCAGAGCCATTTCGGAGTATTGTCTCATCGCAATTCCAGAGCAGGACATCGAGCCAAGCCAGCTTGTGGCTTTTGCCAACTCGTTAGGTGAACTAACGATATATCATAGGGAGGAGCTTCGCCACCAGCAGCACCCTGAGATTGTTGTGCTTACAAATCGTGGTCGCGACGGTACACTGCGTCCCGACAATAGTGGTGGCACCCAGTGGTGGCACTTCGATGGTATCTGGCAGGACCATGCCTATGCCGCAACTCTGCTGCAGATGATTCAGAAACCGAGCGATACTGGAAATACCGAGTTTGTAGATATGCGTGCGGTGTATGAGGCGCTGGTGGAGAGCTTAAAGGCCCAGGTCGATGGCTACGCTGCGGAGCACTGGATGAATGGCGGTCTTGAGCGCGCCACTGATACAATGGTGCCGAACTGGCAGCGAGCGATCCACCCCATAGTGCGAACAGATGCGTTGACTGGAAAGCGAAACCTCTATGTCAGTCCGCCCCACACAGTACAAATACGTGAGCTGCCAAGGAGCGCAAGTGACGACCTGCTACGAGCGCTGTATGCCTTTGCAGAACGGCCAGAGTTCCGATTCGAGTATGATTGGCGGGAGAAGGATGTTGTAATTTGGGACAATCGGGTGCTACTGCACAAGGGATCGAGCAGTGCTTTAGAACCTCGTGTGCTCTACAGGATTACAATCGAAGAGTTGGAGTAGGAGACATGACACTTGGTGCGGCATTAGGCAGAAATCGTACCTCATTATTGCTCAACCATGTAGGTCTGAATGGTGTGGATCTCAGTCCACGTCAATCTAGAACTGCTCCGATAGGTTCGAGGGCCAACTAGTCGGTACTTTGTGGACTTCGGCGTAACGGTCATGAGCGGTGCGGAGAACGCCAAAAATGACATCGTACGTACTCACTCCTTTTCACCACTTGCTACCGCACTATCCGAAGTCCACAAAGTACCGTAGTGGGTCACGCGACAAATAAGTGAGGATCGGGCAGGGCGGCCCCGGAGCCACCGAGGCGGCGTTGGCGCGCCCGCTGGCGGCGGACCTGGCGCTTGCCGGCCCAGGTGAAGGGCGTGGGGGCCTGATTCCAGCCGGCGACGGTGTCGTCGAGCCAGCCGATCAGTGCCGCCTGCGACTGCGGGTGCTGGCCGGCCAGGGCGCGCGGGACGAGGATGCGCTGGAGCGACCCGGCCATGTTCAGCCACGAGCCGGAGCGCGGCGTGTAGCGTGGCATGACCCCGTGCTCGAAGAGCCAGTGCACCATCGGCCAGCTGGTGTGCCCGGCCAGATTGTCCCAGACGAGCAGGAGCCGCAACGGCGGCAGTGGCTCGCGCGGCGCATGGCCGAGCCAGGCCGCCCACTGGCACAGCGGCGACCAGTCCTGCGGAGGCGGCACGGGCGGGCGCCCGTCCAGGACCTGCGCGGGCTCGCCCTGGAGCCAGGGATGGCGCACCGTATTCGGCACGTTCGTCGTCCCTTGCGCCCGGACCTCGCCCGACGCCGGGCGGAAGAGGGTCAGCAGCTTGACCGTCCCGCCGCGCACGTACTCGTGCGGCTGGCGCACCGGCACCCCCGTCGGCTGCCCGCTCGCCCCGGTGTGGTGGCTACAAATTCGTCCGCCGCCGCTACGCAGCTCGGTGGTAGGCATGGTGCAGACCGCCTAGGATCGGAAGGCCACGTACCGGCCCGGCGCGGCACTGAAGTGCGACCGGGGGTGGCACGCAGATACGTGGAGATAAGGGGAGGTGGTAGAGTGGCCCCTCGCAGGGGGGTGGCCGTGGGGTGCGTGCGGTGGTACCGGCAGGATAAGGGGCTGGTGGAGCAGGGCCTGCGCGCTGGGCGACGGCC
>JAABUP010010437.1_pt1 | contig 10969 bp, 9 predicted proteins | sample 5559201 | NCBI WGS metagenome assembly JAABUP01 (sample SAMN10711887, study PRJNA513373) | rock metagenome | isolation source: Antarctica rocks | place: Antarctica | reverse complement strand
TAGATGTCTGCCCCGTCTGCAAATCCGCCCGCTATATGAATCCCAGTCTCCGCTTCCTCGTCAACCCGGAATGCTACCACAAAATGTGCGAGTCCTGCGTCGACCGCATGTTCTCGCATGGACCCGCTGCGTGTCCCATCAAAGGCTGCGGGCGCACGCTGCGGAAGCACAGGTTCCGCGAGCAGACGTTCGAGGATATCAAGGTGGAGCGCGAGGTCGACATTCGGAAAAAGGTTGGGGCTACGTTTAATCGGAGGGAAGAAGATTTTGAGACGTTGCTTGCGTATAATGACTACCTGAATGATGTGGAGGATATCACGTTCAACCTCATCAACGGCATCGATCTGGAGGAGACGAACAAGAAGTTCGAGGCTTACACGAGGGCGCACGGGAAGGAGATCGAGGAGAATGCGCAGATGGCGGTGCAGGAGCGACAGTCCTTCTCCGCTGCGCAGAAACTGGAGCGGCAGCAAGCGCGGGAGCGGCGGGAAGCCGCGCGACGGGAGGAGGAGGAGGAGAAGCGGGAAGTGGAAGAGAATAGGCGGGATGTATTAAATCGGCTTGCGTCCGGGGCAGACGCGGAGACGGTAGCGAAGGAGGGCCAGCGCGTGCAGTTGAAGAAGCGCATGGACAGACAGGCGGCGACCGAGCGGCAGAGACAGTTGCAGGCTGCCGAGGACGCTCACAGTGAGTGCAACAACAAGTTCGTAATCAAGGGCTTGAAGACGAAGCAGAAGCCCGCGCCCGAAGCGCTTGTGGACCCTTTCGGTGGCTTGCGATTGGTGGACTCCTACTTTACGCTCCAAGACGACTATATATGGGAGGGTATACAGGAGGCTAGGAAGGATGTCAAGCAGACTGCTGGTGGGTACGACGTTAGAGATTATGCGCACAGGTCGCTGGTCGCGGCTTTTTCGGGCTTGGGCGTCTTCGTGGCGGACGAGATCACGCAACGAGATCAGCTTGCGCAGAAAGACGGCGTTGTGGGTGAGGATGTTGGGCTTAAAGACGCGGAGATGATACATGCGCTTTGAGCGAGGATGGCGAACGTGGCATACTTGAATCTGTTTTTCGATATACCCTGCATAGCGATAGGAAACGAGTGTTGGAAGCTTTCAGAACACCGTTCAGTGCGAATGCATTTAGTCTCTGGTCTCAAGTCCAGGGTGAACCGTATTTGGTCGCTTGTGAGCAGTGTGCGAATGACGATGCAACGGCATGCTTCAGAATTGAGAACGGGGGAATCTCCTACATAAGGTACGAGTTGTTCTCGGGCCGTCTCCACAGTCGTGTCAGCATGGAAGTTGTGCTTGACAACTTGTAGACCGTCCCACTCATGATACCCCTCCAATGTCAAAATCATACGACACCCCTATGCCAAGAGCGGAGTAAGCCAACCACTCATCTGCCCGTTCCATGCACCCTGTTACGGTCTCACGGCGCCCTTACGGCTTGATCCTAGCCGCCTTGAACCTACTGACTTTCTTCAGCTTCCCATCCCGCTCCTCCATCAACTCCCCCAGTTCTTCCTCCTCGTCCCTATCGACCTTGAACCCACCCTGCTGCCGCACGATGTCGTTGCGGCGGCGGTAGTACTCCGCCGCAAGCTGCCTGCGCTCGGCCACGATGTCCGCTGACCTCTGTGCGGAGGGCGCCTGCGATTGGTTGGTGGCGAGGCTGTCGCGCTCGACAAGAAGGTCAACAAGCGTCTTGCCTGGCGGACCGAGCGGAGTACCGTCATACTCGTCCGTGTCATCTACATCCATGGAAAGGTCCGGAGAGGCCACCGCTTCTTCGCCTGATTGCATGGCACGAGTGGTCCTGAAGCGCGATGCCTTCAGTGGTGTGTTCTGCGTCGGCATGGAATGCGACGTAGCTGATGAGCGTCTCTCAAAGACTGCGTCGGCGACCGGCACATGCGCGTCGGTAGCATCAACTTTCTGCGCCTTCAAGGGCGGCGATCCGGGCTCCGCGACGTCCAGCCCGTGTGCAAAGCTTACGCGCTTCCTGCTGCCCGACTTCTTCTCGCTGCTTTCGGAGCTAGCAGAAGAAACAGAGCTACGCTTGTCCCGGATCACCAGCTTGCGAACATCCTTAGCGATCATTTCCGGATAAAGGTCAGCAATGTCCTCGTTTTGTGGGGCCGGGCCCATGTTGCCGATGAGCCGCTGCTGCATTTCCTCCATCTGCTTGCGGTACTCATCAGAGAGCACTTTACCCTTCGTGCGACCGTGCTCGTCTTCGTCCTCCTCGTCAGATAGTCCGGTTGTGTAGGGCGTATCTTCTTCGTCCAAGTGGGTCGATCCGGTGAAGTGCGAGCTTGTGTCATCGTCCTGGTCATTCTCGTCGTCACTGTAGCCATCTCCCGCGTCCAAATCCATCTGCGCGACCACGTGACCAATCTCGTGCAAGTGGTACTGCAACATCTCACGACGAGCTTGTGCATCCTCTTCAGTCTCATCATCTGGGATCACGACGTCTTCGGAGACGACCTCGTCATCGTCATTAATCGTCTTCACTCTATCGCCGGGCTTGAACGATGCTCTGAGATCCTTCTGCTTCTCGGTGTCCTCGGCTCCAGGTTTTGTCGCAGCGCTGATCTCCGGCGATGCAGGCTGTGGCGGGATCTCTTCTACCTTCGGCGAGAATTGCACAGTACGGGGATCCGGCGGAGGGGCTGCCGGAGCTACCGCAACCTTCTCGGCGAACGACACTGTCTTCTTGCCATCTTCGGATTCGAGGCGCAAGATCTCCGGAGCAGCCTTTGTGTCCACGGTGAAGGAGACAGACTTCTTCCGGATAGGTGGCCGAGGACTCTCGAAGCTGTGAGCAGCATCTCCGCCACTGTTGGAGTCGCTCGTAGACTCGTGCGCTTCATAGGCACAGGAGCGAGGGCTGGATTGCTTGGGATTGGTGGACTGGCCTTGGTGATCGCAGGCTTCAGCTGTTGCTCCGCCTTCCATCCACCGTCCAGCTCCCCTCCCGTGATTCCAGCTTTCTTGAGACTCTCGAGTAATTGCGATTTGGATTGATCGGCGCTGTGCACCCGACCTGAAATCACGTTGTCATCGTCGTCAAGCTCCTCTTCGATCTCAGTCAGTGGCAATCCGGTGTCGATATCCCGTGAAGCAGCAAAGTCGAAAGTCTCAAGCCTGTTCTCGACATCGAAGAATTGGCGTTGCAGAGTCTCTATGTTCTTGCGCATGTACTCCTGTCGGTGTTCGAGGTCTCGAAGGATCTGGTTGAACGGGCGGAGCCTACCCTTGTCCAGGCCGGCGAGTTCGAGCACGATCTTTTCGGTCATCAATTCGCCATCGTAGGATTTGGCTATCTCAATGACTTTCACATCATCGATGGGCGGCGGAGCATCTAGGAACTCCTCCTTCAGGCCTTCGCACTCAGCTTCGTAGGTTTGCCAGTACTTCAGACCCTGGGGTAGCTTTTGTAGGCTGGCTTCGAGCGCTTGGCGTTGCTGTTCCAGTCCAGTGAGGTCCGCCATCGTCAACACGGGTAAGTGTTGATATTCCTTGCGATGGTCTGGCCAAAGACTTGCGTGTCTTCGTACACATCAATTTACGTATGCGGGAAAGCGGTGTTGATGATGGAGCAGTTATGACAATGAATTCCGGTGGTTTGCTGTAGGAAAGAGCACGATAAAGCCAACTACGCAGACCGTCGGCCGCAAAAATGATTGCATGAGGTGTGAGTAGAAGACTTGGTGCCTTAGGAACAAGGCAACAATCAGCACGCATGTTCCGCCACAACTTCACATTGTTTTTCTGCCAGTCCGAAGGAGTCTCTCATCGCATTTCGACAGCAATCTACTCCCCCAACCGTAACGAACGAGTCGATAAATCGATCCTTGCTCAACCGCCAGACCATCACGTGCGAGCACGACATCCCAATATGCCTATCTCAAAGAAAGACCGCATCCATCGCGAGCATGTAAGAATGATGAGTGACAGCCCTCCATGAGACACTCGAAGGCTAACGATATCCTTCGTTTCTCAGAAGAAAGCCGAAGCTGCTGGCACCCGGTACACGCCTTCATCATTCCACTGACGTCGCCTCGAGGTTGCCTTCGCTCATACTTACGATAGCACCCCCGTCAACCCAAACGGCACGCCTGTCAAGGTCCCAAAGTCAAAGTCCATATGCGCCTTCTGCCGTAAAGAGCTCGTACGTGCAACTCAGGTCCGCGTAGACAGAGGATGCTGACACCTTTTCAAGGAGAGTACCAACCTTAAGATTCTGGAACAGCACGCCACCACTCATCCGGATCCGTGGACCAAGGAAAAGTGCTGGCCCAAGGAGTTTGCGTGATCATATTCACTTTCCAATACCGTATCCGAAGCTGCTCTACCATGTTACCAACGGCTCCCGACGGTAGCCTTTTCGTTGAGTCCTTGTCCCGGCAGCTCATTAATGAGAAATCGGCGAGCGCCTGAGCAATGCGGACGACATGACGTGCCGGATTCAAGATCTCGGAGCGCTGTCACTACCGCGTTCCTCCAGCGGTGCTCTCGGTGCTTCAATAGGCGTGCGTCACCTGCAAGAATACGCCTTCCGTAATACACAGTCTCACAGAAACGATGCCTCAGCGCGAATAACATCTACGACCAACACAATGTCACAAAGAACGAGCCGTGACGCTACGAACTTTACGGTCCCGGCGATGCTGATTCGGATAGAAGGGCTTGGAAGGCAAGGCTTGCGATTACGAGGGTCTAGTCCAGATAGAGGTGCGATGGCATGGGAGGCGCGAATGACCTGTAATGTGCGCTCTACGTAGTAATGATATGAGGATTAGAGATCTACAAACTTTCGAACTATCCTCCTCTCTGCTCTATGGAAGCCGCCGATTTGGCGCTGCCTCATGGCATCGCCGTATGTAAGCCAGAAGTCCTTGGGTGGCACGCTGCGTTTGCCGGTACACGGTCGGCAGTGACTTGACAGCATTGTACGAGGCACTTGTTCTGCCAGCACAGATCCCACCGAACGAAAGGCGAGTGACCCTACATGCACGAGTGGCGCCTTCCACGTTTCAGACTCTGAATACGGGAGCAAGACCTCCGGATGTTTGAAATGCAGATTCTACAGCCAAAGAGCCCGTCGCGTAAGAGTGATGTACGCCGTACGAACGCTAGTAAGGGTATCTAGAGCTTGGAGTCAAACCCACGCTATGCAGAACTAACAGCGCAACCTCACACCATGCCGTGGTCTGGTATTTCTCATCTACTAATCTCGTCCACATCCTCTGCCCTCACCCCGTCTCTCCATCACTCGGCCCACCCGACCCGAACCCACTATCATTCCCCTTCGCCAAGTATTCCCTCACCAGCGGACTCCCCGCCTTCGGCTCCGTCTGCGCTCTCAGCAGCGTCTGCCGGCTCCTAGCCGTGCTGGGCGGGGTCTGAATAGCAGAGACTGGCGCCTGAGGGCTGGGGCTGGGACTGGAGCGCGGACTACCGGCGTACTTGGCTTGCACGGCGCTGCGGTGGCGCTCACTAGTAGCTGCCGAGCCGGGTCTCGAGTTGCGTGAAGGTGTTTGGTGGAGCAGTAGCGGACGTGAAGACGGCGAGGAAGGCGTCGGGTCGCGGGAGTATTGTGGGTAGTCGGGAGGCGCTTGCTCGTCGTACTCACGAGGAGGGTACGGGGACTGCTGATCGGAGTCGTAGCCATACGAGTCATCGTACGGGAAGGAAGCTGGTGTGAAGGCGTCCGGGTTGAAGTCATGTCTTGGCGAAGCAGTACCTCGGGCATTGGCTCCCCGAATGTGCTCTTCTCCGCGCCGCTTGATGGGCGACTCATCGTACGGATCGAAACCGACACGTCGTAGAGCGTCGTGCCGGATACGCTGGCGGCGATCTTTGTCAGGCCCTGCACCCGCGGTGGCGGTGTCTTCGAGGAAGAAGTTCAACATCTCATCTCCGATGACAAGGTGAGACTCTTGCTTGAACTGCTGTAGCGCAGTAAGCTTGATCAACATCTCAAGGAGCGAGAGGCTGGTCTTGATGGGTGGCCAGGCGGGCTTCTGTGAGGCTTGCAATTTGGCGCGTTGCGAATGCACTAGCTGACCATTCGCCATGGGCGGCGTCGACGTTGATGAGCGCAATTGAAGCTTCGCAAGAGCGCCAGTCAACTCGGGGTCGAGCGAAGATTGTCTGGCCGATGATGTGCGCTCCGCGAGACTTGACTCATCCTCTTCCGTATCGGATTCCGGCTCTTCAGCGTACACTTCGAAAGCGATCCATTCCGGGTCCAAATCCGCAGGCAGCCTCCATGCTGTTGAAGCAGTCGCAGGTTCAGGCTGCATGCCTTTGCTGGGAGTGCCCGACGCAGACTCACGCTCGAACTGAGCGTCGATCTCTGACCGAGAGTCATCGGTGTGATGTGCGCCGCCGACTGATGGTGACTCGAAGTAGCTGCGTTCCATCTGCGACCTGTGCAACATGCTCCTTGGCGGTGCAGCGTGCACATCTCGTTTGATAAGTAGAACTGGATTCTGGGCATCTCCGTCACCACCAATCCCAAGAATCTTGCCCGTATCGGCGTAAAATATCTTGGACACCTCATGAATTGGTACAGCGTCTCTGATACCAGCATTCGTCGTATCATCAAATGAGCCAGGCTGCGGATCGTTCTCCTCGAAAGTGTGGACACGGCCGTCGTCAAGGTCCTCGACGATGACAAGCTGATACTCAAATTCAGTAGCCGTGTCGAATCCGGGCAGCATGCCCGCCTCGTAGCCTTTGCTTGGGATTTGCTCGCCGGGTAGACTGTAGAGTTGGTCAAGCGCCATGCGGAACAGCTTCACTCGTGCCTTGTGGATGACTTCTTTCCATGTCGTCTCGCGGATGCCTTTGTCATCAGTCGGCCTGATGTGACCGGCGAAAAGCATGTACATGCTCAAGGTATAAGTAGGACCGACCTGCTGTCTTGCACCTGGCTCGGCGGTATACTTGCTGTCTGCTGCCGTGAGGAATGTGGAGGCCTGCAGCAATCGACTCGGACTGATCGTTCCGGAAAGATTGGTCGACAAGTTTACTCCAGAGGTAGTGATCGCCAAACTGATCAGGGGTACCGCATCCTCAATGCGTACGAGCAGTGACTTGATTGACGAAATGATGCTCTTCATCTCGCGCTCCGTCGCTTCCCTCGACTTGGCAGGACCACTTTTCCGTCGCAGTAGTTCTTCATCGTTTGCCGCATCGCTCAGCCTTGTGCCTAGCCGTTGGATCTCGTACCGTAGGTCCTTGGTCAGGCCTACTGCGGGCTCCAGGGAGGTGTTACCGCGCGCCGAGATGAGTTCGATCATATCAATAGCGGGCGAGATGACGCGGATCTTGCTCTCCAAACGAAGCTGCAGTTGCATGAGCTCTTCGCGGTCTTTGCTCCGAGGAGCCTCCTTCAACAGACGCCCGCATTGCTTGAACGCGTAGGTGGCTGTGATGGTTACGCCCGACCGGATTGCATAGTTCATTGCCTGCTGCGTCACACGACCGAGAAGGATGTCCATTGTTTCGCACGCCCCACGGGATTATTCCTCGAGCGACAGCGAGTTAGCGAGCTCGGATCGTTCAGATTTGGTCGCATTCGGTGGCGAAGGTCGCCGGCTCAGCAAAGGTCACCCAGCGGAGATGTGGTGGTCGATGAGAGTTGCTGTTACCCGATGCATGTTGTTCGAAGGACGCTCCACCGGCGAGTGTTGTGGGTGCAGCCTGTTACCGGATCGTGAAAGTGTTTGCAGGATTCACAATGCTTGCAAACGCGAGAAGGCACGTCGCGGGTGATCAACACGGGAGCGGCAAGGTCCGTCCTCCCGCTACCTTTAACTATAACCTTAAGGCAAATCGACTTACGCACCTCTCGCCTCCGAGCCTCATTCTGCCTGTCCCTTGGTATACAAGACTCCTACTGCACTTTGGAAGGGGATGTCGAGAGTATTATTCGTGAAAGGAGGTAATGGAGGGCAAGGTCTTCACCCTTTCGCGCTACCCGGACTGGTATTATTATCGTCCGTTGTCGTAGGACACCGAGCACAGCGCTCTTTGTCTCCTCCCTCGTCAATAGCAGTATAACGGTACGATCTATCTGTCGCCCTGAAATGTGGAAGAGCCTGCCGGCTCCTTCCGCTTTATTCTGCGCTCTGACCTTGTCACCCTGACTGCATTTGTGCTACTTTCGCTCCTTGACCGTACGGGTCTTGAGTTCCGCAACGCTGATGGTGAGTCACGTATGCTTGGAGAGTTGGTCAAGAGCTTTCATCGTTATGTTTCGCTGTAGTATGGAAAGTCCAGGCCAGGGGTCGGACGCGGCGTTACGCCATTGTTGCGAGCCATCCGGCGGCTTGTCTCCATGGCAAAGGCTGCTCTCTCACACCGGCTTGACACCCTTGTGTATCGCCGCGATCCCAAGACTGAGGTCCTCCCACCCGCCCTCCAGCTCTCCACCATCTCCTCTCTCCTTTCCGGGAACTATGAACCCCGCCTCCTCAATCATGCCCGCAAACTCCGCCTGACTCGGAAAGCGCTCAATGCTCTCTACCAAATACTGGTAACTCTCCCGATCCGCCGCCACAACCTGCCCTATCAACGGTATGGCCCCGAAGCTCCATCTCTTATAGATCCCGTTCATTATCGGGTTGCTCAATCGAGGGGTGAACTCCAAACAAGCAAAGACACCTCCAGGCTTCAGTACACGGAAGGCTTCTTGCAACGCTACCTGTTTGTGCGTGAAATTCCTTATTCCGAAGGCCACGGTGTAGAGGTCTATGCTATTTGATTCGATGGCGGAAAGGTCTTCGGCATTGGCTTCCAGGAACGAGACGCGGCGGTTTGGGGAGGAGGTGGTGGTGGAGTAGTAATGCGAGGTAGCGAAGCGTTTTCGGCCTTCGGCAAGCATCTCTGGGTTGATGTCGGAGATTATAACACTAGTGGCGGTGTCGCGGTTGATGGTGGTGGCGTGGTCGAGGAGTCGGAGGGCGATGTCGCCTGTGCCGCCAGCGATGTCGAGGATTGTTTGTCCGGCCGCGTTATGTGGGCTGGAAGTGTTGGTGGAGGTGAGTCGGATACCCGGATTGAGAGAACGAACGAAATGGTCTTTCCAGAGACGGTGGATGCCGAGGGACATGAGGTCGTTCATGGTATCGTAGTTCGCAGCGACCGAGGAGAAGACAGTGCGCACTGTACGACAAGAACGTCAGCTGAGATTGCTGGGCGATCGAACTGTCCACTACCTACCTCTCGATGCCTTGAGCTCTTCCGCGACGGTCTCAAAGCCGAAATGCGTCGTCTTGTCGCTCTGGAAGACATGCTGACTCGGTGCTGGCTGTTGCTGTTGGCCGTGGCGGATGGAGGAGGCGAAGGATCGTCGGCAGTCACGACAGACGAAGCCGGAAGTGGGCGACAGACGCAGACGCTTTGTAGCGCGTGGTAAGAGGGCGGCCATTGCAGTCAATCTTCCAAGTCGAGATGTGCCAGATTTCGAAGGACGTTGATTCGGAATTAAGTGACAGCTGCAACTTTCCTGTTCGGCTTAGCTTCCTGCAGCCCTATGCTTGTCTCAGACCTTGTACCGAACGTTAACCTTGAGCATGAGTGTGGGGTACAGCCGAGGATAGCCGCGTGTACGCGAAGTCGATGTATCATTTCACCTTGCTCCTTTGCACTCGTCGACAACAATGTAACCATAGACGGACAGCAGTAATGGCGTCGCGACGTAGTGTATCATTCGTTGGACGGTTATTGGCCTGTCCACGAAGTGCGAGGCAGTCATACGCCATTGCTCAACGAAGATGGAACGCTTCAATCAGCCAACGGCCTGGCTCCGATCGGTATGGCAACCCAACAAGGAAGGCACGTACAGCGTCGATGAAGACTAACATGATACCAGCGTCTTGTTTCCCGGCGCCGTCAACTCCGAATTCACAAACACTCTCGCGTTCGCCCGTCCCTCGGAAAAGGAAGCCATGCCCACCTACCGAATCCTCGACCAAGCCGGCCGCATTGTAGACCCGGACTGCGAACCCCCGAACATATCTACCCCAGACCTCCTTAAGCTCTACAAGGACATGCTCACCGTCTCTATCCTCGACCTCATCATGTTCGACGCCCAGCGCCAAGGCCGCATCTCGTTCTACATGGTCTCCGCTGGCGAGGAAGGCATTGCAGTAGGAAGCGCTTCCTCCTTGTCGCCCAATGATCCAATCTTCGCCCAGTACCGCGAGACTGGGATCTTCCAGTACCGCGGCTTCACCCCACAGGACTTCATGGCCCAACTCTTCGCCACCCGCTCCGACCCGGGTAAGGGCCGCAATATGCCTGTGCACTACGGAAGCCGAGAACATAACATTCACACCATTAGCTCCCCGCTCGCGACCCAGATCCCGCAGGCCAGTGGCGCGGCTTACGCGGTGAAGATGCAGAACGCACGAGACCCGACGGGAGAGCAGAGGGTCGTGGCGTGTTACTTTGGTGAGGGGGCGGCGAGCGAAGGCGATTTTCATGCGGCTTTGAACATTGCCGCGACGAGGGCATGTCCGGTGGTGTTCATCTGTCGGAATAACGGGTTTGCAATCAGTACGCCTACGCTGGAGCAGTATCGCGGCGATGGGATCGCAAGTCGAGGGGTGGGGTATGGGATCGATACTGTCCGCGTTGACGGGAACGATATCCTGGCCGTCCGTGAAGTCACTCGGCAAGCTCGGGAGCTGGCTCTCGAAGACGGAGGGAAACCGGTGCTCATCGAAGCCATGTCCTACCGTGTCTCGCACCACAGTACTTCGGACGACTCCTTCGCCTACCGCGCGAAGGTTGAAGTAGAGGACTGGAAACGCCGGGACAACCCAATCACTCGACTACGAAAGTACCTGGAATCGAAGGGCCTCTGGGACGAAGCGAAGGAAAAGGAACTACGCAGCGAGACGCGGAAGAGTATCCTGGAGGCTTATCGACAGGCGGAGAAAGAG
>JAABUP010010436.1_pt1 | contig 10969 bp, 10 predicted proteins | sample 5559201 | NCBI WGS metagenome assembly JAABUP01 (sample SAMN10711887, study PRJNA513373) | rock metagenome | isolation source: Antarctica rocks | place: Antarctica | reverse complement strand
AGGCTTGAGGTAGCAGACAGCAGGGACAGAAGAAGCTGCAGCCACTGTGACAGCTGAAGAGAACAGTGAGCAGCCTGCAAGTGATAGTGACGCCAGCAGCAGTGTTGACAACAATCACAACACCAACTAGCTAGCCTGCTGTGCAGTGACTGAGCCAGTATTGTTGTCTTTGGCTGAATCTTGCGCCAGTTGTGACACTACAGCCATCATGATTGTCATTGTTTGACGCATTTGTATGGTTGCCTGGAAGGTCAATATCTGATGAAGATGCAGGGCTCTAGTGTACTGCCTAGCAGTGTCCCAACTGCAGATTGTAAATCATGCAAATCATCCCTGCTCAGTTTGGCAAAAGCTGGCAATTAGTCCGGCAATCATTTTTGCCAGTGCTTTTGCCAGCAATGACCGTCGGCAAAGTACGGCAAACCAGTTGCCGGCAATGTTCGGCAACCTCTGGCATTGCGTATTCTTTGCCGATTTGCACTGTACACTTTGCCGGCAAACAGGGGTTTGCCACAGTTGCCACAACATTGAAGTAGATGGCAAAGTCGTTGGCAACTGCCTGGCAATCTTTTTCTGCACTGGGATTGCCGGCAAAGTAGTGGCGAAGTTACCCCCCTGAATTTGTAGTGCCGGCGTGTGTGTGTGCCCCTACCGTAGTTGCCGATATACATCATCCTTCAATTTGCAAATCCCTTTTGAAAAACTGTTTTAATATGCTTCTCTGTCCTTTTCTGTAAGTAAGTCATTAAGGGTTTATGCAGCGCACGCAGCAAGGTGAGTTGGACCTGAATACTTATCTGCAGCCTGTCATTTAGACAGAATCAGGCTATCCAGATCTGTGACAAATAGGGTCTGCATTCAAATGTTTAAACAGTGTGTGATCTTTGGGTCATTATGTGAGAAGATCACACATTCACAAAGTCTGATTCATGTAAAGTACCGTAAGGACGGCGGTCTGACAAATATGCATGCATACCACTAAGGAAACATGCATGCAATCAGTCATTGCACTTGTATGTATGCAATCAGTCATTGCACTGTGGTCAACGACATACGCGTACTGCATAATTTGCAAAACACTGTATCGCTGCTACTACGAACCACAACGCCACCCCTTGCCTGGGACTGGGTTGCGTATGGGTCTCAACAGCCTGCACGTACACGCATTGTCATCTTCGCAGGCTGCGCGACCTGAGCAGCCCTCCCGGTCAACTGTGCTACGTGCAAGTTTGCTTTTGCAGTTCGCTCGCCGCACTCCTCCAGCCAGCGGTCGGCCTGTCCAGGAAAACTTTGTCATCGCTATGGGTCCGTCTGCGAAGCTGCGGACGGGTGCCTCCATACCTGCAATAGGCTTGGGTGTTTTCCTTGCAAAGTCAGGCAAAGAGACCTACAGTGCTGTCCTCAACAGTCTCAAGATTGGATATCGTCACATCGACACTGCTCGGATGTATGGCAATGAGGCAGATGTGGGGAAAGCCATCAAAGCCAGCGGGTTGTCTCGGGACCAGGTGTTTGTCACTAGCAAGCTGTACGACATAGACTGGGGGTACGAAGCAGCCACTAGCGCCATCAACAAGAGCCTCAAGTCACTAGATACAGACTACATAGATTTGATGCTGATGCATCATCCGGGAAGCCGGCAGGGCAGGAAAGAAACATGGCAAGCACTTGAGGCTGCACACAAGAAGGTGCTCTGTCGTTCCTGGTTGCTTGCAGGAACAAGCTGCCGAGAGTATACAGCACTTGTTCAGCTATGCAGGTGCACATCAACCGACTGTCTGGGTTTGTAGGGTCTCTGCAAAGCTATTGGTGTGAGCAACTTTGGCATTGGCCATCTTCAGCAACTGTTTAAATATGCCACCATCTCCCCTGCTGTGAACCAGATAGAGCTATCCCCATTCCTGCAGCGTACAGAGCTGGTAGACTACTGCAAGAGCAAGGACATTGTGCTTGAGGTCAGCGTTGATGATTGCCTACTGCAAGCCTGTACCTGCCAGTTTCCAGATGAGACTCCAGATACTGCGATGCTGCATACCTTGCTTTGCTGCTAGCAATGCTGCATTGTCATGCCGTGCCATTCCGTCTCTGTGCTCATTCAACAGCGTGCGCTGCAAGACAGATACTGTCTTGCCAGAGTGGCACACGTTGTTGGCCTGCATGTGTAGACTGCCATGCTCTGCAGGCATACTCGCCTTTGTGTAAAGCCACCAAGCTGTCACATCCTGATATTGTCAAGGTTGCTGCCAAATGTCATAAGACGCCAGCACAGGTGAAATGCATTGTCAGTTCATCATGTACCTGGCTGCACAAACAGCCAGTAAAGACCTGCACTCAATGTGCACAATGTTTAGGGGCTTTCTCTGTATGCATAAACAGTTTGTTTTTGGTACCATGTTGTGGTTACCTAGCCAGAACAGTTTCAATCTGTATACATATCAATGCAGCAAGTCTTACACGAGCCACACTAAAGTGCAGGCAGCATTCTAGTTGGTTGTTTGGACAACAGATTGCCATTAGACAACAAATTGTCACTGACATCACTGGCAGCCCCACATCATGATCAGCCCAAGATCACCTGCATATGACGTGATAAGATGTACTTTGGCAAACATTGCCTGCATGCTCTGTGCAGCTGTCATCCAATCGTCATGGCATACCTGATCTGTGTCCAAATTGACAAACTACACCTTGGCATTTTGTACTTCATACATTCCTGCATGTAGGTTTTGATAAGATGGAGCCTGCAAAAGGGCTTTGTCCCTCTGCCCAAATCTGTCAAGCCAGAAAGACAGGCTACCAACCTGGATGTGTTTTCTTTTGAGCTGAACCAGGAAGACATGGCTATTTTGGACAAGTTAGAGTGCCATGGCGTCACAGCTTGGGATCCCATCAGTCAAGATCCAGTATGAAGCAATTGATTGGCAGATCCTGCAAAATCTGCAGCCTGGAGCAAGGACAACTCCTACACTGATGCAGAGCAAGCAGAAACACAAAGATAACCTCTCACATTATGTACCATGATGTTGGCAGCTTCGCATATTATAGTATCTGACATTCATTTACCACTGTACCGCGCAGCCTAGCACAGCTGTGCTTGTGCATGCATGCTACTTGCAATAAACAATTCAGGGAACTGCTGTTCGGTCGGCACAGAGAGCTATTGTGCGATAGTGTCAAAAGTATTTCAATATGAGTCAGCAGGAGTGCAGTGACGCTGCAATGAGCCTATCAATCAAATCTACGGACGTTTCAATTATGACTAATACAAGGGAGGTGACAAAACAGAGTTGCATGCTATATTCATTTCATTTAATACTATATTCGTTTTTACTGTCCCCATACGTTTCAGAATTTAGATTTCCAGTGTAGGGATGACGTTTCTGAATCAAAACAGACGTTTCGGGTTTGAAAAGTCATGTGACTTTTCGTCTGCTATAGTGAGTCACTAGCAATCACGTGCAAGGAACGTTGGTGAGTCACTAGTTGCAGGACAATTGCAGTGCGCATAGTCTTCGTCGAAGACTCCTAGAGCTTCCTTTAGAGCTCAAATCACACGAGCAGCCTCGGGCTTGCAGGCTTCTTCCGAAAATGCAGCTGACGGTCAGCACACACGATGACAAAGTCTTCACAATCGAGGTAAGCTGATCAATAACGTGCTAGAGTACTAGCAACCTGGAGAGCAAGCCTAACTTTCCAACACCGGACTGGTCGACTCTCTGACACTTGTCTGGCCTATCCAGGTTGACGCAGATACCGACACAGGCACCCTACAAGCAATCCTGGAAGCCGAGACAGGCCTTCCTGTTGAACAGCAGGCTGTGTTTCACAATGGCAAGTTGCTACCAAGCAGGTATGGTGCGGTACTTCTGTTGTCTGTGAAAGCCCAGCTGCTGGTTGACAGAATGGAAACTATTGAGTTTGCTTTGTTTTGGCAGCGGCACACTTCAGGCAGCACAGGTGCAGGACAACGACCTGTTGATGCTTGAACCCCGGCCAGCAGCACGCGCACAACCTCAGCAAGCTCAGCAGACCCAGGCCATGGCGCGCAACAGAGATGGGACTCTGCAGAATCCGCAAGCCTTCCTTGACTCCTGCCTCAGCAATCCTGCGGCTATGGCTCAGCTGCCCCCTAACCTTCGGGATGCCGTCAGCTCTGGCGACATTGACTCTGTGCAGGGTGTTTTCAGACAACTTCAGAGGGAGGCTGAGCAGCGGCAAATGGAGGCACAACTGATCAGACCAGGAGAAGACCCCATGGATCTGGAAGTACAGGTATGCTTCTTCCCGCTCATAGCCCTCAACACGCACTGCGGCCACTGCTGTGCAGCTTTCTGCTGTACATGTCTTCCAGCTAAGCACAGGAAGCTTTTGGCATGTCTCTGTCAAGTTGACTTGACATTGCATTCTCATTGTCCCTTGCAGACCAGGATTGCAGAATATATTCGGCAGAAGAATGTTGAAGAGAACTTTGAAGCTGCAATGGAGTTCAATCCGGAAGTCTTTGCTCAAGTGACCATGCTGTATGTCACCATGGATGTAGGTACTTCTCAATGCCTCCATAGCATGACTCAAACGTGGCTTGTAAACCTCTTTTGCATTCTCAGTTTTGCTGTACATTGCATACTATAGCATGTAGCATGTTTCACTCTTCATCATGATCACGTTTCACCACTTTTCTGCATGAACTATCATGAAGTCATCAGGCGTCAATCATGCCATAAGCACATGGCCATATCATTGCATGTTCACACAACAGCTTGTGTTGCTGAAGGTCAATGGCAACAAAATGGCAGCTTTCATAGACAGTGGTGCGCAGTCCACCATCATGTCGGCGAAGTCTGCTGACCAATGCAATCTTCTCAGGCTGATGGACACACGCTATCAAGGCATCGCCAAAGGCGTGGGCACCTCCAAGATTCTGGGGCGTGTGCATCAGGTAAGCATACACCACATTCACATATTGCCTGATGCATGTTGACTTATGTTGAAGTTCGTCATATCAGCAGCGAAACGTCTTGGGCTGTGGATCAGGGCATGATACAAAGGTTTTATTTTTTCTACTAAAACCATGTCATTGTGCGAGTATAATGCTTGGCAATTGCAATAGCAGACCTATTACATATGTATGTGTCCCACCTTGGGTTTTCGGCACTCAGGTGGGTGCCGTGTCCATGCAGCGTTGCAACTTCTCTGTGATGTAGTTGGCACCTGTTACTGCAGCATGCTGTTTGTTTAGGCACCAGTGCAAGAGCCGATGCTCCCTCATGGGGTAGGGCCTCAGCCTCAGCAGGGACGAAAATATTATGCTAACGATCATTGGGGTATGCCATGTACATTAGACCAATCATGACTAAGTTATTATTGCATTTATTCAGGCACCATTGAAGGTGGGCACTCAGCATGTGTCAGCCAGCATCACCATCCTAGAGGATGACAGCATGCCATTCTTGTTCGGCCTGGACATGCTGCGGCGCTACCAGTGCTCTATAGACCTTCACAAGAATGTGTTGCGCTTTGGTAGCATCAGCAATGCAGAGCTGCCTTTCCTAGCTGAACACGAGCTGCCTGCAAAACTGAGAAGGGAGAGCAGCGATGTGGCTGCTGGGGGGGTGGGTGAGGGGTCTGCCCCCGGCCCTGCTACCCTTCCTAATGGCAGTGGGGCACCAGGTCAGGCACAGTGTCACTGCTTTGTGTGGCCGATGACAACAACTGTCCAGATCTAATTTGCAGCATGGCGTATGCCTAGGTGTAAGGCTGTGGCTGGTAGGTGTCTGGCTAAGGCTGTGGCTGTCTAGTTCAAACATGTGAGATGTGTGCTATGCAAGCTTGATGATAGTCTGCTCTTGCTGTTGCTCTTGGCGCTGTCTGGCTACTCTGTGCACCAGCATGTGCGCCTTGTTTATTTGCTCTGTGGAGATGACTGCATTGCAACATCCTTGCCAATAGCAGCTGTACATGGGCATCTGCTCGAAAAATTTGGTGAGTACAGTCCTGTACACCCTTGTAGTCCATGGTGGTTGTGTTTTGCAAGACTGGTTGTATAACATAATCATTCGATGTTGCACATGCTGTCGCCAGGGGGTGTCACAACAGTCTTGAACCCTACCCCTGCTAGCGCACCACAAAGAGCAGCAGCTGCTGCAGCAGCAGCCAGGGCAGCTGGAGCAGCAAGTCCTAGTGGCACTGCACAGCCATCCAGCACAGCACCAAAAGCTTCTGCTCAAGCTACAGCAAGCAATCCTGCAGGTACATGTACTGCATACCTGTCACACACAAAGTGCTTGCTCAGTCTACCAATGTTGTCTTGCAGTGTAGGAATTTCTACTTTGGCGTACCCACATGCATGTCTAGTTTGGCGCACCCATGTGCATGGTTGTCAGCTGCAAATCTGGTACTGCATCTGCGCGCTGTTCGCACCACTTTGCCTTGTAGTGTAGCACGATATCTGCAGAAGCTTCTCGGCAGCTGTCCTGGTAGCATTCTTTGAGTGATAGCGACACATTCACCAGTGCATGTTGACATTGCATTGTAGCGGCACTGAACAGTAGTGTGCTTGCAGGCAATGCTGAAGGGGCAGCAGTGCAGAGGCTGATGGGGCTGGGTTTTGGGCAGCAGGAGTGTCAACAGGCGCTGCAGATGTGCAATGGCAATGAAGACCAGGCCGCATCATTCTTGTTTGAAAGTAGCATGGGTGGCTAACCCTAACTGTAATTTGCACGTGCGTGCTCACTCCTGTTACATTGTAACAATGGCTGTTTACAACACAGCAATTAGTCTGCAACACATGACTTGACGATGCAGCCAAACAGCAAAACCGGAGAAAGGCCAAAAATGGCATCAACAGCAAAACAGTCAGATGTGAAACTGGCGAGCTAGCAAGTCAGTATCATGCTGAGGGTACATGACTGCAAGAGGTCCCACACCAACAGGCCAATCAATTTGCGAGTTCATGCAAGGTGGAAATCTCTGAATCCCTGCTGGCCCTGCCCAGTCAAAGTCTACAAACTTGACCATCCAGTCGTTTTCCCCACGCTTCACCGCCACATTCGTCTGCCTCAAGTCCCCATGTACACCCACAGCTCCATTGCTAAGCAAAACTTGCTGTGCTTGCTGAAGAGCTGCCAGAACGTATGGACGAGTGTCTTGCACAATGTCTAGGTCACACTGGTTCAAGAACTGCCACTCATCTGACAAGAACTCCATCGTGACAAGTTGCATGCCACACTCAAGAGGTGTTACTGTTGGGGAAAGAGGAGCTAGCCCAATGGAAGCCCAGGCCTTATGAACACTGATGCCATAGTCCTGAGTAAACTTGGCAAGTCTTGCTTCACCTGATGCTGTGTCATTGTAGGAGAACAAACCTGCATGCCTGTCTTGAAGGAAAGGCTGGACATTGGCAAACCTGCAAACCCAACAAAAGTGCTAAATGCAGGCCAAAAATGAAACCATGAGCATCACACATGCGTCTCAGAACACAACAGATTTCAGACCAGTTAGACAAAGAAAATATGGGTTGGGACTCGTATTGGATACACATGTCATCCTGTAGCGCCAAAACACCTTGTCTCATCATGTAATTCGCAAGGAATGCTGTTGGCATACAAGCCAGAGCGCTCAGTGCTGCTGCCTGCTGGCTGGACACTGTACTCAGCAAGTAGCTCTTTGGCACATAAGCACAGTGCCTGCATTTGTCGGGCTAGCCGCAACATGACAGACCCCTGTTGCCACAGAGGATGAAGATTCATGGTGTCTGTCAAAGGCTCATACTGAACCTTGTTGCCCCAAACAGCACCTCAAATTCTGTAATTGACACGCATAGCTCAGTGTAGTACTGATACTAATTTACAGGCTTTCCAGCCAATTGTTCATGCCAGGTACCTACTAGGTAACATGGCTCAGTGTGGTGTAGCATATTCAACAGTCACTTCCATTTGTCACCCGTTTAGTCATGGCTTGACAGCAACTCACCTCAGGTTGGATCCCATCAGCTCTACGATGAAAGAAGCTGCAAATGAGTGGCTGAGCATTGCTTCAAAACGATCCTTCCAAAGCTGGCCGTAAAACCTAAGTGCCTGTGGTTGTGCAAGCTCATCAAGGCGGTCTTTGATTGCACCCATCAACACAAGACCATACATACCCTGCAATATGCAGGGTTCAGACAAATTTTGAGTCAACTCACACGATTTCAAGCAATACCCACTTGTTGAGCAAGTGCATGGTCTCTCAGAAACTCACAAGCCTACCACCAGGGCTGTGTCTGTGGTAGAATTGTTGGCTCCAACAAAGATTCGGTGCAAAGTCCCTGCCTCTACTGTGTTCAGAAACCTCTGAAGCAACTGCTCCAAAACTGGCTGATAGTGCTTCTCTCCAGCATAATAGTATCTTGCAGATGCACACAGCTCTTCAACCAAGAACAAGATGCTTGGGTCTGGAGTCAAGGTTTCTGAAAGGTGAACAAAGCGGCCAAAGATTGGGTGCAGGAGTTTAATGGGCACCTGCACACAAGGTATTAAGACTTGATGCAAAATGACCAGGCAAACTACCCAAGAGCCACATGTCTCCATTTGCTGTGATATAGTCACCTGTCTTGCCTCACACCGATAATTCAGGTACAGAGGCTCTGTCACAGTTTTCAAGAGTGGTTGCCGAAGAACAAAGTCATAGTGTAAGCAGCCCTGCTGTTGCCTCATGTCAACCTGGCTCATTTGAGATGCTGAGGGCAAATTCCTCAATCTCTCAGTGTAGGTTGAACTTATCCTGCGCCTCTTATGCCCAGAGCTAGCACCTGCATACGCAAGCATGAGAACAATCAGAGCACAGGCTGGGATGGGGGTGTCATTGTATGCTTCATGCAACAACTCATTACATAAAAGCAGGTTCAAAATACTCATTGTGATAGGTCTTAAAGTGAAAGAGGAACCACATGTCAAGTGGCTTATGACCTGACATTGGCAACTGTTGTAAGGCATGACTTTGAGATCAGCCAACTGCAGAGCTGTAAAAATGTGCCACAAGACCTAATGTAATGCACTGCATAACCTGGGAGAACACAATGCTAGGATTTGCAGGATGGCTAATCAGGTGGCAAAGCACTGGTAAGCACCAGTAAAGCAGACCTGAGAAGACATACAAGTTTGTGATCCACAGTCGCACATATACGGCATCATGATGTCGCTTCAAAAAATGGCTGAGCGTGTAGATCTTGCAGCAGCAATCAGATGAGGGCTGCAAGGATGCATTGAACATGCTCAGAAGCTTGGTAAACATGCAGCTGAGAATGCCTCACTCGACGCAATTTGGACCAAGATCTGGGTAGTTGCTATGCTTGCTTGAGGTAAGAGTGGCACATGCAATCAGCAGCTGTGAGCAATGCAGCAGCTGTGAGCAATGCAGCAGCAATGTGTCCAGCTGCTATTGCCTAACCCTGACACTTTGTGACAGCAAGAGCTACGCACACAGGTCACATACTGACTTATTACTGCAGAACACACGCCTGGTAATGCAGAGAGCATCTTGAGTTCTACGTTCAGCTCTTGAACATGCTGTTTGATCACAGCCGTAACAGTGTCCCGCGGTGCTTCCTTTTTCAGTTCAGCTTTCAGCATGTCTCGGGCATCATCTAGGCGAGCTTGTAGTGCAAGCACACGGTCTGTGGCCATGAGTGTCAGCCCTGATGACACAAATCGCAAAAGAGTCAAAAGCACAATTTGGAGGTGCAACTATATCTGGCATGCTTCAAGTCACTACCTTGTCTGTTCCTAGGACAAAGGAGACCTGTACTGAAAAGCGAGCTCAAAGCTTAAGATTTCACATCTTTGATGCGAAGCCAAGACCTCATAGCTGACAGACAGAAACGCAAACTTGCAATCTGTTGATTGGGCAGCATCTACAGTCATAGCCTACATGCAGCTATGCATAACTGCAAAAACACATCAGATCTTGTTCTTGCGCACTACCAATGCTTTTGTCACACTTGCCACTAGGGAAGCAGCAATATTCCAGATGCAACATTGCCCAGTGTGTAGCACAAGGCAGACCTACCAGATCCTCACTGTGTCAGTGAGTGATTACTGTGGATCCCCTAGGCAGTTGTACGTGACTGGCTTGAGCTGATGCTTCCACTGAGCAGGCAAAGCATGGCACAGGTCCAGCAGAGCCAATTTCAGATTCTGCAGACAGTGTCAGCTTCATTAGAGCTCGCCATAGCAGCTTTGGAATGGCAATTGGACTTGTTGCTACAGCCACACATGACATTTGTGCTGTGATTGTGTGGCACAACTGACACGACTGACAACAGCTCAGCCGCAGTCCATCCATAGGCAAGCTGTTGAAGCAAGCAACATCTGAAGTAACAGGCTGCGTTTGGCTAGCTCAGACATTACTGCAAGTAGCTCTGAACAGTGCGCGATCGGGGTTGCATGTACTGTTGGCTTGACAACACTGCTTAGGTCACATGTATCCAAAGAAGCAGTCGCTTATGGCTGATCTTGGCCCTGGTTTAATACGGTGCTGCTGCTGGAGGAAAGGCTGAGCGGATTTGGCTGCTTGGCCGGCAGAGTAGAGCGTTCTTGCAAGCAGTGCAGAGATGACGGAGGGCAAAATCCTGAGGCTTGCTTGGACGAACTTCGCGGCTGCCACAGCCCCAGGGTTGTCAAGTCAGCATACCTGCAAAGTGCAGAACGGACTGGAACCACTTGCCAAAATTAGGGGTGTCTCTTTGCGGAGGAGAGAGAGAGAGAGAAGTGTTTTACATCCTTTGCCCAGCCTCAAGTCTGATGGATGTGCCAGGGTATGTGAACCCTGACAAACTGATGAATGCGCCAATCGGATTTGTCTGCAGGTGATGGTGCGAAACTGCCCCCCAACAATCAGGCACACAAGGCATAGCAGAGCGGCAGTACATAGCCCCCATGCAAACAGGACAAGACAGGCAACAAGCAAACAGCCGTGTACCACGGGATTGTCAAAC
>JAABUP010010435.1_pt1 | contig 10970 bp, 11 predicted proteins | sample 5559201 | NCBI WGS metagenome assembly JAABUP01 (sample SAMN10711887, study PRJNA513373) | rock metagenome | isolation source: Antarctica rocks | place: Antarctica | reverse complement strand
CGCGACCTTCGACACGCTCGACCCCGCGACCAACGAGCGCCAGTGCACCGTCGCCGCCGGCTCGGCGGTCGAGGTTGACGCCGCGGCGCGCGCCGCGGCCGCAGCGACGCGCGCCTGGGCCGCGATGCCCGGCGCGCGGCGCCGCACGGTCCTGCACGCGATCGCCGACGCGATCGAGACGCGCGCGGAGGAGATCGCGCTGGTGGAAAGCACCGACACCGGGCAGCCGATCCGCTACATGGCCAAGGCGGCGCTGCGCGGGGCCGAGAACTTCCGCTACTACGCCGACCTAGCGCCGGGCGCGCGGGACGGGCAGTCGCTGCCGGACGAGCACTTCATCAACTACACGGTGCGCCACCCGATCGGCCCGGTGGGCGTTATCACGCCCTGGAACACGCCGTTCATGCTGAGCACGTGGAAGATCGCGCCGGCGCTGGCAGCCGGGTGCACGGTGGTCCACAAGCCCGCCGAGTGGAGCCCGCTGTCGGCCATGATCCTGGCCGGGATCATGGACGAGGTGATCCAGGCGCATGGCGGCCCGCCTGGGGTCGTGAACCTTGTGCACGGGATGGGCGAGGAGGCCGGCCGGGCGCTTACGGAACACCCGGACATCAAGGCGGTCGCCTTCGTGGGCGAGACCACGACCGGCTCGCACATCATGCGCCAGGGCGCGGACACGCTGAAGCGGGTGCACTTCGAGTTGGGCGGCAAGAACCCGGTCATCGTGTTCGACGATGCCGATTTCGACCGCGCGGTCGATGCGGTGCTGTTCATGATCTACTCGCTAAACGGCGAGCGCTGCACCTCGTCGTCCCGGGCGCTGGTGCAGCGCGGGATCCACGACCGGTTCGCCGCGGCGCTCGCTGACCGGGTGCGACGCATCCGGGTCGGCCCGCCGCTGGACCCGGCGACGGAGGTCGGACCCCTGATCCACCCCCGGCACTGCGAGAAGGTGCTGTCGTTCCCTGGCAGTGCCCGGACGGACGGCGCGCAGGTGGCGGTCGGCGGCGGTCGGGCGATGGAGGGCGCCGGGAACTACGTGGAGCCGACGCTCTACCTCGGAGCGTCCAACACCATGCGGATCGCGCAGGAGGAGATTTTCGGCCCAGTCCTGACGGTGATCCCGTTCGACGACGAGGCAGATGCCGTGCGGATCGCCAACGACACGCGCTACGGCCTGACCGGGTATATTTGGACGCGCGACGTGGGCCGGGCGCACCGGATGGCGCGCGACCTCGATGCGGGCATGATCTGGGTCAACTCGGAGAACGTGCGTCACCTGGGGACGCCGTTCGGCGGCACCAAGCAGTCCGGCATCGGCCGGGATGGCGGCGACCACTCGTTCGAGTTCTACATGGAAACCAAGAACATCTCCGTCGCTCTCGATAGCCACGCCGTTCCGCGCGTGGGCACGTAGGGAAACGCCGATGCCGATTCCCGCTTCCGTGCTATACCCACCGTTCCAGGTGGTGCGGCTGAACCACGTGATGCTGACCGTGTCGGACCTGCCGCGCGCACGGGCGTTCTGGGGCGAAACGCTGGGCCTGCAGGTGACGGACGAGGCGCCGGGCCGGGTGTATCTGCGCGCGATGGAAGAGCGCGGCCATCACTGCGTGGTCCTGCAGGAAGGCGCACAGCCCCAGGCCAACCTGCTGGGCTTCAAGATGTTTAGCGAGGAGGACCTGGACCGCGCGTACGCCTGGTTCACCGCCCAGGGCCTGCTGGCACGTTTCGTGGAGGAGCCCTACCAGGGCCGAACCCTGCGCACGCAGGACCCACTCGGCATCCCGCTCGAGTTCTATTTCCGCATGGACAAGTTGCCGTCCGTCCACCAGCGGTATGCGCTCTACAAGGGCGTGAAGCCGCTGCGCATCGACCACTTCAACTGCTTCACGCCGGACGTGCAGGCGTCCGTCGAGTTCTACAACTCGGTCGGTTTCCGTACGACCGAGTACACGGAGGAGGAGTGCACCGGGCGCCTGTGGGCGGCCTGGATGCACCGCAAGGGCGGCGTGCACGACATGGCGTTCACCCACGGAGTCGGGCCGCGGCTGCACCACGTCGCCTTCTGGGTGCCCACGCCCCTCAACATCATCGACCTGCTCGACCTGATGTCGACTACCGGGTACGTAACCAACATCGAGCGGGGGCCAGGCCGGCACGGCATCTCCAACGCGTTCTTCTTGTATGTCCGCGACCCGGACGGGCACCGGATCGAGATCTACTGCTCGGACTACCAGACCATCGACCCGGACCACGAGCCGATCCGCTGGGATTTGCGCGACCCGCAGCGGCAAACGCTGTGGGGCGCGCCTGCGCCGCGGTCGTGGTTCGAGGAGGGCACCCTGTTCGCCGGTGTCGAAGCCCGGCAGCCGGCATACCAGGCCTCGCCGATCGTGGCCGCATGACCGGCACGCTGGGCAAGGACGCCGTGCAGGCGGCCGCGCGCCGACTGGACGAGGCCGAACGGGAGCGCCGGCAGGTCCGGATGGTCTCGCTCGACCACCCCGGCATGACGCTGGCGGACGCTTACCGCATCCAGGCAGCATGGATGGCGCTGAAGGTTGCGAGGGGGCGGACGGTGAAGGGCCGCAAGATCGGCCTGACCTCCCGGGCGATGCAGCAGGCGCTCGGCATCGACGAACCGGACGCGGGTGTGCTGCTGGACGACATGTTTTTTCCGGACAATGGTACCGTGCCGTGCAGCCGGTTCATCGCCCTGCGGGTCGAGGCGGAGCTGGCGTTCGTCATGCGCGCTCCGCTGCGTGGCCCCGGGTGCACGATTTTCGACGTGCTGGACGCGACCGCCTACGTCGCGCCCGCTTTAGAGATCCTCGACACACGCATCTTCCGCCGCGACCCGGCGACCGGCACGACGCGCACGGTCCTGGACACAATTGCCGACAACGCGGCCAACGCGGGCATCGTCGTTGGCGGCCGCCCGGTCCGGCCGCACGACCACGACCTGCGCTGGGCCGCGGCGATCTGCTCTAGAAACGGTGCGGTGGAGGAAACGGGCGTGGCCGCCGGCGTGCTGAACCACCCGGCGCATCCGGTGGCCTGGCTGGCCAACAAGCTGGCCGGGAGCGACGAGGCGCTGATGCCGGGCGAGGTGGTGCTGAGCGGGTCGTTCATCCGGCCCATCGAGGTTGGACCCGGCGACACTATCCATGCCGACTACGGCACCCTGGGCACGGTCTCGTGTCGTTTCGAGTGAGGAGGCTTCCTTGAGGCTGGTCAGCTACGACGCCAACGGCGCTCCGTCCTACGGTATCTGGTCGGACGCCGGCATCATCGACCTGAGCGAACGCCTGCGGGACCGCTACGCGGCGCTGCACGAGGTTCTGGCCGCGGGCGACCTGGCCGCGGCGGCGGCGTTCGAGGGGTGCGCGCCGGACCACCCCCATGCCGGCGTGCGGATGGACAAGCCGTTGCTGAACTGGGGCAAGTGCTTCTGCGTCGGCGTGAACTACCCCGAGCGCAACGAGGAGTATAAGGATGACTCGGCCACGCCCAGGTATCCCAGCCTATTCGTGCGCTTCCCCGAAAGCTTCACGGGTCCGGACCAGCCCCTGGTGCGCCCGCCGGAAAGTCCCCAGCTCGACTACGAGGGTGAAGTTGTGCTGGTGGTTGGCAAGCGGGGCCGCCGCATCCCGCAGGACCGTTGGGCGGAGCATGTGCTCGGCTACACCATGGCCAACGAGGGTACAATCCGCGACTGGGTCCGGCACGGCAAATTCAACGTGACCCCGGGCAAGAACTGGGCGCGGAGCGGCTCGCTCGGCCCCTGGATCGTGACGGCCGACGCGGTGCCGCTTGGGCCGATGCGGGTCACGACGCGGGTCAACGGCGAGGTTCGACAGAACGACACCACGGACCGCATGACGTTTTCGTTCGGACGGATCCTCGAATACGCGTCGTCGTTCTGCACGCTGGAGCCGGGCGACATCATCCTCACGGGCACCCCGAGCGGCGCAGGGGCGCGGTTCGACCCGCCACGCTACCTGACCCCCGGCGACGTCGTCGAGGTCGAGGTCCCCGGGCTCGGAACGCTTCGGAACCCGGTGGCGGATGAGCAGGGTTGAAAGGTCGCGGCCGGTGATGGTGCCGGGTGAACCGCATTGGAAGTTGATGCCTCGGCAAGCTTCGAGGGTCTTCCCGCGCTTTGCGTGGGTGATGCCGCAAGCTCTTCCAGGTTGCCGGTGGCGGTTAGTTCCCGGCCGGCTGTTCGCCATAGCGTAAGCGTCGCGGCGGCAGCACATTGCGGCGCGGGCTGGCGTTGTGATGCAGCTCTGTCATGGACAAGACACTGCTGCCTGGTTCCGACGCTGAGGACGCTCATACGACAGGTCGTAGGAGTGCGCGCAGCGCCCCGATCGGGGTCATCACCCGCGGCGAGCGCCGCCGGGCTTGGACGCCGGATCAGAAGCGCGAGATCGTGGTGGAGAGCCTGGGGCCTGCGCTGACGCCGACGGAGGTGGCCCGCAAACACGGGATCGGCACGGGGCTCCTCTACACTTGGCGTCAGCAGGTGCTTGCTCCATGCCTGCGCTCTTATGATTCGACGGTCTCCATTAAAGGGTGCGCGTCGCGGCCGGTCCGTTTGGCCGGACCGGCTCCTAGAGCAAGGCCGAGAGAGGTCTCCAGCGTCGCCAGCACGCCGTCCAATGCGCTTCTCTGCGCTGGACTGAGGCAGGACAGGAGCTGCTCCTCCCGCGCCAGCATCAGGGGCACCAGCTCTTCGTAGGTCTTCCTCCCGAACGCTGTCAGCCGAAGCATGATCTCCCGCCGGTCCAGCCCCTCGCTGCGTTCCACCAGGCCCAATTCCACCATGTGGGCGACCGCCCGGCTGACCCGAGTCTTGTGCGTCCGCGTGCACCTGACGACATCGGTCGCACTCTGTGGTTCGTCGTAGATGCCCAGGGTCGAAAGCACGCGCCATCCCGGAACGTCGATGCCGAAGCGCTGGTAGTCCGCCAGTAATGCTCCGCTGAACTCGGCCGCGAGCCGGTTGAGCCGAAACGGGGTGAATGCCAGCAGATCGATGCGTTTTCCACTCACGCCGTTCCGGTTCCACATGTATTCGTCATCGGAGACACGCTCGACAGTTGCGACCGCAATCATTAGCGCCTAGCGTCCGGCCTGGCGAGGACGCCGCCGCGATTGGTCGGATCGCCGCGGGCATGGCTATCGCCGGAGCCGCGCATCACGGCGATTGGACGACCGGAGGAGAACGGTGCGGCGTGAGCGAGGCGAGCGGCAGTCCGGCACGGCACCACGGCCCGTCCTGACCCAAGAACACGCACCCAGGGAGCACCAGGCCATGAACCACCACAATCCGCAGGTCGCCGCGGCGATGACAAGCCGGACGGAGATCCATCCCGGCTACATGTCGGGCTTCGGCAACGGGTTCGAAACGGAAGCTTTGCCCGGCGCCCTGCCGGTCGGGCGCAACTCGCCGCAGAACTGCCCCTACGGCCTCTACGCCGAGCAGCTTTCAGGCTCACCCTTCACCGCTCCCCGCACCACCAACGAGCGGACCTGGCTCTATCGTATCCGCCCGACCGTCGTGCACTTCGGCGAGTTCCGCGAGGCGGATATCGGGCTGTGGCGCACCGCCCCCTCGCACGAGGTTGATCTCCCGATCGCGCCCATGCGCTGGGATCCGATCCCCATGCCCTCCGAGCCGCTCTCCTTCGTGGAAGGCATGCGGACCATGACCACCGCCGGCGACGCTGGGGCGCAGGCGGGCATGGGCACACACCTCTATCTCGTCACCCGCTCCATGCAGGACGAGTATTTCTATAACGCCGACGGCGAGATGCTGCTGGTTCCCCAACAGGGCGGGCTGCGGCTGGCGACGGAGTTCGGCATCATCGAGGTCGGCCCGGGTGAGATCGCCGTCATCCCGCGCGGCGTGAAAATCCGTGTCGAGCTGCTCGATGGCCCGGCGCGCGGCTATGTCTGCGAGAACTACGGCGGCGCCTTCACCCTGCCCGAACGCGGCCCGATCGGCGCCAACTGCCTGGCCAACCAGCGCGACTTCCTGACGCCCTGCGCCGCGTTCGAGGAGCGGACCGCGCCTGGCATGATGTACGTGAAATGGGGTGGCAAGCTGTGGGCCTGCGACATCGAGCATTCGCCGCTGGACGTGGTTGCCTGGCACGGCAACTACGCGCCCTACAAGTACGACCTTCGCAAGTTCTCGCCGGTCGGTCCAATCCTGTTCGATCATGCCGATCCGTCGATCTTCACCGTGCTGACCTCCCCTTCGGAGACGCCCGGCACGGCGAACATCGATTTCGTCATCTTCTCCGACCGCTGGCTGGTCGCGGAGAACACGTTCCGGCCGCCCTGGTACCACATGAACGTTATGAGCGAGTTCATGGGGCTCGTCTACGGCGTGTATGATGCGAAGACCGGGGGCGGCTTCGCCCCGGGCGGCTCGTCCCTGCACAACTCCATGTTGCCGCACGGCCCGGACATGGACGCGTTCGAGCGCGCGTCGAACGCGGAGCTGAAGCCGCACCGGCTGGAGGGCACGCTGGCCTTCATGTTCGAAACCAGGTTCCCGCAGAAGGTGTCGCGCTTTGCGGCCGAGACGCCATCCTTTCAGCGCGACTACGCCTCCTACGGCAAGTCGCTCCGAAAGCATTTCGAGCCGGCCCGGGTCGGGTCCGGTGCGGCCGGACCTGATCGATAGCACCGGGGAGCCGCGGAGAAGCAGTTGACCCTGCCAATCGGCTGCATCCGGAACCGGCGATTAGAGGTGCCGGCCGCCGTCCACGACGATCGTCGTGCCCGTGCTCAGGCGCAGGTGGGTGACAGCCGACAGAATCGTCATCGAGATGTCCTCTGCCTCTTTCACCGTCTTCAGCGGCGTCGACACGGCCTGTTTCTCGACCGCCGTGCGCTCCCGCCCGGGCACGAAGTCCGTCGCCACCGCGGCGGGCGACACGCCCAGGACCCGAATCTGCGGAGCCAGCACGCGCGCCAGGGACAGTCCGATCGTGTCCAGCGCCACCTACGAGGCGCAGTAGGCAATGCTGCTGCCCAGCCCGGTGGTGCCGGACAGCGACGACACGTTGACAATCACCGCATCGCCGCCGCGCCGGAGCGAAGGCCCGGACCGTGGCGAAAGGTCCGCGCACGTTCGTGATCAAGATGCGATCGAAACTCTCCTCGTCCATCGCGTCCAGGTTCGCGTGTGGCACGGCCTTGGTGGTGCCGGCGGAGTTCACCAGCGCGCCCGCCCGCCCGAAATGCCGCTCCACCTCTGCGGCCGCCGATTGCAGGGCCGCGCTGTCGTGCATGGGCAGGTGCATGGGTAGGTGTCCCTCGCCCGGCAGCCAGCGCCTCCGCCCGATCCCAGCCGGCGCATTGGCGGACGACTTCGACCTGGCGCGCCTCACTCCTGAATTTGTAGACGATCCCTACCCGACATACCGAGCGTTGCAGGCGTTCGCACCATGCAAGCAGATGGCCAACGGCCAGTACTTCCTGACCCGGCACGTCGATCTGTCGGCGATCTACCGCGATGTAGAGACCTATTCCTCGAACAAGACGGTCGAATTCCTGCCGAAATACGGGCACAGCCCGCTGTACGAGCACCACACCACGTCGATGATGTTCAACGACCCGCCGTTGCACAGCCGCATGCGCCGCCTGATTTCCGGTGCGCTTACCCTGCGCGCCATCTCGGGCATGGAGCCGACGTTGTTGCATGGACCTGGGATGCGGGCGCGGTTGCCCCAGCCCCGGCTGTGGTTCAGGCGATGCGGACGGAGATCGGGCGTCCCAGGTCCAGCATGCGGTTGAGGGCATGGACGGCCACGTCCACCTCGGTCGCCCGGCATTGGTCCGTGCGCGAGCGCAGCCCGTCACCGATCACCTGCTTGAACCGGCTGATGGCCGCCTCGGCGCGAGCCCGCCTCGTGTAGCCGGATGCTTTCTGCCAGGCCGCGCGTCCGTGCTCGGCAATGCTGTGCAGGTGGCGGTCCCGCTGCGTGGGTTCGGTCTCGGCCGTCTCGCTCGGCACGGCCGTGGACCGCGGCGGCACGATGATCGCCGCTGCCGGGTAGCGCTCGGCGACGGCGGCAGAAACGCCCTCCTGGTCGTATGCACCGTCGGCGGTGAATGAGGCCACGGGCCCTGGCACCTGGTCGAGCAAGGGGCCGACCTCGGCGCCGTCGTCGACCTCCTTCGTGGTCAGCACTGCTGCGACGATCTGGCCGGTGTCGGCATCCAGGCCGATGTGCAGCTTGCGCCAGGACCGGCGCGTTTTGGTGCCATGTTTCTCGATCAGCCACTCGCCGGCCCCGCAAAGCTTCAGGGTAAGCGGGAGCCGACGCCCACCTTCCGGCACGGCCCGGAACTGACCAGGTTTGCGGCCTTGGTTGGTGGGGTTGGCGCTGATGCCGGTGAACGAGGGGTCATACGAGGCGCGTAGGAGCGCTCTGCCGGACCGTGTTGAGGTCAGGGTTCGGTCTGAGCGGCGGCGGACGTGGAGCGACCAGGACAAGCTGGCCATCGTGCGCGAGACGCTGGCGCCGGGTGCGGTGGCGCAGGCCGTTGCTGAACGGCACGGCATCGGCACGGGGCTGCTCTACACTTGGCGCAAGCAGATGCTGCTGGCGGCGATGACCGGCTTTGCCGCGGTCGAGATTACGCCGGAGGCCGCGGCCGTGCTGCAGGTCACGGACGGGACGGCGGTGCCGGCGCCTGCGGCAGCCCAGCCGGAGACGGCACCGCCTGCCGCAGCACCAGCGCCATCGGTTGCGCCAGGCCTGATCGAGGTGGAGTTGCCGGCTGGGGTGCGGCTGCGTGTCGGGGCCGACGTGGACGGCCCGGCGCTGCGGCGCGTGCTGGCGGCGCTTGCCGCACCATGATGCTGCCCCCGGCTGCGCGGGTGTATCTGGCCTGCGGGTTCACCGACATGCGCAAGGGCTTCGACGGCCTTGCGGCCCTGGTGCAGACGGCTTTGTCGCTCGACCCGTATGGCGGCGCGCTGTTCATCTTCCGGGGGCGCCGGGGTGACCTGGTCAAGGCGCTGCACTGGGACGGCCAGGGCCTGTGCCTGTATTCCAAGAGGCTGGAGCTGCAAAAGGCCCGGTTCGTGTGGCCGCAGGCGGGCAGCGGCACCGTGACGCTGACCGCGGCGCAGGTCTCAATGCTCACCGATCATGCATAACGATACCCCTCTTGCTGACGCACACCTGGCAACAGGTCTGCTTGTGAAACGGTGCCGGCCCGTAGGTGCCGCAGCATCTCCAGCGCCTCCGGATGGTCCGGGATCAGGTAGCGCCCGCTTGGCTCCAGCCTGGCGCGGATCACGCCGGCATGCAGCTTCTTGCGCAGCCACTTCTCCGGGACGGGCAGCCGTGCCGCGGCCTGCTTCACCGTGAGCCAGCCCGGCATGGGCGGCCAGCGGGTGCAACGCCAGGCAACCTTGATCCCGTGGCGGAGGCGGATCGCCTGCACCGTGCTTGTCAGTATCCTCAAGTCGAGCCGGGTGGATCGGTGCCCTTCCGCGGTCAACGTCTGCGCGATCTCCGGGTCGCGCGCCCCGGCCCGGGCCAGTTCCAGCACCCGCGCTTCCATCTCGGCGCCGCGCGGCAGGGCAGCCAGCCCGTTCACTGGCAGGGCAACCTGCATCTCGCTGACCTCGCCGCCACGCCAGACGATCCGCACGCAGGTCGCGTCCCGCGCCGTCCGGCGCAGCACCACCTTGTCGATCAGGCAGCGCAGCAGCGCCTTGCGGTGCTCGCGGCTGACGCCGGGGTCGGCCCACAGTTCCGGCAGGTGCTGGCCGACCAGCAGCGCCTGGGCGCGCAGTTGCGGGTTCAACGTCGCCGGCCCTGCGGCCTGCACAGGTGCCGTGTGCTGGGCCAAGGCCGCCTCGGCGCGGCGCAGCTCGACCAGCGCCACTTCCCAGCGCCGTTCCAGTTCGGCCGCAACCAGCCGGTTGTCGGGGTCCACGCGGTTGAACTGCCGCTCGGCCAGGCTGGCCTGGTAGCGCAGCCGCTTGACCTGCTGCTCCTCTGCGCGCCGCAGGGCGGTGTCGGCCTGACCCTCCACCCGGCGCGCCTCGTTCCAGGCGTCCATCTCCGCAGGCGTCACCGCTTCCAGGAATGCGCTGGCGACCTGGGCGTCGATCGCCGCCGACCGCAGGGCCTGGCATTCCTGCGTCACGTGCCCGTGCTGCACCTGCAGGTGGTTGCACACATACTGGCTGCCACCCTTGTAGCGCACCGTCATCTTGTGGCCGCACTCGCTGCACCAGGTGATGCCATGCAGCAGCGCCGCGCCGTCCCGGGGGATGCCGCGGGTTTTCAGGCGGACGTACTCGGCCCGGTTGTCGCGCAGCATCGCTTGGACCTTCTCGAACGTGTCCCATTCCACGTAGGCGGGATAGCGGTCCCGCACCACGAACCTCCAACCCTCGTCAGGCCGGCGCGCCTGTTTGCGCCTGCCTCCAGGTGTCACCTCGCGCATGCAGGTCCGGCCATAAACAAAGACGCCGGCATAGGCCGGGTTTTTCAGCATGCGCGTGACCGCCACGACCGTTGGCGCCTTCCAGTGGACCTCACCGCGGGCCATGCCGCGCGGGAGCGCCAGGCCTTGCTCATGCAAGGCGCGGGTGACGCGCACGGCCGAGCGCAGCCGCAGGAAGCTGTCGAACACCAGGGCGACCCGCTCCTGCACCTCCAGATTTGGGTCCTTGGTGACCACGCCCGAGGGGTCGCGCACCAGCCCCGCCGGCAGCTGCAGGGCCAGGTCGCCGCGCTGCGCCTTGTTGACCAGGCCGGCCGTGAGCCGGCCGCGGATGGTGTGCAGCTCCATCTCCGAGATCGTGCCCTTGATGGCTGTGACAATGAATTTTGGCCCAGCAGTGCTGATGAATACTGGCCCACCTCCCGCTGTGTGACCGGCTGGCCTGGGCCTAGGCCCAGGCCAGCCGGTTAGCGTCG
>JAABUP010010434.1_pt1 | contig 10970 bp, 17 predicted proteins | sample 5559201 | NCBI WGS metagenome assembly JAABUP01 (sample SAMN10711887, study PRJNA513373) | rock metagenome | isolation source: Antarctica rocks | place: Antarctica | reverse complement strand
GGCTGGCTAAAGCATTGTAATCTCTCTCTCAATGCTTTAGCCAGCCAACAAGGGCGAGAGAAGGCCCAGAGCGAGGAAGGGCAAGGCCTTTCGAACATTCAACCTGCAGCTTGGAGTCCTGAGAGCAACTCAACTAGCTGACGGCATCTCAACCATTTTGTCAACAGCATTGCCGCAGCAGCATTGCCGGAGCAAGATCGTCCTTGTTGTTGACGGAGGTGGCGCAACATCACGTTGTCGTCTTTGTCCATGGCGACTAACAAGAAGGAAGCCTTCAGACAGTATTTAGAGGCGGCTGGAGTGCTGGACACGATCACCAAAAGTGTGGCTCTTTCCCCTAATTTGTTGTTTGCTGCCTTCTAGCTTGCTGCTGCTTTTGGCGGAACTTGTTGATGTGTTTTTGCAGTTCTGGTCAGCTTATATGAAGAGCCTGAGCGACCAAAGAATGCTCTTGAGTAAGTGGATCACGCTATTCGCAACAGTACATCATGGGTTGAGCTGCTGTTGTGTTTACTTCCCTGTGAAGCTGACGGTCTTTGTTAGACTGCAGCTATATCAAGGGGTTACTAGGTGGCCCAACCCCAGCCGAATATGATGCACTCAAGCAAGAGAAGGAAGATCTCAAGCAGCAGCTAGAATCAAATAAGAAGCAGCTTGAAGATTTGCAAGCAAAGGTGTGTCAAAGAGTGTAGCACTGTGCCCCAACTGCCTACAGGGCATACGTCTGCATCTACTTTGACTTTGCAGCGCTGAAAACAGAATGGAATGCAGGGTACTTCAAGTGATGCAGCAGCACCAAGCCTTGAGGCAACTAGCTAAGCACAGCAGGGAACTGCATGTATCCTGCAGCAAGCAGAAAGGAGTCAACTTGATGTAGTGGTGGACAACAAGGCCAGCAACATGGCTAGAACTGCCTATCATCAGAAAATAAGTTGTGAAAAAAGGGAAGAATGAAGCTGCAGACATGTCTGAGACCGCATCACTGCACTGCAGCTTCTGATAGATAGGGTTTGTCAGCTCTTTGTGTGAATGAACATGCTGCCTTTGCTGCCGCGTGTAATGCGCAGGTCATCATCGAGATAAAGCCAGTCCACATACGCAGGCTGATTGTTTGAGGAGCTGTTTCCCTTGGGTAAAGGTATCCTGCACAATAAGCAAATTTCATGATGGCATGCTGCCAAAACAATTGCTGAACTTCCTGTGCACTCCAATGCTCAAGGCAGTTCGGCTTGATGCCACAGTAGTGCTGCCACATGACAACTTGCCACAAAGCAGCTTTGTTTGGCAGCAAATGCCTGCTTTGGAAACTGTTCTTCCACATCACTTGAATGAGGGTTTCTGAAGTTACGCACCATCCCATGCATTTGTCTCAGCATGGGACATGGCTGTAACAACAGCTGTCTGCTGTCAGTCCAATGGAGCAATTTGCAAGGGATGTCAGAAGAAACAAAGTATATCAAGCAAGCTCAGCATTTTCAACAAGCTTTTTGATTATTCGCTGACCTTAATGGTCCGAGCTCTGCTCTTATGTCATCCAGGGTGACCATGGTCCTGCTGGCCCCCTCAGGGGCACAGGTGCCTCCAGCCTTGATTGCCAGCAGTGGTCCCAGCTGCACAATGTTCTCCACTCGAACTTGTCCTTCCGCCTCCTCAATCACTTGGAAGTTGCTGGTTTGATTTGACAATGCCTTCTGAAGATAGTTTGCATTGCCAGCCTGTATCAAGCACTCTAATGAGCAGTGATGTAGCATGATGCACATAGTCAAAAGTTTGTACCTTTCATGCTTAGCATTCGTACCTGCACATGTGTCCACATTGAGAGGCATAAGACCAACGAAATGATGCACGACAGAAAAGGATGGTGGATTGTGCCTGCTGACGTCCCACTGAACATGCACCTCATGCCATGTGTGTCACCAATACTGTGCACCTCATGTAGGGCGCACCGCATGCCTTTAGCTGGAATCTGGGACCTTAACCACAAAAAGGCTCAAAGTCTGATTAGCTACCTGCTTTGACCACAACAAACGCCACTTGCCCTGTGTCTTTGCAGATGCCGCTGGTCTTTTCTCGGGACTCTGAGTCTGTAGCTTCTCTATAAGCTGCTGTACTTCATCATCAATACTTGCATTTGAGGAGGTGACAAGTTCTAGCAGCTGCTGCTTGAGTGATGGATCCTTCATCAGCACAAACAGGGTGCCTGTCAACATCAACATGCACATGTTGAACTTTTCAGCGCTGGTTTTCTCGATGCGTAGGAAACCGACAACTCACGGATGTTACGAAAACGCTGCCCTTCATATCAGTGGGATCAGCCGTGCCTTCATGCAATGTGGATACACGCAGTGTGCAGTACATCTCTCAGTTATGGTCAATACAACCAGTCAGAGGCACAATTGCATGCATGCCAATCATACTGCTCACCTTTGTTTCCACGTGTCAACCTCAGCTTGCCATCTTGAGACAGGTAGGTTATGTCAATCCAGCCCTGCATCACAAGATTTGTGACTGCATCAAACACCCAATTCAACACAGTCAGGCCATGTTGGCTGCATTATTTGCGCCCACATCAGCATGAACTTCTTTTCTTGATCGCCAAAACCTTGTGAGAAGCATGCATAGCTGTTGCGCTACACTGTGTGAATGTAAAATATGTTATATGCATGGAATGGCACTTCAGCAAGCACACCAGCTGCAGGTACCTTGGTCTCATCTCCAAGCAGCTTAAAGGGGACAGGATAAGGAATCTTGAAAGGCAGAGCATTGAAGGCAAATGCTGCCTTGTCAAACTGAAAGTCCACCCGCATGTTCTGCATGCGCAGCAAGACAAGTCAGAGCTGAGATGCAACACTGTGACATGTATGCCTGCTACTGGCAGCACATTTGATGCAGAAACTTAGTAATCTGCACATGTATGCCTGCACATTTGATGCAGAAACTTAGTAATCTGCACAAGCATTGATGTATATGTCAGAAATGCGATTCAGGCATAAAAGAGCAAACATCATAATAGCAACTGCAAGTGCCAAATAGGCACAATCACAGTGAACATTGATACTGAAGTAGCACCAGAAGTGCAGCAAACAAGTGGGTCACAGCATAAACAAGACAGTAACAAGCAGACGACAGTATCGTAGTCGTACTGGATGAACAGGCGGTGTGTTGGAACTTTTGCCAAAGACAGCCAGGCCAGGCTTCTGACGAGGCACAAAACCAGGTCTGGTATTACTGTCTGTGCTTGCTTCTGCCTCTACCTGCCAGGACAGCATGACACCAGTGAAGCCTGACAAAGCAGGATAGCTCAATGCAAAGCACTGTCACGCAAGATAGGATGCAATGAATTGCTGCTTTTCATGCTTGATTCTGCTGCGACCTGCAACATAGCGTGCAAACACATGAGCCGCTGGACATCCAGCTGGCCTGTTCTGCTGGGGTGCTATGCTCACACAGTGCATCTGCGCTCTCACAAACGTGGGGTCAATAGGACGCCATGGGAAGCTTGCAGCACAAGCAAGATTAGACACGCCATGCTGTCTGTGCTGTATGACAACAGTGTGCGCTTCAGGTCTGCTGCTGACATGTGCAGGTGTGTTGGGTAAAGGCATGCATGTTGTGTGGTATACTGGCTCTGACAATTCAAGCCCGATTAACCAATGGTCTCATGTGCTTGCGATGCCAACAAGGCACAACATGTCTGTCTACACAGTAGCTACAAAGGGTGACATCTAGATGTGAGACAGCAGCCACACCTTGAGAGTCCCAACCTTTGCGCCAAAGTCGACAATGTTGTTCACTCTGGCCTGCTCGGCTGAAGATAGCAGCACTTCCTGATACACTGTGAAGGCATCCACGCCGACAAATGTCTTCTGGATTGGGGACGCACTGCCAGGTCGGGTGGTGAAAAGCAGACGCCACCGGCCTTCTAGTAGAGGAGAATCTGTGGGATCCTGCATGCGGTGCTTGTTGCTTACAGTACTAAAAGGCTATTGGTGGCCATGCTATTGCTCCAATTGAAGCTGTCAGTGGAAGGGGTGCAAGAGCAAAGGGAGATGTTGCAACAAAAGACCAGCGGCTGGATGTTAGACATACATTGACACCTCTGTCTGTCTCCAAACTCTCAACTGCGGCTTCCAAATTGCTGAGTTGCTCTGGACTCATACCAGTTTTGCCTCGCCCCTGAAGCAAGCAACTGCTGTAAGGTATCACTGTGATACTCTCAAAAGCAGTGCAAAGCTTATTGCTTGGCAGGCACCGGCAAGAAACACCTTGACATCGGTTATCGCGCCCAACAAGCTTTCCCTCGCTTCCTTGACGCTGGACCTCTGCATGCCTCACACACGTATAGTTGAGGTAACAGTGCAAGCATGAGCAGTGGACATAAGCACGAAGCTGGTAACACAAGTCACCTTGATGATCTTTGTAGACGTTACTGCGCAGTGCACAGTCCCCCGTTGTGACCAAGAGCGCAGCCGTGGTAAACGCACACTGCGAGCTAGTTTGCAGCAGCTCTTGTTGGCATCAATCAACGGCACGGCTGAGGCGAATGGAACATGCACGATGGCATAATTGCCCATGCTTTCAATCAGCTTTTAAAGGCACACACATCGCTCACTGCGCCTCGCGGACTCTTGACAACAACGTTGGTTTCAGAGCCCGTCGCTACACACCTCACGATAGACGCGTGCCTGTTGTCGTACGATGCATCCATGCATGCATGCAGCTGTCAGTCGAGCCACTAATTGCTGCAGGTTGCGCTGGTGTAGGCGTGCTCTGCCCTGTGCCGCAAAAATTGCGTGTTGTCTCCCCGCGAGCTGAACCGGCACGTCGTAACCTATCAGCTCGCGAACCGTCACTAACGAATAGGCTTCCAAGCACTGTGCGTGCTTGAGGCTGTCGCAGTGAGCTGCAACTGATCAGACCTGTACTCGCTGTTCTGAGACAGTTTGCAGACATGTCAGGCGATCACAGCGGACTAACGGAAGATGTCGTATCTGGTGAGTGTCTGTTCGTGGTCGAAAGCGTGGCTGACATCGCTGCTGCGTGTCGTGAAACCGTGGCTTGCACCGGCCGCTTGTGTTGCTGCTGCCACCCAAATACAAGTCCCCTGTGCACCGTTTGTCCCTGTCGTGGCCCCGCAAGGCCACTTTTGAGCTCTTTTCTGACCAGCACTGTGCACGATGCAGACCATAGTCCAGGAGTTGCGACAAAACAACGGCACGCGAACACCCACAGCAAACAAGTCTCGCCTGCTGCAGTCAGCAGCTCACGTGCAAAGTCTTCAGAGTGCAGCATGCATGAGGCTGTCACCATGCCAAGGCTCCATCAACCTGCTGAGTCTCAGTCAGCAGCTCACCAGACAGCTGTACCTGACCGCAGAAAGAGGCTTGCTTCAGAGCTCCCACACTCTGACAAGCGTCGGCAATCCCAGCAGGATGCTGCCTCGCCCATGTCCCCCTCAGCTTGCGCTCAGGAGGACCCCTCTGGATCTGTCACTGCTGACAATGCTTCAGACCGAGACTCAGACACAGATGATGAGCCTGAGGTGCCTCACTGACACTCATTCCGTCCCTGTGCAGTGATCACTTACATGTGCTTGGTAACTGCATGTTGAGCCATCACCCTGACAGTACTGGCTTGCATACACAAATCAGCTTCACCCGCAGCTGGCATTGCAAGTCACAACATACTGCATAGGTTGAAGCACCACAATCTTGTCGCGCACAAAGCCATCCCTAAGGGACATCGTACTGCCTGACTTTTGTCATCAGTGAATGTGTTTGTGTGTCCCCTGACTGCAGAAGGTGAGGAGGGTTGAAGCGATTAAGGCTCAGCCTGTCAGGAACTGCAAAGGGCTGGCCAGGGATGGGCTCACAATGCCCTTCCTGGAGGAAGGAGGCTACTTTGATCTGCCAATCAAGGTAGCACTTCTTAACATTTTTGACCTGCAAGCAGCAGCTGATGCTGCTGCACCTTGTCAGCAACTGCACAACACTTTTTTTGCATTTGCCAGAAATGTGAGAGCCAATCAGCTTTTGTACCAAATGTATTCAAGCCTGTTTGCATGAGCAAGCAAGCCACGGGTTTGCAGAGCTGTCAGCGCACCTGAGGCCGCTCTTTCACTAGTACTCAAACAAGCCGCAAAGGCAACCAAACTTTGCATACGATAGGACAGCATCTACTGCAACGGTAGACTTTCTTTTCAATCCCCATGTGCTTCTGCAGGAAGCTGCAACGAAGCTGGGTTTGGGCATCACGACTCTGAAGAGGGTGTGCCGCAGCAATGGCATGACGCGGTGGCCTTTCCGCAAGCGTAACAGCCTAGGGCGTCTCATTGATCGCACCAAGCAGGTTCTGGATGACGGCACAGGCCAGGACAACATGAAGAAGCTGATGGCCCTCCAGATGCTTGAGAAGCAGCGCCAAGTCATGCGGGTGGGACCACTGTCTCTGCTGTGGCCCTTGCAGAGCCCTGTTCTCTTGTGACATCTTGCTTGCAAGGCTCAGTGGGTATAGCTGTGCTTGACAGCGGCATCAGCAAGGCGCTGCATTCAACATTGCTGGATCATCATGGCAATTTGCCAATCTTTGCATGTTTTCAGCTCCTGTCACGTGCGCAAACTGCATTCCGCTGAAGTGTGTATAGCAGGTTTGACACATGCATTACCAACAAGCCACAGTCCAGGCAGGAGGATCAGTATGAGCTGATTCCAGGAGTGCACACTGTGAACCCTGTTTCATAAAAGCAGTATGCAAAGTTTTGCCACCTGCCCCAGTTGCAGCTTACAAAGATCTGGTGGTTTGTATGATTACTTCAGCCCCTCATTAGGAATACGCTAGCCCCAAAGCCCCTCATCAGGAATACGCCATCCCCAAAGCCAGCCTATTCATTCTCTACAATCATGCAATTCGGCTTTAGCTGGCTTAGTATTGCTTGATGGTCTTTTATAGCAAAGCACAAGTCATCAGGGTTTCTGGGTGTGAGACATGAAGTTGCTGCTGTCAAGCCATTGAGCGTTTGCCAGATACATAGCAAGATCTGAGTTTGTGTGTGCTGCAGAGCTGCCAGAATAGCAATGTGGAGGAGAAGGTGCAGTCTCTCAGACAGGCTGCTGCAGACCACACGAAGCAACAGACAAGGCTGATGCCCACAAGATAGGACCGTTGTGCCGCATGGTGCTGTAATTAAGTTTAGAGATACCATAGATGGATACGTTGATATGTGAATAGCCAGACTCTTGAAACACTTTTTTGAATATACATGCAACCTGTGGCACAGCAGTGTGCATCCAACGAAGATAAAGACGTGTGTCTGTAACAGTCCACAAGAAAACAGCTCGAACTCCTGTTGAGGTGGCGTTGCTTTGCATGCGTTGCACATCGACACATGCTATTAAATTCTTGCCATGTGAAATTGCTATTGTTACACGAAATATACACTGGTATCATATGGTCTTGGACAGACTGTGATTAGTCGGTGTGCTGATGTCACAACTTGGGTCTCATGCCAGGAACCCACAACAAAAAACAGAGGAGGGCAGTGAGTGCCAAAACGACAGCTGCATACAAGGTAACAAAGCTGCACACATGCATGATGGATGCATCACTCCAGACCAAAGCCCTCAGCATTCATGATGGCAAGCTTCAGTCTGTCAGTCAACTTCTCCTTGCTCTTATACGAGGGCAGCAACAGAGTGTTGAAGCAGGTATGCGAGGTTGGCAGCTTGTTGCTGTCAGTGCCGTCTCGCTGGATGATGCAGCGCAGGTTGCCCAGACCGCCAATGGGAGCTCTGTCACTGCCAGTGAAGAACTTGAGGAAGCGGCGCTTCTCTTCATCGTCCATCACTTCTCTGACAACCTCCCATAACCACTTCACAACCTGAACGAACATCCCCACATGTGGGTGCAGCAAAGCAAGAAGTCAAACCATAAGGCACAGGGCTTGGCTGGATTATGTAACCAACACTGACTGTTGATTAGGGCTGCTGCCTCAGTGCGCAAGTTCAGAGATGCAGTTGCAGCAAAACCGCTCTGAAACTTGCACGCAAGGCTAGAAACTTATACTCACAGCACACATGCTCCAGAAAGAGACCATTGGCAATGCTATGATCCAGAGAGAGCAGGTCTGTGTATGATGCACAGCAAAGGCTTCCTGAGCTGGAGTAGACACAGCCACTTGCCAACATTCTGTTCCTGCTGCAAGCACAGCTCAAGCTACAGCTCAGTGCTGCAACAAAGCCAAAAGAACACTGCATCACGCTGACTGGCTGCAGGCAGGCTACCAATCTATGCTTGCAGCAAACCTCTTATATCCCATTTACCACAATTCTAAGCCTGACTGACAAGAGCCATGCAAATGGGTACATAAGCATCATTTGCACATACTTTGGCTGGGCATAAGCACATGAGATAGGCACAACTCCGTCAAATCACCGAGGGCCTAATTAGGCCCCACATGATGATGTGCATCCACAGCGTCAACACATGCACAGCCCCTGCATTTCCCTGGGCGCACGACACAAGACATGCCCAGCAAGGAGGAGATTATGATGAGGACATACCCTGTGCTCAGGGCTGTACCCCCCATCATAGCGAGCATTGGCTTGCATGGCGTCGAAGTCTAGAAGGGGGTTGCCGCACACCAGGCGCTCCAGCTCTGTTGCACTGAAGAGGTGGATGGCCGGACCTCCGCACAGCATCATGAACCCCCGAGCAAAGGCCTCAAACTGCACCAGAGACAGCAATCACTCAGCGCATGTGTCACATGTACCTGCATTACGACATGTGCGCAGGAGCTGAGAGGCCAAGGCAAATCAGGGAGGAGACAAAGCATGGTCTACTGTCGCAATGCGAGAGCAGGTGTACTTTGCACAGCAGGAATTGCCTATATGATAATCATTGCCTAATAGGGGCCTGTACAAGACTGTTGCCCTCTGTACATCAGCAGCCTATACAAAACTACTGCCTATACAAGGCACTGCACCAAATAGCGCTCATGCAAGGGTGATAGGCTAGTGATCCTTGGTCAGAAGGCCTTGAGGATGCAGATGTGGTTGCTACACCATAGGTGTGAGAGAGCCTGGGACTAGCCTAAGGCCATCCAGTTTGATGTGCCTCATGAGCCAGCCAAAACTTGCCTCACATGGGTTGGAGCAAATCACAGTGCACTGAGCTGAGACCTGCTGCCTCTAACCCTCTGATGTTATTGCACACAGCGTATACAAGGCACGTGGCCTTCAGTATGCAATCCATCTTGGTTTGTGCTCATTTGTCATAAACAACACCATGATATGATGGCTGCCCAAGTCTTAGTTTGTGCAAGCTGCACCCGTGGCAGAGTGGGAGCACACCTGCTTGTGGATGGCTGCATTGAGGTAGTAGTCCACATACAGGTCCACAAACTCTCTGCGGTTGTCCTCGGTGACCATGATATCCTCGCCGTCATCCTTGAGGGGCACAGTCAGCGTCTCCCCAATGCCCGGCACTCCAGCAGTGAAGTTTTGACAGAACACCTCCTCCACGTTCTCTGCACCTGCACCACACCCATCAAGCATCAGCTGCAGCTCACCAACCTCCACTGAGAAGTAGACAGGCTGTAGGAGTAAACAGGCTGTAGGAGTAGACAGGCTGGACTGTAGGAGTAGACCGGCTGTAGGAGTAGACAGGCTGGACTGTAGGATTAGACAGGCTATGGGGCTCCTGCAGCAATGGCCGTGAAGCAGCGAGCAGGCTGGCTACAGGAGACGTGCGGAGACACTAACAAAGACTGCAAAATGCAAGATCACAGGTTTCACGCTGTCCAGAGCAGTACGAGATCCAGTGATGAGGACAAGAGCACAAGCATGTGTTGACTCCCCTGTGATGTGGAACAACAGCGCAAAGATGTCATGACTGTCCTACGACTGCGACGACAGATATCCCTATCCTGTGATGGCAGTGACACCACAGCGATGTGTGCACTGTCCTGCGACATGGACAGCCATACAAAGAGCCAACCAACATCTTGCCATGTAACACACAGCTTGACTTCACTTCAGGCATGCTGACCTTCTGTCTGTATTAGCAGATGTAATATAAATGCACAAGACAGGCTGCTCTAAAGAGACAGGACCTGTCCTGCACCTACCTAGCTCATCATGAGCTGGAAAGCATTGTAGTTCTTGCTGTTATTGAGATTATTGCTTGACTTCACTTCAGACATACTGACCTTCGTACTGAAGGAGGGCCGTGAGGGATTTGCCCAGGGTGGGCTCCATGTCCTGCAGGTCTCTGAGGGTGCAGGACTGGCCAATGAGCTTGCGGTAGAGGGCCAAGGGCAGGGGGAAGTCCAGCAGCACAGCATTGTAGATGGCCAGGCCCAGCACCAGACCCACCAGCATGAACTCATCTTCGTCTTCCAAGCTGCTTGGGTTGAACCAGTATGTGCGAGTCTCCTGCAGTGCAGTCCATCAGGAATGTCAGCATGCATGGTAGGGGTTGGATCAGTACGTGCGAGTCTTTTGCAGGGTTTCCAAGAGGAATGTTGGCATGCATGGCCTGGTTGGTGGCGCCACATGTGGCAAAACAGCAATATGATGCATTGGGTATGAGCTTGGTAGCGGTCAGGGAATGGAGATGAAAGCTGTGGCCTTGCTACTGAGTGGTTTGCAGGGTATTAAGTATGAGCTTGGATAGGCTGCGTCTGACATCTGACCAGGTCAGCTACAGGAGATTGTAATACCCAGGGCCAGGCGCAGGTGCAAAGACGCAACTCCAATCCAGACAACAAGCAGTAAAGACGGCGACAGAGTGCATACCGGCCAAAGACTGAATGCACCACATTCCTTGCACCACAAATATCCATGCACAAGCTGTCAAACAAAGGCATAGCACATGCAAACAAGGGCGTAGAGCGCAGACTAGAGGAGACTAAGGAAGAGAAGGGCAGGAGGAGCGAGGGGCATGCAAGGGGGGGGGGGGCAGAGGAGGAGCAA
>JAABUP010010433.1_pt1 | contig 10972 bp, 12 predicted proteins | sample 5559201 | NCBI WGS metagenome assembly JAABUP01 (sample SAMN10711887, study PRJNA513373) | rock metagenome | isolation source: Antarctica rocks | place: Antarctica | reverse complement strand
TTCAGGGGTCACATCAGAAGCCCAACTCAATGTCACTGCAGCAGTCGCCCACAGGCTCACTTCAGCACAGCTGCATTGCTGACATGCAAAAGTGCACCACATAGTTATGCTCACAAGGACTCCTGCATGCACCTCACAAGCACCTCAAGTGCTGTACAAGATGCTCAACTCGGTCTGGTGTCAAGCATCGCCTGATCTACCGTTTGAAGGTAGCAGACCACAAGCAGCCACAGCAGGCAGTACCGTCAGGCATGGGTGGTGAGGGGTCTGACCTGGGCAGGGAGGACCCCCGAGTCAGCAGCGTACTTGAGAGGCTGAGTCAGCTGGAGGGGCGTGTGGGAACTCAACTGGATCAGCTTCTACAGCTTCAGCAGCAGCAGGTACCAGCCCCCACCAAACTCATGCAATTTGCTGCCTGATGCGTGGCACCTGCAGTCAGGAAGTCTGAAGCCTACCTAGTCCAAGGGATTGGCATGTGCTTCCACGTGTGTTCCATCTAATACAGCGCTTTCAGTGCTTTGGTTTGAGCTTCAGCATCTGCTTCAATAGCTTGAGCATATGGTCAACAGCTGTGGTCCTGGCTTCTTCTGGGTACATGACAGCAGGCTGCCAATACTAACAGGCTGTCTGCTGGCAGCATGACAGTCTTGACATGTATAGCATGCACAAGTGAGTTCAGAGGCCATCTGCCTTTCATCACATGCGCACCCATGAGCAAGCAGAACTGCATGTGCCTGTGTCTATGCCCTTTGGCCAGCACACTCCTCCTGATTCACCCCATAGTGCTTGCCTGCTTGACGCTCAGCTATCTATGACACCTGCATCTTGCAGCCGCTGCTGCATTTGCCAATCCTGCAGATATGCATACGGGCTTGCTTGCCGTACCTGTCAGGAAACAGTTGACAGACTCATGTTGCACACACACACAGACTGGGGGTTATGTCCAGGACAGGTGGCATGATGCCAACGTCCTCCATGAGCAGCAGCATGACAGCCCCCAAAGAGGCGCTCATGTGGTATGCTTCAGCCTCTGCATAGTGTGTGGCGTCGCAGTACCAGCACCCTCCTTCATCACAACATTGCTACTGCAATTCCTTTGGTGCTCTGTTGTCGAACACATTCAGTGCTTAGTGTATATTGATTCCCCAGTTATTGTCTGTGGACTCCCCTGATGAGTCATAATGACAGAATCGGTCGATCGATTGATAATGGTAACCTGCATGCTGAGTCAGCGCACACCAAAAAAATGGTTGCAGGCTTGCATACGCCTGTGAAACTGTGTATGCAGCTCTCATCACTGCATCACTGCAAGGTATATGCCCAGCATTACCAAGACGCCATGACTGTGCTGCTGTATATTCAGTTTTATGACGCTTTCAACAACGGCTGGGTGCACTGTCATCATGCAGAGAGGCTTGGATGATTATTCTGTAAGAGATCGTCATGCAGCTCACTCGGAAGGCCATGGTGTTGGTGCAGCAGCGTGCGCCAGGTACAACCTGCTCTGCAGCCTTGGCCATACCATACCTCACATTTCACATTGTACATATGACAACGCTGCAGCCTCGACACACACTTGTGCTGGTTATGTGCATGAAGCTTTCAACCCCAGAAAGGACGGTGTGACATCTGTCCGGCAGGTCCAAGTCTGGCAGCCCTGCAAAAAGGAGCAGGGGTGCTGGGGGTGGGGGTGGGGATGAGCATGCTGATTGGCTGGTCGCCCTGGGGGAGCAGCTAGGGGGGCTGCAGGCCCAGATGCAGACCACTGCCTCTACATCCAGCTTGCAAGCTGTGCAGCATGAAAGTACGCACTTCATGCTGCATTGCCTGCACATATGTCCTCACCACCAGACAGCAGCACCAAGCATGTGACTCCACAGAATACCATGAGCTCCGCTGTTGCAATGATGTGCTGGAGGGAGGCATGGAGCAGCTTTCTCACACCTGATTTGCCTCCTGGCAGTTTCCTGGAGTGACTCCTCATGATTTAAGCAAGGCAACTCCACAAGTGTGACACTCATGCATGCAACTCTGTCAAGACTCTAAGTCATGATGGTCACAGCAATGTTGCTCTGGCTGCAGCTGCGGAGTTGCGCAGTGCATTGGATGCCCGCAGTGCCGAGGCCAGCCTGTACCGCAAGCAGTATGAGAGCCTCTGCCGCAAGCTGGACAGCCTGGAAGAGCAGCAGCGGCAAGCCAGCGCTGCAGCACGCGCCAAGGTACCACCCTCACCTTACTCACTGTTCCTGTTGCCTGACCAAGCAGGGGTGCAAAGGAAGTACATGCTGAAAGCACTGCTGCTGCATCAGCTAGCAGACATCAGTTGTTGTCTATGCAATGCTGTGGTAAAGGCAGCAGGAGAGCAGCATCATTGTCAGGAGCAATTGCAACAGAGCTGACAATGGTGCTGCTTTTCTGCTGCAGGTGCAGAACTGCTGGTGGAGCCTTGCATGCCATCCAGGCAGCAAGCATAATGTCAGCACCCCTCATCACGCACGCCCAAGCCCCACCTGGGCCATTCCCACCATGCACTCACTGTCCACTGTACAGATCTTTGAGCTGCCTAGCACTGCCAGCTGGCGCCCGTAGCCCACCACAAGCAAGCCCGCTGTACGCTTACCATTCTGCTGCAGTTTAGGTTCCTGCCCAACATCGTGTTTCATGTAGCAGCTGCTTCCACTCAGCTCCATGCTTGGGAGTTTTGAGTCCTACTGTTGCAGCACAGCCCAGACGAGCTTTTCTGCATGCCTGTTGTTAACATTTGCTAGTCAAGTGTATTACGTTGCATTCTTGTCAAAATGTCTCACATCAGGCAAAACCTGAGCAGCTGCTCTGAGTTGCAGGAACAAAGCGAGCAAGCCAGTGCAGCGGCGCTGGACCATCGGCTCACCACCCTGGAAGCTCATGCCAGTAGAGCACAGCAGGAAGCTGCAGCGGCCAACAGCACGAGCAACAACCTGCAGCAGAGATTTGCGGCAATGGAGTGGCGAGTGGAGCAGACCGCTTCATCTTGTGCTGCCACATTGAGGACAATGACTGCAAAACATGAGAGGCTAGCTGGAACGCTGGCTGTGGTTAAGGAAGCTGCCAACTTTGCTGAGGCAAAGTGCTCGGCTCTTGGTTCTGAGTTGGCAAGGATGCATAGGCAGTCAGCTAGAACTGGTGACACAAAGTAAAACAAGCCATTTACTTCAGCAATCATGTCAGCATCTGCACGCTCATGAGAGCACTTATAATGCACAGCTGATGTCATAGCAAGCAATGTTATCAATACGGTCGGCGTGAACTCGTAAAGCGCATGTTGTACGGCTAAAGCAGACATGTATAGCTGTCGTTGTTGCTGCAGCATAGTGCTGGAGCTTTCACATGTGCTTGTCACCAGGCATCACACTTGCGCCACATCCCTCCGCAGACAGCAGATCTGCTTGTCATAAGCATTGCGAGACATTTTGCCAATGAAGCCAGTGCAACAACAGGCAAAACTGCCACAGACTTTTACGAGTAATGAGCCAGCCCTCAGAAACCTGCCACAAAGCTCTAAACACAAGACTTCATGGTATATCTGCAGAATACTGCAAGTCACAGATGACCATATCGTTGACTACAGAATGAGCACTTTTTTCCAGCTACATGGTTTTGGTTCATAGGAGTCAATTGTTGAAGGACCGCACTTCTGAGGCTCTGCTGTCTAAAGCATTGCTATACAAGGCACTGGTATGTCTCACAACAAAATGAATTCATTCACAGTCAACGCCTTTAGTTGAGGCCAAACAAGCAAGCTCGACCTCAGCAAGAGGCACTGCTTGAAAGCTTGTCTGTAGTTGGGCTGTGTGCTCTCAAACTGCTTGCAGGCATCAGCAACACCTAGTACGTCACAAGCAGCTCCAGGAACACATGTCCACGAGAGACCTAGCTCTTGCAAGAGAGGCCAATCACCCTTGACCAGGTATGCAACAGCCTCTACATTCAGCTGATAGTCAAAGAGATGCAAGCCCTTCAAGTTTGGCCAACATCCTTGAGCTAGGTACATTGCAGCCAATGCGCTCACATTTGTGCCATCAAGAGTCAACCATTGCAGTGCTGGCAAGTGGCAGCTGCTCAATGACTGGACACTCGACCATCCCAGCGGATTGTGGCTCAAGGCCATTTTTTAAGTGACGAGAAGCAAGGCTGATTCAAGCATGTCAATGCTGCTGCCTCTATTTTGCAAGCTGTCAAGCTAAGATCATGGAGGTGTGAGCATGTAGTGACCAGGGACTGGACTAGCTCTGCATCAAGGCTGCACTGAGACATCATAGCAAACTGTATGTTTGATGAGCTCTCACCCCAGAAACATGAGACAGGTAGTCCATTGCCAGGGTTGCCGTGACAAATGATGAACTGCAGACATGGCCAATTGCCCATGTGCAGATGCTTGAAAGGGTCCATATGAGCTGAGTCCAGATACATGCACATGGAGCTGTGGCAAAGCGGGCCAGCGCAATGCCATAAGCCCTGGTGTCCAGGTCTTGAGAGCTCTGATGGCTGGCTCTGACTAACAATGCTACACTTTGCAGGACAGCTGACCTACTGTTTGTCAGAGGTTGTTGAAGTGTCAAGCGCACATTGGTTGACCACTCCCTTTCTGACAAACATGACTTGGGATGGCACCCAGACAGTTCCTCACCAATGGTAAATATGGTGCTGAGAACGATCATTACCAAGCATGGCCACTTGTCTGCACGGAGCATGACTGTGGCCCGATCGTTGGTCATTTTGACCTACGGTGGTGACACTGCGACGGAAGTCTTGGCGGAGCTGTGTGCAGGTTGCTGTCAGGGCTTTGACACCCTTTGGAGTCAGTAGCTCCATCAACCTTGGTGCTTGCTGCACCACCTCAAAGATAGTGATTGCAGGGGAAATAGGCTCTGCACCTTTGTGATCTGGCTGTCCTGCCATCTGCTGCGCACTCGAGTGTCGCGTGGACTCCAACTGCACAGCGATAGGTGCCTGCTCAAGTTGTAACCATCTACACACAGCTCATTGACCAAATGCAATGATCCACGTTGCGGCAACAGGCAAAGATGCAGTCAAAAGGGTCAGAGTGCAGTGGTACACTCAGCTCACCATAGGCCCGACAGATTGCGGCTCACTGCAGGGTTGCTGTGATTTTGAGTTTGAATGGGGTCCCCAAAACCTTCCGTCTGTGAGTGGAGCAAAGTGCTAGAGCAAAATTCTAGAACAAAAGTTTTGAGTGTGTTTGCCGAGCCAGCCTTTGACCGAGAGGTGACCGTGAGATGGCTTGCTTGCTCTTGAACAACCGCCTGTAGCAATACTTCCGTGAACTGTTGGTTTCAGCAGGTACAGATTGTTCTGACGCTTCAGAACAGGTGTTCTTGAGATTCATTCCTTTTCAGCAACTTGCAGATTATACCCTACTCTTGAGATTCATTCCCTTTCAGCAACTTGCAGATTGTACCCTACCTTATCACAGAGATCGCCACAGACTGTGCACACGCTCAGATACAGCAAGCGGCAGAACCTTGTTGTCTTTGGCATAGCCGAGAGCTCCGCTTGTGCCACGCCAGAAGCACTGGCAGCACATGTTCAAGGTCTGCTCTTTGAGGGTGTACTCAGCTCAGCAGCGCCTCTTGTTAGCTGCGCTTACCGCATGGGCAAGTGGAAGCTCAGACGCGAGTGGCAGCTCAGAAGAAGCCGACAGCAGTACTAGTTCTGGTTGAACTCACCATGGTCTCAGCTAAGCACAGAGCTTTCAAGCCTCCAGTCGCCTCAGAGCCAACCGCATCTGCCTGGATGAGGATCTCACTTCCCAGCAGATGCAACAGCGCAAGGGCCTGTCCTCAGACCTCTTGGGACTAAAGATCAGAGGCTTCAAGCCTTTCTTCAGGGGCACCACTCTGAAGTACAGGGATGGTGGAGTGGTGCGCCAGTGTGCCAAGGGAGGAGCTAACAAGATCAGAACGCCAGCTCCTACCTGGCCCTCGCCTAGCCCAGAGGCCTGAGCATACCAGTGTGGCAATGGATCCTGCTGTGGTCCTGCGGCCGGTGGTGTTTCAGTCAGCAGCTTGATATTGGGCCTGCCCTGCCTTTTACCGTGGGGACTGTGGGGTCTGACAGCGACTTTCAGGACTGTGCCAGCCCCACTGCCTCAGCTTCTGGGCTTAGGGGCACCTTTTCCGATTGAACCTCTCACGCTCTGCTGTCACACAATGCCAATACACGATTTTGTTGAGTGCTCTGCTTTTCATGTGCAGATGTGACCTTTGGATTAGGTGTGTTGCATTTGCTCTAGCCTTTGCTTAGGCTTATGGTGCTGACGGAGCATGTCTGTCTAGAGGTTATTGACATTTAGTTTGACACAAATGCGTGACATTAGGCAGGGTTGCTGAGGCTCTGCCACGAGCGATCAAATTTGTTGGCTGGCCAAAGCTTGCAATCTTCTTCTTCTTCTTCTTCTTCTTCTTCTTCTTCCTCTTCCTCCTCTTCTTCCTCTTCCTCAATTCTTCTTCTATAGCTACTTGTTTGCAATCTATGGCATGGGCAGCCCATGCCTGATGACAGGGGCGTTATCCCTGTTCTGGAGGTTGGTACCATTGTGAATTTCACAATGGTACAACGTACTTTCAAAGCCCTGCGTCGGCAGTTGGGCGGCACCCATGACTATGCCCTGCATTGTCCTAGGGCAGCCCCTACTGTTGGGGTTTTCGCATGCACATACCATCATTGGTTTAGGCCTTTCAGCCAGCGTAGGCGGTATTGTCAGCTGCCTGTTTCTGGTAGGCGCATGCAGCAGTTTCTACAGTCAAGACTTAGTTCTCATCAGTTGCCAATTGTTCTTGGCCGTTTTGCTGGGGGCCAGCATGTTGCCAGGGCTAGTAGGATCTGCACACATTGTGGTTATGTAGCTGATATAGACAAAATGCACATGATTTTTGAACGTCCAGCTCTCCACACACTTAGGCAGCGGTATGCTCCTTTGTTTTCCACGGACACCAACACCATGAGGTCTGTTTTTGTTCAACAAGATCACATGCAAGTGTTCAAGTTTGTTTTAAGCTGTCTTGATGTCTTCCATATTTGACCTTTGTCTGCTTCTATATGAGATCAGACTTGTTGGCTGGCTAAAGCATTGTAACTTCCCCTTCTCACTGTGTTCTCGGGCCCCTAGTGACGGTAGCCAGGGCCATAGTTACACCGCAACGGATAGGCTACCGTAACCAATTCGGATTTGGCTGGGATTGCAAATTTGCTAGGGGACTTCCCTGCTCTCTCAACACTGCTCAATATCACAGCAGCATCTACAATGAAATTCAGCTCGCTTCTCAATGCGTACTTAAGGCTTGCTGAGCAGGTTTAAAGATGGCCTGAGGCGCCAGCAATGTTGAGGCAGGTTGTGAGACGCACTAGTGTTTTTACACTAAGTCTGTTCGAACTCATTAAGCCATAACCAGAGGCTACTTGAGCATGTTAGCACAGACTATGAAACAGCCAAGGGCTACTTAGACCTTTCTGAACCCGCTAGTTGTAGAGACATGTTGGTAAGTATCTTTCCATATTCCTGCTGGTCTCGTGTGCTTTCAAAGGTACTAAAATTGAATGGGTCATTAATTTTCTGCCGCAAGGCGAGCTAGCAGGGAGCAGTCAGCAACAGCACACACTAAAAGAGCCTCCTACCATCCTCGTCATCTACACTACGCATCTACTGTGACATGCCCTGTTGTACAGCTCAGGTGTACTACTTAGGCTAAGACATAGCTGACACTGTCCAGATATGGTTTCATCTAGGTAAAACTGTTCAAGTGGAAATTCAATGCTGTGACTTGTGCAGCAAACCAAAGGTTGCAAAAGAACACCTAACACTGTTAGTTCATGTGAGAAAAGAAAAAGAAAAGACTACACCTTTCGGCGTCAATTCAATGAGCAGCCAAGTATTATACCAGGTTGTTCAGGATTCGTTCATGTTATACATGTTAGACAACCCTACACTGGAAGTCAACACATTGCTAAAGTGCAAGGATGTGCCACATGTGAAGCCAATGATGCATGTAACGCATGGTTCTTCTCAACACAGAGTGAGACAAGTGATGGAGCGTACATTGGGCTCAACAATACTGTAGCAAATATACCATGAATAGTCTTGGCAAAGCAATGGCATAAAGTACGAACACGCGGACCTCCATTGCTTGCATTGCTCAAACGGCATGCTATCCGTTCCAACAGAATAAGTAACCTATGGCCCATGTGAAACATCTATTCAAGCAATGCTTGCAAGCAATCCGCTACAGCATCATGATTGGCAGCTCTAGCTGCGGTCAAAGCCAACTGCCACTGTGGGCGTGAATTCCAAGTCTGAATCCACCACTGCATCACTAATGCTGGCAGCTTTGCGCCTCTCTGCAGTTCTTGGTGTGCGTCTGGGTGACTAACACAGAACATGCTGGCCACAAGTGACTCAAGATCATCTGCAGGGCCGGTTTCGACAATGGTAAAGTCTTGTGTCAGCTGCTGCAGGACCCCAACTGAAGCATAGTGTATTGTGCCCTCGTACAATAATGACCTTTGCAGGAGCGTCGCGCTGCCCCAATCCACCAAAAAGATTGTGGACTGGCTGTGCATCAGATTGCTTGGCCGTATATCTCTGTTGACAATGGGCTTGCAATGAGCTGCCTGCATGTGTAGACATTGCATATTGTAAGCGAAAACACTGAATTCCCACCTGTGCACAAAGCAATCTCTGTGCATGATAGCTGCAGATACAAACAGTGCTTGCATGACCATGAGGCACAGAATCTGCCTACATGGCAACTAGGCATAGACAAACTGCTTTTACCTTCAGTGTCTGCACGAGTGAGGGGAGGCTGTTGTGTAGGTTGTGCACAAACAAGGCCCCAGCTGTTAAAGCATCACTTGGTCCTGTACATGACACAGATGTCAGTCACAGCTGGACGCTGAGAGTACAAACACTTGCTGAGAGTACACTCAGCCAGGAATACCATCGTGACACTATATAATAACAGGCTACAACTCATGAACACAAATGAGCACAGTAAGCAGCAAGGTGGTTACTGCATTGGCAAAACAATGCAAAATGATCGAAACCCTGCTGCACTCTGTCTGCAATGAGATGCTGGATCTTGCTACAGGTTGATGTGACACAGAACTTGCAACTAGAAGTATACGTAGCCAAAATGAAAGACGTACACTTGAGGTGAGGTTCAGCCTTGGCGTCGCACACACAACACACTGAAGTGCATCTGAACCACACATGACAACAGCCATGCGCTGAAGTAGTAAGACCACCAGGGACAAGCATTGCAGGTGCCAACACTGCAGCGCATTATTGGTCTCCCAGAGATAGATGGCATACTCAAAGCATGTACAAGCCAGATGCAGGATGTGACGAGAGGATGGCTTGGCTCAGCTCTGTGAATGCAGTAATGTCACTTGCCTAGATCATTGAGTGCATAGGCTCACGAACAGCAAGAACATGCTCACCTGCTGTTGGCTATCTTGTTAAAGTGCATTGTAAAGGAGGGTTATGTGTTTTAGCACATCTATTTGTGTTGCATGACTGACAAGAGGCGGCAGTATATAGTACTACCTGATGATAGTATTCACTGATGATAGTACTAACTATAGACGTGCATGGTGAGATGCTTGTGTGCAAATGTCACTCAACAAGTGCTGTGGAAAGAGCCATTGACTGAGAATAGCATCCAGTATGCATTTTGGTTCACACCTTGAATGCCTGCACTAGGTATGAAAATGTAAGTCACACCCCCTGCTACCGTGTCCTCAGCTTCTAGTGCAAAGTTTGGCTTGTCCTCTGGTGACAGGGTACCCACTCCCTTGTGGAACCTTCTGGCACAGGCATTCAGCACCTGAGCAGCTGTTTTTGCTGGTTTGGATGACAACTCCATAGGGCCGACAGACTTGTCATGAAGCTCAACTACATTGTTAGCCATTGAGCCCTGCGGAACCACAGAAAGCGTCTAGAAATGAAGGGAAATAAGGTCTGCTTCATTTGCAAAGCAAGCCATGCTTACAATGCTGCACAGTCAGTCCACATTTTTGTGCACCATGACTTGAGAAGACCAACTTGCCAAACTGATTGTGATGCAACATTTCAGAAGATGCGCTTCTGCAAGGTGCGGTACTTGTTGGGCTTGACATACACAAAAGTAACATCAAGGTATAAACCTAAACGCATTGTACAATGGGAAAGCTCAACACCAGTGCAAGTGTAGTGTATGTGTACTGAACATCAGTGCAGGTAGCGTTGCTTGTCAAAGTCAACATGGCTAGCGTTTCTTGTCAAAGTCAACGTGGCTAGCAGAGTACCATGCAGCTCGCAACCGTGACCCTTTGCAGTTTGCAAAGTATCAACTCTTGGCCAAAAGCATACCTTCAAACCTCTACTAGGCCCAGAGGTTGCCGACACATGGATGACAGCAACAAAAGCTTGGGGGCTCGACCAGCAGATGGCTCAAGTCCTGCAACAAACGGCACAAGGATGAAGCAGGCACTGGATTGAGGCTTGCTTTCCGTCTGCTTACAGTGAACACAATCCTGTCAAAGACAAGAGCAGGCAGTCTTCAAGCTTGCAGGATGGAGCCTACTTTCTGCGGAAGCCTTGCATACAGCGAAAGCTTGTAGTCTGCAGAGTCTGAAACAAACTTTGAAAGTGCCTGAAACCTGAACGGCGCAAGAAGACAAAGCGCCGGTTGTTGCTGTCTCATTTGCGTCCTACCGTAGCAAGTGCGCTTGAATTGAGACAAGAGTACTGAAAAGAGAGAGCAAACAGTGTTGGGCGAGAAATAACGCTGGGGGTTGTCCGTATGGATGATCGGCGATGACTGCGCCAGCGGCGCCAGCAGACGTCAAGGACGATCTGTTGCTGCAGATTCGACGTCTGCTTGACAAGAGCAAGCCGGAGCTTCAAAAAGAATGGAAAGAGGTGGACTGTAGCGAT
>JAABUP010010432.1_pt1 | contig 10972 bp, 21 predicted proteins | sample 5559201 | NCBI WGS metagenome assembly JAABUP01 (sample SAMN10711887, study PRJNA513373) | rock metagenome | isolation source: Antarctica rocks | place: Antarctica | reverse complement strand
AGGGCGCCGCCGCGGCCGTGTGGGCCTCGCTCACGGACGCGTCAAACCGGATGTGGGTGCGCGCTGGCCCTGCGCCCACCCCTGCGCGCCACGGTCGCTGAGCGCCTGCTGCCGCAACACTGCGGTGCCGCCCCCGCGTAGGCGCCCGTCCTGAGCTGCGCGTTCTTCGCGGCGCTCAAGGTGGTCGAGGGGCAGAGCGGCGACCTGCTGCACGTCTGCCAGGTGGCCCCTGGCAGGCATCCGTGCTCTGGACGCATGAGAGCCAGCAACGCGGCAGGCAGCAGGGCTCACGGGTGAGGGCGTGTCTGGCCCCAGCAGGACAAGGTGCTGGTCATGGTCATCTCGAACTACGTCCTGTGGCCGCTCGCCAGCGCGCTGAACGCGCACCTCGTCCCGGAGCAGCACCGTCGGGTCGCGGGCCACATCATCACGGTGCCGCGCCCGCCCGACGCTCCGGCCGGGAATTATCTGGCTCGCAACAGCGTGCCTGGTGCACTGACATAGTCTGCTGGCTGACCGCGGCGCTCGCCACGGCAGATCATCTGGAACGCGTGGCTGTCGGCGCTGCTCAGCCAGGCGTCGGTGCTGGGCGGCCCGGCCGCGCTCGCGGAGCACGCCGGGCGCGCGGCGGCGGCGGCGGGGCACAGCGCGGTCGCCGACGGCGTCCTTGCGTCCGTGGACGCCGTCGACAAAGCGCAGGTGGGCTGCGCTTGGCATCAATCCCTGCGATACATGGGCTTGCAGAGGGTGTGTAACAGCGGCGGCGCGCGTAGGTGCGCGTCCCGGCCTCGCCATTCCTGGGCGCGGGCGAGCGCATGGGCGAACTGGCCGCGCCGCTGCTGGACAGCGTGACCGCCGCGCTGGAGGCGCGCCCTGGGTTAGGCAGCAGGTGCCTGGTTTTGGGGACAGGGTGCCCCATCGCTACCCTCGTGGTCTGGCGAGCGTAGCGCAGCTCTGACACCGCGCCCGTGCCGAGCCAGGGCGCGACGGCGCTGGCGCGCAAGCTGCCGCCCAACCTGATAGAGAAGGCGTTCAGCCGCTCGCTGGACCTCATCAACCCGCTGCGTGACCTGGAGCGCACACCCTCGACGGTGCGGCGCGCTCGCCAAAGGGCCTGCCCTTCAGAGGTCTATGGTTCAGGCGCAGCGGTGAGCCCTTGGGCAATCGCGCCGACTGCATCCCTTGGGCTCTTCCGCAGCCCGTATGCCGGGCAAAAGGCATTCGAGCATGCACCCATGGGAGGCCTGATGTGCTGCGCCTGTCGGTGACGCCGCGCCGCTTGAGAGGCTCCCCCTGCACAGGTCGGGATGGCGGGGGCCGACCCGGTGCGACGCGCCCTGCAGCGCGCGGCCACGCGCGTCCTCCAGCGCTCGGACACTGCCGGCTTCATCGCCTCGCAGCTGTCGGGCGCTGCCGACGGAGCTGGTGCGGGCGTCGGCTCTGCGCTGTCCGTGTAGTGGTGGCTGGCGCGCAGGTCATGAGCATGGGCGAAGTCTTGCTCTTGTTGTTGCGTCATGCAGCCATAAGTCACAGTCTTTGAACGCCATGAACAGAACGTGCGCCAGTGTCGTGCAGTTTGGAAACATGTATTGAGGAGCTTGGTTGCTTATCCTCAGTGCCCGGGTGTGCAAAAGCAGGCAATGTGACATACATTCAGTTTGTGGTTTGAGTGCACTGAGAACCGAGCTTCATACTGGAGTGTGGAGGTGGTCTTCAGAGGTGCGCTTGTGTATATAGTTTGCGTGAGTATGCGACAGGAGGGTGACAGCAGCTGACTCAACTGGAAAAGCGTAAAGGCTGAGTGTGTGCTGTCTTGCATGAGCTTGTACAAAATACTATGGATTGTGTTGGATGCAGTTTAGAATGTGCTATGAGCTGCAGCGCTACAGCGAGGTCGTACCTAACATGCAGTCTTGAGATTCATGCCATTTTTTTGCTATGCTCTGTGCACAAATGGTGGGGACTCAGGTGGCACCGCTCAATATCCGTGAACGCAACAAAATCATCATGCACACATCAGCATGGGGAATGCGTAGCAGCCAGCATGGCTGCTACGCGACATGCGCGACCAAACTTGCCGAGCTGTGCGGTGGCCATTGCGCCAAGCCTGAGTCAACGTCAGGTTCCCAGACTTTCCTTAGTCTTGAGCCCAGACATGCAAGCAGGCTACACCGCCAGCACGCTAGCAACTTCGCAAAGTCAGGCAAACCATGCCTGGCATCATCAGGGCACAACCGTATCAACATACAAGACAAGCACAGCCGAGCAGGCTAACGTGCAGCAACTTTGGTTCAGAGACGCCGTCCAGCAACTTTGCACAGTCGTCGCCCAACACGAAATGCCACCGTCCAGCGCATGACGAGGCGTCCGCACGTGCTAGGACACATAAGAGCGCAATGGCATATACATGAATGTTGTGGTGAGAATGATAAGGAGACAGACACCAAGCCCCGGCCCACTACTTTGCCGCGGAAGTTGCTGCGCACCCCTCCTAGCTCATGCGCCATTGCATCATTGCGACGGCAGACACTGAGGCAATTCGCGCTCGCATTCCTTTTGCACGCATCGCGTAGGGTGCGTGTCATCATACTCCCTAGCCTTGCTGCGCTGTATCGCATTCTCAAGCCATGTAAGGTTGCCGCGAATAATCTGGACCTGCTGGAGTGCGGCGTCCCTCGAGACGCACAGGTTGCGCGCGACGCGCTGCAGCGCACCCGAGCTCAGCTCCAGCGCAGCGCGCATGCAGACACTTTCCACCGTCCACAGCTGCGTTATGGCCCACTCGCATTCCGCTGCCACTGCATGCACGCCCAGCCTGTCTGCAACGGCCCAGATGTAAAAGAGCACATCGGAGTCCGTGCTGTTCAGGTGTCCGCGCTCCTCCTGCAGCAACCCAGGGCGCTGTATTGTTATTCGTTGTCCTTCAATGCCATTGCTCATCAACAATATTGGCATGCAGGGGCCGCACGCTGATCATGAGTCGCACGCGCTTGCACAGAAACTGCTTGGCGCGCTGCATGAGCTCCGCAGCGCCAAACTTGTCCGCCCAGCGCAGAAGCGCTGTTGCTTGGAGACTGGCTCCAGCATGCGCCTCTCGGTCACTTGGGCTGAAGCTGTCTGGCAGCGCCGCGCAGCTGGTTGCAGGATAGACGACCTGCAACACAACACAACTCAGCAGCATGCCTTGCCCATTTTTGCCACCTGGAAGTAGTACTGTCAAAAGTACAGCTCGGCAGTCACCACTTCTCAAGCACTCCTCTAAGCAATACAGCTGCCGAAGAGCAAACATGAGTAAATGTGCCAACAGCCTGTTTTGCTGGCAACCTTAATCGCACGTGGACAGGTACGCGCCTTCAAAATGTTGACAGCCTCCTGCTCAGTGAAGTCGTCGAGGTATAGCACTGTCTTGTCGCCTGCTTGCCCCTGGCTGGCAGCAACAGTCACCATGTTGCACAAGACCGGCGATGTGCTCGCCAAAAGGTGGCTGTGCGCGGGCAGTTGTGCACCGTCCCGCGTCTGCAGCAACACGTCCGCAATTGCCTGAAATTCTGCTGACGTGCCTGCGAAGTAGGCTGGCGGCGCTTCCTGCTCAGCTGCCATGCCGGACGACGTTGAGATGGAGACAAGCTATGGCTTGAGGGGAGATGGCAAGCCCCTCCTTTCAAGAGGGGACTGCTCAGTAAAGGCACCTCCTTGAGCCAGCTTGTCTAGCAGTTGCGAAGAGGAGAAGGGTTCTGCATGTAATGCAACCTTTTACGTAATGTGCTTTTCTGCTGTTACAGCAGAGAAGCACTGTGGCTGGTGCGCTCCATCCACTAAGACCTCAGCCAGGCGCGACACTGCATGCATGTACTAGCGCACTCTACCATCCGGAGTAAGCGTGGTCTTCCTACAGCAGCCGAGCAGTCATGGCTGGAGCCAGGCATGTGCAAGCACTCAGCCAAGCCATGCCACCAAGCTAGTGTCCCGGCACATCGACCAGCGGTCTTTTAGCACAGGCAGCAAACAACAGGCGTACTAGCGATCAGCAGGGCATTTTCATGCCAAGTATAGCTGCACTAACATTATGCACATGTGAAGGTGAATATGCATGGATGCATTCAAGTCTAGTGCACAGGTTTGCCTATGACCGCGAGAGCGGCAGATGGCAGTAGACATGGCACCAGGGCCACATCCTCAACGCACGCATACAACCAAGCCCCGCAGTTGCTGGACCGCAGACATTGACGCTGTGAACGCTGCCTACTCCTCCTTGCTCATTCGCCACTGCAACATGGTGTGGGCAGACTCCGTCGTAAGCTTGTAGTTGCTCGCCTGTGCCATTGTTGCGTCCCGGTTACTTACGCTGTAAATCTTGGGATTCTGCACAATACCCAGCAGGCTCTGAAACTGTTGGTATGCGTCCCTTTTAACGGCACACAGGCTGCGCGCGATGCGCTGCAGCGCGCCAGGGCTCAGGTCCAGCGCGGCGCGCATGTAGACATGCTTGGTCTCCCACAGCTATGTCAGGCCCCACTCGCACTCTGCTGCAAGTGCGTGCAGGTTCAGCCGGTCGGCGACCGCCCAGCACTCGAAGAGGATGTCGTAGTCCGTGCTCTGGTGCCAGCGGAGCTCCTCCGCCTGCAGCACGCCAGAATGCTGACTTGCTATTTCTGCCTGGTGCGGTGTCAGTGCACATGACCAGGTCTTGGGGGCCCGCACCGTGAGCATGAGCCGCATGCGCTCGAGCAAGAAGTGCTCGGCGCGCTGGACATGCTCCGCAGGTCCAAATTTGTGAGCCCACCGCATGAGCGCAATCGCTTGTCGCGTGCTGGCGGCAAGCGCGGTTCTCTCAGATGCAGCAAAGCGGGCTGACAGCGCCCCGCAGTTTGTCACTGGATAGATGACCTGCAGAGGAAATGCATGTCGAGTTACCTTGCCTTGTTGTGGACTGCATGTGCTAGTTGCTCATCAGCACCGCCCAGATGCTGCCTGTGGCTGATCACTTAGCGCGACTACGCACCTTCAGTATGTCGACAGCTTCGCGCTTGCAGAAGTCATCCAGTGGTAGCACTGCCTTGCTGCCCGCTCGCACCAGGCTGGCGGCAACCTCCAGCAGATCGCGCAGGACCGGCGAGGTGCTCGCCAGCAGCACGCTGTGCACGGGCAGTTGTGCACCGTCCCGCGTCTGCAACAACGCATCCGCAGCTAAATGGAACTTTGCTGATGTGCCTGCAAAGTAGGCTGGCGGCGCTTCCAGCTCAGCTGCCATGCAAGCACGTTTAAGCTGGACAGTCTGGCGGAAAGAAGCAGTGCTTTTGCTCAGAACAGGAATGCTAGCTTAGGGCAAGCGCTCATGAGACAACACCTGGCTGAAACATGCCGGCTTAGAGAAGAAATTGCCAAGGAACAAGGTTGCGCCAACCTGGTTAAGGTTGGCGAGTGTTTCTTGGAGATAGGGACAGGGTGATGGAGAAAACCCTTGCAGCAGGCTGTTCAGTGCATCGTTCACCTCATCATGGCCAGGCGGTCATGTGCATCATGCGCTTCATCATAACCCTCACCTTGCCGCCTTTGCGGGCTAGTGTGGCGCACTGCAGGTGAAACTGCCCAGAAGCTGCTGTTGCGCATGTCTAAATACCACGCTGTCTCTTTGCACAAGCATGCCAACACACAACACAAGCACAGCCGAGAAGGCTGGGGTGCAGCCACTTATGGTTCAGGAACATCACCCTTGCACAGCCGCCCAACTCAACACAACATGCCATCATCACAAGCAATACCATATGCTAGACACATGAGTGCGCAGTGGTAAACACATGGATACTGTGGTAGGATTGAAGGAGAGGCAGACACCAAGACTCAGCCCCATATTGTACCACAGAGTTGCTGGGCACCCCTCCTAGCTCATGCGCCACTGCATCATCGCGGCGGCAGACACAGAGGCAACCTCGTGCTCGCAGTAAGATTGCACGCATCGGACTTGGTATATGGCATAGGTCTCCTCCCCGCGGTTCTGCGGTGCTGGGCGTGTGACGACAGTGCGGATGTCTTGCACCTGCTTGAGTGCGGCGTCCCTCCAGACGCATAGGCTGCGCGCGACTCGCTGCAGCGCGCCTGGGCTCAGCTCCAGCGCAGCGCGCATGCACATATCCGTCCACAGCTGCACTATGGCCCACTCGCATTCCGCTGCAACTGCATGTCTGTGCAGCCTGTCTGCAATGGCCCAGGCATCAAACATGGTATCGAAGTCTGTGCTGCCAAGGTGTCCGCGCTCCTCCTGCAACGACTCAGAAGCGCTGTGTTGCTACTCCTTGTGTTCCAGTGCCATTGCCTATCAACGGCATGCCGGTGCCGCACCGTAATCATGAGCCGCACGCGCTTGCACAGGAAGCGCTCAGCGCGCTGCATGAGCGCCGCAGCGCCCGACTTGTCCGCCCAGCGTAGAAGCGCTACGGCTTGGCGCATGGCTCCAGCATGCGCACCCGGTCGCTTGGGCGCAAGCTGTCTGGCAGCGCCCTGCAGCTCGTTGCAGGATAGACGGCCTGCAATGTGGTATAACTCAGCCGCATGCCTTGCAGTATTTTGCCACCTGAAAGTGGTAATGGTAATGTACACCGCTCCGCTGTCATCACTTGCCAAGCATTTCCTGCACAATCGAGTGATAGCGGACGTGATCAAGGTGCGACTACCCCGTTTGCTGGCGAGCCTGACCGCGTGTCATCATATACGCGCCTTCAAAATGTCAACCACCTCCTGTTGAGAAAAGTCGTCGAGCGGTAGCAGTGCCTTGCTGCCCGCTTCCTCTAGGCCGGCAGCCATCTTCAGCATGTCGCACAGGATGGGCGAGGCGCTTGCCAGCAGCACGCTGTGCACGGGCAGTTGCACCCCGCATTGCAGCTGCAGCAACACGTCCGCAGTTGCCTGGAACTCAGCTGATGTGCCCGCAAAGTAGGCTGGCGGCGCTTCCTGCTCAGCTGCCACGCCGGACCACGCCGACTCGGACTGTCCAGCGAGGAGAAGCGGTGCTTCGGCTCAGAAGAGGAACGCTAGCTTATGGCAAGCCTTCATGAGACAATGCCTGGCAGATGCATTATGGCCAGCCTCTAACAATGTGGCTGCCAAGGAATAATCTTGGTTGCACCAACCGCTTGCGGAGTGATCTCTGGTGATAGGGTGATGGATAGGACCTTATTTCACTGTGAAACTGTTCAGCATGGCTGATCAGTGTATTGCTCACGTCATCATGACCAGGTGGTCATGTGCATGTAGTGACTTACTCCTACATAAACCTTGACGCTGGGCGCTTCAGTTGCGGACTAGCGTGTGGCGCTGCAGGTAGTATGTTCAATCGCTGCTGTTGCGCATGTCTAAACACCATGAGGACTCTGGAGCGGACTTCACGCCTTCCATGTTGCATCTTGCGCAGAGCATCCGCACATACACTACATCTTGACAAGCAGCTCACAAGCTGAAACAGGCCTATGCTAAAATAAATCTACTGACATCATTGCACAGGATGCATATCACACAGCGTTGCAGCCATGTTGCCAGCCATGCTGCCAGTCATGATGCCCTTACCACTGACTGCACAAGTCTTGCATGTCCTGCAGCGTGATTCGAACACTGTCGTTGGCCAAGACGGCATGCGCGCCCAGCTCCGGTGGCTGCGCGCGGTTCTCCTGCTCCGGGTCGTGCCCGCCACTCACGCGCCGCTGCTCCCAGCGCGTCACAGCCTTAAGCATGCATCGCGTGGTTGTGCCGCCAGCGTCATGCGTCATGCAGGACTAGTCGACCGACTGCAAGCAGTCTGGAGCCACAAGTAGGAGGCGGTGCAGCAGCCAAAGGGCCGCAGGCCCTTGCCACACCACGCCAGATTGCAGCAGGCAGGGCTCTATGCCGGCAGCCTGGTGTGTTGAGACCGGCGCCAGGGACTGGGCTGCTCCCTGGCCTTGGAGCAGCCCCAGCAGTCATTGCAGGCGAGGCCGGGCCGCGGCGTGTCAGCCGGGCGGCGCACCTTGCCGCGCGGCGGCGCGGCGGCGAGCGGCGGGCTGAAGAAGTCGCGGATGGAGCGCTGCGCCAGCTTGCCGCCCGTGGTGGCCGGCCGGCTGTCCGCGGCTGGACCAGCCCCCTGGGCAGTGTGCACCCCCCGCTCAAGCCCCCCCGCCTTGGTCACGATCCGGACGCTGCTTGGTGAGCCTGCCCGCAAGACAGACCAGCAGCTGGCCTGGCTCGTAGCGTGGCAGAATGCTGTGAGTGTATGCGCACCAGGGCACGGCTGCACATGCGCATCAATTCACACTTGTTCTTGACACGGTGCGGCGCCCGACGCGGACGCACCGCGGGCAGCTGCACGATGGGCGTGAACGGGGCGCGCTGCAGCGGCACCGCAGAATCCGCTGCCTGGTGGGCCGCGCGGTGCGGCCCGGCGCCGTGCGCGCTGCCTGGCCAGTCGCGCCCAAGCCGCTCGCGCGGCAACCACTCGGGGCCGCCGGCCGCCGCCGCGCGCGCGCCTGTCGCGGCGACCGCCGCGGGCGCCGTGGCGGGCGCCGTGCCCGGCTCGCGCGGCCGCGCCGCCGGCAGCGGCGTGGGCGGCCCCATCTCGGCGCGCGCCGCCCCGGCCGGGCAGGCGGCTGCGCGGTGCTCTCGCGCGGGCGCCGCGGGCGGCGCGCGGCGCTGCAGCGCCCACACGCGCACGGACGCGTCGTCGCCGCAGGTGACCACCTGGAACGGCTCCATGGGCGCCCAGGCCACGGCGGTGACCTCGCGCGCGTGCCCCACCAGCGTGACCGGCTTGGCGCGCGGCCGGTCGACCTGCGCGGCCGCCCGGGGCGTCCCGCTCAGCGCCGCGGCATGCACACCGTGGCACGCACGTACGCGTGCTCAGGTTCAGCAATGCGCCGAACAGTGACTGGAGCGCCAGTGGGGGTTGGGGAGGCAGGAGACTCCCTGGCTTTGAGGCAGAGCTGAGCCGCAGCTCGAGCATCGGCCGGCGCGGCCGTGCTTACCATTGCCTGTCCATGTGAGCACCGGGATAGCCCCGGGCCCTACAAGCGGCCAACAGGTCTTCCAGAGCTCTGGCAGGGCTGGAGGGGTCTGCCTCAAGCACTCGCTGCAGCGCCGTGCCGCGTGCCCCACGGCTGGCACACGACAGCCAAAGCACGCCGCCTGCGGCGCGCCGGACAGCGCCAGCCAGCAGGGCGGGGCGGGCGCGGGCGCGCCTCCCAGATGTAGCCGCGGCTGTCGGAGGAGCCCGACAGGATGTGGCGGCCATCGCCGGAGAAGCAGGCGCGCACGTAGAACGACCCCGCGATGTGGCCCTCGAACACGGCGGCCGGCGGCTGCTCCGGGTGCAGCGCGCTGAAGAGCTGGTGCGTGTGGTTGGTGGCCGACACCAGCAGCCGCGTGCCTGCGCGCGCGCCCGCCCTCAGCCCTGCCAGGCCTGCCCCGACCTGCAGCTGGCAGCAGCATGTACCTCCTCGCTGTGGCGCGCGTCTGCGGTTCACTCTGCCATTGGGCTGTGCAAGACAAGGCCTCTGGCACGTGTCAAGATGCAGAGCAAGGTGCGGAGCGCGCGCCTGACGGGTCCGCGGCCAGGGATGTCACGCCGAACGGCCGCGCGGAGCTGCGCGCCGTGTGCTGGCTCACCAGGCAGCCCAGCGCCTCCTGCGCGCGCCGGCCCCGGTCAGGCGCGCGCCTGTAACGCGCGCAAGCTAGCGTGTACAGGCTGCAGCGCCACGCTGCGTGCGCGCGCAGAGGCCGAGGCATGCACGCGCCCCAGGGATCTGCGGGGGCGCGCGCGGGGCGCGCGGCCGCACCTTGGCGCACGCCTCCAGGCGCGCCGCGGGCGCCGCGAACTTGCGCGTGTCCCAGAACTTGACCACGCCATCCGCCGCGCCTGCGGGCCAGCTCGCAGTTGGGCGGAGTAAGGCGCTAGCTCACAGTCATGGTGTCCAAAGGATCAAGGCATAGCTAGGCTGCGCCATGGCAGGGGCGGCATCGGGTGCAGGGCAGCGCTCGGGCAAGGTGGCGGCACGGGTGATGCGGGGCGTGCCGGCGGTGGCGAGGACATGGTCTGTGCGCAGGAAGAGCACCGACGTAACTGAATACTGCGAGGCCGGCCGCGCGCGCCGTGGCGTGCGCAGCCAGTCGTCGCTGGGGCGGTGCGCGTCCTGGCGCAGCGCGGGGGCCACAGGGTCAGGCTAGGCCAGTTCGTCATTGGGCTTGCCTGGGGCCAGAAGCACCGGCCGTGACAATATTGCAAATCACACAAGGGTGTGCCATGACCATGCCATCCTCTAGGACTGCGGCGTACAGAATCGGGTGCTGCTCCCGGGCACTGACTGCTTGTCGGTGACACCTCCCGGGAAAGGGCACCGCAAGCATGGCCTGGCCAGAGCTCCATGGCAGGAGCACTACAGCCCCCGGGGATGTTTGAGCACCATCGGGCGGGCTCTCTTGCGCCGCCCGGCACTGGTGCACGACACGCAGCCCAAGCGGCGCACCGCGACTTTGAGGACGCAGGTGCGCCTTGCAGTCGTCGACGGCACGCGCGCGTCCCACAGCATCAACGCCCCATCCCGAGCCCCTGCCAATGCCAAGCACCCGTCATGGGGCAGCCGCAACAGCTTGCGCACACCACGGCACTTGTCGAGTGCGCGCCACATTAGGCGCCTCAGATCTGCAGCTGGGAGTCAGAGGGCGGACCAGTCCAAGCCAGGACCTGCATATGCGAGGCTCAGGCAACCAGCAACACAGATACGCCCGAGGACATGCGCGGGCTTGCTAATTTGGCACAGACGCAGAGCAGCCTGGCCAGGGACCACAGTGTTAAAGCCCAAACAAGTTCAGCCAGGTCTGCCTATCGTCAAGCAGGGCGCGCCGGACGCAAACACGTCGTGGCTGGTCGGCATGACGCACACGGACTTGACGCTGCCGCCGTGGCCGGTGAAGGAGCTGACGCGGTGCGCGCTCAGCGTGTCCCACAGCGCCA